>Ga0209023_10001775_pt1 | contig 28202 bp, 31 predicted proteins | sample LakOneMetagenome_FD_187468 | JGI IMG/M metagenome (GOLD analysis project Ga0209023, IMG submission 187468) | Freshwater and sediment microbial communities from Lake Erie, Canada (SPAdes) (version 2) | ecosystem: Environmental > Aquatic > Freshwater > Lentic | place: Lake Erie, Canada...
GAAGGGAGGGTGCAACCCCACCCCGGCCCTCCCCTTCGGCGAAGGGGAGGGTGGCGAACGTCAGATCTTGCCGACCAGGTCCAGCGACGGCTTGATCGTCTTTTCGCCTTCCTTCCATTTCGCCGGGCAGACCTCGCCCGGGTGGCTCGCGACGAACTGCGCGGCCTTGAGCTTGCGCACGGTCTCGCTGACGTCGCGGGCGATGGCGTTGTCGTGGATCTCGAGCGTCTTGATCGTGCCGCTCGGGTCGATGATGAAGGTGCCGCGCAGGGCCAGGCCTTCCTCGGGGATCAGCACGTCGAACGCCTTGCTCAGCGCATGGGTCGGGTCGCCGACCAGCGCGAATTTGGCCTTGCCAACGGCCGGCGAGGTTTCGTGCCAGACCTTGTGCGAGAAATGGGTGTCGGTGGTGACGATGTAGACCTCGGCGCCGGCCTTCTGGAACTCCGCGTAATGCTCGGCCGCGTCCTCGATTTCGGTCGGGCAATTGAAGGTGAAGGCGGCCGGCATGAAGATCACCACGGACCACTTGCCCTGCAGGTCCTTGTCGGTGACTTCGATGAACTCGCCGTTCTTGAACGCGTTCGCCTTGAACGGCTGGACCTGGGTGTTGATCAGGGACATTTCGGGATCCTCTCGTGGGTGGGTGGGTCGAGCGTCGCCCACAGCGTAGGCCGGTGCGGACGATAATCAAAATCGATAGTTGGAATGTGATTGATAGTCATCGACTATCGTAGTCTAGATGAGGGCGGGCCGGCCCGATGCCAAGCCCGCCGCCGCTACCATTCCCGGATGAACCCGGTTCCTGCCACCGTCGCGAGCGGGCTGACCCTGGCCCGCCGGCGCATCGACCCGAACGATGCCGAGTTGCTGCTCGCACATGCGCTCGGCCGTTCGCGGAGCTGGCTGCTGGCGCACGCGGAGGAGGGAATCCCGGATGGGGACGTGGCGCGCTTCCACGCGCTGGTGGAACGCCGCGCGGCCGGCGAACCCGTGGCCTACCTGGTCGGTTCGCGCGGATTCTGGAGCCTGGACCTCGCGGTCAGCACGGCGACTCTGATCCCGCGCGCGGAAACCGAATTGCTGGTCGAACTCGCGCTGGAACGCATTCCGGTCGAAGCATCCATGCGCATCGCCGACCTCGGCACCGGCAGCGGCGCGATCGCGCTCGCCATCGCGAAGGAACGCCCGCGCGCTCGCGTCGTCGCCACCGATGCCAGCGCCGGCGCGCTCGAAATCGCGCGCGACAACGCGCGACGCAACGGCACGGGCAACGTCGAGTTCCGCCACGGCGATTGGCTCGCGCCGCTGGACGGCGAAACCTTCGACCTCATCGCGAGCAATCCGCCCTACATCGCGTTCGGCGATCCGCACCTCGACCAAGGTGACCTGCGCTTCGAGCCTGCATCCGCGTTGTCGTCGGGAATCGACGGGCTGGATGCGATCCGCGCCATCGTCCGCGACGCAGCCTCGCATTTGCGCCGAGGCGGCTGGCTGTTGCTGGAACACGGCTGGGGGCAGGGCGAAGCCGTCCGCATGCTGTTGCGCGATGTGGGTTTCGCAGGCATCGCCACCGAACGCGACCTGGAGAATCGCGAACGCGTGTCCCTCGGTCGCATCCCGTAAGGGTGCCCGCGGAGCGAGGCGCTGCTTCGCAAGCTGTCGCGCCAGGACGTGCGCTCCTACAATAGGGGATCCCCCAACGCAGGCGTCCCGATGCGCACGCTGTATCCCGAAATCGCCCCCAACCGAACCGGCATGCTGCAGGTCGACGAGCGCCACGCGCTGTACTGGGAGGAATGCGGCAATCCGCGCGGCAAGCCCGTGGTGATGCTGCACGGCGGACCAGGCGCGGGCTGCAGCGACAACATGCGCCGCTTCCACGATCCTGCCAGATATCGCATCGTGCTGTTCGACCAGCGCGGCGCGGGCCGCAGCACGCCGCACGCTGACCTGGTCGACAACACGACTTGGGACCTCGTCGCCGACATCGAGAAGCTGCGCGAACTGCTCGGCATCGAACGCTGGCAGGTGTTCGGCGGCAGCTGGGGATCCACGCTGGCGCTGGCCTACGCGCAGGCGCATCCCGAACGCGTGGCGGAACTCGTGCTGCGCGGCATCTTCATGCTGCGGCGCTGGGAGCTGGAATGGTTCTACCAGGAAGGCGCCTCGCGGCTGTTCCCGGATGCGTGGATGCACTACGTGGCGCAGATTCCGGCGGAGGAACGCGGGGACATGATGGCCGCGTACCACCGTCGGCTCACCAGCAGCGACGAAGCGACGCGGCTCGCGGCGTCGCAGGCGTGGAGCATCTGGGAAGGCGGCACGAGTTACCTGCGCATCCCGGCCGATTACGCGACCAGCCACGGCGATCCGCGCTTCGCGCTGGCCTTCGCGGGCATTGAAAACCATTACTTCGTGAACAAGGGCTTCTTCGACGCCGACGACCAGCTGCTGCGCGATGTCCCGAAGATGGCGCACATCCCGGGCGTGATCGTGCACGGGCGCTACGACGTGGTGTGCCCGGTGCAGAGCGCGTTCGACCTGCATGCGGCCTGGCCCAAGTCGGAACTACACGTCAGCCCGGAGGCGGGGCATTCGGCGTTCGAGGCCCAGAACATCGATGCGCTGGTGCGCGCGACGGATGGGTTTGCGGGTTAGGCGGGAGCAGGCCAGCGATCGGCCGAGAACGAAGGCTAGTCTTCTAGCCGCGTGCCATCCGGGTTGTGTTCCAGCATCCACAGGCCGGCCCAAAGCTTGAGGTCGAGTTCGTAGCCCTCGGCCTGCTTGCGCATCAGCCAGGCCGGCGCCTCCTTGCGCGGGACTGCGTGCACGACGATCTCTTCGTTGTCCACGCCGCCGCCGTCGCCGACCTTCGTCAGATTGCGCGCGCGCACGAAGGCGATGCGTTCGTTGCTCATGCCCGAGGACGTCGGGCCGATGAGCAGGACGTCGACTTCGCCCGGTTCCCAGCCCGTTTCCTCGACCAGCTCGCGTCGCGCCGCGGCTTCGAGCGTGTCGTGGGCATGGTCGTCGCCGACCAGCCCGGCCGGCATCTCGATGGTGCGCGCGCCCAAGGGCACGCGGTACTGCTCCACGAACAGCACCTCGTCGTCGGGCGTGGCCGCGATCACGATCACCGCCATCCCCTGGCCGTGCGTGCGCTCGCAGGATTCCCAATGGCCGATGCGGACCAGCCGCAGCCAGTCGCCTTCGTAAAGCGTGTGTCGTTCGTCGCCCATGGTCGAATGCTAACGCAGGCGGATTGCGTTCGTGCCTTTGCTAGGAGCGGCCTTAGCCGCGACCAGAAGTATCTCGGTTCGACCGCTCGCGGCTAAGGCCGCTCCTACAGGGGCAACTTCGCCGCATCCGCGAGCCGCTTGCGGGTGGTGTTGCCGAAACCCACGCCCTCGACCAGTACGTCCAGCATCGCCGCGTCGGCTTCGCCGCGCGCGAAGGGCGCGGAGCCTTCGGGCAACGGCGCGTCCAGCGCGATCGTGGTGAGCTGGCGCCAGAGCAGGGCGTGTTCGCGCTGTTCGCGCAGGCGCTGCGCCATCTGCGCCGCGCCGCGTATGCGCAGGAACGCCACCTCCTCGTTGCGTTCGAGCAGCGCGTCGAGCGTGTCGAAATGCGCCAGCAGCACCGCCGCCGACTTGGCGCCGATGCCGGTGATCCCGGGGATGTTGTCGACCGCGTCGCCGGCGAGCGCGAGGTAGTCCGCGATCTGCTCGGCGCGCACGCCGTGGCGCGCCTTCACCCCGTCGCGTCCCCAGCGGCCACGCCCCGGGTCGTACTGCTCGTCGTGATCGCCGAGCAGTTGCGACAGGTCCTTGTCGGCGGAAACGATCACCCCGCGGAAGCCGTCGCCGCGCACCGCGTGCAGCGCGCTGCCGATCAGGTCGTCGGCTTCGTAATTGCCGTGCCCCAGGGTGTGCAGTCCGAGCGCTTGGCACAGTGCCTTGCAGTAACCGAACTGGCGCTTCAATTCGTCCGGCGCGGGCGGCCGGTGCGCCTTGTACTGCGGGTACAGGGCATTGCGGAAGCACGAATCCAGCGCTTCGTCGAAGGCGATCGCGATGTGCCGCGGGCGTTCGCGCTCGAGCAGTTCCAGCAGGAAGCGCGCGAAGCCGTGCACCGCGTTGACCGGCCAGCCGTCGGCGTCGTGCCACTGGTCGGGCATCGAGTGCCAGGCGCGGAACACGAACAGCGAGGCGTCGACGAGGTGCAGGGTCGGGCGGGTCATCGACATATTGTAGGAGCGGCTTCAGCCGCGACAGGCCTTGCGAATGAATGTCGCGGCTGAAGCCGCTCCTACAGGATCAGGTCGCCGAGCAAAGCGGCCGGGTCGGGGCGCTCGCGCTCCGGCGCCTCGGTCTGCGCCGTGCCGATGTGGACGAAGCCGGCGATGCATTCGTCCGCGCGCACGCCCAGCGTGCGCAGGATTTCCGAGTCGTAGGCCGGCCACCCGGTCAGCCATTGCGCGCCGTATCCGGTCGCCTGCGCCGCCTGCAGCAGGGCGAAGCACACGCAGGACGCGGTGGAAAAGCGTTCCGACGCCGGGATCTTCGCGTCCTCGCCCTGTTGCGCGATCACCGCGACGATCAGTGGCGCGCGCAGGAAGCGCATGCGGTCCTTTTCCAGCGCCGCTTCGCCGATGTCGGGGTGGATGTCGCGCGAGCGCGCGACGATGCGGTCGGACAGGGCGAGGCGGGCGTCGCCTTCGATCTTCAGGAACCGGAACGGCACGCGCTTGCCGTGGTCGGGCACGCGCACGGCCGACCGCAGCATGCGCAGCAGCGCGGCCCGGTCGGGGCCTGGTGCGGCCAGTTGCGAGGCCGGGACCGAACGGCGCTCGTCGAGCAAGGCGAGGAGGTTGTCCATGCGACGAGGATGACATGGAAGCCCCGATCGAACATGGAACGGGAACTGGGTCACACATCGCCGAAAAAGGGCTGGACGTGACGCGGCGCGGCACTAATCTGACCCGCAACAGGCATTCCTCCACGTCCCCAAGGCGGACACATCCCGTGAGCAACCACCCGCTCGGTCTCGAATTGGTCGGCAACTACGAGCGCGTGCGGCTGCTCGAGGACCTGAAGCGGACGGTCGTGGAACAACTGGGCAACCTGCCCGGTGAACTGTTCGCCCCGATCGAGGCCCGGCTGCAGGAGGCCATCCGCCAGGGCGGCGGTGCGCAGGAGCGGGTCGACCTGGCCGCGCTGCTGGCCCTGCGCGCGCGCGGCGCGAGCTTCGTGATGCGCTATCGCGAACTGCTGGCGCGCAATTTCGACGAGTTGCGCAACCGTGCCGGCCGCGATTCGCATGCCGCGGCGATGGGACTGGTGGAGGAATCCGACATCGATTTCCACGTCGCCGGCCAGCAGGTGGCCGACGCCGTATCGCGCCAGTTCGCGCGCCCGCTCGAGCTGCTCGACCAGCGCTTCGAGCTGCTGTGCGTGAGCATCGGCGCGCCGAATCCGGCGAATCCCGTCAGCGCGGTGCGGCTGGTCGGCGCGTTCCAGCAGGCCTTCGCCGGCACCGAGCTCTCCGACACCCTGAGGCCGCAGCTGTTGGCCGAATACGAGCGCGCGCTGCTCGATGTCCTCGCAGAACTGTATGCGAGGCTCAACGGCCTGATGGCGCAGGACGGCCTGGTCCTCGATCCGCGCCGGCACGCGCCGCAACCGCTGCCGCCCGCGCCGAAGATCCCCGCGGACGTGGAGGCGTTCCGTGCGCCGGCCGAGACCCGGGTCGAATACCAGCGCCTGCGCGACCTGCTGCATGCGTGGCGGGGCGAACCCGCGAGCGCCTCGCCGCTGCTGCCGTTCGGCGTGCGCGAATTCCAGGTCGACGAGCTCGCGGGCATCGCGGCGATCGTGCAACGCGACGTGGTGCCGGGTTTCGCGCAGTCGCTGTCGGGCCATGGCCGCCTCGACGAAGCCATCCGCGCCCACCTGTCGACGGCGGCGCTGAGCTTCGGCATCAACCCGGAAACCACGCGTTTCTCGCGGCGGGAGCAGGACGCGATCGACCTCGTGTCGCTGCTCTTCACCTCGCTCGCGAGCATGCACGCGCTGCCGGACCGCGGCAGGCAACTGCTGTCGCGGCTGGTGATCGCCTACGTCCGCGTCGCGTTCCAGGACGAATTGCTGTTCATGCAACCCGAGCATCCAGCGCGCCGCCTGCTCGACGCCCTCGCGCTGAGCTGCGAGAGCAACGACGGCTCGACCCCGCAGGATCGCGCGCTGCTGGACCGCGCCAGCGAGCTGGTGATGCGCGTGGTCGCCGATTACAACGAGGACCTCGCCGTGTTCTCGCTCGCTGCGGACGAACTCGAGAGCATGCTGCAGCAGCAGCGCGGCAGGGCCGAGGTCGCCGAGCGCCGCACCGCCGAATCCATGCACGGCCGCGAACGCCTGCAGCAGGCGCGCGCGCTCGCCAACGAAGCGCTGGCGTCCGCGATCGCGGGCCGGCATTTGACCAGGGAAGTGGGCGCGTTCCTGTCCGAGCCCTGGTTGCACCACATGGTCCAGGTGCTGCTGCGCGATGGCCAGCAGTCCTCGCGCCACGTCCAGGTGGTCGCGCTCGCGCGCACCCTCGTGGCGCTCGATGGCGCCGCCTCGCGCGGACTCGGTGGCCCGGTCGCCAAGGGCCTGGTCAACCTCGAGGAAGCGCTCGCGCAGTGCGCGCAAAGTTCGGGGCTCGACCCGCGCGCCGCCGGGGAATGGCTGGCAGGGTTCGCCCGTGCCATGGCCTTCCCCGACGCGCCGCGCATGCCCGCCGACCTCCCGCCGCCGGTCGTGGTCGAGGAAGCCGACGACGATCCCGCGACCCTGCGCCTGGTCGGCGGTACCGACACGCTTTCCTACGATTCGGTCGTGGCGGCGATGATGCGCGAACTCGCCACGGGTTCGTGGCTGCGGCTGGTCGACGAGGCGGGCAAGGAAGTTTCGGTCAAGCTGGCCTGGATCTCGCCCCTGACCGGTCGTCGCCTGCTGGTGGATCGCCGCGGTCTGCGCCAGTTGGTCGCTTCGCCCGAGCAGATGGCCGTGCTCGCCGCCGAGGGAAGGCTGGTCCTGAATCCCGCCGCATCGCCATTCGACGAGGCGATGCGCGCCGTGCGCCAGCAACTCGCGGCCGCGGCCGCCTGACGTCCGCAGCGCAGCTTTCCCGCGCATTGGTTAGGATGCGGCGTAACCCGCCGCGGAGCCGTGCATGGCCTTCATCCTGGGAGTGGCGCGCGAACGCGCCGATGGCGAACGTCGCCTGGCGTTGACGCCCGAAACCTGCAAGAAACTGACCGCGGCCGGTGCACGTGTTCGCGTCGAGCGCGGAGCGGGCGCGGGCATCGCGGCCACCGACGCGGCCTTCGCCGAAGCCGGCGCGCAGGTCGTGGAGGATGCTCGCGCCGCGCTGGCCGAGGCCGACGTGGTGCTGTGCGTGCAACCGCCTTCGGTCGATGCCATCGGATCGATGAAGCAGGGCGCGGTGCTGGTCGGCAGCCTTCAACCCGAAGCGGACGCGGCGCGGGCCGATGCGCTGCGTGCGAAGGGAATCATCGCGTTCCCGCTGGAAAAGCTCCCGCGCACGACGCGCGCGCAGGCGATGGACGTGCTCAGCTCGCAGGCGGGCATGGCCGGCTACAAGGCGATGCTGATCGCCGCGCAACTCGCCCCGCGCTTCTTCCCCATGCTCACCACCGCCGCCGGCACGATCCGGCCGTCGAAGGTGCTGGTGGTCGGCGCCGGCGTCGCCGGCCTGCAGGCGATCGCAACGGCAAAACGGTTGGGCGCGCAGGTCGAAGGCTTCGACGTGCGTCCGGAAACGCGGGAACAGATCGAGTCCCTCGGCGGAAAGTTCCTCGACCTCGGCGTGTCGGCGGCGGGCGAGGGCGGCTACGCGCGCCAGCTCACCGACGAGGAACGCGCCGAGCAACAGCGGCGCCTCGGAGAACACTTGAAGAACGTCGACGTCATCGTCTGCACCGCGGCGGTGCCCGGACGCCCGGCGCCGAAGATCGTCAGCGCGGCGATGATCGCCGGCATGAAGCCGGGCAGCACGATCGTTGACCTCGCCGCGTCGTCCGGCGGCAACTGCGAACTCACCAGGCCCGGCGAAACCATCGATGTCGACGGCGTCACCATCGCCGGTCCGCTCGACCTCGCGTCGATGGGCGCGATCCACGCCAGCGACATGTACGCGCGCAACGCGTTCAACTTCGTGTCGCTGCTGCTGAAGGATGGGGCGCTGGCGTTCGACTGGGACGACGAACTGCTCGCGAAGACGGTGTGGCCGCCGCGTCCGGAGCAATCGGAGAGCGCCGCGGCCTGAACCTCAGTCGTCGTCCGCGCCCGCGCCCGCACCGTGCTTCGGGCCGGGTCCGCGATGCGGCGGCTGGTGCGCTTGCACCCAGGCATCGCGCTGCGCCGCGCTCATCGCCTTCCACTGCCGCAGCAGTGCTTCGCGGTGCGGTCCGTCCAGCGGCAGCAGGGCGCGGAACAGCGCGAAGGTCGCGCGACGCTGCTGCGGCGGCATGTCGCGGGTCTTGTCGAACAGGACCTGCATCTGCGCGCGCCTGGCCGGGTTCATGCGATCCCAGCGGCGCATCCCGCGGTCGGCCTCCCTGCGCTCGGCCGGCGACATCGACTGCCAGCGCTGCGCGCGCTCGAGCATGTGCGCGCGATCCTCGGGCGCGCGGTTCCAGTGGTCGCGCAGCGGCGCGACCAGTTCCGCGCGCTGGGCATCGCTGAGTTGTTCCCAGGCCGGCAACGCCGCGGGGGCCGGCTGCGCGTTCGCGGACAGCACGGTGGACAGCAGGATGAGGGGAAGCAGGCGAATCGGTTTCATCGCGTCACTCCATCGCCAGTTGCTCGGCATCGGGCGATGCCAGCCAGGCGTAGAAATCGGGGCTGTGGTCGAGCGGCGCCGCCGCGTCGTCGATACCGGCGCCGGAAACGGCAACGGCCGTGCCGGGCGGCGCAGGTGGAACGCCCGGCGGAAGCGGGCGAAATCCGATCGCGAGCGCGATCACCGCCGCGGCGGCCAACGCGGCCCCCAAGGGCCAGCGCACGGTGCGGCGTTGCGCGCGCACCGGGCTTCGTGCAGCACGCAGGCGCCGGTGCAGCGCGGGCGGCACGGCATCCGCCGCGGTGCGCCAGGTATCGCGCAAGCGTGCGTCGAAAGCATCGTCGTTGCGGCTCATTGCCAGTCCTCCAGTTGCTCGCGCAGCGCTTCGCGCGCGCGCGACAGATGCGTCTTCACCGAACCCTCGCTGCATCCCATGGCGCGCGCGGTGTCGGCGACGTCCAGTTCCTCGAGCACGCGCAGGGTGAACGCCTCGCGTTGTCGCCGCGGCAGCGTGCGCAGCGCGGCCGCCAGCTTCGTCCATGCTTCGCGACCGTCGTGGTCGCGCGAGGGATCTGGCGAAGGGTCGGTCCAGTCGCCTGCCTGCGCCTCGTCCTGCGGGTCGCGATGCTCGAGCCACCCGAGGCGGAACGTCCGCCTGCGCTGCGCGTCCACGATGCGGCTGCGCAGGATGCTCCAGAACAGCGGCGTCCACTCGCCGGCCGGCCGCTCGCGGTAGGCGAGCATCTTCAGCATCGCTTCCTGCACGGCGTCCAGCGCGTCCTCGCGGTGGCGCAGGCCTGCTTCCGCGAAGCGGTATGCGCGCGGTCCGATGGCGGCCAGGAACGCATCGAGCGTGAGTGGTTCGCGCAAGCGGAGCTGCTCCGGGCCGGAATCGGGGCACATGCCTTGGTTCCAGCTTAGCCGCGACGGGTCCGGCGAGGATGGGGCGGAAGGGCAGGTCGGATCATCGCGGGCCTCGGTTCGATCATGCCTCGGGTCAACGCCCCCGGACGGCGCGGGTTGACACTGGCGGACGCGAATGCGGTCCGCTGGTTATGATGCGGACGACTCCGGGGAGGCGATGGCGATGGGCGACGGCTTCGTGGCGCTGTACATCTTCATGCTGGCGGCCATCGCCGGCCACGTGATCATCTCGCGGGTGCCGGTGATCCTGCACACGCCGTTGATGTCGGGTTCCAACTTCATCCACGGGATCGTCCTGATCGGCGCCATGGTCGTGCTCGGCCACGCCGACACCACGCTGGAGAAGGCGATCGGCTTCGTGGCCGTGCTGCTTGGCGCCGGCAACGCTGCCGGCGGCTATGTCGTGACCGAGCGCATGCTGGACATGTTCAAGTCATCGAAACCATCCCCGCCCAAGCAAACGGGGGACGCGAAGTGAGCGTCCTCGTCCTGGTCAAGCTGAGCTATTTCGTCGCGGCGACGTTGTTCCTGCTCGGCCTGCAGCGCATGGCCAGCCCGAAGACCGCGCGCAGCGGCATCCAGTGGGCCGGCGTGGGCATGCTGATCGCGACCGCCGCCACGTTCTTCCTTCCCGGCCTGCACAACATCGCGCTGATGCTCGCGGCGATCGCCGTCGGCGTGGGCGCGAACTGGTTCTGGGGCAAGAAAGTCGCGATCACCGACATGCCGCAGATGGTCGCGCTGTTCAACGGCATGGGCGGCGGTTCCGCGGCCGCGATCGGTGCGGTCGAACTGGTGCGCTATGCATCGACCGCATATGCCTGGCGCGACGACGCCACCGTTGCGCAAATCGATCCTGCGGCGACGCCACCGCTGCTGACGCTGGCGCTCGCGGTGACGGGCGCACTGATCGGCGCGGTATCCCTGACCGGCTCGATCATCGCCTGGGCAAAGCTCGATGGGCGCATGGACAAGCGCTACACGTTCGCGGGACAGCAGTGGTTCAACGCGCTGATCGCGCTGGTGGCGGTCGGGCTCGGCGCATTGGTCGCCGCCGGGCTGGTGGTGCATGGTATCGCGGACCCGCAGATCGTCGTCCTGTACATCCTTGCGTTCTTCGTCGTCGCGCTCCTGCTCGGGGTGTTGATGACCCTGCCCATCGGCGGCGCCGACATGCCGGTGGTGATCTCGCTGTACAACGCTTTCACCGGCCTCGCGGTCGCGTTCGAAGGCTACGTGCTCGGCAACGAGGCGCTGATCATCGCCGGCACCATGGTCGGCGCGGCCGGCATGCTGCTGACGCGCCTGATGGCGAAGGCGATGAACCGTTCGATCAAGAACGTGCTGTTCTCGAACTTCGGCGGCGGCGGCGCCGCCGCGCAGGACATCGCCGGTTCGATGAAGCCGATCGAGGCCGCCGACGTGGCGGCGATGATGGCCTACGCCGAGCGCGTGGTGATCGTGCCCGGCTACGGCATGGCGGTGGCGCAGGCGCAGCACAAGATCTGGGAACTCACGCAGCGGCTGATGGATCGCGGGGTGAAGGTGAAGTTCGCGATCCACCCGGTCGCGGGGCGCATGCCCGGGCACATGAACGTGCTGCTGGCCGAGGCCGGCGTGCCCTACGACCTGATCGCCGACATGGACGACATCAACCCGGAATTCCCCAACACCGACGTGTCGCTTGTCATCGGCGCGAACGACGTCGTCAACCCGGTGGCGAAGACCGATCCCGGTTCGCCGATCTATGGCATGCCCATCCTCAATGTCGTCGATTCCAAGAACACGATCGTGATCAAGCGCGGCAAGGGCACGGGCTTCGCCGGCATCGAGAACGCGCTGTTCTACGCCGACAACACGCGCATGCTGTACGGCGATGGCGCGGAGATGGCGAGCGCGCTGGTGAGCGAGCTGAAGGCGCTCGACGGCGGGCATTGATATGCTGGCCGGACATGGTGTGACTCGTCGTTCGGCAGCGAAGGAGGCGGGCAATTTCGCCCGCGTCCCAATCGAGGATGCAGGAATGAAGCCGAACATGCGATCCATTTTGCTACTCGCCGTGATCGCCGGATCGATGGTGGGCCAGTCTGCGATGGCCGCCACCCAGAGCCGCTTGATCGACCAGACCGGCGCCAACATGTGCCAGCTGAGCATTCCCACCACCGATACCAAGGTCCGGCCCAAGGCCACGGGGTTCAACAACGAAGGCACCACCAACGCCTTCGTCATCTGTGCCTTCGATGCGCCTCCGGGTTCGACGACCCTCGCCGAAGGCGGATTGACCGGCGTGGTCCTCTATCTCAAGTCCCTGGACGGCCTGAGCCACACCGTGACCTGCACGGGGGTGAATTCCATTGCCGATGGCGCGGACCTGGGCATTCCGGCGCCGACCTACGTCGCCAAGACCCTGGCCGTCAACGACACGGGCACTTACGGGGTTTTCGGCGTCGGGTTCCAGTGGACGCCCGCCGATTTCGGGGGCACGACCACCATTCCGTTTTCCGCGGGCGCGTTTTCGGTGACGTGCCTGCTCCCACCGCAGGTGTCGATCAAGATCGGCGGTGGCGCGAGCGACGAAGACGTCGGTAGCTGACGCCGGCCGGATCCGTCAGCGTCCTGCGATCGCGGCGAGCAGCAATGCCGCCGCGATCCATGCGAGATCGGCCGGGTGATTGGCGAGCGTCGCCAGGGTCCACGCATAGTCCGACCCGATGCGCAGGCTCGAATCCCAGGGCAGCAGGCCCAGGCTGCGTCCGATCTGTCCCGCCGCGATCCACCAGTTGGCGAGCGCGACCGAGAACGCCGTCGCCGCCAGCGCCAAGCCGGCACGCGCGGCGCCGGGGGCGACGCGCACCAGGCGCAGCACGACGATCGCATCGACCGCCGCCGCGAGCGCCATCCAGCTGCATTGGCGGCCGGTGACGAGCGACAGCAGCGCCCAGGCCGCGGCGATGCCGGCACTGGCGAGCAGCAGCAGCCCGATCGCGACGATCGAAAGGCGTTGTTTCGCGGGGAATCGCATCGTGCGCACAGGATAGCGTCGGCGCGCGGGTAAAATGCGCGCCTTGGCGCCGAGCGCTGCCGTCCCCACTTCCAGGCCATGTATTCCCGCAGCAGCGAACCAGTGCGTTTCGAGCGCGATTGCGCCGCGGTCATGGTGCCGCAGGGCGAGAACGTCACCCTCCCGGCGGGCAGCATCGGCTACATCACCCAGGCCCTGGGCGGGAGCTGGACCGTATTCGTCGAGGGCAACCTGTTCCGCATCGCCGGCAGGGACGCCGATGCCATCGACAAGGAACCGCCGGCCGAGATCGAATTGCCCGAAGGCGCCGGCGACGATGACGTCGAGAAGCTGGTGTGGAAGCAGCTTCGCACCTGCTTCGATCCGGAGATCCCGATCAATGTCGTCGACCTGGGCCTCGTGTACGAAGCCGAGGTGAAGCCGCATCCGGGACAGGCGGGGCAGAGGCTGGTGGAAGTGCGCATGACGCTCACCGCGCCAGGCTGCGGCATGGGCGACATCCTCGTCGATGACGTGCGCAGCAAGCTGGAACTGATCCCGACCGTGGCCGAGGCCGATGTCGAGCTGGTGTTCGACCCGCCGTGGACGCGCGAAATGATGTCCGAGGCGGCGCGACTGGAAACCGGGATGTTCTGAGGCGTGCGACCGCTGCCTCGCAACGAGATTTACCGGGGCGGGCTCGCATTCCAGCCGGGGTTCGGCGCAGTTTTCAATCTGAATGCGCACTAAATTTCGCCGTCGGCGCTGCCCAAGTCATTGATTTGACCGGAGTCACACTTTTTTGCTGCAACGCAGCTTGTGACTATTGGACTAGCCCCCTAGGGTCAGGAACGGACGCAATGCGTCACGCGTCCATCCTCCGCTTTTCCCCCGATACCGGACCGACAAGGCCAGGGCAGGGAAGAGCGTTGCAAATAACCCACCTATCCACACTTCGGGGGAAGTCCAGATGTCGCATCACATGCTTTCAGGCGCGCGTCCGCGTGCGCTGGCCGTTGCGGTGACCCTTGCCTGCATCGCGCCCGCCGCGATGGCGGCCGGCCGCCAGGACATGCATCAGGCGAATCTCGCCCAGCTGCAGGCGCATTACTCGAGCCTGGTCGCCGCCAAGGGCGTGCCGTCCATGGTGCACACCCGTCATGAGCAATTGATCGGCGCCGACGCCGACACCCGCCTGGTGCTGCTGTCGCGCAACACCGACCACGGCGTGCGCAACACGCGCTACCAGCAGACTTTCCGCGGGATCCCGGTGTTCGGCGAGAGCATCGTGGTCAGCGAGGATGCGACGAGCGGCAAGCTGCGCACCCTGTTCGGACGCCAGGTGACCGGCCTTTCGGCCGAGATCGCGGACGCGCCGTCGAAGTTGTTCAAGGGCCAGGCACTGGCGATCGCGAAGCAGGCCGCGCTGGGCTCGCGCCTGGGCGCCATGGCCACGCGCAACGAGAAGTCCGACCTGATGATCTACGTCGACGATGCCGGCCACGCGCACAAGGCCTATGTCGTCAACTTCTTCGCCGATTCCGCCACCGCCGGCAAGCCGACCCGCCCGTTCGTGATCGTCGATGCGAACAGCGGCAAGGTGCTGAAGCAGTGGGAAGGCCTGACCACCGCGCTGGTCGGCACCGGCCCTGGCGGCAACACCAAGACCGGCCAGTACGAATGGGGTTCGGGGGGTCGCTACGGCTACCTCGACGTCGCCCAGAGCGGCTCGACCTGCACCATGAACAACACCAACGTGAAGTCGGTGAACCTCAACGGCGGCACGAGCGGGACCACGGCGTATTCGTACACCTGCCCGCGCAACACCTACAAGACCATCAATGGCGGCTATTCGCCGATCAACGACGCGCACTACTTCGGTGGCGTGATCACCAACATGTACCCGGCCTACACCGGCTACAACGCGCTGAGCTTCCAGCTGGTGATGCGCGTGCACTACAAGACCAGCTACGAGAATGCGTTCTGGGACGGCAGCACCATGAGCTTCGGCGACGGCGCCAGCACGTTCTATCCGCTGGTGAGCGTCGACGTCGCCGGCCACGAGGTCTCGCACGGCTTCACCGAGCAGCATTCGAACCTGACCTATTCGGGCCAGTCGGGCGGCATGAACGAGGCCTTCTCCGACATGGGCGGCGAAGCGACCGAGTACTACTGGAAGGGCAGCAACGACTTCCTGGTCGGCGAGGAGATCTTCAAGGGCGCGTCGGGCCAGGCCCTGCGCTACATGTGCAATCCGACCCAGGACGGCGCCTCCATCGACAACGCCGCCAACTACACCAGCGGCCTGGATCCGCACTACTCCTCGGGCGTCTACAACAAGGCGTTCTGCAACCTGGCCAAGACCTCGGGCTGGGGCACGCCCACGGCGTTCAAGGTCTTCGCCCGCGCGAACGCGAACTACTGGACCGCGAGCAGCACCTACGCCTCCGGCGCCTGCGGCGTCATCACCGCGGCCACCGATCTCGGCCTGAGCACGTCGGCCGTGGCAGCGGCCTTCACCTCGGTCGGCGTCAGCACCAGCAGTTGCGGTGGCGGCGGCGGTGGCGGTGGCGGCACGACGACGCTCACCAAGGGCGTGGCCGTCACCGGGCAGGGCGCGAGCACGGGCAATTCGCTGAACTACACCCTTGCCGTGCCCGCCGGTGCCTCCAACCTGACCTTCACCATGTCGGGCGGAAGCGGCGATGCCGACCTGTACGTGAAGTTCGGCAGCGCGCCGACCGATACCTCGTACGACTGCCGCCCGTACAAGTCGGGCAACAGCGAAAGCTGCTCGTTCGCGTCGCCTTCGGCCGGTACCTACTACGTGCGGATCAAGGCCTATTCGACCTTCTCCGGCCTCAGCATCGTCGGCGACTACAGCACCGGCGGTGGCGGCGGCGGCAGCTGCGGCGGCACGGTCCTGTGCTCGGGCACGGGCGTCGCGCTTCCCTCGGTCGCTACCGGTGGCGTGTCGTCCAACTACACGATGCCGATCGCAGCGGGCCATACGGTGACCTTCACCATCTCCGGCGGCACCGGTGATGCCGACCTGTACGTGCGCGCCGGCGCGGCGCCGACCACGAGCACCTACAACTGCCGTCCTTACCTCAGCGGCAACAGCGAAACCTGCAGCTTCACGCCTTCGACGGCGACGACCTACTACATCAACGTGCGCGCGTACGCCGCGTACTCGGGCGTCACGCTGAAGGGCACGAGCAACTGATCCATCCTCTCTCCAGCATTGTTCGATTTGGGACCCCGGCCACGGCCGGGGTCTTTTTTTATCCCTGGGGGGTCGGCACGGCTCTGCGTGCGTCCTGGTTCGGCGCACCGGCCAGGCTGAATGCGTGATTAACCCGAGCCGGTCGGGCGGCCAAGCCATTGATTTTGATAGCCGTCACAGTTTTTTGCTGCAGTGCAACTTGAGCCGCCGATGTCGCGCCGCTTAGCGTCACTAACGGACGTTCTAGGTCAAGCGTCCGCCCCCATTCCTGCCTCGCCGTCGGCCCTTCGAGACCAGGGCAGGAGCCATGGTTTACAACAGGCCCACTCATTTAGGGGAAGTCCAGATGTCGCATTACTTGCTTTCGGGCGCGCGTCCGCGTGCGCTGGCCGTTGCGGTGACCCTTGCCTGCATCGCGCCCGCCGCGATGGCGGCTGGCCGCCAGGACATGCATCAGGCGAATCTCGCCCAGCTGCAGGCGCATTATTCGAGCCTGGTCGCCGCCAAGGGCGTGCCGTCCATGGCACACAGCCGCCATGAGCAGCTGATCGGCGCCGATGCCGACACGCGCCTGGTGCTGATGTACCGCAACACCGACCATGGCGTGCGCAATACGCGCTACCAGCAGACCTTCCGCGGGATCCCGGTGTTCGGCGAGAGCATCGTGGTCAGCGAGGACGCGGCGAGCGGCAAGCTGCGCACCCTGTTCGGCCGCCAGGTGACCGGCCTGTCGTCGGAAATCGCGGACGCGCCGTCGAAGCTGTTCAAGGGCCAGGCGCTGGCGATCGCGAAGCAGGCTGCGCTGGGTTCGCGCCTCGGAGCGATGCGGACGCAGAACGAGAAGTCCGACCTGATGATCTACGTCGACGATGCCGGCCGCGCGCACAAGGCCTACGTCGTCAATTTCTTCGCCGACAGCCTCCTGCCGGGCAACAAGCCGACGCGCCCGTACGTGATCGTCGACGCGGACAGCGGCAAGGTGCTGAAGCAGTGGGAAGGCCTGACCACCGCGCTGATCGGCACCGGTCCCGGTGGCAACACCAAGACCGGCCAGTACGAATACGGCACCGATTTCGGCTTCATGGACGTGGACCAGTCGGGCAGCACCTGCACGATGAACAACAGCGAGGTCAAGACGGTCGACCTCAACCACGGATCGACCAGCACCACCGCATTCTCCTACACCTGCCCGCGACATACCGGCGATACCGTCAATGGCGGCTTCTCGCCGCTCAACGACGCGCACTACTTCGGCGGCGTGATCCAGAACATGTACAACGCCTACGTGGGCGTGAACGCGCTGACGTTCCAGCTGGTGATGCGCGTCCATTACGGCACCAACTACGAGAACGCGTTCTGGAACGGCTCCACGATGAACTTCGGCGACGGCGCCAGCACGTTCTACCCGCTGGTGAGCGTCGACGTCGCCGGCCACGAGGTTTCGCACGGCTTCACCGAGCAGCATTCGGGCCTGTGCTACTCGGCCGGCAGCGCCTGCGGCGGCATGAACGAAGCCTACTCCGACATCGCGGGCGAGGCGGCCGAGTTCTTCTTCAAGGGCAGCAACGACTTCCTTGTGGGCGAGGAAATCTTCAAGGGCGCCTCGGGCACGGCCCTGCGCTACATGTGCAATCCGCCGCAGGATGGCCGTTCGATCGACAACGCGGCCAACATGACCTCGCGGATCGACCCGCACTACTCGTCGGGTGTGTACAACAAGGCGTTCTGCACGCTCGCGAAGACCAGCGGCTGGGATACGCCGAAGGCGTTCAAGGTCTTCGCCCGCGCCAACGCGAACTACTGGACCGGTAGCAGCTCCTTCAACCAGGGCGCATGCGGCGTCGAAACCGCCGCTACCGACCTCGGCTACAGCGTCCCCGATGTCGAAGCGGCGTTCAACGTGGTCGGCGTGACCTGCTCGGGCGGCACCAACACCGCGCCCGTGGCGAACTTCACCTTCAGCAAGAACAAGCTGGTCGTGACCTTCACCGACACGTCGACGGATGCCCAGAACAACATCACCGGTCATTCCTGGAACTTCGGCGATGGCTCGACGTCCACCGCGACCAATCCGACCCATACGTACGCGGCGGCCGGCATCTACACGGCTACCGAGACGGTGACGGATGCGGGCGGACTCAGCAGCACCAAGAGCGCCAGGTTCATCGTCCGTCGGCGCTGATCGACGAACCGCTCGCGTGTTTGGCTTGCAACCCCGGCTCCGGCCGGGGTTTTTTCTTGCGGCGGCCTTCGGGCGGCCGGTATTGCGTTAAGTTAGGCCGCGTTTCCGCCAGACCTTCCTGTTCACGACATCGAGGCCCCCATGCAAGACCCGAATGCTCCACGTCCTTCCATCCCCGTTTCCTGGATCGTCGCGGCGATCGCTTGCGCGGTGGCGCTGGTGGCGATCACCTGGCTCATCGCGGGCCGCGGCACGGGCACCCGCGATCCGGACATGCAGCAACTGATGTCGCGCCTCGACGCGCTCGAATCCCGCAACCAGGGATCGCGCCCGCGGCCGGGCAATGCAGGCCCGGGCGGGATGCCGGGAATGGGCCCGGACGGACCGGTCGGCGCAGGCATCGGGGGCCCGATGATGACGCCGGAGCAAGCCGAGGCGAAGAACCAGGAACGCCTGCGAACCTTCGAATCGCGTTTTTCGCAGGAACCCGCGGACCCCGCCGCGGCCAGGGTCGAGGACGACATGCTGAAGGGCATGACCGACAAGCAACTCGCCGCCGCCGGGATCGTGCCGAAGGACCCGGACGTGCAGTGCCGGCGCGATACCTGCCGTGTCGTCGCCAATTTCCGCAGCTCGAGCGACGCGTCGGACTGGGCGGTGCTCTACGTGACCCTCATGGGCGCGAATTACGTGACCAGTTCCCAGCCGGTGTTCGTCAAGGCCGCGGACGGCAGCACGCAGATGCGCCTGTTCGCGAGCCGCAAGCCACCGGCCGGAAGCAAGTGACGCGATGCAAAAGCAAAGGACCCGGGCATGTCCCGGGTTCCTTGTCCATCGGTACCCGGCGTCGTCCAGTCGACATGCTGCAGCGGGCGGACGGCTTCGCAACCCGGGAATGAAGTGCTCGTCACCTGCCCCGGACTACATTCGGGATCGAGGAGGCATCCATTCGACGTAAGGGACTGAGCTCCTCTCGGGCTGGCCAATTCCGGCCGCCTGAATCATTCAAGGAGTGTTTCCATGAATACGAGGATGCTCGCAGTCGCATGTTTCGGCCTCGCCATCGGCATTGCCCAACCGGCGCAGGCCGTGACCGTCAGCAAGCTCATGCCCGCCTCGGGCGGGGGCGCATGCCAGCTTTCCGTGCCCACCACGGACACCAAGATCCGGCCGAAGGCGACCGGCATGCGCAACGAAGGCACCACCAATGCCTTTGTGATCTGCAACCTCCTCGCGGTGCGTTCCGGGTCCACCCTGACGGGCGTCTTCGTCGATTTCAACTCGTTCGATTCCGCGTCGCACACCTTCGACTGCACGATCGCCTCGAGCTTCAACACCGTGAGTGTCGAGTACCTCACGAAGTCGATTACCGTGTCTGGCGACTCCCAGACCAGCATTCTCCCGGCCGAGATGCCCGACGGCGGGTTCCGGCGCTACAACACGCTGACCTGCATCCTGCCCCCCGGTGCAGCCATCACCGGCGTCCAGCCGCAGTTCGACGACGACGTCGGGACCTGATGCATGTAAGCGGCGGCGCGCCACGCGCGCTTTCGCAGGAGCCTGTGGGCGCGCGGTTCGGTCACTCGGCAGGCCTACCGACGCCTCGGACCGGGTCGCGCACCGTCGCCTGGTTCCCGCTGGAAGAAAGCCCCGGAGTAGCCGGGGCTTTTTTTCCAGTGCTCAGCCGGTAGCCTCGAAGCGATTCGCATCCACGTTCTTGCGCACCTTCGACGGATCCCAGATCCGGCCGTTCATGGCGATGTAGACGCCCGGCGGCAGCGACTGCACCGCACCGACCGCGGTGCCGATGTTGAATTCGGCGTCGGAGCCGCGGAAGCGCGCCGGGTTCAGCGCGCCGGTCAGGACCATCGTCTTGCCGGGAATGCCCGCCAGCACCTTCGCGGTGTCGACCATGGTGTCGGTGCCGTGGGTGACGAGCACCTTGTCCTCGTCCTGCGCGGCGATGGTCGCGCGCAGCAGTTCGCGGTCGGCGGCGTCGATGTGCAGCGAATCCTTGCGGATCAGCGGGATCACACGGAAGCGGAACGCGACGCCGAGTTCCTCGAGGATGCGCCCGATCTGGGGCTCGCCGACCTGGTAGTCCGACTTGTCGTCGAAGTACACCTTGTCGATGGTGCCGCCGGTGGTGACGATGAGCAGGTTGTCCATGCGCGCCATTGTCGCGCAAATCGCCGCGCGGTTCAGGCCGGCGACAGCCCCAGCGCGCGCCGCAGCGGATCGAGCCGGGCTCCGTAACGTGCAGCCCGCGCGGTGTCGCCGCGCAAGGGTTGCCGCACCTGCGCGGCGCTGGCGGTGCGGACGCTGCGCACGGCGCGGTGGAACTCGAGGCAGGCCGGGTCGAACGACAGTCCGCAGGCATTGAGCAGTTGGCGGACGCGCGCTTGCGGATCGGCGAGCAGGTCCTCGTAGCGCAACAGATGGACGCGTCCCGGATCGCGCGCGCGGATCGCGTCCATCGCGCGTTCGCTGCCGCGCAGGCAGGCGGCGATGTCGTCGAAGTCGCAGGAAAAGTGCGGCAGCTGGTAGAACGGCTGGCGGTAGCACGACCATGCCGTTTCCAGCGGATCGCGCCTGGTTTCGATCACCGTCGCAGCGGGCAGCATCGCGCGCAGCACGCCGGCGAGCTTCCAGTTTTCCGGCATCTTGTCGGTGAAGCGCGGCCTGCTCGAACGCCAGCGCGCGGTGCGTTGCAGGTAGTCGCGGCCGAGGCGATCCCAGTCGTCGGCGCCCGCATCGGCGATCCATTGCGGAAACGGCTTGCCGCGCCGCTTCGATTCGGCCTGGACGACGTCGCCCAGGTCGGGCAATTCGCTGGCGCCCTCCACGTCCGGATGCGCTGCGAGGATCTGCTCGAACAGGGTCGAGCCGGAACGGGGCAGGCCGACGATGAAGATGGCCTCGCGCCCGAGGGCCGGGTCCCGCGGCGCGGGCAGCGATGCCGTCGCGGAGAGCATTGCATCGACGAAGCCCTCGAACGCGGCGCGGCTCCAGGGCGCGCGTTGGCGCAGCCGAGCGTTTGCGTCGGCCAGCGCGGTGAACGCGGCGTCGAAGTTCCCCAGCGCTTCCTCGCCCGCGCCGAGCGCATAGGTCATCGCGATGCGGTCCTCGTCGCCGACGTCGTTGCGCGCCAGTTGCGTGCGCAGCGCCGCGATGTCCGCAGCGGACAACGGCTGCGACTTGATGTTCGCGAGTCCGCGCCACGCATCGCCGCAGGCGGGATGGAAGTGAAACGCGGAGCGGTACGCCGTCGCGGCTTCATCCAGTCGCCCAAGGTGCAGCAGGGCATCGCCGGCGAGGATGTGCGCGGGCAGGAAGTCGGGCGCCAGCGAGCGGCACCGCTGCAATGCCTCGAGCGCGGCTGCGGTTTCGCCGGCGAGCTGCAGGTTGCGGCCAAGGTTGAACCACGGCGTCGGCTGCCCGGGCGCAAGCGCGCAGGCGCGGCGCCAGTGCGCGAACGCGCCATCGCGATCGCCTTCCGCCATCAGCGCGGCGCCGAGGTCGGCGTGCAGCATCGCATCGTCGGGGTGCGTGGAAAGCGCCTCGCGCAACATCGCCGCGGCGTCTCCAGCACGCCCCTGGCGGAGGCGCAGGATGGCGGAAACGCGCCAGACCTCGGCGTGGCCCGGGACGCGCATGCGCAATTCCGCGAGCCTGCGCTCGGCCTCGTCGGGGCGACCGTCGCGGATCGCGCGCGCCGCGGCCTGCAGCGCGGCGATCGCGTCCGGCGCGAGGCCGGCCATGCGCGGCTCGTTCGTCGGCATTCAGCGCCTCGCGAAGCGCGCGCGCAGCCCGGGAATGCTGGCAGCGAAGACGACGGCGAGGGAAAGCGCGATCGCGGCGTACGCGAACCCGCGTTCCGCAGGCCTAGTCCACGCCACCATCACCGCGTGCGAGAACCATGCGAGCGCCAAAAGGCCCGACCAGAAGCCTGCGGTGCGGCGCCCGGCCACCACCGCGATGGCGCACAGCGCCGGTGGCAGCGCGAACGCCAGCATCGCGGCGACCGGATGCGCGTCGCCCACGAACCAGATCGCGTACAGCACCGCGAGCAGGAGCAGCGCGACGATCAGGGCCTTGCGCGCGTTCATGGCGAAAGCCTCGCCGCGACCATCGCCACGCGCCGGCCCAGCGCGCGCGCCAGTTGCGCTTCCTCTTCGGACGGTTGCGGTTCGTCGCCGGGCCCGGCGACATGGCTCGCGCCGTAGGGCGTGCCGCCGCCGCGGGTGGTGTTCAGCGCGGCCTCGGTGAAGGGGATTCCGACGATCACGCAGCCGTGGTGCAGCAGCGGGACCTGCATCGTGAGCAGGGTCGATTCCTGCCCGCCGTGCATGGTCGCGGTGGAAGTGAACACGCCTGCGGGCTTGCCCACGAGGGTACCGCTGGCCCACTCCGCGCCGAGCGAATCGATGAAGTGCTTCATCGGCGCGGCCATGTTGCCGAAGCGGGTCGGGCTGCCGAGCAGCAGGCCCGCGCATTCCGAGAGATCGCGACGGTCGACGTAGGGTGCGCCCTCTTCGGGCTCGGGTGGGGACGCGACCTCGGTCACCGGCGCGACCGGCGGCACCGTGCGCAGGCGCGCGGCCATGCCCGCGATCTCGCCGACGCCGCGCGCGACCTGGCGCGCGAGGCGCGCCACCGAACCGCCGCGGCTGTAATAGAGCACCAGGATCTCGGGCATCGCGTCCTCCGTCCGCGCAAGCATAGGCGATGCTGCGCCGCCGTTGCGGGGCATGCGGTACCCTTCGGGCGATGGAACCGCTGGATTCCCTCTACCGCTGGGGCGAACGGCTGCGCGATCCCGCGCGGTCCAAGTCCTTCTTCCGCTTCCTGGGCAAGCGTTTCCTCGACGATCGCCTGTTCGAGGCCGCGGGCGCGTTGTCCTATACCACGGTGTTCGCGCTGGTGCCGTTGTCGCTGGTGGTGTTCGGCGTGCTCTCGGCATTCCCCGCCTTCAAGGAATGGACCGGTGCGCTCACCGACTACATCTTCGCCAATTTCGTCCCCAGCGCCGCTGACAGCCTCAAGGAAAACCTCGCCACCATCACCGAAAAGACCAAGACCCTCACGACCGCCGGCGTGATCGCCCTGATCGCCTCGCTGCTGATCACCCTGCACAGCGTCGAGGCCGCCTTCAACCGCATCTGGCGGGTCAAGACCGCGCGCCCCAAGGTCGGGCGCTTCCTCGTCTACTGGACGGTACTGACGCTGGGCGGGCTGGTCGCGACCGCCAGCCTTGCGCTGTCGACGCGCTTCTTCGCGCTGGCGATCTTCGAAACCGCGCCGGGCCGCTGGCTGGAAACCCTGATGCTGCGCCTCGCGCCGATGTCGATCGAGCTGCTGGCGTTCGCCACCATCTTCAAGGTGGTGCCGCACCGCACGGTGAAATGGCGGCATTCGTTCGCAGGCGCGGCGTTGTCGGTGGTGCTGTTCGAATTGATGAAATGGAGCATTGGCCTGTACCTGGGCAGCTTCAATTCGTACCAGAAGATCTACGGCGCGTTCGCCGCGGCGCCGATCCTGCTGCTCTGGATCTTCCTCGGCTGGACCACGATCCTGTTCGGCGCTTCCTTCGCCGCGTCGATGTCCGCGTTCCGCTACCAGCCGGCGGCGATGCGCCTGCCGGTGGGCTACGAGTTGTACGGCCTGCTGCGCATGCTCGGGCGCTTCGCCGAATACCGGCAGAAGGGCCGCGGCCTGCACAGCGACGAACTGCAGGCGCTGGAGCCGATGCTCACGGACGCGCTGGTGCAGGAATTCCTCGGCGAACTGTGCGAAGTGGGATTGCTGAGCCGCGCCGAATCGGGCGAATGGCTGCTGTCGCGCGACCTCGACGACGTGGCGCTGGGCGAACTCTACGAAGCCTGCGGCTTGCGCATACCGGTGGCCGAGGCGCATTTGCCGTGTCGCGACGACGCGCTCGGCATCGCCGCGAGCAATGCCCTCGACCAGCTGCGCCTGCCCTTGCGCGAACTGCTGAAGCGCAAGGTGTCCACCCTCTACGACGAGACCTCGCAATGAACCGCTCGAACGCGCTTCGCCACTTGTTGCCGCCGTTGTTCGCCGCGCTCGCGTTCGCCGGCTGCAAGCGCGAACAGCCGCAACCCGCGCCGACCCCGTCTGCGCCGGTCGCCGCGACGCGGCAAACGGCGGCCCCCGCGAACGTCGATTTCCCGACGCTCGAGGTCACGACCATCGACGGCAAGCCATGGACCCTCGCCGCGCGGCGAGGGCAATGGGTGGTGGTGAACTTCTGGGCGACCTGGTGCGGTCCGTGCCTGAAGGAGATGCCGGATCTGTCCGCGCTCGATGCGATGCGCGAGCACGTCGAGGTGATCGGCCTCGATTACGAAGACATCGAACCCGCCGATCTCAAGGCCTTCATGCAGAAACACCCGGTGGTGTATCCGATCGCGATCGTGGACGTCTACAAGCCGCCCCGGTATTTCGAAGCGCCACGCGGACTGCCGAATACCTACCTGATCGCGCCCGATGGCAAGGTCGCCAAACGCTTCCTCGGTCCGGTGACGGCGAAGGACATCGACGAGGCGATCGCCGCCGCCGGCGGACCGCCATTGCCGAAGAACGCCGGCTGACGATGCCGGTCGCGCGCTTCCTCGTCGGTGGCAGGGTGCAGGGCGTGTTCTTCCGCGCCTCGACCCGCGAACAGGCGTTGAAGCTGGGATTGCGTGGTCATGCGAAGAACCTCGCGGACGGCCGCGTCGAAGTCGTGGCCGAAGGCGACGCGCGCGGGATCGATGCACTGGAACGCTGGCTGCAGGTCGGTCCGCCGATGGCGAAGGTCGAGTCCGTCGAGCGCTGCGCTTGCGCGGATGGCGTTGCCCATTCCGAGTTCGCGATTCAATGATGTGATCGCCGCGTGATGGCCGGATGGCGAGGGCGCTGTCGTTCGTCTGGTAAGGCAACGTTGCCTGACGAAGGACTCGACATGCGCCAATCGAACGCTTTCTCCGTACTCGCGATGCTGACGATCGGAATCGCCACCACCCTGCCTGCGCAGGCCGTGACCCAATCCCGCACCATCCGCGCGCAAGGTGGCGTCGCCTGCCAGCTGAGCATTCCGACCACCGACACCAAGGTACGCCCGAAAGCCATCGGCTTCCGCAACGAGGGAACGACCAATGCCTTCACGATTTGCGGGTATCCGATGCCGGACGGCATGCTGACCCAGTTCAACATCAATTTCGAGAGCATCGACGGCATCGACCGCAGCTTCAATTGCACGGCCGCCAACGGCGCTTCGTTCACTCCGCCCACCTACTCGGTCAAGACCGTGACCACGTCCGCCGGATTCGGCTCGCTGGTTTGGGACGCCTCGGACTTCGGCGGGACGGCCGGCAGCGACTTCGTCGGATACATGTCGGTCACGTGCATCCTGCCGGGGCAGATGTCGATCCCCAACGTCTACGTCTATTACAACGAAGACGTCGGCGCCTGACCGGGGAAAGCCGCAACCGTTCACCAGGCGCCCGGCCACCGCCGGGCGCTTCAGTTCCGGTACGGCGGGACGGGCTTCAGCACGCCGTAGCGTTCCTTCTGCGGCTTGCCTTCCAGCGGAGGCAACGCGATCTTCGCCGGCGGCACGGACCCATCCGGAATCCGGTCCAACAGGTCGCGGATCAACGTCAGGCGGCCGCGCTTCTGGTCGTTGAAATCGACCAGCGTCCACGGCGCGAAGGTCGTGTGCGTCGCCTTGAGCATCGCTTCGCGGGCGCGGGTGTAGGCCGCGTACTGCCTGCGCGCCTCGAGGTCGATCGGCGACAGCTTCCACGCCTTGAGCGGATCGTCGAGGCGCTCTGCGAAGCGCTTTTCCTGCTGCGCCTGGTCGCAGCACAGCCAGTACTTGAAGAGCAGGATGCCGTCCTCGACCAGTTGCCGTTCGAACTGCGGCGCCTGCTGCAGGAAGGCCTTCACCTGCGCATCCGTGGCGAAGCCCATCACCTTCTCGACCCCGGCGCGGTTGTACCAGCTGCGGTCGAACAGCACGATCTCGCCGGCCGCGGGCAACTGCGCCGCGTAGCGCTGTAAGTACCACTCGGTCTTCTCGCGTTCGTCCGGCCTGGGCAGCGCGGCGACGCGGCACTGGCGCGGGTTCAGGTGTTCGCGCACCGCGTCGATCGCACCGCCCTTGCCGGCGGTGTCGCGTCCTTCGAACAGCACGACCAGGCGCTTGCCCTCGCGCTGCAACCATTGCGCCGCGCGCGCGAGTTCCACCTGCATCGGCTCGAGCTGCTTCGCGTATTCCTTTCGCTTGAGCTTGCTCATTTGCGCGTCGACCTGGGCTGCATGCTGCGCGCGACTTCCAGCAGCGCGCCCTGTTGCCTGGCGTTGAGCCGGCGGTAGGCGGCGAGCAGGTCGTGTTCGCCCCGGGTGCGCGCCGGATCGAGCGTGCTGGCGAGTTCGCCGAGCAGGGCGCCCGCGGGAACGCCGAACGTGCGCGCGAGCGCGTCGATCTGCTGCCTGCCGGGAACCTTGTCGCCCTTGAGCCAGGCGCTGACGGTGTTCACGCCGGTCCTGGGAATCGCGGTGGCGAGGTCGGCGACGGTGAGGCCGCTGGCTTTGGTGAGCAGGCGCAGGGTCGTATCGAGCGACATCGTCACTCCTTCAGGCGCGGACGCAGGTTGGCGAGGTTGCAGGGCCTGGTGCGCGCGTCGAGTTGCGCGCGCACGATCTTGTCCCACGCGGTGCGGCAGGCCGAGGTCGAGCCGGGTAGGGCGAACACGAAGGTGGCGTTCGCCAGGCCGGCGAACGCGCGCGACTGCAGCGTGCTGGTGCCAATCTCCTCGAAACTGAGCGCGCGGAACAGCTCGCCGAACCCGGGCATTTCCTTGTCCAGCAGCGGCAGCAGCGCCTCGGGCGTGGAATCCCGGCCGGTGAAGCCGGTTCCGCCGGTGACGATGACGCCATCGACCGCGGAGTCGGCGATCCAGCGCGACACGATCGCGCGCAGCTCGTAACGGTCATCGCGGCTGATCGCGCGTTCGTGCAGCCGATGGCCGGCCTCGGACAATGCATTGCAGAGCCAATCGCCGGATCCGTCGTTCTCGGCGGTTCGCGTGTCCGAGACGGTCAGCACGCACAGGGACAGCGGGACGAAGTCGGCGGAAGCGGTCATGCAGCTAGTGTAGGGCCGGCCTTGGCGCGCCGCATCCGCCCGGCTCATCCAGCGGGGCCGGCGGCAGGCCTGCACGGTGGCGTTCCGCCATGCGCCGCAGCAGCGCGGCGAAATCGGCGGCGAAGCCCGGCATGTCGAACAGGGGGGAGGCGTCGCGTCGCGCGGCGAGGTCGGACTTCAGCGCGGCGAGCGCGCCAGGCATGGTGGCGAGCTCGATCGCGCGATGCACGAAGGCCTGGTCGTCGCCGGCATTCATCGCGTGCATGCCGAGGTGGTGGTTGAGGCTGCCGGCAACGCGCGAGGCGAAGTTCGCGCCTGGCGCGCTCAGGACCGGGCACCCGGCCCACAGCGCATCCGACGCGGTGGTGTGCGCGTTGTAGGGATGGGTATCGAGGAACAGATCCGCGAGTTGCAGCCGCGCCAGGTATTCCGCGTGCGGTTGCTTGGCCATGAACACCAGGCGCGACGCTTCGACGCCCACGGCCGACGCCGCCTCGCGCAGGCGTTCGTCTGCCCGCCCCGGTCCCGACAGCAGCCACAGTACGCTGTCCGGCACGGCGCGCAGCACCGAGAACGCACGCGCCATGCTTCGCGGGTTCAACTTGTAGCTGTTGTTGAAGCAGCAGAACACCCGTCCACGCGCCGGGAGGCCGCATGCCTCGCGCGCAGGCGGCGGCGGGATCGCGCGGCGCGTATCGGACGGCTGGAAACAGCGTGGCAGCCAGGCGACGGCTTCGGAGAAGTCGCCTGCGTTTTCCCGCGGCAACACGAAGCGGTCGGCCACGATGTAGTCGATCCATGGCGCGCCGGACGTGGCCGGAAATGCCAGCCAGTTCACCTGCACCGGCGCGGGCCGTTGCGCGAGCAC
>Ga0209023_10001777_pt1 | contig 28187 bp, 24 predicted proteins | sample LakOneMetagenome_FD_187468 | JGI IMG/M metagenome (GOLD analysis project Ga0209023, IMG submission 187468) | Freshwater and sediment microbial communities from Lake Erie, Canada (SPAdes) (version 2) | ecosystem: Environmental > Aquatic > Freshwater > Lentic | place: Lake Erie, Canada...
CGGTGCCCGAGGTGGCCACGGTCTTCGGCAAGGCAGGCCGCGCGGAGACCGCGACCGACCCGGCGCCGATGGAGATGTTCGAGACTACGATCCAGTTCAAGCCGAAGGACCAGTGGCGGCCCGGCATGACGACCGAGAAGCTGGTAGAGGAGCTCGACCGCATCGTCAGGGTGCCGGGCCTGTCGAACGTGTGGGTGCCGCCGATACGCAACCGCATCGACATGCTCTCGACCGGTATCAAGACGCCAGTTGGCATCAAGGTTTCCGGGCCGGAACTGGGCCAGATCGACAAGCTGACGACCGCCATCGAGGCTGCCGTCAAGACGGTACCCGGCGTCAGTTCCGCACTCGCGGAGCGGCTCACCGGCGGCCGCTATATCGACGTCAGCATCGACCGGCAGCGCGCCGCACGTTACGGGATGAGCGTGGCTGACATCCAGACGGTGGTGTCCACGGCAATCGGTGGCGACAACGTGGGCGAAGTTGTCGACGGGCGGCAGCGCTTCCCGATCAACGTGCGCTACCCGCAGGTTTACCGCGATTCGGTTCAAGCCCTGCGCGAGCTGCCGGTCGTCACCGCACGCGGCGCGCAGATTCGCCTTGGCGACGTGGCGACGATTGTCGTGATGGACGGCCCCCCGATGATCCGCAGCGAGAATGCGCGCCTGTCCGGCTGGGTGTATGTCGATGTCCGCGGGGTCGACCTTCTCACCGCCGTTCGTGCGATGCAGGAGCGGGTCCGCGACAAGATTGCGCTGCCCCCGGGGTACGCGATCGGCTGGTCAGGGCAGTTCGAGTATCTCGAGCGCGCGTCCGAGCGCCTGATGACCGTGGTTCCACTCACCTTGCTGGTAATCTTCCTGCTGCTTTACCTGGCCTTCCGCTCCACGGCGGAAGCGGTACTTCTGATGGCGACAGTGCCGTTCGCACTCGTGGGCGGGTTCTGGCTGGTCTGGCTACTTGGTCACGCGGTATCGGTCGCAACAGCGGTAGGGTTCATCGCGCTTGCAGGGCTGGCGGCGGAATTCGGCGTCGTCATGCAAGTCTATTTGCGTAATGCGCTCCGGAGCCGGCTCGATGCCGGGCGTGCATTGACCAGCGAGCTGGTGTTGGAAGCGATCACGGAAGGTGCGCTCCTGCGGGTACGGCCCAAGGCGATGACGGTCGCCGTCATCGTGGCCGGGCTGCTGCCCATCATGTTCGGAAGCGCGGCCGGCTCCGAGGTCATGCAGCGCATTGCGGCGCCGATGGTGGGCGGGATGGTCACGGCGCCGCTGCTGTCGCTGTTCGTGATTCCTGCCGCCTGGCGGATGCTGCAGGAGCGGCGCATACGTAAAAGGAAGAATCAGGAGACCTAGCTTCAGCCCGCGCCGGACGTACGTGAAGGCGCGCTTTCCTAGTCCGGACTACCCTGTTTTCTTAATCCGCGCTTACTCGCCCAATCAGTCGTCGATCAATGCCTGAATGATCGGACAGCTCGTCTCCAGAGCTTCGCTGTCGCAGCGCGCAACCATAGTGGCCAGTGCTGTCCTCATTGCAAGGAGGTCGCCCACCTTTGCCTCCACCAAAGCGAGCTTTTTCCCCGCGAGCGCGCGCGTGCTCGAACATGTCCCCGAGCCTTCCAGTTTCAGCAAGCTCGCAATTTCCTCCAGCGTAAAGCCGAGAAGCTGCGCGCGCTTGACGAAGCGAATCCGGCGTACATGTTCGTCTCCATAGGTGCGGTAGCCGCTACTCGGCCGCACCGGCTCATCGATCAATCCACTGCGCTGGTAAAAGCGGACAGTCTCGACGTTCACTCCGGCGGCGGTCGACAAGCGGCTTATCGTCATTTTCTCAGGCATACACTTGACTCCGTATCTATGTACGGAGTTTATCCTATCTGTGGATCAATCGATTGGGACAGGGACAAGATGGGAACCAAAGGGCCTTTAGTCGCAGGTGCGCTGGCTGCGCTGGGTGCATCGGCTTGTTGTGCGGGGCCGCTCATCCTGCTATTGCTGGGTATCGGCGGCGGTTGGGCGTCTCTCCTGATTGCGTTCGAACCCTATAGCCCCTATCTCACCGCGCTTACGGCACTGTGCCTCAGCATGGCATTCAATAGCTTGTATCTGCGCCGGCGTGCGTGCACGCCGGCTGAAGCCTGTTCCGATGACCGCATGCTCAGGAATCAACGCATCTTGTTCTGGCTTGTTTCATTGCCGGTCATATTGCTGCTGACCTTTCCCTTGTACGCCTCGCTGTTCTACTAAAAGGATTATTCGATGCGCATCTATAACATCGCGATCGCCGGCTTATTGCTGACCGGTTCGGCCATCGCCGGCACAACACAAACCCTCACCCTCGACGTGCAGAACATGACCTGCGCAACTTGCCCGATTACTGTCAAGATGGCGCTACAGCAGGTTCCGGGCGTCAGCGACGTGAAAATCGATTACGAGCGCAAGACGGCCACCGTGCGGATTGACCCCGACAAGGCCAGCGCGGCGATGCTAACGAAGGCGACAGCCGACGCAGGCTTCCCATCGAATGCCAGGAAATAGCCCAATGACCAAAGCTATCCTGGAGTCGGTCCTGACCTGTCCGCATTGCGGCCACAGCAAAGAGGAAACCATGCCGACTGACGCGTGCCAGTTCTACTACGCATGCGAAGGGTGCGAGGTCGTGCTGCGCCCGAAGACTGGCGACTGCTGCGTCTTTTGCTCGTACGGCACGATGAAGTGCCCGCCGATTCAACTGGACCATCCGTGCTGCGGCTGACCTGCGTCGTCTTTGACAACTGGGATTAAGCGCCTAATCAACGTATCCTGGAAGTGAGTGGCGGGCGTCGCGTTTTTGCGCATGGCGGTAACATGCTCGACATTACATCGAACGGCCTGACAAGAACCTTGACTGGAATTGCTGATGAGGATCGATTAATGGGAGGCGAACACAGCCACAGCCACAGCCACAGCCACAGCAGCGGCAACCTCAAGCTTGCCTTTCTGCTGAACCTCACGTTCACGCTGATCGAATTCGCCGGCGGACTATGGACAAATAGCGTTGCCATTCTCAGCGACGCCGTGCATGACCTCGGCGACTCGATCTCGCTCGGACTTGCCTGGTACTTCGATCGGCTTTCAAAGCACGGCAGCACCCCAAAAGACACCTATGGCTACGCTCGATACTCACTGCTTGGCGGCCTGATCACCGGTATCGTATTAATTGCCGGCATCGGCTTCATCCTGTGGAACGCAGCGCAGCGCCTTTTCGATCCGCAGGAAGTCAACGCGACGGGTATGATCGTGCTGGCGGTGGTTGGCGTCATCTTCAATGGCGCAGCGGTTCTGCGTGTTCGCAAGGGGGAGTCGCTAACCGAGAAAGTCGTCAGCTGGCACCTGCTGGAAGACACCCTCGGCTGGATTGCGGTGCTGATTGGCGCCGCGGTGATGGCAGTCTGGGAACTCCCCTGGATCGACCCGGCCCTATCGATCGGTATTTCGCTCTTCGTCTTGTGGAATGTTTTCCGCAATCTCCGGAAGTTCTTCGAGGTTTTCCTGCAGCGGACTCCGTCCACCTTCGACCTTCCCGCCTTTGAAACTGCGGTCAAGGCTATTCCCGGGGTCATCGATGTCCACGATACCCATAGCTGGTCGATCGACGGCGAGAAACATGTCCTGACAACCCATGTCGTCGTCTCACCGGGAGCTACTGCCGACAAAGTCATGTCGTTCAAGTCGAACGTGAAAAAACTCATCGGTGACAGAGCTTTCGAACATATTGCGATCGACATCGAGGCGCCAGAGAAAACGGGCACAACGTCCGAGGTTCAAAAAAGACGTCAGGACTAAAGGAAAATGGCGGAGTATTCCAATGCAGGAGGCCCTGCTGTACTTGTTCCATGGCATGCTTTTTTTATGCTTTGCTGACAATCACGATGCTGCAGCTCAGCTGGAGCAGCGTGGCGGAAAATTGTGGAACAGTCTGATGAGATCGGAACATCCGACGCAGCTACCGAATTCCGATTTTTTTTAAAATGCGGAAGACAGTGTCAATCTCACGCCCCACTTAGCGGGCCGTGTCGCTTCAGGAAGGGACGGCTTTTGCTTGCTTCTAGTCGATCGCCAATTACTAAAACGACTCATGCTGGACAACCCCGAAAACTATGGCATTTGACTGATTTCGCTGTCGAAGATCCTTCATTGTGTCTGGCCGATGTAGACGTTTGCCTCTCCCTGAGAGCTCTTTCAGCACAAATCAGATCCATGCTGCCGGACATGCCGCAAAAACTCTGACATCAAGGCTATTGGTTCCGTGGGGTGCTAAAGACAACCGCTGTCTCATGCTATACTTATTCCCATGGCCGCCCGACGCTTCATCTACCTCGTCTTGACGATTCTTGCTCTCCAGCTCAGCTGGAGTGTGGTCGCTGCGTATTGCGAGCATGAGTCGGGCCTTGCCGCTCAGCATTTCGGACACCACTCGTCCGAAGCCGATGTTCACAAATTCGCGTTCGACGGGAAGGACCAGCCCTCTGGCTCGGCAAAGAAAGCAAGCGTGCATTCGCACTGCTCGTCCTGCACCCACATTTCGCTGTCGGTCGCTGCTCTTCCGGTACCCTTAGCGATCGTCGAGCCTGTCCGCCTCGTGCCGCCGGCTACTTTGCTGCACTATTCTTCCTTGTATTCCGATCGGCCAGATCGGCCCCAATGGATCTCTGCCGTTTGATTCGGCGGCAGATCGTATATATCCACTCATCGTTGTGCGGGAGGCCGGTTGGCCAGCCCGATACGTCTCGCTGCTGAATAGTCTTCGTTTTCAATGACCGGAGTTATTCATGCATCCTAAATTTTTCGTCCTCGGGGCGGCTGTGCTATTTTCACAGGCGTTACCGAGTGCTGCCCAGATGACAGCGCAGCAAGTTCTACCTGAGGCAGCCCAGCATCCCTCCCCGGCCACGAGCTCGCCCCTGACACTCGAGCAGGCAGTTGCCAAGGCCCTGGCGGCCAATCCGACACTGCGCGCAGCCGCGCTTGACGTGGCGATTGCCCAGGGTGCGCGCCGCCAGGCCGGCGTGTTTCGCAATCCAGAGGTCTCGTTCGTTCGCGAGGGAACCCAACGCGGCACCCGCACCCAAACGGTTCAGGTTAGCCAGGTGCTCGAACTCGGAGGCAAGCGCTCCGCCCGCATTAGGCTTGCGGAGACCGAGCGCAGCCTCGCCGAAGGGAATCTTGGCGTTGCGCGCATAGACCTGCGCGCTGATGTCACCAGTGCCTATTTCGACGCACTTGGTGCGCATGAGCGGCTGCAAGTGGCCCAGGCTTCGCTCGACGTGGCCGGCAAGGCTGCCTTTGCGGCGGAAAAACGGGTCGCAGCCGGGCGAGTGTCGCCTGTCGAGCAGGATCGCGCCGGGGTTGCCCAGGCAGCGGCCCGGCTCGAACTTTCACAGGCCCAGAGCGAACTGTCGATCGCCTTGCACACATTGGCTGCCTACTGGGGGGAGACCACCGCGATATCGCAGCCGCTCGCGATACCCGAGCTGGACCTGGCCCCTGCCCCGGCACTGGACGAGTTGCAGCGTCGGCTGGACGCCTCGCCCCAGCTGCGGCGCTCTCGCTTGCAGGTCGAGCGCGAGCAAGCCCAGGTAGGCCTCGACCGTTCCCAGCGCATTCCTGATTTGACGCTCATCGTCGGCAGGCAAAAGGATGACGAAATCGGCCGCTCGCAAACCGTGCTCGGCGTTTCGGTCCCAATTCCCTTGTTTAACCGAAACCAGGGCAGTCTCCAGGCGTCGCTCTCCCGGGCTGAAAAAGCGCGTACTGAACTGGAAGCGGAGCGGCTGCGCCTCCACCAATCGTTGACTGCTGCCTACCAGCGTGCACAGCTCTCCCGCGAACAAGTACGCACTATGCGCCAGGACATTTTGCCGAGGGCACAGCGTGTGTTCGATGCGGCCGTCACCGGATTTGAAGCAGGCAAGTTCAGTTTCCTCGACGTCCTCGACGCCCAGCGTACGCTCCTGCAGACTCGCACGCAGTACATCCAGGCGCTGTACGACCGCTACCGTGCCGTCGCAGACCTCGGCCGCTATGTCGACGTCGACGGCGCCACCTCATACAACAGGATCTCTCCATGAAGTTCAACATAGACAAAAAGTCCGCCTTTTCCATCCTGGCAGTTGTTGCCATAGGTATTGTTCTTGCGCTTGCCATTCTGTTCTGGAAAAAAGATGCCTCTTCCGGTGAGGGCGAAGCCGAACATGCTGAGGAAACGACGGGAAAAACTGCTGCAAAAGGGGGACATGCCGAAGGCGAGAAAGAAGCTCATGGCGAAGGTAAGGAAGAAGCTCATGGCGAAGGTAAGGAAGAGGCTCATGGCGAAGGCAAGGAAGAAGGCCATGCTGACGCCGCGCCCGGCCTGATCAAGATGACTCCCCAGCAGATCCAGAGCGCTGGCATCGTTACCGCCAGAGCTGGCGCGGCCAGCGTCGACACGGCCGTGACCCTGCCTGGCGAGGTGAACTTCAATGAGGATCGCACGGCGCACGTGGTTCCTCGTGTCGCAGGTGTCGTCGAATCGGTTTCCGCCGCGCTCGGCCAGGACGTCAGGAAGGGGCAGGCACTAGCCGAGATTGCGAGCCCGGAGCTCGCTGAACTGCGCAGCGCTGTCCTCGCTGCGGACAAGCGCCTGGGCCTCGCGCGTGTGACGCATGAACGCGAGAAGAAGCTTTGGGAGGACAAGATTTCGGCCCAGCAGGATTACCTGCAGGCCGAGCAGCAATACCGCGAGGCCCAGATCGAAGCACAGTCTGCGCGGTCGAAACTGACGGCGCTCGGCGCTGGGCTAGGCTCGGACGCCCTGAATCGCTATGTACTACGCGCGCCGTTCAACGCCGTGGTGGTCGAAAAGCACCTAGCCCAAGGCGAAGCGGTCAAGGAAGACGCCAACGCATTCGTCCTGTCCGACCTGTCGAAAGTGTGGGTACGGATTGCCGTCAGCCCGAAAGACCTGGGAACGATTCGGGTTGGCCAAAGCGTGACCATCCGCTCTCCTGCCGGCGGCGAAGCAGTCAACGGAAAGGTGAGCTACGTAGGTAACCTGCTGGGTGAACAGACCAGGACTGCGACCGCGCGTGTCGTGGTCGATAACCCGGGCCTCGCCTGGCGCCCAGGCTTGTTCGTGAACGTGTCAGTGGTACGTGGCAAGAAGGAGGCCGCCGTTACAGTGCAGGCCGATGGCGTGCAGACGATTGAAGGCAAGACGGTAGTGTTTGTCAAAGCGGCGCAAGGCTTCCAGGTGCAGCCAGTCACTCTGGGAGCGAGCGACGGCAAGGTCGTGGAGATCGTTCAGGGCTTGACTGCCGGCGCCGAATACGTTGCAACGGGTAGCTTCGTTGTGAAGGCCGAGCAAGGCAAAGGCAGTGCCGAGCACGAACACTGAACGAGGAACCAGACATGTTTGAACGAATAATCCGCTTTGCCATCGAACACCGATGGCTTGTTATGCTGGCTGTCATCGCGATGGCTGCTGTCGGCATCTATAACTACCAGAAGCTGCCGATCGACGCAGTTCCTGACATTACTAACGTCCAGGTCCAGATCAACACGTCGGCGGCTGGCTATTCGCCGCTCGAAGTGGAGCAACGCGTCACCTTCCCGATCGAGACGGTCATGGCCGGCCTGCCCGGTCTGGAGGAAACCCGCTCGCTGTCGCGCTACGGCCTGTCGCAGGTCACCGTTATTTTCAAAGACGGGACAGACATCTATTTTGCTCGCCAGCTTGTCAACCAGAGGATTCAGGAGGCGAGAGAAAACCTGCCTGGTGGAGTTGTCCCAATGATGGGGCCGATCTCCACAGGCCTGGGCGAGATCTACCTGTGGACGGTGGAGAGCGAACCCGGTGCGAAGAAGCCCGATGGCAGCCCCTACACGCCGACCGACCTGCGTGAGATACAGGACTGGATCATCAAGCCCCAGTTGCGCCAGGTTGCCGGCGTCACCGAAATCAACTCGATTGGCGGCTTCGCCAAGGAATACCTGATCGCGCCTGATCCAGCCAAACTCAGTTCCTATGGCCTGTCGCTATCCGACGTTGTCGGTTCGATCGATCAGAACAACAACAACGTCGGCGCCGGCTATATCGAACGCCGCGGCGAGCAGTTCCTGATCAGGGCGCCGGGCCAGGTACGCACCCTCGACGATATTCGCAATACCATCCTCAGCAACGTCGATGGCGTCCCGATCCGTGTACGTGATGTCGCCACCGTCGATATCGGCCGCGAGCTGCGTACCGGCGCGGCGACCGAGAACGGCCGCGAGGTCGTGCTGGGAACGGTATTCATGCTCATTGGCGAAAACAGCCGAGCAGTGTCCCAGGCAGTGGCTACCAAGATGGTCGATGTCAATCGCTCGCTACCGAAAGGCGTTAAGGCCGTCCCGGTCTACGACCGTACAGTACTCGTCGACAAGGCGATCAATACAGTAAAGAAAAATCTTCTCGAAGGCGCAATCCTTGTAATCGTCATTTTATTTCTGTTCCTAGGGAATATTCGGGCTGCAATCATTACTGCAATGGTTATCCCGTTGGCGATGCTTTTCACCTTTACGGGCATGGTGACCTATAAAGTCAGCGCCAATTTGATGAGCCTGGGTGCTCTCGACTTCGGGATCATCATCGACGGGGCCGTTGTCATCGTCGAAAACTGCGTCCGGCGACTGGCGCACGCTCAGGAACACCATAAGCGCGATCTTACCCTGACTGAGCGTTTCCACGAGGTGTTCGCAGCTGCCAAGGAAGCACGGCGTCCCCTGCTCTTTGGTCAGCTCATCATCATGGTCGTCTACCTGCCGATCTTCGCGCTCTCTGGCGTTGAAGGCAAAATGTTCCATCCGATGGCGTTCGCCGTTGTTGCGGCACTGGTCGGCGCGATGATCCTGTCGATCACCTTCATTCCGGCCGCAGTTGCCCTGTTCATCGGCAAGCGCGTTACGGAGAAGGAAAACAGGATCATGGGCATGGCCAAACGCGCCTATGCACCGATGCTCGAGAAGGTGATGCGCAATGCCGCACTCGTCATTACTAGCGCGACCGTCCTGGTCCTCCTGTCGGGACTCCTGGTCACGCGCCTTGGCAGTGAATTCATCCCGAGCCTAAACGAAGGCGACCTCGCGATTCAGGCCCTACGTATTCCAGGAACCAGCTTGAGCCAATCCGTGGAAATGCAGAAGAAGATCGAAGCCGGGCTGAAGGCAAAGTTCCCCGAGATCGACCGGGTGTTCGCCAGGACCGGTACTGCGGAGATCGCGTCGGATCCAATGCCGCCAAATATCTCGGATGGCTATATCATGCTCAAGCCCGAATCGGACTGGCCAAAGCCAAAGAAGAGTCGTGCAGAGCTGGTCACAGCGATTCAGGAAGAGTCCGAGAAATACGCAGGCAACGCCTACGAGTTCTCGCAGCCCATCCAGTTACGCTTTAACGAACTAATCTCTGGCGTGCGTAGCGACGTCGCCGTCAAGGTCTTCGGCGACGACATGGAGGTGCTTGCTTCGACAGGCAAGGAAATCGCCGAGGTACTCCAGCGCATCCCGGGCGCGGCGGAAGTGAAGGTCGAGCAGACGGGAGGCCTGCCTATGCTAACCGTAAACATCGACCGGGAGAAAACTGCGCGCTACGGCCTGAACATCGGCGCCGTTCAGGAAGCACTCGCGATTGCAACTGGGGGGCGCGAGGCCGGTACTATGTTCGAAGGCGACCGCCGCTTCGATATCGTGGTCCGCCTGCCCGAAACATTGAGGGCCGATCTTGACGCACTCAGGCAGCTTCCTGTCCCACTGCCTGCCAAAGAGGGTAGCACGACGTCCTACATTCCTTTGGGCGAAGTGGCGACGCTCGAATTCGCGCCCGGACCGAATCAGATCAGTCGGGAAAACGGCAAGCGGCGCATTGTTGTGAGCGCCAATGTACGCGGGCGTGATATTGGTACCTTCGTGCCCGAAGCAGCTGCTGCGATCGCCAAGCAAGTCCAAGTGCCGCCAGGATACTGGACGAGTTGGGGAGGCACCTTCCAGCAGTTGGAGTCGGCAACCGCGCGCCTGCAGGTTGTAGTACCACTCGCCTTGTTCATCGTATTCACGCTGCTGTTCATGATGTTCAACAACGTCAAAGACGGCTTGCTCGTGTTCACGGGGATTCCGTTCGCCCTGACTGGCGGTGTCATCGCCCTCGCGCTGCGCGGCATTCCGATGTCGATATCAGCCGCGGTTGGTTTCATCGCACTCTCAGGCGTGGCGGTCCTGAATGGGCTGGTGATGATTTCCTATATTCGCACCCTACGTGAGGAAGGCATGGGACTGGACCGGGCGATCACGCATGGGGCGTTGACACGGCTCCGGCCAGTCCTTATGACCGCCTTGGTGGCATCGCTGGGCTTTGTACCGATGGCCATCGCAACCGGCACCGGCGCCGAGGTACAGCGTCCGCTGGCAACCGTTGTCATCGGGGGTATCCTTTCCTCGACGGCCCTAACGCTGCTTGTGCTTCCCCTTCTCTATCGGCTTGCTCATCGCAAAGATAGCGACGAAGTGCCGGTGCCGGATAAGAAGGCGCTCGTCCATTAAGCGTTTTGGGCTTCGAGAAGTTCTTGCGGCCCAGCCATGGAGACAACATGCGTCTGGACAACCGAACGAGGCTCGTTCGCAGCATCGTTCGACTTGTCAGGCTTGATTCTCGCGCATGGGATTCCCTTTGTAACTTTCGTAAATCGGGGAATCGTATTTGAAAGCGTCGCCCTGATCGCCTTATGTGTAAACCGTGTTGTCACTATTGAATTTAGCCGAATGATCGAAGCGGAGCCTGACAATCAGCACAGATCCAGATCTGTTGACGCGACGTCCTCGTTGACGCAACTTTTCCTCAGATCAGTTGCGTGGCAGTGTCCTCTAAGTTATTGCCATAGGAACGCACTGCCGTTTTCATCCCGAACTGCTAAACGGTGCGTAGATCGACGGCTTTGCAGCACTTGGGGTAGTTGCTGCGACGACTACAGGCTCTCCGGCATGCCGGTCCGCTCACACTTGCAGAGAGGTCGGCAGAGCTGATGCGCGGTTCTTGGCAGCGCCGACGGCAGTCGCGCGGTGTATCGCCCGTGTTGAGCCACTTAGTGATACGTCAAAGCTGGACCCACTCGCTGGACGCGTTCTAGTCCTGTTGCTTTGCGTGCGTACCGTGTTTTGTCTGAGAACGCTGCAGGACTGACCGGGTGACACCAGTACGTCATTGATCGATATTCGACGGAGGAGATAAATGAATGTTGAGCAACAGACTGCCGACACGGCCCACGTCCATCTCATCACAATGTTTGGAATTGGAGCTCTGGTCCTGTTCGCAGTGATCATGCTGTTCTTAGGTTGGCTGAAATATAAGGATCGAAACAATCCTCCAAAGACGAAAAACCACAAAAGCATTAAAACCAGGAGAAAGCGAAGGTAGTACTCGGTGCTCTAGTGCAAAGCGACAGAACGAAGCCGCTGTGGTTGGCCGAGCTGAGCTCCCAGGAGTGATGGAAGCACAATCATAAATACTATACAAAAGGAGAGATGATGGGTTCAGGACATTCTCATGCAGCACAACAGGGTCAAAACGAACGGCCTCTCTGGATCGCGCTTGTCCTTACCACAACATTTCTGGTTGCAGAAATCATCGGCGGCATCCTCACCAACAGTCTCGCCCTGATTTCGGACGCAGCCCACATGTTCACCGATAGCGCGGCACTGGCCGTATCACTGGCTGCAATCCGCATCGGCAAGCGGCCGGCCGATAGCCAGCGCACCTTTGGCTACTACCGTTTCGAGATCCTGGCGGCTGCCTTCAATGCCATCCTCCTGTTCCTGGTCGCGATATATATTGTGTACGAAGCTTACCAACGCCTGAACAATCCGCCGGAAATTCAGTCCGGAACAATGCTCGTGGTTGCTGCATTCGGCCTGGTCATCAACCTGATCAGCATGCGACTCCTCTCGAGCGGCAAGGATGCCAGCCTCAACGTCAAGGGCGCATACCTGGAGGTATGGAGTGACATGCTCGGCTCGGTTGGCGTCATCATCGGGGCCCTCGTAATCCGTTACACCGGCTGGAGCTGGGTCGATTCAGCAATCGCCGTGGCCATCGGATTGTGGGTGCTGCCGCGCACGTGGACACTGCTTAAAGCCAGCATGAATGTGCTGCTGGAAGGCGTTCCCGAGGGGCTCGGCCTTGATGAGGTAAAAGAAGCCATCTCGGGCGTACCGGGCGTGGCCAGCGTGCATGAACTGCATGTCTGGTCAATCACGAGCGGCAAAGCCAGCTTGACGGCACACGTCGTACAGCGTGAAGACGTCACGAACCCGCAAGCCCTGCTGTTGGATATCCGCCAGCTTGTGGCGAGCAAGTACGACATCCACCACAGTACGATTCAAATCGAATCGGTTCCCTGCGAACAATCGCTTGACGAGCATTCTTTCGGTCCGGCGACCAATAATGACGGCCACAGCCACGAAGGAGAACATCAATGATCGATCATATCAAGGCGAACCTGGTCCAAGCCCGGGATGCACTCGATCGCTTGATCAGCAACGACCTGCAGCTGGGACATATCGAAGCTGCAGCTGGTTGTTTGATCCATGCTTTGCAGAGTGGTAATCGCATCATCTCTTGCGGGAACGGTGGCTCGATGTGCGACGCCATGCACTTGGCGGAAGAGCTGTCGGGGCGTTTCAGGGACGACCGCCCTGCCATGGCCGCAATCGCTATCAGCGACCCCAGCTATATCAGCTGCGTCGCCAACGATTATGGCTACGACCAGGTTTTCGCTCGTTTTGTACAGGGAAACGGCTCGGCCGGAGACGTGTTGTTCGCGATCAGCACGAGCGGCAACAGCCGCTCGGTTATCGCGGCAAGCGAGGCCGCACATGCCAAAGGAATCAAAGTGATAGGCATGACTGGCCGCGCAGGCTCCGAACTCGAGCGGCACGCGGATATTTGCATCTGCACTGAAGGCGGACGATATGCAGACCGCATCCAGGAGCTCCATATCAAAGTCATACATATTCTTATCGAACTGGTCGAGCGGGCGCTTCAGCCCGCAAACTATGGACAAGCACGCTAAGTAACGTCAACCCAACACGCATCCACAATACCTTCAGGACCCCGTTGCTCCGCAACGGTGGTCCTGTCGATCTTACTTGTCGCACCATGAAGAAATCCGATACACATCCACACTCCTTGTTTAACGCAGGCGCCGCAAGGCTGGCGCAACTGACGGCCTGGGCCGGACCGTATGCCACTATCCTGCAAATGTCGCTGCTCGGCATCGTCATGCTCTCGCTATCCCGCGTTGCAATGATGCTGTGGCAATGGGACCGTGTCCAGGCAACCGGGATTCCCGGCGAAATCCTGCTCCAGGGAGCACGGGCCGACCTGATTTTGCTGGGTTATTTCATTGCAATTCCCTTGTTGTTGGCGCCGCTGCTCGCGCATCCTTCGCGTGCATCAATCTGGAAAGGGTTCACGAATGCTTGGGCGACGTTCGCACTCATGTTCATCGTATTCATGGAATTGTCGTCCCCCCAGTTCATCATGCAGTATGACGTGAGGCCGAATCGCCTCTTCGTGGAATATCTATCCTACCCACGAGAAGTTTTTGCCACCCTATGGAATGGCTTTCGCGCCGCTGTCCTGCTCGGCATCGGCGCCACCGTCACCTTGACCGTCCTGTTCTTCCATATGCTGAGGCAAGCGTCCTTGGGAATGAGATTCTGGCCCGCCCGTCTCTTGCTGCTGACTTGGCCGCTGATCTGCCTGATGGTATTCGTGCAGGTGCGCTCCACGACTGGCCATCGGCCTGCCAACCCGGCCCTGTTCGCCTTGACTGGCGATGCGATGGTCAATTCCTTGATCATCAACTCGGGATGGTCGGTCCTCGATGCCGTCAATTCATTGCGCAAGGAGGCGAACTCGTCTGAAATCTACGGCACAATCCCGACGAGCCAAGTACTGGCCGAAGTAAAAGCCGCGCCGTGGCTTCGGAACCATTTCTTCCCTAACAAGGGTCTTCCCACCCTCCACCGCCAGGAAGCGGCCATCAAACGCGACCGTCCTCTGAACCTGGTAATCGTTTTGCAGGAAAGTCTTGGCGCCACATTTGTCGAATCGCTGGGAGGCCTCCCGGTAACGCCAGAGCTTGAAAAACTCAAAAACGAAGGTTGGTGGTTCGAACAGCTGTACGCGACAGGAACACGCTCCGTCCGCGGAATCGAAGCGGTAATCGCGGGCTATCCACCGACTCCGGCGCGTAGTGTCGTGAAGCTCTCGCTTGCCCAGCACAATTTCTATACCTTGGCGGCCGGTTTGGGCCAACAGGGCTATCACACGGAATTCGTCTATGGGGGCGAGGCGCACTTCGATAACATGCGCAGCTTCTTTACTGGCAACGGCTTCCAGAAGATCGTTGACTTGCCACAGATGTCTCCGCAGTTTGTCGGGAGCTGGGGCGCTTCGGACGAAGACCTCTTCGACAAGTCCCTCGAGCGGCTCAAATCCCTTCATGCACAGAACAAGCCGTTTTTCAGTTTGATCTTTACGTCGTCGAACCACGAACCCTTCGAGTTCCCGGACAACAAAATCGAACTGCACGAGCAGCCCAAGCAAACTGTCAACAATGCAGTGAAATACGCGGATTTCGCGCTCGGAAAGTTCATCCGGGAAGCCAAAAAGCAGGCCTATTGGAAGGATACGGTCTTCCTGATCGTAGCTGATCATGACAACCGGGTGTACGGCAACGCGCTGGTACCGATCAAGAAATTCCATATTCCGGGACTGATCCTCGGTGCGGATATCCAACCCAAGCGCATCCGAACGATTGTGAGCCAGGTCGATCTCGGCCCTACCCTGCTTTCGCTACTCGGGGTCTCGAGTGAGCACCCAATGATCGGCCGGGATCTCGTCAGGGATGACCAAACGCCGGGACGTGCGCTCATCCAGTTCAACAACTACTTCGCATGGCTCGACGAGAACTCCGCCACCATCTTGCGCCCTGGGCAAGCACCCTTGATGGGGCGGTATGACGGCGGAACTGGCGTGCTGGAGGTGAGCGCCGACGCGCCGCTGCAACCGCAAGTAACCAGGGCAATGGCACATGTGATGCTGCCTTCATTGCTATACCGTGAACAGCGTTACCGATTGGTCAAGTAAAGCACGCGTAATGTGCGCGATAGGAATATGGGGCCGCATCCACAGCTGTCTTGACAACGAAAATGGGTATGTGTGTCGTCACCAGCATCGTCAAGGGTCGTGCCGGCTTTCCGCATTCGGTTCGCGATCAATGCCAGCGGTAGCAGCTTAACTGTTGCCTGTGCTGACCGCCCTGCACGTGCCGAAGGAATATGCGTCTTCGCCGGCGCAGTGTGTTCGAGATCACCGTTGAATCGAACAGCCGAAATTTGTCTTGACGCCGGCGCCCGACAACGTGCATATCGCGTACTAGACCTACATATTGAATTGATTTGTTTTTTGATCGAGTGAGTTGAGCACTTCTCATCGCCGCTTACCATTCGGACATTTACAGACGCAATCTCATAGATACTTGACACATTATCTATCTGACAGGGGCGCCAGCATCCTCGACCGCTGCTGTCTCTTGGGGATCAGAAATTAATTCAGCTTTGAAAACGGAATGAAAACGAACCTACCACGGCGAAGCGCTGCGATCATCCAAAGATTCTTGCACTTTTTTGAACCCATCTTGGCGCGTCTACGAGCCTTTTCTGGGCGCTACCCCGACCTAACGTTTGCCCTCGTTGCAGCCTCGGGCTTTGTAACGATCTACAATTGGCGCTTCTGGGACAGCTTTTTGGAAGTGATGCCGGTCGAAAGTGCGGCGGATGCCGGTTTTGCAATCGCAATTCTGATGTTGCTTATCTGGCTCCATGCAGCGATTTTGCTTATCGTCCCAAGTCGTACGATAATGCGTGCCGCTACCTGCGCATTAATTATTGCGGGAGCGATATGTGCTTTTGTCGCCGATACCTATAAAATCCAGATAGATCGCGACATGGTACGCAACGTGGCGCAAACTGATCTCACCGAAGCAATGGGGTTGTTAAGTCCGAGATTCATTATTTATTTACTGCTCCTAGGTGTGGCTCCGGTTTGGCTGTTAACACAAGTTCGATTGGCTGAAGTCTCGACAAAACGCTTTCTCGCACAAAGATTTGCCGGAATATTTTTGGGCGCAATCATCGTAACAGTCGGAATCATGCCGTATTCAGGGCAATTCGCTACATTCTTGCGTACCCACAAACCGCTCCGTTATCTGATCAATCCCGGCAACGCGTTCCATGCCACATGGCGTTATATACATCATGAAACAAGTTTGTCCCAAAAGCCGCTCGTCGACGTTGATGGAGTAATCACTCGGTCCACTTCTGTAGCCGAGAATAAGCCATTATTGGTCGTACTCGTCGTTGGTGAAACGGCGCGGGCAGCGAACTTCCAGTTTTTAGGGCATGAAGATGCTACGACGCCGCGCCTTGGAAAACGCGAAGACTTATACAGGTTTAGCAACGTGAGCAGCTGTGGTACATCTACGGCGATATCCCTGCCATGCATTTTCTCGGGGCTCGGACGCAAAGATTTCGACGTGGGGGCTCCCGTTGAACGCACTAACCTTCTTGATACATTGAACAAAGCAGGCGTAATGGTGGAATGGCGAGACAACAACACCGGATGCAAGGGAATTTGCGACCGTGTACCGAATGTCCAGTTTAAACCTGGAACCGATTCAGCATTATGCGAGCAAGATTATTGCTATGACGAAATTCTCTTGAGCGGATTGCGTGAATCTGTTTTAGCGAACAAAAAGGATCAGCTAAGGGTTTTGCATCAAATTGGCAGCCATGGGCCAGCATACTGGCGGCGCTATCCTGCAGAGTTCGAGCGATTTGCGCCAACTTGCCGTACGAATGACCTCAGCAAGTGCACAAAAGAGGAGATTCACAACACCTATGACAATACGATTGTATATACTGACTACGTCCTTGATAGGACAATTGGCATGCTGGAAAAACTATCGGAGCAGTATGACACCGCACTTCTCTATATATCGGATCACGGCGAATCGCTTGGCGAAAAAGGTTTATACCTTCACGGTGCGCCCTATCGGTTCGCACCAAAGGATCAGAAACACGTGCCGATGATATTGTGGCTTTCATCAGGATTTCAACAACGATCGCTGTTATCTTCTGGATGCGTACGCGGTATGCAGAACCAACCGCTCAGCCACGATAACATTTATCATACAATTCTAGGAATGATGCAAGTGAGGAATCTCGTTTATTCGCGAAGCCAAGATATGCTACTTCGCTGCCGTCAATAGTGTTATGCAGGATTTCTTGAGCTGAGATGGCGGTTCCTGAGAGGTAATTCCCTCATCCTTACAGCACGCTAAAAGCAGAGCTCAAAGCTGCGAGCGCCATTCTTACTTGGAAGGATTGCGCCGAGTGCCCCTGATGAGCGGTCCGGATGTTACCTGAAACGCATAAACTACCGACTTCTAGTGATCGGAATGGAAACAGTAGTGATCGAATCGGCTGGAACCCACGCCCCCCGTTGCTGTGTTCGAGTCACGCAGCGTGATCTTATGATAGTCGAGGCAAGGGACGTTCCCCTTGACACTGCACAACGACATTGTTATGTACTAGAAAGATATTTAAGTAAAGGTGCGCAATAGAAGTAGTCTGTGGCCATACGATCGCGAGTAAATTGTCTCGAAAAGCATATTTTATAAAAAGCCTTCATACTCAAAGTTCCAAGTCCCGACTTCTCGAGCATCGCGTATAGGTGTCGATGTGAAGTAGCTCAGATGGTCAGGCCATTGGGAGCCGCACCACTTCGCACGCAGTACCAAGAGCTAAAACATGCGTGATTTGGACGCTTCTAACTCAACCTCGCCAGTGAATTCAATTAAAAATGCAGCGCATACAAAACGCATATAGAGTGCTGGCATTAAAACTAAAACATCGCATTGACGCTGCCACGACGGTTTCGAGTTGATGTACATTGCATATGTCTAGGAACAAATGACCTTTGATGGAAGCCCATATCGGGTAGAGGCCGTCTAGAACTGTTCGAGTCATTGTTTCGTATAAAGATTAATGCAGGAGTTTTGGCGGCGTCGAGGATAGTAACCTCATGCACTACCCTTCGCGACCAAGCCACCAAGACTGTAGTAATAATTTGGCATGCGATGCCACGCTAAGAGCAAAGGAAAAGTTTGAGCATCGTCGTTAGATCCTGCACCAATTCTGATCGGAATCAATATTGACACAGCCCCGGATATTAACAGCACCAACTAAGTATGATTCCGTACCCAAAGGCCTGAATTCACTGGCTAACGTTTATCTCATGAAAACGGGCAGCACAATAACGGCCCATGTAACTATTGCAAGTATCACGGTCAAAAATACTGCTGCACTCCCGAAGTCTTTCGCGTTCTTCGATAGCGGATGCCGTTCAAGAGAGATTCGATCGATTGCTGCTTCGACGGCTGAGTTGAGCAGTTCGACAATCACCACTAGTGCGAGGACCATTATCAAAACCAGTCTTTCCATGCGGGAGATTGGAAGTAGTATAGCTGCGAGAATAGCAGGTATTGATACCAATAATTCTTGCCGAAATGCATGCTCTGTTTTCCACGCGAGCTGGAGACCTTGGATAGAATAACGTGATGCCGCAAAAATGCGATTTAGCCCACTTCTACTCTTGAATTCACTTATCTGATGCTCGTTCTGAAGCATATTTCACTTCCCTGTAGAAAAAATTGACTATTTCAGTAATAGCCGAACCAAGTTTTTAAGGTGGGTTCGGAAGTTCTGTCATATGTTTCAGCATTCGCATAGTCAAGACGACGTATAATCGCATGCTGACCATGCGCTTTTCCGATGCTAAGAAACGCTTAAGCAACTTGCAACTGCGCATTCGATCTAGGTCAGCCGCACCGTCTAGCTCACGAAGTGAGCACTCCATAACTATATAAGCGCGGCGATAAGCGCATAAAAACGACACTGATGGAGCATTTTATCAGAGCCCGTAAGACTAAGCCGGGAATATATCGTGAACACAAGATTCACATGTTGCTCAAACGGCAGCACTCGGTAGCCGAACAGTACACAGTCGATGTTGGTAAGCACGATCTAGCTTTCTTGCGGCTGTAATGCAAGGCCGGTTGAACCCAGCCTGCAAAGCCGAGCTCGCAGTTATCGCCGACATCGCGACGGCAATCGTATCGTCGCGGAGGCGCTCGAAAAAGATGATAGAGCCTTCGTTCCGACTAGCAGTGGCGCAGTAGACTGTGACAGAGCTGTCAGCCGCAGTTCAGCTTGCGCGGAGCGTTGGCATCAGTCAAATGTGCTAATGGACAGTGCTGAGTTAGCGGCGGAGAACGCCATCATTGCCGACTAGCCGGCACTCTGATGAGTAACCACTGCAACTTGGGTTTTCGACTTTGCTTCCTGTACGCAGCCGTGTAAAGATCTCCAACAAATCCCAAGCTTATCGATGGAATCTATCGCGTGCTCGTGCTGAGCTCTGAGGATCATGTAGCGCCATTGGCTCGTGCATGAAACCGCAGCTGCTAGTCCTGATCAAAATCAATAGGAGCTGGTCGTGAACTTCAAGCGCCGTGACCTCTGCGCGGCGACCGCACAGAGTTAATCTAGCTAGGCCCGGCCGCAGCGGAATGCCTACGTTAAGCGTTACACCGAGACGGCCCCTATATCGGCCTCGCTCACCGCCTGTTTGACATGGTAGGAAAATTCAGGAATTTGCTAACAGCCGACTTTGGAACATACGCCGACAGCTTAATCTGGCTCTGAACTGTTCAAAATGCAGGGCTTAGAAGCCGCAAGTCAACTTGTACTTTAGCGTACAATAGAACAGAAAAGTTCCCGGACCGTTGTCTACTCGACTATTTCTACACCGCATCATCGTTCTGTTCGCCCGTGCGGATGCGAAGTATTGTTTCGACGTTGCATACGGCAATGACGCCGTCCGATGGGTTACCAGTATAAGCAGCTTTTTTGATCGTTTCAACAATCTCATCTGCTTGAGTATCACTGCAATATATGATTAACAAGTTGCAATCGCGGGCAGGGGCCCATTCTGTCGGGGCATACGAATGATGAATACCACTGCCGCGTCCGTGTCCTTTTCCGTTCAATAACGTGAATCCTGGGAAATGGTCAATTGCATGAAGGGCCTGCTCTACAGCTTCCAAGCGAAACGGTTTGATGATGCCGACAATTTGTTTCATCATTTCCCCCTAGGATTTGCTTATTCAGCTAAGTAACTCGATGGTTTTAGCTCTGCACCAATCTTGTGGCATTTCATCAATGAAACGCGAGACTTAGAGTGTGTCAGTCCAGGTGGCCCGCATCAGGCACCGACCGCATTATGATTTTTCAGGAAGGACCTTGACAGCACACGGTACACGCGATTTCATTCGCTCACTATACACGCAATCTTATGCGATCATATGCTTCATGTAGCGAGACACGGAAGACTTACTATCCCATGATCAGAAGTACCGATCTTCTTGACGACTTTTTGTGGACTTTTTATGGCGTTCATTATCGCGATGATTCTTTATTCTGCTTATATTGAAGGGCCGATTTGCGCTCCCGGCATGAACCTTAATTTCCTCACTGCATCTAGTTCCCTATGATTCCACGGCCTGCACCTACGGCAATCCCTAGACGCTCGAAGAATCGTATTGCGCTCGTGTTGCAAGGTGGGGGCGCGATGGGAGCATATCAGGCGGGTGTGTATCAAGCACTCGATGAAAACGGATTTTGTCCTGACTGGGTTGTGGGCACGTCCATCGGCGCTATCAATGGCGCCCTGATCGCAGGCAATGGGCCCTTGCGGCGGCTGGAGCGACTTAGGCAGTTCTGGCGCCACGTGTCACAGGCGGAGGGCGTGGACATGGTACGCATGAGTGATGCCACTCGCCAACTTCATGCTCGCATGTCCACTGCTGGCGTCCTCATGCAGGGCGTTTCGGGTTTTTTCTCTCCGCGGCTGTTGAGCCCCTTTAGCGCTGGTTTCCCTGTAGCGCCTGAGCAAGCAAGTTTCTATGAAACCTCGGCGCTGGCTGCCACGCTCGAGCGTTTCGTCGATTTTGATCACCTGAATCAGGCCGACGCCACGCGCTTGACCGTCAATGCGTTGAAGGTGACCGATGGCGAACTGGCGAGCTTCGACAATAGCACTCAGACGATAACTGTCGATCATATCCTTGCCAGCGGCGCTTTGCCGCCGGCATTTCCGCCAGTTCGCATCGATGGCCAGCTTTACTGGGACGGCGGGCTCTACTCGAACACGCCGCTCGAAAGCATCCTGAATGACCAGCCTCCTGTTGATACCTTGTGTTTCATGGTCGACCTCTGGCGCGCTCAAGGAGCGGAGCCGAGCACACTTGACGAAGTCAACACACGGCAAAAAGACATCATCTTCTCTTCCCGGTCCACGCGTCATATCAACGCGTATCGGCGCACACATGAGCTGCAGTGCATGCTGCAACGGGTCTACCAAATGCTGCCTCCTTCATCGCAGCGCGACATCAGCGCTGCGGTGCTGCCGCTACTTGTACCGGAAACCACCATGCACATCGTGCGCCTTATCTATCCTGGCAAGGACTGGCAAATGGCGGCCAAAGACATCAATTTCTCCAGCGGGTCGATCGACTGGCGTTGGGGCCAAGGTTACAGCGACGCAATCCAAGCCATTCAGCAGGCGAAATGGATGGACGAGGTGAAGGGCCATCAAAGCATCATGGTGCACGAACTGGACCGCACGAGTAAATGAGCGCACGGCGTGGAGGCCAGTTTGTATCGGTAAGTTCACCACGTATCATGGATTTTTAGATGAGCGGCAACGCAGTCCTTACAGCAAGCTGCCGTGCGTCTGGCGGACTTCTGGCGGCACTGGGCAGAACATTTACCTTGGTGTGTGGCCTGATCCACGGGTGCGACGTCAGTTGCATTAGCATCCGCCCCAAGACCTTCTCGTCGCTCTGCTGCGCCCAGATGTTGCGTCGAACTATCAGGTATAAGAGTGTCCGACCAGGTCGCGCGCCTTCGGTATTGAATACAGGAGTGTGTGGTGAGTAGATGGGCACTACCTGTAACAGTGAGCGGTAAAAGTGCGTCTTATTAATCCTTTACATTCCTGAGACACCTGTATTCTTGGAGCATTGACACATTGCGAGTAGGCCATGGAAATAGGCAAAGCAAACGGGCGGGAGAACGACCTGTTCTGGGAAAAGTCACTGAGCATTTATGCAAGACAGCTGGAACTTATTGCGTCTAATATAGCCAATGCCGACACGCCAAATTACAAAGCACGCGACCTCGACTTCAAGTCTGCATTGAGCCAGGCGATGGCGTCGTCTGAAGCAGAACTGCAGAGCAGTCACAGGTCTCGCACACTTCATCCAAATGATCCGTTCCCAACTCTGTATCGCGTCCCATCCCAGGGAAGCGTGGACAATAATACGGTGGACATGGACGTAGAACGGGCTGCATTTGCGGACACTGCAGTTCGGTATGAGCTTGCCATTCAGAAACTGTCTCACGAGTACAAAGAGATGGAAGAACTCTTTAGGACGACGCCTTACTGATTGATTCGAATATCGTTTCCATGTACGCCATCGTTCCTATGCCAAAAGCAGAGCATGATAAGCGCACCGGCGCTTGCATGGCAGTATCGCATGCGCTTGAAATTCTGAGCTCAACATGCTTTTGAAACATCGGGACCAAGACCCAGTTTGTCGCACGTCTCAGCTGCAGAGCCAGGCTACAGACAAGGAGAACTGAACGTGGGCATTCTGGATCGACTCTTGAGCGACCGTTCTGGCAGGGCATGATAGCGACAAACATCATGGCGGTGGTTCTGGCGTGCCGCGAGGCAAATTTATGGTAATTCTCCACCTTCCGCGATCAGCAATGCGATCGAATGTCACGCTTACAGGACTCTGAAGGCGCCAGGAGCGAAATCTTGCCAAAGGTCCAGCACATCGCTTACTGCTCTAGGGTGCACCCAAACCGGCTCTTGTGGGCGGGCTTGAGCCATTTTCTGTTGTCGATGCGGTAAAGCCGTCGCACAGTTGCGCCAATATGTCAGGATTCAAATCCGCCCGCTTGCGCGCCACGCCTTGGGCAGCACCCACCACAGTGCCAGAATAAGCACAGCAACGAATCCGGCGACCAGGTTCGCCTGCGTGTGGCCGAGTACGCTCGAAAGCACTAGTTGCGTGGCGAGCACGAGTGCCAGAGACAAAGCGCCGGCTCCCGCGAGGATTTGTCGCGTCGCAATGTGTTTAAATCGCGTCCGGTTAGATAGCGGACGCACAAGTCGGTGTTGCACGGCCGGAGCGCTAAAGAGCACTAGCGCGGCGACAGAAAGCACGAAGGTGGCCAGAAACACGTGCTTTTCGACCGCCACCACACTAGCAAACCCGGGCGCAAAAGGCACGGTGATGAGAAAGGCAGACAGCAACTGAGCGCTGGGCAGCAGCACGCGGAGCTCGCCTAACATGTCGCTGAGGTCGCCATCGTCTTCGTCTGTCGTTGCCATCATGCCGCCAAACTTGGCGCACCACTTGTAGAACGTGGCATTGCTGATGCCATGCTCACGACACAGCTCCGGTATAGGAGTGCCGCCCTCGGCTTGCTTGAGAATGGCGATGATCTGGCTGTTGGTAAAGCAAGACGTGTCCATGTAGACGTTTCTCTGTCTTAAGTAGAGAATTCTATTTCTGAACGCACCTTTCGTAGGGGCGATTACCCTACCTGCTGTAGCCGCATTGGCGATCAGCGACCCGAGCAATACCAGTTGTATCGCCAACGCTTATGAATAAGAGCAATTATTTGCCCGGCTCATCGAAGGGAACGGCGCCGCCAGCAACGTTCCCTTCGCAATCTGCATTAGAGTCAGCTGCCCATCGGTTGTACTTGCCGCGCGGGCGGCCCAAGCAAAAGCAATGAAGTTCACTGCATTACTGGACGGCGCCGTTCCGTAGCTCGGGCTATCTGCTACTTCAGCAATTGCACTATCTTACATATCACGCTCACGGGCATGTTTGTCGCATGCAGCTGCACAGGCTTCGCAGGCCGCTTTACATGCGGCGCAATGTGCATGCTTGTCGGCATGTGGTGCACATGCCGCCGCACATGCCCTGCACATATGCGCACAGAGCGTACAGAAGTCACCATGATGCTCTGAACCGCGAGCCAGCGCATTCATGGTTGCGCTGCAAATATCGGCGCAATCAAGATTGATTAACGCACAATTGGCTTCGCCACCTTCGCGAATGTCAGCCGCAGCACATGCCTGCGCTGCATGGATGGCTTCTTCACATGCCTCGATACAGGCCTGCAGGTTGTTTTCGTGCATTTTTGCAGCTTGCATATAGTCCTCCGTAGCGGGTTCAAAAAGAGAGTCTTTCTCATGCGTTCACAATGCTAGACCTAAGTGCGATAATTACGCGCGGAATTGCAAATTGCCTTGTCGCCTGCAGATAGCAAGACGTGCAAACCTTCCGATCACGCCGGTCCCCGCTCGACATCACCCGCATCTGTTTCGCCACCGCTTTCGATATCGCCCCGGTTTGCCGACCGCTCGGAATCTTCGACGCTGTCGATCACGGGAGATGCATCGCTATCGACTCGCTCGACATCGGCGCCGACGTCGATTCCACGCGTCGTCTCGACGTCGGTTTCGCTCTCAGGACGCTTGGGATCGTCTGGAGATGGTGCCGGGACGTGCGCACGTTCTTTTGTTGCCATCACAATTCTCCAAAATCCGGTTCGAATGAAAGTACCACGATCGTTTTACGCGATTTCTATTGGTGGCAACGACTTTATAAGATCATCCATTGCCTTCAGTTGCGAAAGAAACGCTTCAAGGACGTCAAGGGGCAAGGCGCTGGGCCCATCGCATTTTGCTGAATCCGGATCCGGATGGGCCTCCAGAAAGATTCCACCCAAGCCCACGGCGACGCCGGCACGGGCCAACTCCACGATTTGCCCACGTCTTCCTCCAGAAGTCGGACTCATCGGGTCGCGCTGTTGCAGTGCATGGGTTACGTCAAAAACAAGCGGTAAGCCGGGGCAGGCCTTCTTCATCACGCCGAAACCCAGCATGTCGACGACAAGATTGTCGTATCCGAAGCAAGTGCCGCGATCGCACAACATGACCTGATCGTTGCCAGCCTCTTTGAATTTTTTAACGATAAGGGACGTCTGCGCCGGGCTGAGGAACTGAGGCTTCTTGATATTGATAACCCGCCCGGTTTTCGCCAGCGCAACAACCAAGTCGGTCTGCCTGGCCAAGAAGGCAGGCAACTGCAGCACGTCGACGGTTTCCGCGACGACGGCGGCCTGCCCTGGCTCGTGAATATCGGTGAGAACCGGGACCCCAAAGGTCGTTTTGACCCTCTCCAGCATGCGCATGCCGGACTCGAGTCCAGGGCCGCGAAACGAATGTATCGACGATCGGTTCGCTTTGTCGAAGCTCGCCTTGAATACATAGGGAATATTCAACCTGTCGGTCACCCGGACGAATTCTTCGCAGGTACGGAGCGCTAGTTCCAGCGATTCGAGTACATTGATTCCGCCGAACACTACCAGCGGCGCGTCGTTCCCTATCTTCACACCTTCAGCAATTTTAATCATCGTATTTTTCCTTCGTGCGACCGTACTTCACGGTTCCCCAAGCGATTCAACGCACACCGTGCGGCCGGGAGATTGATTTTTTGGCCGCAGCCTTACCTCATATCAGCATATCGATCATGAAGAGCAGGATGAACCCGAGGAAGAACATCGCCGCCTGGACGGGTGTTTCCTTGCCTTCGTGCGCTTCCACCAGTAACTCCTCAGTCACCAGATAAAGTAAGGCGGCGACGCCAAACGCCAGCAAAGCGTCGATGAACACCGGGGTCACGCTGTTCAGTATGACCGCGCCCGCGCCTGCCCCTGCCAGCACCCCGATACCGAGGATCGCGGCGGTAACGCCGATCCTGAACGATGTCTGGCCGGCGGTACGCAATGACGTCGCACAGGAGGCGCCAAGAAAAAACGTTTCCAGTACCAGGCCGATCGTGAGCAGCAGGCCTTGCTTCTCACCCGCCGCGAACGAGAGGCCGATCAATGCACCGTCGAGAACGACGTCGACGCCCAGCGCGGTAAGCAGCGCGCGCGGATCGCGCCCTTCCTCGGCTTTCCCACCTCTCTCGCTCCACCATTTCAACCCAAGCATGAAGGCGACGCCGAGCGAGAATCCGATGAATGTGGGCCAAGGCATGCGTCGATGCATCAGGTCCGGCAGCAACTCGACAGCCAGGACGCTGAACACGGTGCCCGCGGCGAAATGCTGAACCGCACTGCGCAAGCCCGGCCCCGCCTGCTTGACGAGAGTGAGCAGCGCGCCCGTCAGGGTGGCAACTGCAGGAAGCGCCGCATAAAGCATCACTTTCGACAGGGTGGCTGTCACGACGCCCCCTTCCGGCCGATGTCACTAGCATCCGGGGTTTGAGGAGGTTTCTCGTCCAGACCCGCCGCTACGCCTGTGCCCACGGATCGGCTCGCCGCGTCCGGGTAGGCGAGCAGGCGCAAGGCATTGATCACCACCAGCACGGTAGAGCCTTCATGGAATAGGACCGCGGTCCCGATATTCAGGCCAAAGATGGTGGCCGGAATCAGGACGGCGACCACACCCAGGCTCACCCACAAGTTTTGCTTGATTACCCACTTGGTACGGCGCGACAGGCCGACCGCGAACGGAAGCTGGCTGAGATCGTCGCTCATCAAGGCAACGTCGGCGGTCTCCAGTGCGACGTCCGAGCCGGCCGCGCCCATCGCAATGCCGACGGTGGCGTTCGCCATCGCCGGCGCATCGTTGACGCCGTCGCCGACCATGGCGACCTTGCCGTGGCGTTCGCGCAAAGCCTTGATCGTCTCGACTTTCTGTTCCGGCATCAGGTCGCCCCTGGCTTCGGTCAGGCCCACGGTGCGCGCGACAGCATCGGCCACCTGCTGGTTGTCACCCGAGATCATCACCAGGCGTTCAATGCCAAGCTCCCGCAACTGCGCCATCACGCCAGGGGCGGCCGCACGCGGCGTGTCCATGACGCCGATCACCCCGAGGAAGCGCGAGCCCTTCCTGACGATCATCGTGGTGCGGCCGGACTGTACCAGCTGCTCGTTGGCAGCGGCTAATTCTGGGGGTGGCCGCATGCCTTCCAGCTCGCTGAACAGTACGGGCTTGGCAATGTAGACAGTCTCGCCATCGACCGAAGCCTGGACACCGCGGCCGATGAGGCCACGCACATCGTCAGCACGGACCGCAGCGGTGTCTGGTTTGAGCCGGTCGCGCCCGCCCTTGACGAGCGCCGATGCCAGCGGGTGGTCGCTGTGCGACTCGACCGCCACGACCACGGCCAGCAATTCATCCTCGTTCGTGCCGCTCGCCGGGATCACATCCGTCAGTTTTGGCCGCCCTTCGGTCAGGGTGCCGGTCTTGTCGAAGGCAATCGAATTGAGGCTGCCGAGGTTTTCCAGCGGGCCGCCCCCTTTTACCAGCACACCGCTGCGCCCGGCCCGTGCCACCCCCGACAGGACGGCACTGGGCACCGAGATCGCCAATGCGCACGGGCTTGCGGCCACCAGCACGGCCATCGCGCGGTAGAAACTGGCCGAGAACGGCTCGTCGATCACCAGGAAGGCAAGCATGAGCAAAGCCACGAGCGCAAGGATGACCGGGACGAATACCCGTTCGAACTTGTCGGTGAACTGCTGGGTAGGCGAACGCTGCGCCTCGGCTTCCGCCACCATCTGCACGACACGGGCCATCGTCGATTGCGAAGCAAGGCGTGCCACCATCACCTCCATCGCGCCGGCGCCGTTGATCGTGCCGGCGAATACGCGGTTGGCCGCATCGACCCGGTCGAAGGCGGCAATCGCGCCCGCCCCATCCTGGGCCGGAGATTTGTCGACCGGGATGCTCTCGCCTGTCACCGGCGCCTGGTTGACGCTGGATGTGCCTTTGACGACGACGCCGTCAACGGGCAAGCGTTCATTCGGCTTGACCAGCACGATGTCGCCTGGCGCGAGGGAAGCCAC
>Ga0209023_10001778_pt1 | contig 28172 bp, 26 predicted proteins | sample LakOneMetagenome_FD_187468 | JGI IMG/M metagenome (GOLD analysis project Ga0209023, IMG submission 187468) | Freshwater and sediment microbial communities from Lake Erie, Canada (SPAdes) (version 2) | ecosystem: Environmental > Aquatic > Freshwater > Lentic | place: Lake Erie, Canada...
GTACGTCGAGATCTGGCAGAAGACCGACGGAAAATGGCTGATGATCAGGGATATCTGGAACAACGATCCTGCAGCCACCGCCGCGCCTGAAGCGGCGCCTGCCGCCGCGCCCGCGCCGGCCGCGAACAAGCAGTAGCGCTCGCCCGCCGCGGCGCCGCCCGGCGGCGCCGCGGGTCAGGGCTCGAGGTAGGCGTAGCCGTCGAGCTCCTGCTCGTAGAAGCGTTTCAGCACCTGGCCTTCGGCGACGCTCATGCGTCCCTCTCGCACGGCGCGCTCGCAGTCGCGAGCCAGCGCCGGCGCGAGCTCGGCGACGTCGTATTCCATGTACTCGAGCACCTTGTTCGCCGTGTCGCCCTTGACCACTTCCTCGATCCACCAGCCGCCTTCCTCGTGCAGCTTGATGTGCACGACGTGCGTGTCGCCGAACAGGTTGTGCAGGTCGCCGAGCGTCTCCTGGTAGGCGCCCACCAGGAAGGCGGCCAGGTAGTAATCCTCGCCGGGCTTCAGTTCGTGCAGCTCCAGCGTGCGCTTGGTCTCGCGACGGCTGACGAAGCGGTTGATGCGTCCGTCCGAGTCGCAGGTGATGTCGGCGAGCACGCCATTGCGCGTCGGGCGCTCCTGCAGGCGGTGGATCGGCATGATCGGGAACAGCTGGTCGATCGCCCAGCTGTCGGGCAGTGACTGGAACAGCGAGAAGTTGCAGAAATAGATGTCGGCAAGCACGTCCTCGAGCTCCTCGAGTTCCTCCGGCACCTGGTCGAGCTTGCGGCAGCAATCGCGGATGCGGCCGCAGGCGGCCCAGTAGAGGCGCTCGACCAGGCCGCGCTGCTCGAGTGACAGCAGCCCCAGGTTGAACATCTGCAGCGCCTCGTCGCGCGCGGTCTGCGCATCGTGGTAGCACTCGACCAGGCGCCGCTCGTTGATCGTGCGCAGCGCGTCGTACAGGTCGCGGATCGGCTGCGGCACGCCCTTGCCCTGCAGCTTGGCTTCGTCCGGCCCGAGGCTGAAGCGGTCGAGTCGCGAGCTGCCGAGCGTGTTGAAGATCAGCACGCTGTGGTGCGCGGCGATCGCGCGGCCCGATTCGCTGACGATCATCGGATGGTCGACGCCGCGTGCGTTGCAGACGCTGGCGACGCGGTAGACGACGTCGTTCGCGTATTCGTCGAGCGTGTAGTTCATCGACGAGGCGTAGTTCGTGTTCGTGCCGTCGTAGTCGATGCCGAGGCCGCCGCCGACGTCGATGTACTCGAGCCCGGCGCCGGCCAGCTTCAGCTCCGCGTACACGTGCGCGAGTTCGTTGATCGCGTCCTTGACGCGGCGGATGTCCTGCAGCTGGCTGCCCGGGTGGCAGTGCACGAGCTTCAGGCAATCCTCCATGCCCTGCGCGCGCAGCGTGCCCAGCAACTCGATGATCTCGGTGACGAACAGGCCGAACTTCGACTTCTCGCCGGCGGAATCGCGCCAGCGCCCCGATCCTTCGCTCGCCAGCTTCACGCGCACGCCGATGCGCGGCCGGACGCCGTAGGTCTTGGCGTGGCGCAGGATCAGCTCGAGCTCGTCGAAGTTCTCGACCACCGGGATGATCGTGCGGCCGAGCTTCGTGGCGAGGATCACCGCCTCGATGTAGCTCGAATCCTTGAAGCCGTTGCAGACGATGAGCCGGTCGCTGGCCGACTCGGTGACCGCCATGACCGCCAGCAGTTCGGGCTTGGAGCCCACTTCGAGGCCGAACCCGAACTCGCTGCCGTATCGATAGACCTCGTCAACCACCAGGCGCTGCTGGTTGACCTTGATCGGGAACACTGCCGCATAGCGGTTGCGGTATTCGCTCTCGGCGATCGCCCTCACGAAGGCATCGTTCAGGTGCCGCAGCCGGTGCGCGAGGATGTCGGAGAATCGCACGACGACCGGCGCGGCCAGGTCGCGCGCCTGCAGGCCCTGCACGACTTCGAGCAGGTCGATCTCGTGTGCCGTCGTGCCGTCCGGGCGGACGACGACGTTGCCGGCATCGTTGATCGAAAAGTAGCCCGAACCCCAGGCTGGAACGCTGTAGAGCTCGAGCGCGTCCGCCACGCTCCAGCCGCTGGTTCCACGGCGCGACGCCGTACCCTGTTGTGCCATTCGTTGTGTGCCTCGCGGGGCCGGTTCCAAACAGGCGCGCACGATAGCAAATGACGATTGCAAATTCTTGGTTGCTGCAGGCCCACGCGGGCTGGCGCTACAATCGCAGCCCACATGGCCATCGATCTCTACTGGGGCAGTGGCAGTGCCTATTGCGCTCGGGTGCTGCTCGCGCTCGAGCACAAGGGCCTTGAATACCGCAGCCACCTGCTCAAGTTCGACCAGCAGGAGCACCAGGCACCGCAGATGCTGGCGATGAATCCGCGCGGCCAGCTGCCGGTGCTGCGCGACAACGACTACGTCGTGTTCGAGTCGGTCGGCATCCTCTATTACCTCGATCGCAAGTATCCTGACCCGCCGCTGTTCGGCCGCAGCCCCGAGGAGGCGGGCGTGATCATGCGCGTGATCTGCGAGTACCAGGCCTACGCCGAGCCCAGCCTGATGCAGCTGGTGCGGCAGTTGCTGTACGGCCTCGCGCCGTCCGCGACCACGGAAGGATTGCAGGAAGCGATGTCCGCCGCGATGCATCGCGTGGCGAGCGAGGCGCGCACGATCGAACGCCGGCTGGCGCAGTCCGACTGGGTCGTCGGAGAGAAGATTTCGGCGACGGACCTGGTGATCTACCCGGACATCCGCCTGCTGCTGCGCGCGCTGGCCAAGCCCGCCGCGCGCGAACTGGCCGCGCGCTTCCTGCCCGTCGAGGTCAACTATCCCGCGCTCGGCCGCTGGCTCGAGCGCGTGGCCGCCGTACTGCCCCGCACCGCCCACGACCCGGCGATCTGGTAATCTCGCGCGCGGGCAGGGGTGCCCGAGACGAGGAAGATCATGGCCGACCAGCTGCATTTCAGCGATTTTCCGGGCCGCATCGTCATGGTGGGCTTTGGCGCCATTGGCCAGGGCGTGCTGCCGCTGATCCTGCGCCACATCGGCTGTCCGCCTGCGCGCATCACGATCGTCACGGCCGAGGAGCAGGGGCACGAGCTCGCCGCGCAGCACGGCATCAAGTTCATCAAGGAGCGCCTGACGCGCGAGAACCTGCGCCGCACGCTCGAGCCGCTGGTCGGGCGCGGCGATTTCATCCTGAACCTGTCAGTGGATGTGTCATCGATCGCGCTGATCCGCTTCGGTTGGGAGAAGGGCGCGATGTACCTCGATACCTGCATCGAGCCCTGGCCCGGCGGCTACACCGATCCTGCCACGCCGGTCTCGCGGCGCACGAACTACGCGCTGCGCGAGGAGGCGCTGACGCTGCGCAACAGCGCGCAGCACCAGCCGACCGCGGTGCTGACCCACGGCGCGAATCCCGGCCTCGTCTCGCACTTCGTCAAGCAGGCGCTCGTCAACATCGCCGCCGACCTCAAGGTCGACACCGGCCGGCTCGCGCGGCGCGAGGACTGGGCGGCGCTGGCGCACAAGCTCGACGTGCGCTGCATCCACATCGCCGAACGCGACACGCAGGTGTCGTCGATACCGAAGGAACCGAACGAGTTCGTCAACACCTGGTCGGTCGACGGCTTCGTGTCGGAAGGCTCTCAGCCGGCCGAACTCGGCTGGGGCTCGCACGAGCGCAATTTCCCGCGCGACGGCAAGCGCTTCGATTTCGGCGGCGGCGCCGCGATCCACCTGATGCAGCCGGGCGTGGCCACGCGCGTGCGCAGCTGGGCGCCGCTGGCCGGCCCGTACCACGGCTTCCTGATCACGCACGGCGAGGCGATTTCGATCGCCGATTACCTGACCGCGCAGCTCGAGGCGGGTGAGATCTATCGTCCGTCCGTGCACTACGCCTACCACCCCTCCGACAACGCGGTGCTGTCGGTGCATGAATTCGCCGGCCGCAACTACGATATCCAGGATCGCAAGCGCATCATGATGGACGACATCACCACCGGCATCGACGAGCTGGGCGTGCTGCTGGCGGGCCACAAGAAGAACGCGTACTGGTACGGCTCGCAGCTGTCGATCGACGAGGCGCGCAAGCTCGTGCCGCACAACAGCGCGACGACGCTGCAGGTCACGGTCGCCGTGCTGGCCGGCATGGTGTGGGCGATGGAAAATCCCAATCGCGGCATCGTCGAGCCCGACGAGATGGACTACAAGCGCTGCCTCGAGATCTGCATGCCGTACCTCGGACCGGTGGTTGGCCAGTACACCGAGTGGACCCCGCTGAGCGATCGCGAGCGGCTGTTCCCGGAAGACCTCGACAAGAGCGATCCGTGGCAGTTCAAGAACGTGCGGGTCAGCTGAGGCCAAGGCCTTTCGGTAGACAGAATATCGATCGGCCGCGGTACCCGCCGCGGCCCATCCGCAAAACGCGCCCGGGTTCACTTCAAGTAACCCGATCCGGGGCCGATAGCGGGACGTGGCCGCCGGTGTCGAACAAATATTCCAATCTTATGTCGCGCTGGCGCAGGGGCTGGTCGCCGACCTGACCGGCGCCTGCCTGCTCGACAGGTCGCTGCGGTCGCGGGGCGAGCATGGAGACCTCCGCGCAGACGAAGTGGCCGGCTGGATCAAATCGCTGAAGTGGAACGAACTCCACGCGGCCGAGCCGACGGCGAGCGATCGCGGTTCCAGGCAGTGGTGGATCGCCGTGCCGCTCGAACAGACCGACGGCACGCAGCTCGGGGTCTTTGCGGTCAGCCAGCGGCTGTCCAAGCCGCCGGCCCAGCCTGCGCGCCTGGGGTCGGCGCTTGCGCTGCGCCTCAAGCCGCTGCTCGATTGCATCCACCGGGACCTGGCCGCGTCGATTCCAGCGCGCAGCCGCGAGCAGACACTGACGGAACGCTCGGCGGAACTGGAATGGCTGTTCAAGGTCACGAGCAACCTCAAGGGTGCCGTCGACGACCGGAAGGTGCTCTCGGAATTGCTCGGCGCCGCGACTGCGCGCCTGAAGAGCGCCCTGGGCGTGTTGTACGTGCCGAACAAGCGCCTCACGATCAAGTCAGAAACGGACAAGGCCAACGCCGGTGCGTTGCTCGAAGCCTGGTCGCAGACGCGCGAACACCTGATGACCTGGGTCCAGCGGCAGAATCGCCCGCTGGTGATCAATTCGGTCGCGGGCGAGGGCGGCAAGCGTCCGCGTTGCAAGCTGCTGTGCGTACCCGTCGTGCGCGAAAGCGGTGTCGTGACCGGCGCATTGGCGTTCTACAACCCGCCAAGAGCCACGAGCTATTCCGGCCGGCAGGTATTCCTGGCGCGGCACATCGGCCGCCAGGCCGCGAGCATCGTCGAAGCGCAGTTCGACCTGATGACCGGCCTGTACACGCGCAGCGGACTCGACCAGATGTATGCCTCGGCGCCCGATGGCGACGGCTCCATCGAGAGCAGCGTCATCTACCTCGACATCGACCACATGCACGTCGCGAATGAACTGCACGGGTTTGAATTCGGCAACGAGCTGATCGTGCGCGTCGCCGACCTGCTGTCCTCGCCGCGGCTGCCGGACGATTCGCTGGTCGCCCGCATATCCGCCGACCGATTCGTCATCGTGCTGCCGGGCGTGACCAGCCTCGAGGCGATGCCGATCGCCCAGACGCTGCAGTCGACGGCCGCGGGACTGACGATCGGACCGGCCAAGGATACGTTCGAGGTGTCGATCAGCTGCGGCGTGGCGGCGTTGCTGCCGATGCCGGATGGCCTGGCCCGTGCGATCGCCGCGGCTGAACTGGCCTGCAAGACCGCCAAGAACCACGGCCGCAACCGCGTGGAGCTCTACGCGGTCGAAGACAGCAGCATGATGCGCCGCCACGGCGACGCACTGGCCGTGGGGCAGCTGCGTTCCGCGCTGAAGGCCGATCGCATGCTGCTGTACGCGCAGAGGATCGAGCCGCTCCAGGATTCCGAACTCCCCGGCGGCTACGAACTGTTGCTGCGGCTGCGCGATGTCGATGGCTCGCTGGTTTCGCCGGGCCCCTTGATCGTGGCCGCACAGCGCTACCAGCTGCTGCCGACGATCGATCGATGGGTGACGCAGCGGGCCTTGCAGATGCTGGCCCCGTACCGCGGCATGCTCAACACCCGCGGCCTTACCATGTCCATCAACGTGTCAGGCCAATCGATCGGCGACGAGACTTTCATCCAGCAGTTTGCCGAGCACCTGGCCGCGGCCAGGCTGCCGCGCGACTGCATCACCGTGGAGCTGACCGAGCAGGCGGCGATCACCAATCTCGCGCGCGCGAAACTGATGGTGACGCGGCTCGGATCGCTCGGATGCCAGTTCGCGCTGGATGATTTCGGCACCGGCGCGAATTCGCTGGCCTACCTGAAGGCCTTGCAGGTCAACCGCGTGAAGATCGACGGCAGCTTCGTGCGCGACATCCTGACCGACCGAAATTCGAAGGCGACGATCCGGGCGATCGTCGGGCTGGCGAAAGGAATGGGGATCGAAACGGTCGCCGAATTCGTCGAGAGCGAGGCGATCGCGCGCGAGGTGCGGCGCCTGGGGGTCAGCTATGCGCAGGGCTACGCCTACGGCAAGCCCGAACCGCTGTCCGAGCTGCTCGAAAGCCTGGCCCGGGACGAGTCGCGACGCCTGCACAAGCTGTTCCTCGAATCCTGATCGCGCCCGGTCAATCGCCCGGCGGATACTCGATTCCGACGATCGTGAAGACCTGCTCGCCGCCAGCGAGCTCGACCGACACCTCCGCATCGAGCGCCTTGCCCAGCAGCGCCCGCGCCAGCGGCGCATCCATGCTGATGCCGCCGGGTTCCTGGTCGAATTCGTCCGGCCCGACGATGCGATACGTGACGGTCTTGCCGCTGTCGGTCTCCAGCGTGACACGTGCGCCGAAGAATACGCGGCTCGGATCGCTCGGGGGCCGGCTCACGACGACCATGCCCTCGAGGCGCTTGCGCAGGTGCCGCACGCGCGCATCGATTTCGCGCAGGCGCCGCTTGCCGTAGGTGTACTCGGCGTTTTCCGAGCGATCGCCCTGTGCCGCGGCGGCCGCGACGGCCGCCGTGACGCGCGGGCGCTCCCGTCGCCACAGTTCGTCGAGTTCGGCACGAAGGCGCCGCTCGCCGGCGGATGTGACGTATTTCGAACTTCGGGGTGGTGGGGGGCGGTAGCGGCTCAAACTGCCTCTTCAGGGGGCCTATCTGTGCGGCGCCTCACAGCTTGCAGGTATTCCGGGGGCGTAGGCTCTTGACCCATGGGTAGCAGGTATTACGCCCATTTTATCGCCGACTCGCCCAGCGTGGCGCAGGCCGGTGAATGGAGTGGAATCGTGGAGTTGACGCGCCCGCTGCGTCGGCGAGCCGAAGAGCGAGAGCTCTCGCAGGTGCTGGCCGGCAGCATGGACCTCGACGCCGAGGAGATCAGGATCATCGACTGGGCCTTCCTGCACTGAACCGAATTCGCGACTGATCAGCCAATCCCCTGGCGGACTTTACTCCCCCCTCTTGTAAGTCCGCTCCTCTAATGCCCCGGCTTGCCGGGGCTTTTTTTTTGGATAGGCTCCCCCTCATGAATGATGCCGAGGCGCCGCTGGAGCCGTCCGACCTGCCCGAGTGCGTACACGCCGGACATCGCGCCCGCTGGCTGCCCAACGGCATCGTGACCTTCGCGGCCATGGTGGCGTTGATCGACGGGGCCGCCGAATCGGTCTGCCTCGAGTCCTACCTGGTCAAGCCGGGGGAGCCGGCGTCGACCGTGCTGGCCGCGCTGTTGGCGGCGCGCGCACGCGGGGTGGCCGTGCGGGTGCTGTATGACGCCTTCGGCTCGGAAGGCCTGCCGGCCGACTTCTTCGCGGCGCTCATTGCCGAGGGCGGCGAGGTGCGGGTGTTCAGTCCCGCGCGGCAGATGCGGCTGGCGTTTCGCGACCACCGCAAACTGCTGGTCTGCGATGCCCGCCGCGCGGTCGTCGGCGGACACAACATCGGCCCGGAATACGCAGGCGACGGGATTGAAAGCGGCTGGTTCGATATCGCGCTGCAAATCGAGGGTCCGGTTGCCGCAGCGTTGGCCGACAGCTTCGCGGCGATGTACGCGCTGGCGCCGATGAATCCGCTGGCGATCCGCGAATTTCGCGCGGCCGTGCATGCAATGCCCGACGCGTCGGGGCCCGTTCGGCTGCTGACCAGCGGCCCGGGCTGGCACGCCGGGGTCTTGAGCCGGGTGCTGCGGCTCGATGTCGCGCGCGCCCGCGTGGTGCACTGCATGGCCGGCTATTTCCTGCCGCCGACGCGCATGCGCCGCGCGCTGCGCCGATGCGCGTCCGCCGGCGGGCAGGTCGAGCTGCTGCTGGCAGGCAAGAGCGATGTGCCGGTCGCCCGATACGCGGCCGAACACCTGTACGGCGCGATGCTGGACGGCGGCGCGCGGGTATTCGAGTACCAGCCGCAAGTGCTGCACGCAAAGCTCTTCATCGTCGACGACACGGTCTACGTCGGCTCCTCCAACCTCGACCGGCGCAGCCTCAACATCAACTACGAGCTGCTGTTGCGCCTCGAATGGCCCGAACTGGCCGCGAATGCGCGCGCGCTGTTCGCGGCGGCGCTCGCGCACAGCAACGAGGTGTCGGCCGTGTCCTGGCGAAAGGGCCGGCACTGGTGGACGCGCCTGCGCTCGCAGTTTGCCTACTGGCTGCTGACGCGCATCGATCCGCTGCTGGCGCGCCGGCCCTTGCGTTCGCTCGGATGAGCCCTCACGTAGCGGTACTATCGCCTGCCACATAATGGCGGTATCTTGACGGCCAGGTTTGGCTGGAGGGTTTGAGCATGCAAGCGATCCGGGTCATGTTTTGCGTCGCCGCCGCGGCACTGCTGTCCGGTTGCGGCTACAACCGCATCCAGGGCCAGGATGAGTCGGTGAAGGCCGCCTGGTCAGAGGTTGTCAACCAGTACCAGCGGCGTGCCGACCTGGTGCCGAATCTCGTCAATACCGTGAAGGGCTACGCGCAGCAGGAACAGACGGTGCTGCTCGGCGTCACCGAGGCGCGCGCCAAGGTGGGCACGATCCAGGCGACGCCGGAGCTCGTGAACGATGAAGCGGCGTTCAAGAAATTCCAGGCGGCGCAGGGCGAACTGACGCAGGCGCTGAAGAGCCTGATCGCGGTGTCGGAAAACTATCCGCAGCTGAAGTCCGACCAGAATTTCCGCGACCTGCAGGCGCAGCTTGAAGGCACCGAGAACCGCATCACCGTGGCGCGCAACCGCTACATCCAGGCGGTGCAGGACTACAACGTCACGATTCGCTCCTTCCCGAGCAATCTCACGGCGATGATCTTCAAGTACCAGACGAAGCCGAATTTCACGGTCGACAACGAAGCGGCGATCTCCAAGCCGCCGACCGTCGATTTCGGCGGCACGACCGCGCCGGCCAAGCCCGCCGGGCAGTAGGACCTGTCCGCACGCCCCGGGCAATGCGCGTGACGCGGGCCGCACTGCTGGCGGTGGGCCTGCTGGCGGCGGTGGTGCTGTCGCCGGCGTTCGCGCAGTCGTTGCAGCCGGTCCCAAAGCTCGAGGCGCGCGTCACCGACCTGACCGGCACGCTGACAGCGGGCGAACAATCGGAACTCGAGCAGCAACTCGCGGCGTTCGAGGCGCGCAAGGGCGCGCAGATCGCCGTGCTCGTCGTCGATACGACGCAGCCCGAGGAAATCGAACAGTATTCGATCCGCGTCGTCGATGCGTGGAAGCTCGGGCGTTCGAAGGTGGACGACGGCGTGTTGCTGCTGGTCGCCATGAAAGACCGGAGCCTGCGCATCGAAGTGGGCAGGGGCCTCGAGGGCGTGTTGACCGACGCGACCGCCAACCGCATCAAGGACGAGACCATCACGCCGCTGTTCCGGCAGGGGCAGTATTTCAACGGCATCAGCGCCGGCCTGGCGCAGATCATGAAGGTCGTCGACGGCGAAGCCTTGCCGCCGCCGGACAGCGACTGGAAGAAAGGCAAACTGGACGATCTCGGGCAATTCCTGCCGGTGCTGTTCTTTGCCTTCTTCGTGGCCTCTTCAATACTGCGCTCGATCTTCGGGCGCGTCGGCGGCGCCGCGGCCACCGGAGGACTGATGGGCCTCATCGCCTGGGCGATCAGCCAGCTGATCTTGGCCGGATTGGGTGTCGCGGTGGTGGCCTTCCTGCTCTCGCTCGTTTTCGGGATGAGCGGCACCGGCTGGAATTCCGGCGGGCGCGGCGGCTTTGGCGGCGGATTCGGTGGGCTGGGCGGTGGTGGTTTCGGCGGTGGCGGCTTTGGCGGCGGGTTCGGCGGCGGCGGCGGGGGATTCAGCGGCGGAGGCGCATCCGGCAAATGGTGACGCGACTGGCACGCATGGCGCGGCACTGGCTCGCCCATCTCAAGCCCGCGCGGGTGCTGTTCCCCGAATCAGCGCTGGCGCAGATCGAAGCCGAAGTGCGCGCGGCCGAGAACACGCACGAGGGCGAGATTCGCGTCGCGGTCGAAACCTCGTTGTCGTTTGCGCAGCTGTGGCAGTCATTGAGCGCGCGGGAGCGGGCCCTGCAGGTGTTTGCCGCGCTCGGGGTCTGGGATACCGCGCGCAACAACGGCGTGCTGGTCTATGTCCTGCTCGCGGACCGCGCGGTCGAGATCATCGCGGACCGGGCGATCGCCGAACACGTGCCCGCTGCCGAATGGGCCGCGCTGTGCGCCGAGATCGCCGCGAAATTCGGGCAGGGGGAACCCGCCGCGGGCTGCTGCCTGGCCGTCCGCAGCGTGGGCCAGCGGCTGGCCCGGCATTTCCCCGCCACCGGGGGCGATGGAAACGAACTGCCCAACCAGCCCGTACTTCTCTAGAATTGGCGCATGGATGCCTTTAAACCGGCCTTTCGGGCCTGCGCGCTGCTGGGCGTGCTGCTGCTCGGCGGATGTTCGCTGCTCAACGCGCCCTGGAAGAAGGCGCCCCCGCCGCCACCGCCGCCCGCGCCGGTGGCGCCGCCTCCCGAGCCCGTGTTGCCGTTGCCGACGGACACGCACAAGTTCGAACTCGCCGATCCGAAGGATGACCTGTACGGCGCCGTGCAGCTCACGACCGCCGGCAAGGAAGACACGCTGCCGGACATCGCGCGCCGCTTCAACGTCGGCTACGAGGAGATCGTGCGCGCCAATCCGGGCGTCGATCCGTGGGTTCCGGGCGCCGGGCGCAAGATCGTCGTGCCGACGCAGTTCGTGCTGCCGAATGCGCCGCGCGAGGGCATCGTCATCAACCTCGCGGCGATGCGCATCTACTATTTCCCGAAGCACAAGAAAGACGAGCCCGCGCTGGTCTACACGCATCCGATCGGCGTCGGCAAGGTCGGCTGGGTGACGCCGGAAGGCGTGACGAAGATCATCGCCCGCGAGGAGAACCCGACGTGGCGTCCCAGCGCCGGCGTGCGCAAGGAACATGCCGACAACGACGATCCGGTGCCGGCGGTCGTGCCGCCCGGTCCCGACAATCCGCTTGGAAAATACAAGTTCACGCTCGGTTGGCCGAGCTACCTGATCCACGGCACGAACAAACCCTACGGCGTGGGCTTGCGCTCGAGCCACGGCTGCATCCGCCTGTATCCGGAAGACATCGAGAAATTCTACGAGGCGGTGCCGATCGGCACGCAGGTGCGCGTCGTCAACCAGCCATTCCTGTTCGGCTGGCACGATGGCCAGTTGTACCTGCAGGCCTACACCGTGTTCGAGGACGACGCGCGCAAATGGAGCAAGGCGCAGAAAGCGCTGCTGCTGAAGTCGATGTCGCCGCGCCTCGAGAAATTGCTGAAGGCTTCCGGCACGAAGATCGACTGGGAGGCCGTCACGCAGGTGGCCAACGCGCCGCGCGGAATCGCCGTGCCGGTGAGCGGCACGGCCGGCACGATCGATGCAGTGCTCGCGGCCGCGCCGCTGGTGCAGGATCGCATCCCGAAGGGTTCGAACTGGGATGGCGCCGACGAGGTCGACGCCGACTCGCAGAGCTTCCAGCAACTGCAGTCCGAACGCGAACCGTCCGCGCCGACGACAGCGACGGCTGATCATGCCAATGCAGCCAGCCCCGGCGGTTGAGCCGGAACAGGGCGCGACGCCGGCGCCGATCGAGCGCCTGCCGACGGCGGTGACGGCGTTCGTCGGCCGCGCGCTCAAGGGTCCGCTGAACACGCCGACGCCGATCAACAGCTTTGCCGAGTTCCAACGGCAATTCGGCGGCCTGTGGCAGCCCTCGACGCTGGGCTATGCGATCGAACAGTTCTTCGAACACGGCGGACGCCAGGCGCTCGTCGTGCGTGTCGTCAACGGCGCGCGCGCGCCGTCGCTGCGGCTTCCCGCCGGTCGAGGCCAGCTGCTGCTGCGCGGCCGCCAGCCCGGCACGCGCGAATACCTGCGCGCCGCGGTCGACTACGACGGCATCGGGCCCGACGCGCCCGACCAGTTCAACCTCGTCTTGCAACGCCTCCAGCAGCCGGGCTCGGAGCTCGTCGAGGCGCAGGAAATCATGCGCCGGGTTTCGATCGATCCCAAGAGCGAACGCTCGATCGAGCGGTTCATGTCGCGGTCGCGGCTGGCTCGCCTCGGCGGCCCGCTGCCGCCGGAACGGCCTTCGCGCACGCTGCCGGCGCGTGCCGGCTCGGTCGTCGGCTACATCGCGGCGGCCAATGACGGCGCCGATGGCGCCGACCTCACCGATTACGACGTGATCGGCGATGCGACGCGCGGCACCGGGCTGTTCGCGCTGCGCGGCGGTCCGCGATTTTCGCTGCTGTGCGTTCCGCCGCTCTCGCGGAAGCAGGACATCGGCATGACGACGCTGCACGTCGCGACGCAGCTGTGCCGCGCGCAGCAGGCGTTGCTGATCGTCGATCCGCCCTCGAGCTGGGACTCCGTCGCCGAAGCGCTGGCCGGCGCGACGCACTGGGCTTTCCAGAGCGAGCAGGCGCTGCTGTATTTCCCGCGGTTGCTGGCGCCCGATCGCCTGCGCGGCCGCAACGAACTGTTCGCCGGTTGCGGTGCGGCCGCGGGCCTCATCGCGCGCGGCGATGAAACCAGCCCGCCCTGGGTGGCGGCCGCGGGCGAGACGCCGGTGCTGCGGGCGCCGTACCGTCCGCAGCTGGTGCTCGATGAAGTGCAGCGATCGCGCCTCGCGCAGGTCGGCGTGAACTGCTTCGATCATGTCAGGCCCGCCGCGGGCGCGGTGCGCAGCGCGCGCACGCTGCTGTCGGAGAACGCGGCGCGTGGCGAGTGGTGCTACCTGCCGGCGCGCCGGCTGGCCTTGTGGCTGCAGGCCTGCGTGCTCGAAGGCACGCGCTGGACGCGGCTCACGACCGGCGGCCCCGAACAGTGGCACAACGTCTGCGAGCAGGTCGGCAACTTCCTCGAGGGGCTCGCCAACGCCGGCGCGTTCGCGGGGCGCGACAGCAGCGAGCGCTACTTCGTCATCTGCGATGAACGGCTCAATACCGCGGAGGCGATCGAGCAGGGGCGTTGCAGCCTGTTGTTCGGTTTCGCGGCCTGGCGCGGCGGCGAGTTCCAGTCCTGCCTGGTCACGCACGACCGCAACGGCAGCAGTGTGCGCGCAGTGACGATCAACCGCCTCGCGACCTCGGGCGCGAAGGTGTCGGAGGAAATCGAGACCGCGATCCTGCGCCAGCTCTCGATCGAACCGCACGCCGGCTTCGCCGCTGCGTCGATATCCTGAGCGTGGACAGGCCCTAGATGCCGGAGCGTTACGTCATATTTTCGCACGGTCGCGACAGCGAACCGTGGAGCCGCAAGATCACCGGCCTGGCCGAGATTGCGCGCACCGAGGGCTATCACGCCGACTCGCTCGACTATCGCGGCATCGACTCGCCGCGCGATCGCGTCGCCAAGCTCGTCGAGCATTGCCAGAAACTGCCCGGTGAACTGGTGCTGGCCGGCTCCAGCCTCGGCGGCTATGTCACCGTCGCCGCCGCTTCGCTGCTGCACGCGCGCGGCGTATTCCTGCTGGCGCCGGCGCTGTTGATGGAGGGGCTCCCGCCGCTTCGGCCGGGCCTCATCGATTGCCCGACGACGATCGTGCACGGCTGGCGCGACACGATCGTGCCGCCCGAGCACAGCGTGCAATTCGCGCGGCAGTACGGCGCCACGCTGCACCTGCTCGACACCGATCACCGCATGTACGATTCGTTGCAGACGATCAATTATTTCTTCGAGCATTTCCTCGTAGGCATAGACATGCGCTACGGATACGGCTGAACAGGGCCTAAGGCCGTCGTCGCATGGACTCCCTCACCGCCCGGTTGGTGGCATTGTGGACGCGCTCGCGGCTCGAGCCCGCGGATATCGGCGCGCGCCTGCGCGACAGCACCGCGCCGGTCTGCTACGTGCTCGAACGTCGCAGCGCCGTCGACCTGGCCGTGTTGCGCACGCTGTGCGCAAAGCTGCGGCTCCCCCGGCCGCGGCGCCGATTGCTGCCGGCGCCGGCGACCAGCGCCCGCGCCTCGTTCGCACTCGAGCGGCCGGTCGGCTTCTGGCGCACGCGCCTCGACCGGCGCGCGCCGCGCGAGCTCGGTGCGCTGATCGACGCGCTGCGCGCCGACCCCACGCTCGATGTCGCGCTGGTGCCGGCCGGCATCTACTGGGGACGCGCGCCGCAGAAGGAGCGTTCGCTGATCCGCTTGTTCCTGGCCGAAAGCTGGGCGATCGGCAGCCGGTTGCGGCGCGGATTCAGCGTGCTGGTCAATGGCCGCAACGTCATGGTGCAGCTGGGCGAGCCGATTTCGCTGCGTGGCCTGCTCGGCGGCGACGTGGACGCCGCCTCGGGAGCGCGCCGCGTGGCGCGTGCGCTGCGCACGCAGCTCGCGCGGGCGCGCGCGGCGCGCATCGGCCCCGATCTCTCGCACCGTCGCACCATCGTCGCCGAGGTGCTGCGTTCGCGCGCCGTGCGCCAGGCGGTCGCGCAGGCCGTCCGCGACCGGAGCGGGAGCGATCGCAAGACCGGCGACCGCCGCCGCGAGATGCTGCTCGAGGCCCGCCGCTGCATCGATGAGATTGCCGCGAACTATTCGCACACTTTCGTCACGTCGATGTCGCACCTGCTCACGCGCGTGTGGAATCGGCTCTACGACGGCGTCGACTTCCAGCACGTCGACACGCTCCGCCAGGTCGCCGACGGCAATGAAATCGTCTACGTGCCCTGCCATCGCAGCCACATGGACTACCTGCTGTTGTCGTACGCGATCTACCAGCACGGTTTCGCGATTCCGCACGTGGCCGCGGGCGTCAACCTGAACCTGCCGGTGGTCGGACGCTACCTGCGCAAGGGCGGCGGTTTCTTCATGCGGCGCAGCTTTCGCGGCAATTCGCTGTACACCGTCGTGTTCACGCAGTACCTGGCCGCGATCATGGCGCGCGGCCACTCGATCGAGTATTTCATCGAGGGCGGACGCAGCCGCAGCGGGCGCCTGCTGGCGCCGATGACCGGCATGCTGGCGATGACGGTGCGCAGCTTCCTGCGCCAGCCGCGCCGTCCGGTCGTGTTCGTGCCGGTGTATTTCGGCTACGAGCGCATCTGGGAAGGGGCCACGTACATCAACGAACTGTCGGGCCTGCCCAAGGAAAAGGAATCGATCCTCGGCTTGCTGCGCAGCCTGCATCGACTGCGCGAACGCTTCGGCCGCGTGCACGTGAACCTGGGCGAGCCGATTTTCCTCGACCGGCTGCTCGAGCGCCACGCGCCGGATTGGCGCGCGCACACCGGCAATGCGCAGGACAAACCGCGCTGGATGGCGCCGCTCGTCGGGGATCTCTCCGGCAGCATCATGCGTCACATCAACGCCGCGGCCAGCGTCACGCCGGTCAACCTGCTCTCGCTGGCGCTGCTCGCGACGCCGCGCCAATCGACGCTGCAGGAAGACCTGCTGCGCCACCTCGCTACGCTGCTGGCGGTGCTGCGCGCCGTGCCGTACAGCGACCGCGTCACGATCACGGATCTCGAGCCCCCGGCGATCGTCGACTATGGCCAGAACCTGCAGATGATCACGCGCGAGACGCATCGCGCCGGCGAGTTCGTGCGCATGAGTGCGGAAAACGCCGTGCTCGCGACGTACTACCGCAACAACGTGCTGCACCTGGTGGCGATGCCCTCGCTGATGGCCTGCTGCTTCATCGCCAACACGGAGCTGCGCACGGTCGACATCCAGCGTTTCGCCGGCCGCATCTATCCGTACATCGCCGCGGAATTGTTCCTGCGCTGGCGCGAGGACGAAGTGCCGGGCATCGTCGACACTGTGCTGGCGGCGCTGGCGCGCTGCGGCCTGCTGGAGAGCGCGGGCGAGGGCAGCTGGCGCCGCCCGGCGCCGAGCTCCAACGCGGCGATGGAACTGTCGCTGCTGGCCCAATCGACCGTTCAGACGATCGAACGCTATTACCTCGCGATCGCGCTGCTGATTCGCGCCGGGAGCGGGGCGATCACCCAGAAGGCGCTCGAGGAGCGCTGCCAGCTGATGGCGCAGCGCATGACGCTGCTCTACGGATTCAACTCGCCCGAGTTCTTCGACCGCGCGCTGTTCGGCAACTTCATCAACCTGCTGCGCAGCCGCGCCGTGCTGCGCACGGACGACGCGGGCTGCCTGGCCTTCGACCACGTGCTCATCGAAGTGGCGCGCGACGCCGAGATCGTGCTGTCAGAGCAGATCCGCCATTCGATATTGCAGGTCACGCACGGCTAGCGGCGCGCCTGCGCCGGCTCAATGCGGCCAGAGCCAGCCGAACGTGCCGCCGGTGAGCAGGCCGTAGACCAGGCCGTCGAACATCGTGGCCAGCGTCATGCGCCAGTTGCGGTGGTACCAGATCGAGGCCTGCGGCAACGCCATCGCGTATGCCATGAAGGCGGCGGATCCCACCAGCCGGAACACGCTCAGGTACGGCGCGCCCGCGGGCAATTCACGGCCGGCGATGTAGGCGCAGAACAGGCCGACGACCAGCAGGTACACGAACCACTGCCCCAGCATCTTGCCCATCGCCATCGAACCGCGCGAGACGGTCATCAGGATCATCGAACCGCCCTCGAGCTTGGCCTTGAATTCCGGGCTGCTGAATTGCTTCATCGAATCGGGCTTCGGCATCGCATAGTCGCCCGGCTGCACGTTCAGCTTGCGCATCGCGTCGAGGATCGCATCCTGCTGCGCCGGCGCGCGCAGGTCGCCCCAGTGGTAGCCGAGGAACATGTGGATGATCGAGCTGGCCGCGAAGATGAAGACCGCCGAGAGCACGATCGGCAGCCAGAGTGCAGCAATGGAAATCATGTGAACCTCCCTTGGTTCCGCGCTGTTGTTCTTGGACTCAATCGTCGTGCCGCACCGGGCGGCGCAGTTGCTTGTTTCGCTGGCGGTGGAGTTTGCCAGCAATGCGGCGCTCCTTGGAAGCGCGGGTCGGCCGGGTGGGGCGGCGCGCCTTCGGCACGTGGCGGGCGCGTTCGATCAACTCCGCGAGCCGCTGCAGCGCCTCGCGCCGATTGCCTTCCTGCGTGCGGTGGTTGCGCGCCACGATGAGTATTTCGGCATCGCCGACCAGCCGGTGCCCGGCGAGCGAACGCAGGCGCGCCTTGCCCGCCTCGTCGAGCAGTGTCGTCGTGGCCACATTGAAGCGCAGCTGCGCGGTCGTCGAAACCTTGTTGACGTTCTGGCCACCGGGCCCGGCGCCGCGCACGAAACTGAAACTGAGTTCGGACTCCGGGATATCCGGCGGCGCGTTCACGGCGCGGGCGCGCCGCCACCGGGCCCGAGCAACCGCACTTCGTGTTGCGCGACCGGTATCGTGATGCCCTCGTCGCGGAACAATCGCCAGATGCGCCGGTTCACTTCCGAGCGCACGTTGTTGAGGCCGTTCTGCGGATCGGCGATCCAGAAGCGCAGCTCGAGGTCCATGCCGTGGTCGCTGAAGCACATCAGGCGCGGAGCGGGGGCGGGATCCTGCAGCACGCGCGGATTGCCCTCGACGGCGCGGGCCAGCAGCCCGAGCGCCACTTCCGGATCGTCGCGGTAGCTGATGCGCACCGGAAGTTTCAGCCGCACCTTGCGGTCGGAGTAGCTCCAGTTGATGACGGCGCCGGTGATCAGGTTCTGGTTCGGCACCAGCGTCTCGACGCCGTCGCGGTCGCGCACGACGACGCAGCGACCGCGCAGTTCCTGCACCCAGCCGAAGTTCTCGGTGCTGGTGCCGGTGAGGCCGGTGAAGCTGATGACATCGCCGGGCTTGATCGATTTGTCGAGCAGCAGCACGAAACCGCTGACGAAGTTGCTGGTGATCGCCTGCAGGCCGAAACCGAGGCCAATGCCGACCGCGCCCGTGATCAAGGTGAGGGCGGTGAGATCGACACCGGCCGCGTTGACCCCGACCAGCGCGCCGAGGCCCACGAGGAAGAAGTGGCTGAACTTGGCGATGCCGACGCGCGTCGACATCGCGACGTTGCGCAATTTCATGACGCGCTGTTCGATGGCGCGAGCGATGAGGCTGCCGGCGAGCACGAAGCCGGTGACGACGACCAGGCTCTTCAGCAGCGACCACAGCGAGAACTGCGCCTTGCCCGGCAGCAGGTCGATCGAATCGAGCGTCTCCTCGATCGGGCTCAACCAGCCGATCTGCTGGAAGGTGATCGCGAGCCACACGATGCCGGTGACCTGCGGCTCCCAGCTGTGCAGCCAGGAGTGGGGCCCGAGCAGCTGGCTGAATGCGAATACGCCGGCGCGCACCAGCGCCAGGATCCATGCGAGATGCAATGCCAGGTCGACGGTGCCCGTGTCGAGGCCTTCGCCCGCCAGGCCCGCGTGCACGGCCAGCAGCAGCAGCGCGGCGGCCAGCGCCGGCACCAGCCGCACCAGTCCTTCGAGCAGCAGGGCCTGCCACAGGCGGCGCGGCGGCGGACGGCGCTGCCAGGCCTGCCGGGCGACGTGGCCGATGAGGACCGAGGCCACGACCACCGCGACGATCGCGAGCCACTGCGCCAACGGCAAAGGTCCGGTCAGGTGTTCGAGTTGCTGGGGCAAGGCTTTGTTCGGCTTCAGGCGTTCAGGTCGGGAATGAGCTGGCTCTCGAGCATCTGTATCTGGTCCTTCAGCGCCAGTTTGCGCTTCTTCAGGCGTTTTAGCTGCAGTTCATCGATATGGATGTCGAGCGAAAGCCGCGATATGACCTCATCGAGGTCACGGTGTTCGATGCGGAGCGAGCGCAACTTCTGCATGTTGCGGAACAGTTCGCGATCGACGTTGTCGCCGGATTCATTCATGGGGCAGCAAGCGCGCTACGCGGTGAGCGTGCCGCGGTCTGGTTCAACGTTGAGCCGCTCAGCCAAGGGCACGACGCCCTCCGGTAGCTTAGCGAAGCGCCCCAGCGGACGCCACGGTATGCCGGGAACGTGGAAATCCGAGCCGCATGAGCCGGCCAGCCCAAAGCGGCGCGCGAGCGAGGCGGCGCGCTCGGCATCGCCGGCGGCCATGCCCGGCAGGCTGACTTCGATGCCTTCGCCGCCGGCGTCGCGAAATTCCGCGCACAGTTCGCGCAATCCGCCGGCCGACAGCTTGTAGCGGTGCGGATGCGCCAGCACCGCGATGCCGCGCCCCGCGCCGATCGCCGCCACTGTCGCGGCAACGGTGGGCCACGCCGGTGCGACCGCCGCGGGCTGGCCCTTGCCGAGCCAGCGCTTGAAGGCGTCGTCTTCATCCGCCGCGAAACCGCGTTGCACGAGTTCGCGGGCCACGTGCAACCGCGTCGGCGTCCCTGGGCGCGCCAGCACGGCGGCCGAGATTTCCGCGCCCGGCAGGCCATTCGCGCTGAGCTTGAGTCCGATGCCCTGGATGCGCTCGCGCCGGCGCCGGCGCACATCCTCGAGATGCGCGGCCAGCACGGGCGCATTCGGATCAAGCCTGAGGCCAACGATATGGACCTCCCTGCCTCTCCATAGACTGGTGAGTTCGCTGGCGTACAGGAAACGGATCTTCGCCGTCTCGCAGGCCGCGCGCGCCTCTTCGCAGCCGGCCATCGTGTCGTGGTCGGTCAGCGCGAACAGCTGCACCGAACGCGTCGCGGCGAGCGTGACCAGTTCGGTGGGCGTGAGCACGCCGTCGGACCAGCTGCTGTGGGCGTGCAGGTCGATGCGCTCCAAGGGTTGCGGGGGGATGTCCACGGACGCCATCATAACGAAGCTGATGGAAATTCCCGCCTCGCACCGCATTCCCTGGGCCGACATCGACGACGTGCTGCTCGACCTCGATGGCACGCTGCTCGATCTCGATTTCGACAATCACTTCTGGCAGGTGCTGGTACCGCAGACCTGGGGTTCCGCGCGGGGCCTCGATGCCACGGCGGCGCGCGCATTGCTCAAGCCGCGCTTCGATGCCTGCGCGGGCACGCTCCCGTGGTACAGCACTGACTACTGGAGCCGCGAACTCGGGCTCGACATCGCCGCGCTGAAGCGCGCGGATGCCCACCGCATTCGCTGGCTGCCGGGTGCGCGCGAGTTCCTGGGCGCGGCGCGCGCGCACGGCAAGCGGCTGGTCGTGCTCACCAATGCGCATCCTGACGCATTGGCCATCAAGCATGCGCGCACCGGCGTGCTGGAACTCGTCGATGCCGCCTACAGTTCACACCAGTTCGGCGCCCCGAAGGAAGATGCGCATTTCTGGCGCGCGCTGCACGCGATCGAGCCGGTCAACTACTCGCGCAGCTTCTTTGCCGATGACAGTGCCACGGTGTTGCGCGCCGCGCGCGCGGCCGGCATCGGCCACATACGGGCGATTCGACGTCCCGATACGGTGCGTTCGGCCCATGCGCACGAGGACTTCCTCGCGGTCGATGCGCTCGCCGATCTGCTGGGGCCTGGAAAAAAGCCCTAGCGCGGTCGGTGCTGCGTGCCTTTCCCCGCGGTGATGAACAGCGCCGTCGCCGGCGCATCGACATCGGCCGTATGCCACGCGCCGGGCGGGTTGATCGCATATTCACCGGCGCGCAACGTGGCCGAGTGGCGCGTGCCGTCGGCGAGTTCCTGGTGCAGCGTCATCGTGCCGGCGATGCACAGCACGACTTCGCTCCCGACCGGATGCATTTCCCACATCGTCCACGGTTCGGTGAACGCGTGCAGGCTGACGAGGCGGCCTTCGGCGCCGTCGGATGCGTGGCGCGCTTCATAGGCGCCGTACCATTGCATGTCACCGGTGAATCGAGGCTCGACGACCGCGCTCGCGCCGAGCCCGAGGTGGATCGGGAACGCCGTGATGTCGGTGCCGCGCTTCAAGGGATCGCAGCGCGGGTGCTAGCGACGGCGCGGCGGCCCGCCGCGACGTTGGCCGCTGCGGCCGCCGCCACCGCCGCCACCGCCGCCACGACGGCGCGGCGCATCGGGATCGCGTGGCACGTACGGCGCCGGCTGCAACTTGGGCAGGTCGGCGGGTTCGTAGCGCTCGACTGGAATCTTGTGGCCGATGAAGTTCTCGATGTCGGGGAGCGAGATCGCGTATTCCTCGCATCCGAAGCTGATCGCATCGCCCATCGCGCCGGCGCGCGCCGTGCGGCCGATGCGGTGCACGTAGTCGGCGCAATCCTGCGGCAGGTCGAAGTTGAACACGTGGCTCACGTCGGGAATATGCAGGCCGCGCGAGGCGACATCGGTGGCGATCAGCACGGCGAGTTCGCCTTCGTGGAACTGGCGCAGGAACCGCAGCCGCTTCGGTTGCGGCACGTCGCCCGAGATCGCCTGGGCGGCAAAGCCGTTGGCGCGCAGCGAAGCCTCGAGCCGTTCGGCCATGCGCTTCGTGTTGACGAACACCATCGTGCGATGCGCCTCGCTCTGGCGCAGCAGGTGCACCAGCAGCGGAATCTTCTCCGGCATCGACGGGAAATAGATCGCCTGGCGCACCCGGTCGATCGTCACCTTGTCCGGTTCGATGCGCACCAGCTCGGGATTGTTCATGTGCTCGTAGGCGAGTTCGAGCACGCGTTGCGAGAGCGTCGCCGAGAACAGCATCGACTGGCGCTTCTCGGGCGCCGGCAGCCGGCGCATGATGTAGCGGATGTCCGCGATGAAGCCCAGGTCGAACATGCGGTCGGCCTCGTCGAGCACCAGCACCTGCGCGTGGCGCAGGTCGTACACGCCCTGCTTGAGGTAGTCGATGACGCGGCCCGGCGTGCCGATGAGTATGTCGACGCCGTCGGCGAGCTGCTTGCGCTGCTTCTCGTAATCGGTGCCGCCGAACACGACGGCGAGCGGAAGGCCGGTGTGGTGGCCCAGCACCAATGCATCCTTGTGGATCTGCACCGCGAGTTCGCGCGTCGGGGCGATCACCAGCGCGCGCACGGAAGTGGCTGCTTTTCCAGCAGGCGCGGGCCGCGACAGCAGCGATTGGTACAGCGCGACGAGGAAGGCCGCGGTCTTGCCGGTGCCGGTCTGCGCCTGCCCGGCGATATCGCGGCCGGTGAGCGCCGTAGGCAGCGTCTGCGCCTGGATCGGCGTGCAATACGTGAATCCCGCCTCGACGATGCCCTGCATCAGCGCCGGATGCAGCGGCAGGCTTGCGTAGCTCAACGTGCTTAAGTGCTCATCACCCATGGGAATAGCGCTGGCACTTGCAATGCCACCCTGATTTGGCTAAAAATATCGTCAACGGCCGCTCCTCTGCGTGCCAGCCATACCAATCCTTCAGTCACAAGTGTAACCGCTGAGCGGCTCCCATGCGCCACTGTCTGGCCCGCCGCGCATAAAATCCCCGCCGTACCCATCCATCCAAATCGCATGTCCAACATCTCAACGGAGGCCCCGAGGTCGCGTGAGTAACGAAAAAATTGTCCACACATCGGATGCCCGGTTCGAAGCCGATGTCATCAAGTCCGACCAACCCGTACTGCTCGATTTCTGGGCCGAATGGTGCGGCCCCTGCAAGCAGATCGCGCCGATCCTCGATGAGATCGCCGGCGCATACCACGGGCGGCTGCGCATCGCGAAGCTGAACATCGACGAGAATCCGCAGACGCCGCCGAAGTTCGGCATCCGCGGCATCCCGACGCTGATCCTGTTCAAGAACGGCACCGTCGAAGCGCAGAAAGTCGGCGCGCTTTCCAAGTCGCAGCTCACCGCATTCCTGGACCAGCACCTGTGAGAGGCTATCTCGGCAACCAGGGCCGCAACCAGCAGCGCAACAAGGGCCCGCGCCACGGCAATCGCGACGGCAATCGCGACCCGAACCGCGGCAACGTCGGCGGCCGCATGGACGAGCACCTGCCCGACCTCGAGCCGTTGGGCGATGACGATGCCGAGATCATCAGTCCGGCCGAGCTCGCCGCCTCGCGCAACTCGATGAACCTGACGGCCCTGAAGGCCAAGCCCATACACGAACTCGTCAAGCAGGCTGAGTCCATGGGCCTGGAGAGCCTTGCGCGCTCCCGCAAGCAGGACATCATCTTCTCGATCCTCAAGGCGCATGCGCGCAACGGCGAAGACATTTATGGCGACGGCGTGCTCGAGATCCTGCAGGACGGCTTCGGCTTCCTGCGTTCGGCCGACGGTTCGTATCTTGCCGGTCCCGACGACATCTACATCAGCCCGAGCCAGATCCGGCGCTTCAACCTGCGCACCGGCGATTCGATCTCCGGGTTGATCCGACCGCCGAAAGACGGCGAGCGCTATTTCGCGCTGCTCAAGGTCGGCGAGATCAATTTCGATTCACCCGAGAGCGCCCGCAACAAGGTGCTGTTCGAGAACCTGACGCCGTTCCATCCGACGCGGCGGCTCAAGCTCGAACGCGGCAACGGCAGCACCGAAGACCTGACCGCGCGCACGATCGACCTGGTCGCGCCGATCGGCAAGGGCCAGCGCGGCCTCATCGTGTCGCCGCCGAAGGCCGGCAAGACGATGCTGCTGCAGAACATCGCCACCTCGATCAGCTGGAACCACCCTGAAGTGCACCTGATCGTGCTGCTCATCGACGAGCGGCCCGAGGAAGTCACCGAGATGCAGCGCACCGTGAAGGGCGAGGTCGTTTCCTCGACCTTCGACGAACCGGCCGCGCGCCACGTGCAGGTGGCCGAAATGGTCATTGAAAAGGCCAAGCGCCTGGTCGAGCACAAGAAAGACGTGGTCATCCTGCTCGATTCGATCACGCGCCTCGCGCGCGCCTACAACACCGTCGTGCCGAGCTCCGGCAAGGTGCTCACCGGCGGCGTCGACGCGAACGCGCTGCAGCGCCCGAAGCGTTTCTTCGGCGCCGCGCGCAACATCGAGGAGGGCGGCTCGCTGACGATCCTGGCGACCGCGCTGATCGACACCGGCTCGAAGATGGACGATGTCATCTACGAGGAATTCAAGGGCACCGGCAACAGCGAAATCCACCTCGACCGGCGCATCGCCGAGAAGCGCGTGTTCCCCGCGGTGAACATCAACCGTTCCGGCACCCGCAAGGAAGAGCTGATCACCGACCAGGCGGAACTGGCGAAGATGTGGATCCTGCGCAAGCTCCTGCATCCGATGGACGAACTGGCCGCGATCGAATTCCTGCTCGACAAGATGAAGGATACGAAGACCAATTCGGAATTCTTCGAGGCGATGAAGCGCTGATCTCGCGCGCCAGGCGCTAGCAACACGGCGTCCGGCGCGCTTCGCAAGCCCGTTTTTCGCCTAGCGGTTCACAGTTTCGAGCGTCGCAGCGCGGCGACGCTGGCGCGGCAGCGCAGGCTCCCCGATGATAGGGCGCATGCGTCACCTGCTGTTAACCGCTGTCCTGCTGGCTTCCGCCACGGCTGTCCGTGCGCAGCAGTCGGCGCCGGAGCCGGCCAGCCCGATCACCGATCACTTCGCGCTGCGTGCGAGCTACTTTTCGGGCACCGCGGCGACCGACGGGCGCGTCGATGATCCGAATGCGACGACGCTGGGTACGCCGTTTTCGCTCGAGAGGGATTTCAACCTCAGCCCGAGCGTGCACCAGGCGCGCGCGGAGTTCATGTTCCGCATGCGTGAGCGCGGCCGCCTGCGCGTCGACCTGTGGGAGCTGACCCGCACCGGAGTGGCCAGCCCCACTGAAACGATCGTCTATCGAACCCACACGTTCACGCCCGCGGACACCGTCTACTCGGAATTCGACTGGCACCAGGTCGACCTGACGTGGACGTACTCGTTCATCAAGGGCCGCCGCTTCGAGCTGGGCACCGGCCTCGGATTGCACCTGCTCGAGGCGGAAGCAACCGCCAACGCCACGCAATCGACGGGCCCGGTATCCGAAAAATTCACCGGCGCCGGTCCGTTCGTCACGGTCGCGCTCGATGCCACCTGGCGCATCACGCGCCGCTTCGCGTTGTCGGCCCGCGGCCAGTACTTCAAGCTGACGGTGAGCTCGCTGAAAGGACAGCTCGGCGACTACCACGGCGACGTGCAATTCCGCTGGCGCCCCAATCTCGCGTTCGGCCTCGGCTACCAGAGCACGCAGACGCGGCTCGATGTCACCAATGACGATCCCAACGGATTCATGAGGATCGGGACACACGGGCCGGAATTGTTCGCGCGCGCGAGTTTCTAGCAGGCATAGGCGTGCCTATGCCTGCGTCGGGCGACGTGGTTCGGCTCGGCGATTCCAGTGGGCGATCAGGCCGATGCAGGCGAGCAGCATGGCGGCGCTCAACGCGAGCGAGTGGTGGATGCCGAGCAGTGCGCCGCCGAGGCCCACCGTGACGCCACTGAAGGCGCGGAGTCCCATGCTTGCGGTGATGTAGAGGCCGATGATGTGTCCGCGCTGCCCGGCCGGGGCGCGCAGCTGCACGATCGTCAACGCCATCGCGCTGAACGACAATTCGAAGAAGCCGGCTGCGAACAGCAACGGCAGCGTGAGCAGGTAATTGTGCGACAGCGCGAAGCCGGCGATCGCGAGGCACCAGCAGGCGGCGAGCGACAGGGCGCTGGTGGGCGAAGGCGCCAGGAAACCACCGCTTTCGAGCAGCAGCGCCGCGGCGATCGCGCCAGCGGCGTCAGCGCCGAGTAGCGCCGTGTAGGCGGCGCCCGCATTGTGAAACCCCAGGTCGTCGGCGAAGCCGGGCATCTGCGCCTGGTAGGCGTTGCCGATCAGGAACGATGCGGCCGCGGCCAGCAGGGTCATCGCGATGATCTGCGGGTTGCCGCTCATGTTGCGCCACGTCGCGGCGATCGCGCCCGGGCCGGCGGCGCGCGGCTGGGGGCGCGGCGCCGACGCATCGCGCAGCGGTTTGTAGCGCGGCTTCTGCAGCCAGACCAGCATCGGCAGGTAGACGAGCGCGTTGGCGAGTATCCCGTAGGCGGGGCCGAGCGCCAGCAGCAATCCATTGCCGAGCGCCGGGCCAGCCAGCATGCCGAGGTATCGCGCGCTCGCATTCAATCGCACCGCGCTCTGCAGATGTTCGGGGCCGACGATGTCGTGGATCAATACCTGCGAGGGCGGCGTCCACAGGACGCCGGCGATGCCGTGCAGCGCAAGCAGCGTCCACGCCTCCCAAAGATGCATCTGGCCATGCAGGAACAGCAGGCCCCAGCCGACCGACACGGCCATGAACAGCAGCATGCCGCACTGGATCATGCGGCGCGGGTTGTAGCGATCGGCCAGGGCGCCGGAATAGCCGGCGAGCAGCAGGTACGGCACCCAGTGCGAAATCACCGCGAAAGCGCCGAGCGCGGGCGAATGGAACTGCTGGTGCAGCACCCAGTAGCTGATGACGTGCTCGGTATTGTCGGCGAGCATCGCAGTTGCGCCGCCGAGTACGAATCCGCCGTAGCCGCGATGCCCCAGCGCGGCGAAGGACGACCGGTGGGGTGGCCGTTGCGGCGCTTGGGCGTCGTCGGGCGGCTCAGCCACCGCGTGCGATGGCCCGGTATCCGATGTCACGCCGATGCTGCGCACCGGCAAAGTCGATGCAGTCGATGAGCTGGTACGCGGCGCGCTGTGCGGCAGCGACGCCGACCCCGAGGCCCACGGCGCACAGCACCCGGCCACCGCTGGTGACAACCTGGCCGTTGCGCAGCTCGGTGCCGGCATGGAACACCTTGCCCGGCAATTTCGCGGCGCGATCGAGCCCGCTGATGGCGTCGCCGGTGCGCACCGTGCCCGGATATCCCGGCGCCGCCAGCACGACGCCGAGCGCGGCGCGTTCATCCCAGTCGATGCGCACTTCGTGCAGTCGACCGGCCAGCGCGGCCTTGCAAAGCGCCGGCAGGTCGGAACGCAGCCGGGCCAGCACGGCCTGCGCTTCCGGATCGCCGAAGCGGCAATTAAACTCGATGACGCGCGGCGCGCCGCTCGCATCGATCATCAGCCCGGCGTAGAGGAAGCCGGTGTACGGCATGCCTTCGGCGGCGAGGCCACGCAACGTCGGATCGATGACTTCGCGCATCACGCGCTGGTGCACGCTCATCGATACGATCGGCGCCGGGGAATAGGCGCCCATGCCGCCGGTGTTCGGACCGGTGTCGCCATCGCCGATGCGCTTGTGGTCCTGGGAACTGGCGAACGGCAATGCATGCCTGCCATCGGCCATGACAATGAAGCTGGCTTCCTCGCCCTGCAGGAACTCCTCGATGACGACCGTGTCGCCGGCGTCGCCGAAACGCCCGCCGAACATCGCATCGACCGTCGCGAGCGCTTCGTCGGCGCTGGCGGCGATGACGACGCCCTTGCCGGCGGCGAGCCCGCTGGCCTTGATGACGATCGGCATCGGTTGCGCGCGCAACCAGCCGGCGTCGAAATCGGCGCGCGTGAAGGTTCGGTATTGCGCGGTCGGTATGTTGTGCCGGCGCAGGAATTCCTTCGTGAACGACTTCGAGCCCTCGAGCTGCGCGCAGGCGCGGCTCGGTCCGAAGCAGGCGAGGCCTGCCGCCTGGAACGCATCGACGACGCCCAAGACCAGCGGCGCTTCGGGCCCGATGATCGTCAGCGCAATATTTTCCGCGCGGGCGAGCGCGACGAGCTCCGCGATATCGGTCGCGGCGACGGCGACGTTGCGCACCTTCGATTCGGTGGCGGTGCCGGCGTTGCCCGGCGCCACCAGCACTTCATCGACGCCGGCGGACGCCGCGCAGCACCAGGCCAGCGCGTGCTCGCGGCCGCCATTGCCAACGATCAATATCTTCATCAATGCCGGAAGTGGCGCA
>Ga0209023_10001779_pt1 | contig 28156 bp, 28 predicted proteins | sample LakOneMetagenome_FD_187468 | JGI IMG/M metagenome (GOLD analysis project Ga0209023, IMG submission 187468) | Freshwater and sediment microbial communities from Lake Erie, Canada (SPAdes) (version 2) | ecosystem: Environmental > Aquatic > Freshwater > Lentic | place: Lake Erie, Canada...
CCCGGCACCAATGGCTCTGGCGTACTGATGCAGGGTTATGTCGAATCCTCGAACGTCAACGTGGTCGAGGAAATGGTCAACATGATCCAGACCCAGCGCGCCTACGAGATCAACAGCAAGGCGATCACCACCTCCGACCAGATGCTGCAGAAGCTGTCCCAGCTATAACCATGAAATCCATTATCGCGATCGTCGTCGCGCTGGCCGCCGCCGGCTGTTCGACCACCCCGAGCACCATCGTCCAAGGCCCGACCTCGAGCCGCCCGATGCTGGTGCAGGCCGCGCCGGCCAACGACGGCGCCATCTACAACGCCAACAGCTACCGCCCGATGTTCGAAGACCGCCGCGCGCGCCACATCGGCGATCTGCTGACGGTCAACATCACCGAGCGCACCTCGGCCGGCAAGTCGGGCGCCAGCACCGGCAGCAAGTCGGGCAGCGCCAGCTTCGCCACCCCCGGCCTGCTGCAGTCGAAGATCGGCGCCGGCGTGGCGCTGGAAGGCGCCAACAAGTTCGCCGACGCCGACACCCAGAGCGCATCGAACAACTTCACCGGCACCATCGGCGTGACCGTCACCGAGGTACTCCCGAACGGCAACCTGATCGTGGCCGGCGAAAAGCAGGTCGCCATGAACAAGGGCGTCGAGTTCATCCGCTTTTCGGGCATGGTCGCGCCGGACACCATCCAGACCGGCAACGTGGTGTCCTCGACCGTGATCGCCGACGCCCGCGTCGAGTACCGCACCAACAGCCGCGTCGACCGTGCCGAGATGAGCAATATGCTGTCGCGCTTCTTCCAGTCCATGCTGCCGTTCTGAGGATTGCCATGCGTTTGAAAGTTTCGTCGATCGTCGTCCTCGCCACGGCCCTGCTGGGCGCGGCCCCGCTGGCCCGGGCCGAGCGCCTGAAGGACCTCGCCAGCATCGCCGGCGTGCGCCAGAACCAGCTGTCGGGCTATGGCATCGTCGTGGGCCTGGATGGGACCGGCGACCAGACCAGCCAGACGCCGTTCACCGTGCAGTCGATCCAGGCGATGCTGCAGCAAAAGGGCGTGAACCTGCCGCCCGGCACCCAGCTGCAACTGAAGAACGTCGCCGCCGTGATGGTCACGGCCTCGCTGCCGGCCTTCGCCCAGCCGGGCCAGACCATCGACATCACCGTGTCCTCGATGGGCAATGCCAAGAGCCTGCGTGGCGGCACCCTGCTCATGACGCCGCTGCAAGGCGCCGATGGCCAGGTGTACGCCATGGCCCAGGGCAACGTGCTGGTCGGCGGGGTCGGCGCCCAGGTGGCGGGCGCCCAGGTCCAGGTCAACCACCTCGCGGTGGGCAAGATCTCGGCCGGCGCCACCGTCGAACGCGCCGTCGCCTCGAACCTCGGCGCGGACAACCAGATCCGCCTGGAGCTGAACCAGACCGATTTCTCGACCGCCGCGCGGGTCGTGGAGGCCGTCAACGACCAGTTCGGCGCGGGCGTCGCCACTGCGCTGGACGGGCGCGTGATCCGTGTCCGCACGCCGTCCTCGAGCGACCAGCGGGTCGCCTTCATTGGCCATTTAGAAAATATCGACATCAATCGGTCCCGCGATTCAGCAAAGGTCATCATGAATGCCCGTACCGGCTCGGTCGTGATGAACCAGGCCGTGATGCTCGACGATTGCGCGATCTCGCACGGCAACCTGACCGTGACGGTCGGGAGCGACACCAGCGTCAGCCAGCCGCCGGCCGGCTCCTTCGGGGGGACGGCCGTGACCACCAACAAGACGGTGGACATCAAGAAGGAGCCCGGCCGCGTGCTGATGCTCAAGGGCGGCGCTTCGCTGGCCGAGGTCGTGAAGGCCATGAATGCGATCGGCACCACGCCGCAAGACCTGCTGGCGATCCTGCAGGCCCTGAAGGCGTCCGGCGCATTGCGCGCCGAGCTCGAGATCATTTAAGCCACCCGCAAGGACACCATGATCGGCTCACCCTCCACTGACCTGAGCAGCAAATTCGCCCTCGATACCAAGGGCCTGGGCGAACTCAAGCAGGGCGCCAGGACCGGCTCGCCCGCCGCGCTGAAGGAGGCGGCGACGCAGTTCGAAGCCATGTTCATCAATATGATGATGAAGAGCATGCGCGATGCGACGCCGCAGGACGGGCCGATGGACAACGAGCAGACCAGGATGTTTACCGGCATGCTGGACCAGCAGATGAGCCAGAATCTGGCCAAGCGCGGCATGGGCCTGGCCGATGTGCTGACCCGCCAGCTGGGCGCAAACCGGATGGAGGCGCAGGCACTGGAGATCGGCGCGGAAGGCGCGCAGGGCGCGGCCGCCGCCAGGGCCGCCGCCGGCGCCGCGCGCCTGGCGCCGCTGGACGGCGGCATGCGCCCGGGCATGGACGCGGCCACCTTGATCCGGACCGGCGCTCCCCGGCCGGGCGCGCCGGCGCTGCCGCTCACCACCGACAGCGGCCGGGTGCAGGCGCCGCATGCGCGCGCCTTCCAGGAAAAGCTGCACGCCCATGCGGCCGAGGCCGAGCGCGCCACCGGCGTGCCGGCCAGGTTCATGCTGGGCCAGGCCGCGCTCGAAAGCGGTTGGGGCAAGCGCATGATCCGCAATGCCGACGGCAGCAACAGCAACAACCTGTTCGGCATCAAGGCGGGCCCCGGCTGGAAGGGGAAGGTTGCCACCGCGGTGACGACCGAGTACATCGACGGCCGCCCGCACACCAGGGTGGAAAAGTTCCGCGCCTACGACAGCCCGGCCGATTCGTTCAAGGACTATGCCAACATGCTCGCCAGGAATCCGCGTTACGAGAAGGTGCTGAACAGCGGTGGCGATGCCGCGGCGTTCGCGCACGGCCTGCAACGCGCCGGGTATGCGACCGATCCGCTGTATGCGGCCAAGCTGAGCCGGATCATCAAGCATTCATTGGCATGACAAGGTCAAGTTTTCACGATCGCTGCCGTAGATAACACGTCAAGAAGGAAGAACACATGTCCGGAAACCTCCTCAGCATCGGCAAGACCGGCCTGTACGCCGCTCAGGCGGGCCTGTCCACGACCGGACACAATATCGCCAACGCCAACGTGGCCGGCTACAACCGCCAGGTCGTGGTGCAGGCCACCGCGCCGATGCTCGACAAGGGATATGGCTTCCAGGGCACCGGCACCCAGGTGTCCCAGATCAAGCGCTATACCGACGAGTTCCTCAACGGGCAGGTGCGCACCGCGCAGGCCAGTTCCAGCGCCCTGGAAAGCTACCATGCCCAGATCAGCCAGATCGACAACATGCTGGCCGACCCGACTTCCGGACTGTCGCCCTCGATGCAGGACTTCTTCAAGGGCGTGCAGGACATGGCGGCGAACCGCGCTTCGGTGCCCTCGCGCCAGTCGATGCTGTCGGCCTCGGAATCCCTGGCAGGGCGCTTCCAGGCGCTCGACGCCCGCCTCGGGGAGATTCGCGAAGGCGTGAACCGGACGGTCGAGTCCAGCGTCAGCCAGATCAATGCCTACGCCTCCCAGATCGCGGAACTGAACCGCCAGATCAGCAGCTTCGCGGCCGCCGAGCAGAACCCGCCCAACGACCTGCTCGACCAGCGCAACCAGCTGGTGCTGGAACTGAATACCCAGGTCAAGGCCACGGTCACCCAGGGCGACGCCAACAGCCTGACGATCTCGATCGGCAGCGGCCAGCCGCTGGTGGTGGGGCAGCGCACCTTCGAGCTGGCTGCGGTGAATTCGGCCTACGACCCGACGCGCCTCGAGGTCGGCTATGTGACCGCGGGCGGCGCCACCGTGGTGCTGGGGGAGGCCGGCATCACCGGCGGCCAGCTCGGCGGCGCCCTGGAATTCCGCAGCAAGACCCTCGATCCGGCCCAGAGCGCGCTGGGCAAGGTCGCGATCGGGCTGGCGGTCGAGTTCAATGCCCAGCACCAGCTGGGCCTGGACCAGAACGGCCAGCCGGGCGGCGATTTCTTCAACGTGGCCAAGGCCTGGACCGGCGCGCACGCGAACAATGCTTCCGGCAGCGACATGCAGGTCGAGGCGATCGTGCGCGACCCGTCGCAGCTGGTCGACAGCGACTACAAGGTCGAGTTCAACGGCACCGGCTACGACGTGGTGCGCCTGTCCGACAACACCCGCCGGGCCAGCAACTACATTCCGGCCACCCCCCCCGAGCCGCTGGTGATCGACGGCATCGCCTTCGACATCAGCGGCGGCGCGACCGCGGTGGCGGGCGACGAATTCCTGGTGCGGCCGACCTATAACGGCGCCGGCGGCTTCGAGGTCAAGATCAAGGACGTGGCGTCGATCGCGGCGGCCGCGCCGATCGCCACCAGCGCGTCGGCGAACAATACCGGCAACGTGAAGATCAGCGAAGGCAAGGTCGACGCCTCCTTCCTCGGCAATGCCCCGGCCCTGCCGCTGACGCTGCGCTTCGACGGCGCCACCGGCACGCTGGCCGGTCTCCCGGCCGGCCTGGAGGTGACCGTCACCAGCAGTACCGGCGCACCCTTGCCCTACGACCCCGCCGCCGGGTTGCCCTATACCGACGGCGCCACGTATACCTTCGGCGGCATCAGCATCACGCTCAAGGGCAAGCCGGACGACGGCGACAGCTTCGGCATCGCCGGCAACGCCGGCGGCATCGGCGACGTGCGCAACATCGGCCTGCTGGGCGATCTGCAGACCAAGAACATTTTCAACGGCCACAGCACCACCTTGCAGTCCTCCTACGCCCAGCTGGTCAGCACGGTGGGCAACAAGACGCGCGAAGTCCAGCTCAACGCCGCCGCCGGCGCGACCCTGCTGGCGCAGGTCCAGGGCGCGGCCCAGAACGTGTCGGGCGTTAACCTGGACGAGGAGGCGGCCAACCTGATCAAGTACCAGCAAGCCTACCAGGCGGCGGGCAAGATCATGCAGATTGCCGGCACCCTCTTCGATACCATCCTGTCGATCGGCCGCTAGGCCCCGGCGAACCAGCGAGCAAGCGGAGCCTTATCATGCGCATCAGCACCCTGTCCATTTATTCCAACGCGACCACCCAGCTCAATTCGCTGCAAAGCGCGCTGGCGCGCACCCAGGCGCAGCTGTCGGCCAACCGCCGCATCCTGTCGCCGTCGGACGACCCGGTCGCCTCGGCGCGCGCGCTCGAGATCGGCCAGTCGCAGCAGATGAACGAGCAGTTCGCCACCAACCGCACGTCCGCGCGCTCGGCGCTGGCGGCGACCGAAGGCGCGCTGCAGAACGCCAGCGACCTGATGCTCGACATCCAGGGCCTGGCGGTCAAGGCCGGCAGCGGCGCCCTGAAGGCGAGCGACCGCGAAGCCATCGCGACCGAACTGGAAGGCAAGCTGGAAGACCTGCTGGGGGTGGCCAACAGCACCGACGGCACCGGCGGCTACCTGTTTTCCGGCTACATGGCGACGACCCAGCCCTTCGGGCGCACGCCCGGAGGCGCGCAATACCAGGGCGACCAGGGGCAGCGCCAGCTGCAGGTGGGGGCCTCGCGCCGCATGCCGCTGTCGGTGCCGGGCAACGAGGTCTTCGGCGGCAACCTGACCGGCAACGGCACCTTCCAGACCCGCGCGGCGCTGGCCAATACCGGCACCGGCGTGATCTCGTCCGGGACCGTCGCCGATCCCCAGGCGCTTGCCAAGCGCGACTATGCTTACACGGTGAGCTTCACCGTCGCCGGCACGCCGCCGGCAAGCACCTACACCGTCAACGACATCACGACCGATCCGCCCACGCCGGTGCCGGGACAGACCGACCAGGCCTTCGTGCCGGGGCAGGCCATCGCCTTCAATGGCGTCAGCTTCGAGGTCTCGGGGGCGCCGGCCGACGGCGACGCGTTCACCGTCACGCCCAGCGCCAGGGAATCGGTGTTCACGACCGTCACCGACCTGATCGGCGCCCTGCGCGCGCCGGCTGTGGACGAGGCCGGCCAGGCCGCGCTGAAGAACGGCGTCAACAGGGCCCTGGACAATCTCGGCACGGCCCACGAAAAGGTGCTCACGGTACGGGCTTCAGTCGGCGCGCACATGAAGGAGATCGATTACCTCGACAGCGCCGGCGACGATCTCGACGTCCAGTACCAGTCGACCTTGTCGGACCTGCAGGACCTGGATGTCGTCAAGGCCATTTCCGATTTTTCCATGCAGCAGACCACCCTGCAGGCGGCGCAGATGTCCTTCAAGACCATGTCTGGCCTGTCGCTGTTCAACTACTTGTAATGACCTTAATGTAGACAAGTGATAATTTGGAAAAGCCGGCGCAAGCCGGCTTTTTGCTTGTGCGCCCAGCATGGGCGCATTCTTGTGGGTGTAAGTCCCGCCGCGAGCTGACCACAGTGAGCGAAGTGAAGCGCAACTGCGTGAGGGCGACCGAGCGTGGAGAGGAAGCGTGGAGCGAAACTGCGAGCCGATGGACAAGAACCGGATATGAGGCGGTGCCGAGCTGGGCGAGTGGGCAAGCATCCACGAAGCTCTTGTGGTCAATGCGAGGTGGCGTAAATCCGGCGGTTGTGCAGTGAAGGAATGCGTTCTTACCTGGGGAGATCTCGCCTTATGCCTGAAAGGGCGACGGTGCAAGCCGGAGCGAGAAGTCAGCAGAGGTCGTAGTAGGTGCCGGTATGGCCGGGAAGGCTAAAGACTGGTGCTGAAGGGCCGAAGGAATGGGAGCTGGAATCTGCTCGACCATTCGAGAAGGAATGCTTCAGATGCCCGGTAACGGGGCTCGTTTACTGGAGGCCAAGGTGAAGCCGACGCTTCCTTCCGACAGCGAAGAACCGACTCGACCGGGTTGAACATAGGTGATGGCAGGCATTGTGCGCCGGGTCTGGCACTATGACCTCAACCGTTTCAACCGCCCGGTGCGGACCCGCATGCCGGGTGGTGTGGGAGGGGCCGGCCAGTTACTGGCCGCCCCTATCCCGATTACAACGGCATCTCTGCGGAACTTGACTCTGCTTGTAACGAGTAGATCAGCCAAGTGTCTGACTCTTTGCGTATTGCCAATTCGATAGATTCCAGCGGAGCCAGAATAGCCGTTTATGCTTTGACCGAATGAGGAGCACAAACATGGCAGCTGACGCATATCTTCAGATCGATGGCATCAAAGGCGAGTCAGCCGATTCCAGCCACCAAGGTTGGATCGAGCTCACATCGGCCCACTGGGGTGTGACACAGCCCACCGTCGGCAGCAAGTCTACCGGAGGAGGGCACACAGCCGGTCATTGCGAGCATCGGACCCTGAGCCTGACTAAGCTTGCGGATCTGGCTTCACCGATCTTGATGCAACACTGCTCGATGGGCAAGACGATCGCAAAGGCCAGGATCGATTTCATGCGGGCGGATGGTGATGGCAATCGGGTCAAGTACTATCAAATCGAGCTGGAAAATGTACTGCTGTCTCATATGGATCAAGTGCTCAGTAATGGCGGCGGGATCGTCCAGGACGAGATCGGACTGTGCTTCTCCAAGGTGAAGTGGTCGTACACGCAGCAGAAAATTGGAGGCGGCAGCGGTGGCAGCACGGCCGGCGGCTGGGATCTCGCCGCCAAGAAGTGCTGCGCGTAAGGAGTTGACGGTGACAGTGCCAATTGCGCCGAAGGGCGAGAAGAGCTGGTTCATGCTGCCGCAGGCGCCCGAGCAGGCGGGATACTACGTCTACGGGAACGTGAATGGTGTTCCGGGCACGGGGCACTTGGCGCAGTATGCGGGTGCCAATATGATGTCGATGATCTTCTGGGTCGAACGGAATGGCAGGCGGTCGATGATCGGAAATTCGGCATTGGGAATATGAGCCTGGCCGACGGTCGCAGGTACGAGCACAAGACCCATATGAAGGGCATCGAGATGGACTTCCGGCCAGTGCGTAAAGACAATCTGACCGGCCAGGCCGCGCGTTGTTCATACCGCGAGAGCACGGTCTACGATCAGGCCGCTACAATCAAACTGGTCCAGATATTCTTGCAGCATCCGATGGTGCGACTCGTCTACTTTAACGATCCTGAGGTCCGAAACGCTTGTGGTGCACGTGTGCGCTCGTGGCCCAAGCACGATGACCATCTTCATGCTGAAATCTGGGAGTGTCCGTGAACCCTCGCCTGGTGTACCTCATGAGCGTATTGCTGCTGCTCCCTCTGGCCCATGCCGGCGAAAAAAACGAGGGCCGGTTCATGGCGAAGCCGCTGAAGGGCGATTACTACGTGTATGGCGGGAGCATTGAGGACAAGACCCTGCCAACGCCAAAAGACCGGAAGCTGTCGTTGATGCTCACGGGGCCACTGGCGAAAGAGCTGTTCGATCATATCGGCCCGGATGTGAAGGACGCTTGCGGCGCCGGGCCCGACCAACGTGAACGGAGCAGGGGTGATCTCGTCTGCCTCTGGACCAAGGAGGAAGGCTATTCGTGTTATATCGGCCTCGATGCACGGACCGGAAAGAGCGTGATCGGCGTAATCTGCTGAGGATTTCTGCCACTTGAAGAACGACCGATTGTTGTGGCGCCTGCGGTTGAGGCGCCACAATATGTCCGGAAAGCATGGTCCGAGAATTGTAGGCTGATGTCTTTGCTCGAGAGGCCAGGCATGCGTTTCCTGCTCACCGTCATCTGCCTGTCGCTGTGCCTGCATGCTTGCGGCGGCAACACCTCGGTCGCCCTGCATGTCGAATGGGGCGCCTGCGACTTCCATCGCGACAGGTGGGCGCAGGCGGACAGGATCGGGCGCGGCTGCATGATGGCGTCCTTCCTCGACAAGCATCCACCTGGAGGAATGACCATCGTCGAGCTCAAGCTTTGGCTGGGCGAACCCAACTCCTACGCCGACCTCGAGGACCCGGCCTACCTGGTCGCACAGTCCGCGCCGAATGGCAGCACGGTCGGGGAGCAATTGCTGGTATTCCGGATCGACCGGCATAGCGGACGTGTCGTGGAAGCCTTCCTGCGGCCCGTGTCCTGAGCCGGGCTGGCGCCCGCCGGAGAGCTTCCGCACGATTGAGGCAGCACAAGCGTTGGAAGGGGCAGGACGCGAGAATCGAAGCTGGTGTCCGATCCTCGACGGGGCGGTGCATGCGTTCCCTGATTTCCCTCGGCTGTTTGCTGATGTGCCTGCAGGCCTGCGGCGGCGATACCTCCGTGGCGCTCTACCTGCAATGGGGAGACTGCGACTTCGACCGTGAGCGCTGGGCGCATGCCAACCAGGCGGGCCGGGGCTGCATGCTTGCATCGCTTTTCGACAAGCATCCGCCCGAGACGATGACGGCGGCCGAGGTGAAAGCCTTGCTGGGTGAGCCGACCGTGTATGCCGACTACGACGAGTTCCCCGCTTACCTGGTCGAACCGGCCGTGGGTCGAAACTCGCCGCGCGGCGAACAGCTGCTGGTTTTCATCACCGACAGGCAAAGTGGACGGGTTGTCGAGACCCAGCTGATACAGTGGCCCTGACACCGGCATGAAAGCGCTGCTGTCGAGTTGCGCACGCCATACAGCGGACTCAGCCAGGATGAGAGAGACGGCTACACTGGAAGCGACGCCAGCCAATGCCGAGGTCCGCCATGTTCGCCAGAATCGCCGCCATGCTCCTGCTTGCCGTGTCGTGCACGGCCCGGGCCCAAGACAGTATTTCCATCGTCACCCGCAGCACGGGCATCATGGACGCGTCGTATATTGCTCAAAGAGAACTGGGGCTGCCCGCAGAGAGTTTCACATACGAACTGGTCGCCACCTCTACCTTCGCGCGCGCCGCCATGGAAGGCTACGATCCCGTCTCGTCCTTCTATGCCGTCGGCGACGGTTCGGTGGTGCTCACCGTCAACGGCGTCAGCCAGACTTTCCGCGATATCACAGGATATGCCATCAGCTCCGGGACGTTTGGCTCGAACCTTCCCTGGGGCGGCACGACCGAGTTCTTCGAGCATGGCATCATGACCGGCACCTATTACGGGATCGGCCTGTCCGGCTACCAGCGCGTCGGCTGGCTTCCGGGCAGTTTCCCCGGCACGCGCACCTGGGACCCGCAATCCTGGACCTTCGACGGCGAACGCATTGGCGAGGTCTACTTCAACCTGGAAATGGGCGGCGAGCGTTCCGGCTGGATATCGGGAACGGCAGACCATTTCACCATGACGATCTCGGCCGTGCCCGAGCCCGGACGGGCGCCGCTCCTGCTCGCCGGCCTGGGTGCGCTGGCGCTGCTGTGCCGGCGCGGGTCGCCTACTGCAGGCGCTCGTGCTCGGACAGCGCGTGCAGGATGCCGCAGGCCTGCGGGGCTTGCGTCGCCACGCAGCAGCCGCGCAGCTGCTTGAGCTGCCGCTCCAGCGCCGCCAGTTCCGCGATCTTGCCGGCGACCTGGGCGATGTGGCGGTCCAGCAGGGCGTTCACGTCGGTACAGTCGCCGTCCGCCTGGTCCCGTGCGTCGAGCAGGGTGCGGACCTCGTCCAGGCCCATGTCGAGCGCCCGGCAGTGGCGGATGAACTGCAGGCGCTCCGCATGGCGCTCGCCATAGCTGCGGTAGTTGTTGGCGGCGCGCAGCGGCGGCGCCAGCAAGCCGATCCGTTCATAGTAGCGGATCGTCTCCGCCGGACACCGGGTGCGCGCCGCCAGCTCTCCTATCTTCATCGTCTCTCCGATTCGCTTGACCGTACTTGACCCTGTAGCGGCTACAAGGTTTTAAATAGCGATCATATATGAACACATCCGCTTTTGCCGCCATCCGATGAAACGCCTGCTGGTCCTGCTCCTGCTGGTCCTGATGCCGCTGCAGCTGGTCTGGGCGGCGTCCGGAGCCTGCTGCGCCCCCGACGAGAAAGCGCGCGCCCAGCACGTCTGCATGCAAGCGCAGCAGGGATGCGGCGACGACGATGCCGGCGCCCTGGCGGACGACGACGGCTGCGACTGCTGCCACCACTTCTGCGGCGGCGCGCTGCTCGCGTCCCAGGGCGTGCTGCCAGCGCCCGAGCGCCTGGCGGACACCGTCTTCGAGCCTCCGCACTACACCTCCTACATCCCCGACCTGCCGCCGCCGCCCAAGCGTCCTTCCCGCGCCTGAAGGGGCGGGACCGTTCCAGTTTTGCGCGCAGCAGCGCGCATCGTCCCGCCGTCGACATCGTTTCAACGGAATCGGACCATCATGAAGAACCACATCATCCGCCTGGCCCTGGCGGCGTATGCGCTCGCCGGCAGCGCCGCGGCGGTCGAGGCGCCATTGACGCTGCCCGCGGCCATCGAGCGCGCGCTGGCGGCCAACCCCGGCCTGCGCGCCGCCGCCAGCGAAGCGCTGGCGCAGGAGGGCGCCATCGCGCAGGCCGGCGCACTGCCCAATCCCGAGCTCGAACTGCTGCGCGAAGGACGCGAGCGCAATAACCGCACCACCACCGCGCAGCTCGGCATTCCCTTCGAACTGGGCGGCAAGCGTGCGGCCCGCGTCGACGCCGCGCAGCAGGAGCGCGCGCTGGCCCTGGCCGCGCTGGACGCATTGCGCGCCCAGGTGCGGGCCGACACGGTCGCCGCCTTCTACGAAGTTGCCGCCGCCGGGGAGCGGCAGCGCCTGGCGCAGGAGCTGGTGGCGCTGGCCGCGCGCGCCACCAACGCCGCCGCACGCCGCGTCGATACCGGCAAGGCGTCGCCCCTGGAAGCGACGCGCGCCAAAGTGGCGCAGTCGGCGCTGCAGATCGAGGCGATCCAGGCGGCGCGCGAACTGGCGGCCGCCCGGATCCGGCTCACGGCCCTGTGGGGAGGCGAACCGGCCACGCTGGCGCTGTCCGTCCCAGCGGCCATCGAAGCGCCCGCCGTGCCGCCGCTGGCCCAGCTGGAGGCACGCCTTGCAAGCGCCCCGGACATGCGCCGCGCCCTGGCCGGCGTCGCCCACCGCAGCGCGCTGGTGCGGGTCGAGGAGTCGCGCCGCGTGCCCGACGTGACCCTGATCGTCGGCACCCAGCGCGAATCCTCGAGCGAGCGCCCGGGCGGGGAACGCCGCGCCGTGCTCGGCGTCTCGGTACCGCTGCCGCTCTTCAACCGCAACAGCGGCGCGGTGCTGGAATCGCTGCGCCGCGTCGACAAGGCGCGCGATGAACTCGACGCCGAACGGGTGCGCCTGCATGCCGCGCTGGCCCAGGCGCACGGACAGCTGGCGGCGGCAAGCGACGAGGCGGCGCTGATCCGCCTGGAGGTCGTGCCCGGCGCCGAGCAGGCCTATGCGGCCGCCAACCGCGGCTACGAGCTCGGCAAGTTCGGCCTGATCGACGTGCTGGACGCCCAGCGCACGCTGGTCCAGTCGCGTCACCAATACCTCAAGGCGGTAGCGGAGAGCTACCGTGCGCTGGCCGACATCGAACGGCTGGTCGGCCCGGCGCCACAGGAGAAACCATGAACAAGCACCAATCGAAAATCATCGGCGCGATGCTCGCCTGCGCACTCGCGTTCAGCGGCTACGTCATCGTCAAGGACCGTTCCCCGGCCGCAGCCGATCGCCACGAGGACGCCGGCCACGGGGAAGAAAAGGAGGCCGGTCACGTCGAGGACGGCGTGGTGCGCTTCAGTGAGGAGCAGATCGCCGGCAGCGGCATCGCCGTCCTGAGCGCGGATGCGCGCCAGATCGATTCCTTCATCCGCATGCCGGGCCAGATCACCCTCGACGAGGACCGCACCGCCCACGTCACCCCGCGCGCCGCCGGCGCCGTCGAGAAGGTCGAGGCCAGCCTGGGCCAGGTGGTGAGCAAGGGCGACCTGCTGGCCGTGATCGCCAGCAGCGACGTGGCCGCGCGGCGCGCCGCGCTGGCGACGGCCGAGCAGCGGCGCGACCTGGCGAGGAGCAGCTACGCCCTTGAAAAGACCTTGTGGGAAGAGAAAATCGGCGCCCGCCAGGACTACCTGGCGGCGCAGCAGGCGCTCCAGGAGATGGAGGTCACCGTCCAGGCGGCGCGCCAGTCCCTGCAGGCGCTCGGCACCGGCGCCGCTGCGGGGGCGTCGAACCGCCTGCAGGTGCGCTCGCCCTTCGACGGGACGATCGTCGAGAAGCACATCGTGCTCGGCGAGATGGTCGGCGCCGACACCCGCGTGTTCACGGTCAGCGACCTGTCCCAGGTCTGGGCCGATGTCGTCGTGCCCAGCCGCGACCTCGAGATCGTCCGTGTCGGCACCAGCGCCGTGATCCGTTCGATCGCTTCGAACACGACGGCGCCCGGCAAGGTGAGTTTTGTCAGCGCCCTGATCGGCGAGGAATCGCGCTCGGCCAAGGCGCGCGTAGTGCTGGCCAATCCGCAGCTGGCCTGGCGCCCCGGCCTGGCGGTCAACGTCGACATCGTCACCGGCTCGGCAAAGGTGCCGGTGGCGGTGGCGCGTGAAGCGCTGCAGACGCTCGAGGGACGGCAGGTGGTCTACAAGCGCGTGCCGGAGGGCTTCGTCGCGCAGCCTGTCGCCACCGGGCGCTCGGACGAGCGCTTCGTGGAAATCGTGTCCGGATTGAAGCCGGGCGAACGCTATGCCGCATCCGGCTCCTTCGGCGTCAAGGCCGAACAGGGCAAGGGCGAAGCCGGCCACCACGACTGAAGGAGACGCCATGTTCAACCGCATCATCCAGGCGTCCATCGCGCAGCGCTGGCTCGTCATGGCCTTCGTCGTGGCGATGGCCCTGCTGGGCGTCTACAACTACGGCCGCCTGCCGATCGACGCCGTCCCCGACGTCACCAATGTGCAGGTGCAGATCAACACCGCCGCGCCGGGATATTCGCCGCTGGAGACCGAGCAGCGCATCACCTATCCGGTCGAGGCGCAGCTGGCGGGCCTGCCGCGGCTGGAGAGTTTCCGCTCGCTGTCGCGTTACGGCCTGTCCCAAGTCACGGTCGTGTTCAAGGAGGGAACCGACATCCACTTCGCGCGCCAGATGGTAAGCCAGCGCCTGCAGGATGCGCGCGAGCAGCTCCCTGGCGGCGTGGTGCCGGCCATGGGTCCGATCGCCACGGGGCTGAGTGAAATCTACTCGTGGACCGTGGAAACGGTGCCCGGCGCGAAGAAGCCCGACGGCTCGCCTTATACGCCGACCGACCTGCGCGAGATCCAGGACTGGATCATCGAGCCGCAGCTGCGCAGCGTGCCGGGCGTCACCGAGATCAACTCGATCGGCGGTTTCGACAAGGAATACCTGGTCGCGCCCGAGATGGCCACCCTGTCCGCCTATGGCCTCGACCTCGGCGATATCGTGGGCGCCATCGAGAAGAACAACGGCAACGTCGGCGCCGGCTACATCGAGCGGGCAGGGGAGCAGTACCTGGTGCGCGCTCCCGGCCAGGTCGCGTCCATCGAGGACATCGCCAGCATCGTGGTGGCGACGGTGCACGGCATGCCGGTACGGATACGGGACGTCGCCACCGTCACGCTCGGGCGCGAACTGCGCACGGGCGCCGCCACCGAGAACGGCCAGGAGGTGGTGCTCGGCACGGTCTTCATGCTGGTGGGCGAGAACAGCCGGGAGGTAGCGCGCGCCGTCGACCGCCGCATGGCCGAGATCAACCGCACCCTGCCGCCGGGCGTGAAGGCGGTCACCGTTTACGACCGCACCGTGCTGGTGGAAAAGGCCATCGCGACGGTGCGCAACAACCTGCTCGAAGGCGCGGTGCTGGTGGTGGCCGTGCTGTTCGCCTTCCTGGGGAACATCCGCGCCGCCTTGATTACCGCGATGGTGATCCCGCTGGCCATGCTGTTCACCTTCTCGGGCATGGTGGTGAACCGGGTCAGCGCCAACCTGCTCAGCCTCGGCGCGCTCGACTTCGGCATCATCGTCGACGGCGCCGTCGTCATCGTCGAGAACTGCGTGCGCCGCCTGGCCGGCGCCCAGGCACGTATCAAGCGGACCTTGACCCTGCAGGAGCGCTTCGCCGAGGTCTTCGAGGCCGCGCGCGAGGCCCGGCGTCCGCTGGTGTTCGGGCAGCTGATCATCATAGTCGTCTATCTGCCGATCTTTGCCCTCACCGGCATCGAGGGCAAGATGTTCCAACCGATGGCGATCACGGTCGTCACCGCGCTGCTGGGTGCGATGATCCTCTCGCTCACCTTCGTGCCGGCGGCGGTGGCCCTGTTCATCGGCGACAAGGTGGAGGAGAAGGAGAACCGCCTGATGCACGCCGCCCGGCGTGCCTACGAACCGGCCTTGCGCTACACGCTGGCGAACAGGCCGGTGGCGCTCAGCTTCGCCGCCATCGTGCTGGCCGTGTCCACACTGCTGGCGAGCCGCCTGGGCACGGAATTCGTGCCGACCCTGGACGAGGGCGACATCGCGGTGCTCACCATGCGCGTGCCCGGCACCAGCCTCTCGCAGTCGGTCAGGATGCAGCAGCAGATCGAGGCGGCGTTGACGCGGGGCTTCCCCGAGATCGAGCGCGTGTTCGCGCGCATCGGCACCGCCGAAATCGCCTCCGACCCGATGCCGCCGAACGTCGCCGACGGCATCATCATGCTGCGCCCCGAGCGCGACTGGCCACGGCCGAAAAAGACCCGGGCCGAACTCCTGGCCGCGATCCGCGCAACGCTGGAGCGCCTGCCGGGCAACAGCTACGAGTTCAGCCAGCCGATCCAGCTGCGCGTGAACGAACTGATCTCCGGCGTGCGCAGCGACGTGGCGGTGAAGGTGTTCGGGGACGACCTCGACGCCCTGAACGCGACTGCTGCCCAGGTGGCGGGCGTGCTGCGGGGCGTGGAAGGGGCGAGCGAGGTGAGCGTCGAGCAGACCACCGGCCTGCCGATGCTGCAGGTGCGGGTCGACCGGGAACGGGCGGCGCGCATGGGCCTGAACATCGCCGACGTGCAGGACCTGGTCGCCACCGCGACGGGCGGGCGGGAGGCCGGCACCCTGTTCGAGGGCGACCGCCGCTTCGGCATCGTGGTGCGCCTGCCGGACCCGCGGCGCGGCGACATCGACTACCTGGAGCGGCTGCCGGTGCCGCTGCCCGCGGCGGCAGGGGAAACGCGGCGTTTCATCACGCTCGGCGAGATCGCCGCCTTCGAGGTGGCGCCGGGCCCGAACCAGTTCAGCCGCGAGGGCGGCAAGCGCCGGGTGGTGGTGACGGCGAACGTGCGCGGGCGCGACATCGGCTCGTTCGTGGCCGAGGCGCAGCAGAAAGTCGCCGCGCGGGTGAAAACGGCGCCGGGCTACTGGATCGGCTGGGGCGGCCAGTTCGAGCACCTCGAGGCCGCGGCCCGGCGCCTGCAGGTGGTGGTGCCGGCTGCGCTGGCGCTGGTGTTCATGCTGCTCTACCTGGTCTTCAACAACGTCAGGGACGGCCTGCTGGTCTTTTCCGGCATCCCCTTCGCCCTGAGCGGCGGCGTGTTCGCGCTCTGGCTGCGCGGGATCCCCTTGTCGATTTCCGCCGCCGTCGGCTTCATCGCCCTGTCCGGGGTGGCGGTGCTCAACGGGCTGGTGATGCTGTCCTTCATCCGCAAGCTGCGCGAGGACGGCCTGCCCCTGGCGCAGGCGATCGAGGAGGGGGCGCTGGGGCGGCTGCGCCCGGTCCTGATGACGGCCCTGGTGGCCTCGCTCGGCTTCCTGCCGATGGCGCTGGCGCAGGGAACCGGCGCCGAGGTGCAGCGGCCGCTGGCGACGGTGGTCATCGGCGGCATCCTGTCCTCGACCGCTTTGACCCTGCTCCTGCTGCCGCTGCTGGCCGGGGTGGCGCACCGGGAGCGGGCCGCAGGCGGGCACTATTCCGGTGCATTGCCGAAGTTGAAATAATCATTTCCAAATACCATTCAACTGTGTTCTGTCCCCCCTGCCAGAAATGATATAGTTGGTCATTTTGCAGAATCTGCCATCGCGGCATTTCACATATAGGCGCGAGGCGATGACCAACCACCAAAACAAAGGGATACCACCGATGACCACCAAGGATTACGCAAACCGTGTCGGCCAGATGCTCCAGGACCAGCAGGCCGTGGTCGCCAGCGAATGGTTGGGTCAACTGGAAGCGCTGACGGTACGCGGCAATGCTGCGTCGCGTGAGCAGTTGCGCAATCATACCCAGCAGTTCCTGAAAGCCCTTGCCACCGCCGCCCGTGCAGGCGAACTGGACAACATCGACCACCGTTCCTGGGACGAGGTGCGCGACCTGCTGGCGGAGATCTCGTCGAGCCGCGCCAAGTCGGGCTCGACCCCGAGCGAGACCGCGACCTTCGTGTTCTCCCTGAAGCAGGCGCTGTTCTCGCACCTGCGCAAGGCCTTCGAAGGCGAACCGGAATTGGGCGGAGCGGCTTCCTGGACCATCAGCACCCTGCTCGACAAGCTGGGCCTGTATACCATCGAAGTGTTCCAGAAGACCAAGGACCAGATCATCGTGCGCCAGCAGCAGGAACTGCTCGAACTGTCGACCCCGGTCGTCAAGCTGTGGAACGGCATCCTGGCGCTGCCGCTGATCGGTACCCTGGATTCGGCCCGCACCCAGGTGGTGATGGAAAACATCCTGCAGAAGATCGTCGACACCGGCGCCTCGATCGCCATCATCGACATCACCGGCGTGCCCACCGTGGACACCCTGGTGGCCCAGCACCTGATGAAGACCATCGCCGCCGCGCGCCTGATGGGCGCCGACTGCATCATTTCCGGCATCCGCCCGCAGATCGCCCAGACCATCGTGCACCTCGGCGTGAACCTGGAAGACGTGACCACCAAGGCCACCCTGGCGGATGCCTTCGTGGTGGCGCTCGAGCGCACCGGCACCTCGGTCATCAACAAGGGATAAGGATTACCCGCACATGGAACGCATTCCTATCCTGCGCATGGGCGACCTGCTCCTGGTGACGATCCAGGTCGACATGCACGACCGCCTTGCCATGCAGCTGCAGGACGACTTGACCGAGCGCATCGTCGCGGACGGCGCCAAGGGCGTGCTGATCGACATCTCGGCGCTCGACCTGGTCGACTCCTTCATCGGCCGCATGATCAGCAATACGGCCGCCATGGCGCGCGTGCTCGACGCCCGCACCGTGGTGGTCGGCATGCAGCCGGCCGTGGCGATTACCCTCGTCGAGCTGGGCCTGACCCTGCATGGCGTCAAGACCGCGCTGAACGTCGAGAAGGGGATGGCCCTGCTCGGAAAGAACTTCCTGTGATGATGGACGCGCATTCCAGTGATGTCCTGTTCGAGACCGCCCTGCTGGACCGTCACCGCCAGCTTCGCACCTCGCGCCTGACCCTGCGCCTGCGCTCGGACGAGGACGTGGTTGGCCTGCGCAAGCAGGTGCGCGAGCGGGCGGTGGCCATCGCCCTGTCCCTGGTCGACCAGACCAAGCTGGTGACTGCCGCCAGCGAGCTGGCGCGCAACACCATCAAGTACGGCGGCGGCGGCGAGGTCCACCTCGACAGCCTGGCCGACGGCATCCGCAACGGCGTGGGCCTGCTGTTCATCGACGCCGGCCCCGGCATTGCCGACATCGACAGCGCGCTGCGCGACGGTTTCACCACCGGCGGCGGCCTGGGTCTCGGCCTGGGCGGCTCGAAGCGCCTGGTCGACGAGTTCGAGATCGACAGCCGTCCAAGCGAGGGTACCGCCGTACTGGTGGTCAAATGGAAACGCTGATCAGTTCCCTCGCGCGGCAACAGGTGTTCGCGATCACGCATGCCAGCGACATCGCCGCCGCCCGGCGCGCCGGCCAGCGCCTGGCCGACGAACTCGGCTTCAACGAAACCCGGGCCGGCCAGCTGGCCCTGATCCTCACCGAGGCCGGGACCAACATCCTCAAGCACGCGGGCGAAGGCGAGATCCACCTCGGGCCGGCGCAGTCGGCGGCCGGTGTCGGCGTCGACGTGCTGGCCACCGACAGCGGCCCCGGCATCGCCGATGTCGATGCCTGCCTGGTCGACGGCATGTCCACCGCCGGCACCGCCGGCACCGGCCTGGGCGCGCTGCGCCGCCTGTCGGACGAGTTCGACGTGTACTCGCAAGCGGGCGGCGGCGCCGCCTTCTTCATGCGCCTGTGGCGCGACGTGCCGCCGCCGGACCCCTGCGGCGTCGAGATCGGCGCCCTGTGGATGCCGATGGCGGGCGAAGACGAATGCGGCGACGGCTGGGCGGTGCGCTGCGACCGCCACGGCGCCACCCTGCTGGCCGCGGACGGGCTGGGACACGGCCCCGAAGCCGCGCGCGCGGCCGCCGCCGCGATCAAGGCGCTCGAGCGCCATCCATCGCTGCCGGCGGGTGAATTGATGCATGCCGCCCATGAGGCGCTGCGCCCGACCCGCGGCGCCGCGCTGGCCACGGCGCGCATCGAGTTCGCATCGAGCGAACTGCGCTTCGCCGGCGTCGGCAATATCGCCGGCTGCGTCATCGGCGACAGCCGCCGTCCGCTGGTCTCGCACAACGGCATCGTCGGCCACAACGTGCGCAAGGTGCAGGAATTCGCGCTGCCCTTCGAGCCCGGCGCCCTGTGCATCATGCATTCGGACGGCATCCAGACGCAGTGGGACCTGGACCGCTATCCCGGGCTGGCCGGACGCAGCGCGGTGCTGATCGCGGCGATGCTGATGCGCGACTTCATCCGCCGCCGCGACGACGCGATGGTGCTGGTGGTGCGCCGCCAGCAGGGAATGCACGCATGAACCTGCAACGCATCCTGAGCGTGGCCCTGGACAGCGACCAGGACGTGGTGCTGGTGCGCCAGCGCGCGCGCCAGCTCGCGGAACTGCTCGGCTTTTCGCAGCAGGACCAGGTGCGCGTCGCCACCGCCGTGTCGGAAGTGGCGCGGGTGGCCTGCCACCGGGGTTCCGGCGGCCGGGCCGCGTTTTCCCTGGTCAGGATCGGGGTCAACCAGCACCTCGAGGTGACCATCAATCCGGGCACGGGGCCGCGCAAGGCGTCGAGCCCCGCCGGCCTGCAGGAAGGCATTACCCGCTCGCTGCCGGAGCTGGCCCTGATCACGGCGAGCCGCCTGATGGATTCCTGCGACGTCGAGCCCGAGCAGGGGGCGGCCACCGCCATCACCATGCGCAAGGCGCTGCGGCCGCAGGCCATGGTGGGTCCGGCGAAGCTGGCCGAGATCAGCGAACGCCTGGCCGCCAGCCCGGTTGCCAATACCCTGCAGGAACTGCAGCTGCAGAACCAGGAGCTGGTGGCGACGATGGCCGAGCTGCGCGAGCGCCAGGAAGACCTGTTGTCGCTGACGCGCGAACTGGAAGACACCAACCGCGGCATCGTCGCCCTGTACGCCGAGATCGAGGACAAGGCCGAGCGCCTGCGCCGCGCCGACGAGATGAAGTCGCGCTTCCTGTCGAACACCAGCCACGAGCTGCGCACCCCGCTGTCGTCGATCCGCGCCCTGGCCCAGCTGCTGCTGGACCGCATGGACGGCGACCTGACGGTCGAGCAGGAACGCCAGGTGCAGTTCATCGCCCGCGCCGCCAATGACCTGTCCGAGCTGGTCAACGACCTGCTCGACCTGGCCAAGATCGAGGCCGGCAAGGTCGACGTGCAGCTGGCGCCGGTGGTGGTGGACAACCTGTTCCGCGCCCTCAAGGGCATGTTGCGCCCGCTGGTGGACGAGGGCAGGGTGGAGCTGGTGTTCGAATCCTTCGATGTGGTGGAGGCCTTCGATTCGGACGAAGGCAAGGTCTCGCAGATCCTGCGCAACTTCATTTCGAACGCGCTGAAGTTCACCGAGCGCGGCAGCGTGACGGTGAGCGCCACCCGTGATATGGTGGAAGATACGATCGCTTTCTCGGTCGCCGACACCGGGATCGGCATCAGCCCGGAAAACCTGCAACTGATCTTCGAAGAGTTCAGCCAGATCGAGCATCCGCTGCAGCGGCGCAGCAAGGGAACCGGCCTGGGTTTGCCCCTGTGCCGCAAGCTGGCCGAGCTGCTGCACGGCCATGTTGAAGTGGCCAGCACCCTCGGCGTCGGCTCGACCTTCACCCTGATCCTGCCGCGGCGCTTCCCGGAGTCCATTCAAGACGAAACCGAATCATGAAAGCCCAATCCACCCTGATCCTCAACGTTGACGACAACGACGGCGCCCGCTATGCCAAGAACCGCATCCTGCAAGGGGCGGGATTCGAGGTAGTGGAGGCAACCAATGGCACGGACGCGCTGGAAATGGTCAGGCGCCTGTCGCCGGCGCTGGTGCTGCTGGACGTGAAGCTTCCGGACATCAATGGCATCGAGGTCTGCCGCCGCATCAAGGCCAATCCCGACAGCAGCATGGTACTGGTGCTGCAGACCTCGGCCGCGCTGACCGGGCGTGCCGACAAGATCCGCGGCCTGGAAGGCGGCGCCGACAACTACCTGGCCGCGCCGATCGAGGCCGACGAACTGATCGCCAACGTCAATGCCCTGGTGCGCATGCGCCAGACCCAGGTCCAGCTGCGCGACAGCGAGGAACGCTTCCGCCAGCTCACCGACAACATCGACGACGTGTTCTGGATGTTCTCCGTGCCCGAAGGCAGCCTGGTCTACGTCAGCCCGGCCTATGCCGACATCTGGGGCCGCAGCGTGGACTCGCTGCGCCAGGATCCGGACGCCTGGCTCGAGGCCGTGCATCCCGACGACCGCGTCCGCATCGCCGGGCGCTGGAGCCGCCTGGGCGACGCGCCGCACTACGACGACGAGTTCCGCATCGGCGCGCCGGATGGCCGCACGCGCTGGGTGCGCGACCGCCTGTTCCCGGTGCGCGACACGCGCGGCGCAGTCTACCGGGTGGCGCGCGTGACCAGCGACATCACGGCGCGCAAGGAGATGGAAGCGCTGCTGCGCGCGGCCGACCACAACAAGAACCAGTTCCTGGCCACGCTGGCGCACGAGCTGCGCAACCCGCTCAGCCCGATCCGCAATGCCGCCGCGCTGCTGGGCACGACCGGCGACGGCCCCGGCGCGGGCGAGCGCCAGGCGCGCGCCCGCGAAGTCATCACGCGCCAGGTCGATCACCTCGCGCACCTGGTCGACGACCTGCTGGACGTGGCCCGCATCTCGGAAGGCAAGATCGTATTGCGGACCGAAGAGGTCGACCTGAGCGCAGTGATCAACCAGGCGATCGAGACTGCCGGCCCCCTGATCGCCGCGCGGGAGCACCATCTCGATGTGCAGCAGCCGCGCGAGGAGGTATGGGTCTCGGGCGACCCGGTGCGCCTGGCCCAGTCGATCGGCAACCTGCTGCACAATGCCGCCAAGTTCACGCCCAAGGGCGGGAGAATCGACCTCGCGGTCAGCCTGGCGCACGAGGGCCACGTGCGCATCGCCGTGCGCGACAACGGCATCGGCATCGCCGAGGACAACCTGCCGCGCATCTTCGGCATGTTCACCCAGGTCGAGGTGCCGCCGGACCGCGCCCCGGAAGGCCTGGGCATCGGGCTGTCGCTGGTCTCGCACCTGCTCGAACTGCACGGCGGCCACCTGGAAGCGAGCAGCCCCGGCATCGGCCTGGGCAGCACCTTCACGATGGACCTGCCGCTGCTGCGCGTCGCGTCCCCGCAGGCCGAGCAGGTCCACTGCACCCAGCCCGGAAGCGACGGCAGCGGCATGCGCGTGCTGCTGGTGGACGACAACATCGACGCCATGGAGATGATGGGCTTCCTGCTGGCCGAAATGGGCTACGAGACCTGCACTACCTCGGACGCCTCCCAGATCGAGGAGCTGGTGCTGCACCACCGGCCGCAGGTGATCGTACTCGACATCGGCCTGCCCGGCGTGGACGGCTACGAAGTCGCGCGCCGCATCAAGAAGAACCCGGCCATGGCCGGCATCCGCCTGGTCGCGCACACCGGCTACGGCTCGCCCGAAGACCGCCGCCGCGCCCAGGAAGCGGGCTTCGACGCCCACCTGGTCAAGCCGGCCGAGCTGGAAGACCTGGAGAAAGCGCTGAAAGGCTGACTCGGCTAGAATAGGGCCGCAGGAGGAACGACCTCCCCCGCAGTGGGAACAATGACCGGGACGGCCCGGCTTTTCGAAAGGAGAGCCGGATCATGGCTTGGCTCATGTTGTTGGTTGCGGGTGTCTTCGAGGTGGTGTGGGCGGTGGCGATGAAGCAGTCGGCAGGCTTCACGCGGCTCATGCCCACCCTTGTCACGCTGGCCGGGATGGTGGTCAGCTTCGTGCTGCTGTCCGCGGCGCTGCGCACGATTCCCCTCGGTACCGCCTATACGATCTGGACCGGCATCGGCGCGGTGGGGGCCTTCCTCGTCGGGATCACCATGCTGGGCGAGCAGGTCAATGCGATGCGGGTGGTCGCGGCGGTGCTGATCGTCACTGGCCTGGTGCTGATGAAGCTGTCGGCCGAGTGAAGCCCTTGTAGGGTGGGCGGGTTTCCCGCCCACGCGTTCGAAACACGGTGAGTTGACGCGTCTCGTCCAATGTTGCCGCTGCTTGAACGCGTGGGCGGAGGACCGCCCACCCTACATTCAAGACACCATCAAAAACAAAACCCCGCAGAGCGCGCGGGGTTTTGCAGGGTGCTCGGTGCCGGTATTACTTATCGGTCACCGTGAACTCCCCAAAGGCCTTGAGCTGCTCGCCCACCGCCTTCCGGTCGCCCACGACCACGATTGACTGGTTCTCCGGCGCGTAGTACTTCTTCGCTACCTCGCGCACCTGTTCCGGCGTGACCTTCTGGATGCGCGGCACGTACTCGCCGAGGAACTCGGCGGGCAGGCCGACCAGCCAGTTGGAGGCCAGGGTGCCGGCGACGGCGCGCTGGAGCTGGTTGCTGATCATGTAGCCGCCGGCCACATAACGCTTGTTCATCTCCATTTCCTTGGCCGGGACCAGTTCGCTGCCGATGCGCTTGTACTCGCCGAAGAACTCGTTGAGCGCCGCGCCGGTCACCTCGTTGCGCACGTCGGCGCCGCCAATGATCGCGCCGCCGGCGCGGTTCAGGCGGGCGCCGGCCGAGGCGCCGTAGGTGTAGCCCTTGGCTTCGCGCAGGTTGATGTTGACGCGGCTCGAGAAGCCGCCGCCGAGGATGGTGCTGGCCAGGCGCAGCGGGATCTGGTCCTCGCTGCTTGCGGCGATGCCGGGACTGCCCAGGCGCAGGGTCGACTGCACGCTGCCGTCGCGCTGCAGCAGGATGCGGGCCGGCTTGGCGGCGCTCGGGGCCGGTGCGGTGTCGGCCAGCGATGGGCCGCTGGCTTTCCAGTCGCCGAAGGCCTGCTCGGCCAGCTTCAGGGCGTCCGTCTCCTTGACCGGGCCGGTGATCACCAGCAGCGCATGGTCCGGACGCATGCGCTTGGCGTGCTCGCTGCGCAGCATGTCCTGGGTCACGGCGTTGATGGCTTCCACGGTCGGGGTGCTGCGGCTGTACGGGTGCTCGCCGTAGACCGCGCGGCTGATCGCGCGCTCGGCGCGGAAGGACGGCTGGGTCTCGGAGACGCGCAGCGCCTGCAGCGCATTGGCCTTGGCCAGCTTGACTTCGCTTTCCGGGAAGGAGGGCGTGCGCGCCACTTCGGCCAGCAGCTGCATCATCGGGGCCGACTGCGAGAGCAGGGCGTTGGCCGAGACGATGATGCCGTCCGAGGTAGCGCTGGCGGCGACCGAGCCGCCCATGCCCTGGGCCGCTTCGGCGATCGCGCGCGAGTCGCGCTTGTCGGTGCCTTCGTTGAGCAGGCCCGCCAGCATGTTGGCGAAGGCCGGGGTCGCGGGGGCGTCGGCGGCGAAGCCGGCGCCGCGCACGGCCAGCACGTAGTCCACGCGCGGCAGGCCCTTGCGCGGCACGACCCAGACGGTCAGGCCGTTCTTCAAGGTGCTCTTGGCGATCTTCGGGACCGGGATCGGCTTGTCCTTGCCGTAGGCCGGCATCGGCAGTTCCTTGGCGGCAGGCGCGGCATGGGCCATCGGCGCGAAAGCGGCGGTGACGGCGAGTGCGAGCATCAGTTTTTTCATGATGTGCTCCTTATTTGTTGGCTGCAGCCGGCGTGGCGGCGGCTGCGGTCGGGGCCGCGAGCATCGCGGCCGGCTTGCGGTCGATGACGGTGCGGTTGCTCGGCACCAGGTAGGTGCGCACCGCGCGCTGGATGTCCTCCGAGGTGACGCCCTCGATCCAGCCCGGGATCTTGTTGACGACGTTGGCGTCGCCCCACAGCACCTGCATCTTCGCCAGGGTATCGGCGCGGTTGATGAAGCTTTCCAGCTGGTTGTTCCAGTCGGCCAGGATGCGGGTTTTCACGCGCTTCAGGGTCGCGTCGTCGACGCCGTTCCGGGCGACCTTGGCGATCTCCTCGTCCATGGCCTTGAGCATGGCGTCGGCGCTGCTGTTCGGCTTGTACAGCGCGAACACGGTCATCACGGTCGGGCCGTCGTATTCGAAGGGACCGGTCAGGCCGAACAGGGTGTCGACGTTCAGCGCGATCTCGCGGCCTTTCACCAGGCCCTGGTAGAACAGGGAAGCGTCGCCGCCGCCCAGCAGTTCGCCCACCACGGCCATGGCCGCCTGGTCGCGGTGGCCGCGCGGCGGCACCTTCCAGGCCGCGGCGATCGCCGGCACCTGGGCCAGGGCGTCGCTCTGCACCACGCGTTTCTCGGCCGTGTTCAGGCCTTCGCTGAAGTCGGTCGGCTTCGGGGTCGGGCGCGACTTGATTGAGCCGAAGTACTTCTGCGCCAGCGCGAAGCCCTGTTGCGGGGTGATGTCACCGGCGATCGCCAGCACGGCGTTGTTCGGGCCGTAGTAGTCGCGGTGGAAGGCGCGCACGTCGTCCAGGCTGGCGTTTTCCAGGTCTTCGAAGCTGCCGTAGCCGTCGTGGTTGTTTTCCCACTTCTGGAAGGCGTGCTGGCCGATATCGATCCAGTAGAAGCCGCCGTAGGGCTGGTTCTTCACGTTCACGCGGATCTCTTCCTTCACCACGTCCTGCTGGTTCTTCAGCGTGGCGGGGTTGAAGTCGAGGGTCTTCATGCGGTCCGCTTCCAGCCACAGGATCGGTTCCAGCGCCGACACGGGCGCGGTCTCGATGTAGTTGGTGTAGTCCGGGCGGGTCGAGCCGTTGTTGCGTCCGCCGCCGGCGGTGATGGTGGTGTCGAACACGCCTTTCCTGGAATGCGGGGTGCCCTGGAACATCAGGTGCTCGAACAGGTGGGCGAAGCCGGTGCGGTTCTTCGGTTCCAGGCGCATGCCCACGTGGTAGACGACCGAGACGCCCACGGTGGGCGAACTATGGTCTTCGGTGACGATGACCGTCAGGCCGTTGTCGAGCTTCTTGACGTTGACGGGCAGGGTCCACTGGTCGCTTGATGCGGCGAAGGCCGACAGCGAAAAGGTGAGCCCGGCCAGCAAAACAGGTAATTGGCGCATGCGCATGGGTGACCTCGAGAATGAACGCAGAATGAGACTGCGGAGTGAATCGTTTCCCATTTTTCTCCATGGGTTGTACCGACGGACAGCAGCCGTCGTGCGCTGCATCTTAGCGTAATGGCATGCCAATAAGTAACCCTTTTTCACATGCATATTTGCGATAAATCTATTGTTGTGTCGATATTGCGCAACACGCATCCGTCCACGCATACGTCACCCTGGACCGCGATTCCTGCAGTTCATCGCAGACAGGTAGGTATGTGATGACAAAGCCTATATAGTTGCAACATGCCAAGATCGGCCTCGGGCCGTACGCCCCAGGCCCTCGCCACACCCAAGAACATGTATTCGGAGAATTCAATGACTCACCTTTCCAAGCCGGGCCTCGCCTTCATGGCCCTGTGCGCCTCGCTGTTCGCCTTCATGGACGTCGCCACGGCGGCCCCGGAAACGGCGACCGAGACCCGGCCGATCGATGCGCGCGTGGTGCGCGTGAAGGTGGATGGGGTGGTGGACATGAAGATTCGCCAGGGGACGACGCCGATGCTGGTGCTCACGGGCGACCCGCGCCTGCTGGGCAAGACGACCACGATGCAGAGCGGCGACACCCTCAACATCGGGACCGAGACCAAGGGCGTGAGCATCAACCTCGGCCGCAGCATGGGGCTGCACGCGGAGCTGACCCTGCCGAACCTGCGCGAAGTGACGTCCGAAAGCGTGGGCGGCACCGTGGTTACCGGCTTCTCGGGCGACGAACTCGAGCTCAACCTCGATGGGGCCGGCTCAATGAATGTATCATGTAATTACAGGGCCCTGAGCGCCAACCTGGGCGGCGTCGGCAGCATGCGCGTCAACGGCATCAACAGCGAGAGCGTGGAACTGAACCTGCGCGGCGCCGGCTACGTGACCCTGTCCGGGCGCAGCCGCCAGCTCAAGGCCGAACTCGGCGGACTGGGCGGGCTCGACGCCCAGGCCTTCTCGGCCGAGAACGTGACCCTCGAACTGTCGGGACTGGGCAATGCCACCATCACCGCCAGGGAGAGCGCCAACCTGACGCTGTCCGGCATGGGTTCGGTGACGGTGCACGGCAAGCCGGCCAACCGCAAGGTCAGCGTCGACGGCCTCGGCAAGGTGAGCTGGAAGTAAGCGCGCAAGTCCAGAACAAGAACACGCAGCACAACAAGAACAAGGTGAGTCCTTCCGAGGACAAGGGTACGTAGAGATCCTGAATTCCCTGCACGAGACATGAAAAAATTATTCGTAGCCTTCGCCTTCGCCCTCGGCCTGCAGGCCGGTGCGCAAGCGGGCTTCGCGGAAGGTGCCAGCGCCTATAACGCGCGCAACTACGCGACAGCACTGAAAGAGATCGTCCCGCTCGCCAGGTCCGGCCATGCGGACGCCCAGCATTTGCTCGGCCTGATGTATTACATGGGCCGCGGCGTCACGCGCGACTACAAGCAGGCCTTCGCCTGGCACCACAAGGCGGCCTTGCAGGGCAAGTCCGACGCCCAGTACGTCGTCGGCGCCATGTACTACACCGGCAACGCGGTTCCGCAGGACCAGCGCCACGCCGTGACCTGGTTCCGCAAGGCGGCCGAGCAGGGCCACGCCGAGGCCCAGCACGCGCTCGGCCTGATGTACCGCTACCACCAGGCCGGCATGCCGCAGGACATGGTGCTGGCCTATATGCTGTGGAACCTGGCCGCCGCCAGCGGAAACCACAACGCGGTCGAGCAGCGCGCCGCGATCTCGCGCCAGATGACGCAGGAGCAGATCGAGGAGGCGCAGTCGCTGTCGCGCACCTGGCGGCCGGGCAGGCCGCTGCCGACGACGTCGCGTACGGGCTCGAACTCCTGACCAGAACCGCCGGCACGACCGGCGGTCTTCGTAGGGTGGGCAGGTTTCCTGCCCACGCGTT
>Ga0209023_10001780_pt1 | contig 28140 bp, 20 predicted proteins | sample LakOneMetagenome_FD_187468 | JGI IMG/M metagenome (GOLD analysis project Ga0209023, IMG submission 187468) | Freshwater and sediment microbial communities from Lake Erie, Canada (SPAdes) (version 2) | ecosystem: Environmental > Aquatic > Freshwater > Lentic | place: Lake Erie, Canada...
GTAGGTGGTATCGCCGTGTTTCTTTTCCCGGATATGATTGGCAAGGGCACCCACAAACGCCAGGCTGCCTTTTTCAAAGAGCAACAGGCATTCATCATCGGTTATCCGTTCGCTGTTCTTTACTTTTTGGGCGATGGCTTTCAGGTCTTTATCAGCAGCGGAATCAATTAAAATATCAATGGAAGATGACATTGTAAAAATTTTTACAAATTTACGATGATATCAATTCCTGACCTTGCTTTTTTGGGAATAATCGGACTTAAAAAACAGGCAGGGGTTGTATTGGTTGCAGAATAAATGGTTATCTTCCAATTTGAAAATAAAATAAGCTGTATGAACATCAAGTTTCGTCTTACGTTGATGAGTTTTTTACAATTCTTTGTATGGGGTGCATGGCTGATAACAATAGGCACCTATTGTTTTAATGCGAAAGGATGGACCGGCGCCCAGTTTGGTGCCATTTTCTCTACGTTGGCACTTTCTTCACTTTTCATGCCTGCCCTTACGGGAATAATAGCTGATAAATGGCTGAATGCCGAAAGGCTTTACGGCATATTGCATATTCTGTACGGATTGGTATTATTTTATGTTCCAAAAGTAAATGATCCGGATACGCTTTATTATGTAATTTTTGCTGCAATGATCTGTTACATGCCTACCATCTCATTATCCAATTCAATTGCATACACTATTTTAAAAAATAATAAGTACGATGTTGTTAAGGTGTTTCCTCCCATTCGTGTGTGGGGAACCATTGGTTTTATTGTAGCCATGTGGACAACAAATCTTACCGGGAGTAAAGCAAATGCAAACCAATTTATTATTGGAGCCATCGGCGCCATTGCACTGGGTATATTTTCTTTTACCTTACCAAAATGTCCGCCGCAAAGATCAATTGCAAAAGATGCATCACTGCTTGAACAATTGGGGTTGAATGCCTTTAAGCTGTTTGCGAACTATAAAATGGCCCTGTTCTTTCTCTTCTCCATGTTCTTGGGCGCAGCTTTACAGCTTACCAATATGTACGGCGATTCTTTTTTGAATGACTTCAGTAAAATTCCTGAATATGCCGATTCGCTTGTTATAAAATATTCTACTATCGTCATGTCCATATCACAGGTATCGGAAACGGTATTTATCCTTACCATTCCTTTCTTCCTTAAAAAGTTCGGCATTAAGAAAGTAATGTTGTTTTCTATGCTGGCCTGGGTGTTACGTTTCGGCCTTTTTGGGTACGGTAATCCGGGAGATGGATTGTGGATGATCATTCTTTCCTGCATTGTTTACGGAATGGCTTTTGATTTCTTTAATATCTCCGGCTCATTATTTGTTGAAACAACCACCGATTCGAAAATACGCTCAAGTGCACAAGGCTTATTCATGATGATGACAAATGGAGTGGGGGCATTTTTAGGAAGTAAAATAAGCGGCTTTATTATCGATAAGTATTTCACAGTCAGCCAGGGAGATAAGGATTGGCATGGCATCTGGATCACTTTTGCCATTTACGCCCTGGTGGTTGCCATATTGTTCTTCATACTATTCAAACACAAACACGATCCCAAAGCATTAGAGAACGTACAGCATTAACCCCGATAGTTATCGGGACAACTCAACTATTGCTGTAATTAAGAATCCCCCGGTGCAAACCAGGGGATTCTTGTTTTTGTAAAATATGGTCAGTGATTATTTGTGCTGCTCAATTTTCTTTACAAAATTAGACTTGGGCTGTGCGCCCACTAATTTGTCAACCACCTGGCCGCCCTTTACAAAAAGGATCGCCGGGATGCTGGTGATGCCGTAATTCATGGATATCTGCGGATTGTTGTCAACATTTACCTTGCCTACATTTACCTTACCATCGTATTCTTTTGACAATTCTTCAATTACGGGGCCTATTGCACGGCAGGGGCCGCACCATTCTGCCCAAAAGTCAATTACTGATAGTTTATCGGATTCCAGAACATTGGTCTTAAAGTTCGAATCGGTGAATTCTAGTGCCATAATTTTATTTTTTATTGTATTAGAAGGGAGCAAATTTAAGCCCATTCCCGTTAAGATGCTGTTATGACATATCCACAGTATGTGACGAAAAAGAATTGACATGCCATGAGTCATTGTGTCGGAAAAGGCCATAGATCTGCTTGCATTTGACAAATCGGGCGATTATCTTTATAGGCTAAAATAATTTACTATGTACCTGATCAGAGAAGTATTCCAGGCAAAACCCGGCAGGGCAAAGGACCTGGTGAAAATGTTCAAGCAGGCTGCTCCTCATTTTGAAAAAATGGGCCAAATGAAAAGTATGAAAGTGCTTACTGATATCGTAAGTACCTACTGGACCGTGGTGGTAGAATCGGAAACCGAAGATATTGGCAGTTTTTTTTCAAATATGCGTTCGGCTACCATGAGTAATGAATTAAAGGATATCATGAAGGGGTATATGGATTGTGTGGAAGGCGGCAGGAGGGAGATCTTTCTGGTTGAGTAAGTTCAATTGGTTAAAGGTTGGAGGGTTTGAATCGTTAGAATGTTGACCGTTGAACGACTTAAACTCTTAAACGATCATGCTGTAACTACACTCACTTCAATATCTTTATTTTCATTTAAGAAAATAGCCAGTTCATCATTCATGGTCAGGCTTCTTTCGAGGCTGTACATGCCTACTTTAAATTTATGCCTGCTGTCAATAACATTGAATTTGATAGAGGTCTTGCCCGGGTTTGCCCTGATATTCCTGTCAATGAATTCCACCAGTTCTTCATTGATGAACTGAGGTTGTACATCGATTACAACCTGTTTGGTAAGATTTGATTTTACCGTTTCAAGCAAATGCAGTTTTGCTAGTTTGAAATCATAACTATCGCTGTTATACCGCTGCCTGAAAGCTCCTTCTACCATAACGATCATTCCTTTTTCAAGATAGTTCTGGTATTTCACATAGTCTTCACTCCACAACATGAATTCACTTTTACCGCTGTAATCTTCAATGGTCAGTATACCAAAATTCTTTCCTGCCTTGGTAAGGCGGTGCTGTGCATCCACCACAAGCCCGGCCAGCCTGAACTGTATGGAAGGATTGGCATGTGTGGTTACTGCTGCTTTGAATTCGTTATAATCGGCCAATGGCGTTATGTTGTAATGCCGCATCTCAAATTTGTAATTATCCAGCGGATGGCCACTCATGTACATGCCGGTTACTTCTTTTTCATAATCCAGTTGAACGGCCAACGGCCAGGGTTCGCAAGGCAGCAGTTTTGGCGGCGCTATCTCCGGCATCTGCAGGTCGCCAAAAAGTGTGTTTGACGTATTTGCCGACTGTGCCTGGAAAACACTTCCGAATTTCATGATCTTTTCCAGGCCAGGCACATCACCCGGCGGCTGGTAAAAATATTGCGCCCTTGTCAGGTCGGGGAAACAATCAAAAGCTCCTGAATAGGCAAGGCTTTCAATTGATTTTTTATTTACCGAACGGTGATTGACCCGTTTTGCAAAATCAAAGATGCTGGAGAAATGCCCGTGCTTATTTCTTTCCTCAATGATATTCTGAATGGCATTTTCGCCCACGCCTTTCAAACCACTGAAACCAAAACGGATCTCCCCCTTTTTATTCACGGCAAACCCGTTTTGCGATTCATTGATATCAGGGCCCAGTACTTTTAATCCCATACGTTTACATTCTTCCATGAAGAAAGTGATCTTATCAATGCTGCCGGCGTGGTTCAGTACCGCAGCCATGTATTCACTGGGGTAATGCGCTTTTAAGTAAGCGGTCTGATACGCAACGAATGCGTAACAGGTACTGTGCGATTTATTGAAAGCATACTGGGCAAATGCTTCCCAGTCCGTCCATATTTTTTCTAATTTATCTGCCGGGTGTTTTTTTGCAGTGGCTCCGTTCATGAATTGTGCCTTCATCTTATTCAGCACCGCAATTTGTTTTTTTCCCATTGCCTTACGCAATACATCCGCATCGCCCTTGCTGAAGCCTGCCAGTTTCTGGCTCAGCAACATCACCTGTTCCTGGTAAACCGTAATGCCATAGGTTTCTTTCAGGTGCTCTTCCATATCGGGCAGATCATATTGCACCTGTTTTTTTCCATGCTTGCGATCAATATAATCGGGTATATAACTCATCGGGCCGGGGCGGTACAAGGCGTTCATCGCAATGAGATCATCAAATTTATCGGGCTTCAGCTCCCGCAGGTATTTCTGCATACCCGGACTTTCAAACTGGAATGTTCCGTTAGTATCGCCATGCTGGTATAACTGGTAGGTCTTTTCATCATCTAAGGGAATGGTATCAATATCAATTTCCACCCCGTGATTTTGTTTAATAAGTGCCAATGCCGTTTTTAAAATGCTGAGGGTTTTTAAACCCAAAAAGTCCATTTTAATTACACCTGCCTCTTCAATGGTACCGCCTTCGATTTGGGTAAGCCACAGGTCACTTTCTTTGGATGTGGCAACCGGAATTAAATCTGTCAGGTCTCTTGGTGCAATGATGATGCCTGCCGCATGTATGCCCGTATTGCGTACCGAACCTTCCAAAATTTCTGCTTCATGCAAAATGATGCTTTGCAGATCGGTGCCTTTATAAATTTCACGGAGCCGTTTTACATTTTCCAGGTCATCAGCTACCAATGCTTCTTTTTCTTCCAGCGATTTTTCTCGTGCTGAGCCTGTCGAAGCATTTGCTTCCTTAACCGTGAACGGTGCATGCAATAATCTTTTCAGGTTAATGCCTGGCCTTTCCGGAACCAGTTTAGATAATGCCCTGCTTTCTGCCAGGGGCAGATCCATCACCCTTGCCACATCCGCAATACTGCTTTTGGCAGCCATGGTGCCATAAGTAATGATCTGCGCCACCTGGTTCTTGCCATATTTATCTACCACATAATTGATCACCTTTTGCCTGCCGTCGTCATCAAAATCCGTATCAATATCAGGCATGCTCTTACGGTCGGGATTCAGGAACCTTTCGAACAGCAAATTGTACTTTATGGGATCGATGTTGGTAATGCCGATGCAATAAGCCACCACCGAACCTGCAGCAGAACCACGGCCGGGCCCAACAAAAACGCCCATATCTCTTCCGGCCCGGATAAAATCACTTACAATAAGGAAGTACCCGGCAAATCCCATCTGCTTTACAACACCCAGTTCGAATTTTATGCGTTCCTCTGTTTCGGGAGTTAATATCTTGTAGCGTTCCTTTGCACCTGCCCAGGTAATGCTTTCCAGGTATTCGTCCTGGCTTTTAAAATTGGATGGCACCACAAAGTGGGGTAACAGGATATCCCGTTTCAGATCCAGCAATTCAACCTTGTCAACGATCTCATTTGTATTGTCGATGGCTTCGGGCAAATCTTCAAACACTTTCGACATCTCTTCTGTCTTCTTAAAGTAGAACTGGTCGTTGGGAAATGCAAAACGTTTGCCTTTGGCAAATACATCATCGTCGCTGAATTCCCGCAATGCAGGGGTGCTTTGCTTTTCACCGGTGTTTATGCAAAGCAGGATATCGTGTGCATTAAAATCCTTCTGATCCACATAATGCGAATCATTGCTGGCAATTACTTTTACATTGTACTTTTTTGCAAACTTCAGCAGGATGGCATTTACTTTTTCCTGTTCCGGAATACCGTGACGCTGCAGTTCCACATAATAATCCTGCTGAAATATATTCAGCCACCATTTGAATTCATTTTCGCCTTCTTCTTCGCCTTTCTTTAAAATGGTTTGCGGTACCAAGGCACCCAGGCAACAGGTTGTTGCAATGAGTCCCTCGTGGTATTTGTGGATGAGCTCCTTATCGATACGGGGATATTTCGAATACATTCCTTCGATATAACCCAGGGAAGTGAGTTTAACCAGGTTCTTATAACCCTGCGCATTCTTTGCCAGCAATATCTGGTGATGACGGGGATCTTTTTCTTCTTTGCTGAATGTTTTACGGTGCCTGTCCTGCGTGATATAAAATTCACAGCCAACGACCGGCTTTATTTTCAATGTGCCGTCTTCATTCTTATGGTTGTATGCTTCCTTTACAAATTCAAAAGCGCCAAACATATTGCCATGGTCGCTGATGGCCAATGCAGGCATTCCATCTGCGATCGCTTTTTTGTAAAGGCCCTTGATAGAAGCGGCACCATCTAAAAGCGAAAACTGGGTATGTACGTGTAAGTGCGAAAACTTCATAATAATGATTGATGCAGGATACAAGATACTGGATGCAGGATTGAAGATGCAGGCACTGGTTTGTATCATGTATCTCGTATCCTGAATCTTGTATTCAATATCCAGCCACAAATATCGTTAACAATAAGCGGCTGACATGGTTCGTTTTTCCACAATAGCTTATTCCTGCAATAATATTAATAATTCGTTAAAGGGTTGCATTTCCGCCGTTTGAAGGCTACCTTTGCGAGGCATTTGAAAATATATTTATTACCATTTAGTAGGACAGGAATCACAGGAAGGATCAGTTAAACAGGTCAATCAAAGAATTTTTAAGACGAGTAAAGAACAGAAGACTAAGTTGTACTTACGCATAAAACCCCTCATTTTATCGTATGAAACACTTAATTTTTGTTTCTGTTGCCGTGGGCATTTTTTCAGGAACATCCATTTCTGCTCAAAAACGTGCCGGCTCCCTCCGGGCCAAAGATGCCGTAGCAGATACAAAACAGGTAAAATTAATTGACGGAATAGAAATAAAGCCTGAAACAGCCGTTACCGATCAGCCTTTTGTTGTTAGCAAATCACCGGTGATCAAGGCCGGGCTAACTCCCGGTATTGAAGGGTCTGCCATAGAACAATGTACTTCCCTGCAATTTAAATATGCCCAGCTTCTGAATGTGGAGGTGGAGGCCGTAACGAATGTAGGGTTGTATGGATTTATTGAACAATGGTGGGCTACCCCTTACCGCTACGGCGGTGCCACAAAAGACGGCATAGACTGCAGTGCTTATTCCGGCACACTCATTCACGATATTTATGGAATAACTTTATCACGTACCGCCCGGGCGCAATACGACGAATGCTATAAGATCGGTAAGGATGACCTGCAGCAGGGAGATCTTGTTTTTTTTAAAACAAGAAGGGGAGTAAGCCATGTAGGTGTTTATTTAGGCAACGGCTATTTTACACATGCCAGCACCAGCAACGGGGTAATGATCAGCAGCCTTAATGAAAATTATTATAACAAACGGTATATTGGCGGCGGAAGAGTTCCTGCCAAAGCAAGTGAATAACGCCACAGATATTTTTATCAGGGGAGATGTCAGTCTCCTTTTTTTATACCCAGTTTTTTCTGAAAGGTCTGCCAGACAGGCTTCACATCGGGCGACAGGTTCAGCAATTTGGTACCCGCCGCATAAATGATGATGAACAAACCACTTCTTGCTATCATTCCAACAAAGCCATGCATATGCCTGAACAAAAAGAAGCAGCAATAAAATGCCCCGGTGCCAAGTAATATCGTATAAAATGTTTTTATTGTAAAAGGCTGCAGGTCGAATTTCTTATAAAGGAACCAGTAACGGATACCGTTGTAAATGGTGAATGTGATGAGGTTTGCAATGGCAGGCCCCATTACGCCATAATAATACTTGGTTAAAATATAATTAAGCGGCAGGGTGATGGAGAGCAGGATGATGCCCGTGATAAAATCAAACCGCCAGAGCGTGGATGTTCCGATGATCTGGCTGTTCACCCCCGTACCCATATCCACGATACGCATCATGCCGATGAAAAAGAACACCCAGGCTGCTTCCAGGTACCGATGCTGTAAGTGAAAGTTCAGTACGGCATCATCAAAGTTGAGCCATATCAGTGCAAACATGGCTACCGAAAAGATCAGCTGGTTGATGGAAGAGCTGTGATAGATGCGGTTGATCTTCGGCATGTCCTTATCCTTCCATGCTTTTGATAAAGCGCCGATGGAAGAAGAAATAACACCCCGCTGGGGAGCCTGTATCAGGCTGGCAATATTCTGTGCCAGTGTATATACACCTGCCAATGCGAGCCCATCAGGTAATACGGCAGCAATGATTATGGTATCTATCACCATTGAAATAGTGAATACCAGGCTTCCTCCGTACACAAATGAAATGAGCGAAATGATCTTCTTAAAGAATTTTTTAGAAACCTTGCTTACAGAAAAACTAAAGGAGATATGCTTTGTGGATACCAGGTAGCCCAATAAGATCAATGCAACTGCGAGGAAAGTGAAGGAATATATCTTAATGAACAGGTCAAAAGATGCAATGATGCCGGTAAAACTTAAAACAATGAGCAGGGTTGTGAGCAAACGGAACTGTATCTCCCGTAAAAAATTGGTGAGCACCGATTTTTTCAATTGCCAGGCATAGGCTTCCAGAATGGTGAACAGCGTAAGCCCCAACCCAAAAGGGAAAACATAATAGTAATATTTTACCAGGTCGGGCGAGTTGGTTCCGTATTTACGTATGACCAGGTCTTTAAAAAGAATGCCGGCAATGATCACCAGGCAAAAACCAACCAAAGAAACAAGCAGTGCCCAGCTGAGCATATCATTTTTCTTTTTGGGAAGATTATCATTGTAATAGGGATAAAACTTATAGATGTAGGCCACCATGCCCAGGTTGGCAAAAGAGTACATGATATTGGCAATGGCCATGAAGATGCCCGTGAGCCCGTATTCGGCCTGGGTAAAACCGCCTTCCCGGGTAAACAGGTAAGTATTTAAAAAACCAATAGCAAAGCCGACATAAACCACCAGTGAGGAAACAATACTTTGCTTTCGTATCTGCGACATAGCTTCGTTTGCTGCTAAATTACTCTGTCTTTTTTGTTTTAATATAGAAATTTGGATTGACAGTAAAAGTTGACTTATCATACCAGTCTGCAAGCTTGATCGTATTCCATTCTTCCGTTGGCTTTATCCATTGTTCAGATTTATCTTCTTTACCAAACGAAACTTTCAATGGCAATGCAAATCCCTTTACACAATTGGTCCATCGAAAAGAAACGGCGGAGCCATCAATTTTATATTCCAGCACCGGTATTTGTGTTGTTCGTAAATACTGGTCGAACACTTTGCTGAAATCGTGCTTGCTTTCTTTGCTGATATATTCCTCCACCTGTTTGGTGGTTACCGTTTGATGATAGAATGTTTTATTCAACCCCCGCAGTATCATACGGAATTTTTCATCGTCATTGATCACCTGCCGGATGGTATGCAGCATGTTGCCGCCCTTGTAATACATATCGCCGCTGCCTTCCTGGTTCACATTGTATGGGCCAATGATGGGAATATCATTCACGATGTTCTTGCGGGTTCCCTGCACGTATGCATTGCCGGCCTCTTTGCCGTACCAGTAATCGGTGAACAAGGTTTCACTGTAATTGGTAAAGCTTTCATGTATCCACATGTCGGCAATATCTTTTGAAGTAATGTTGTTGGCAAACCATTCGTGGCCGCTTTCATGCACAATGATGAAATCCCATTTCAATCCCCAGCCACTGCCGCTGAGGTCGCTGCCGCGGTAGCCATTCTTAAATCCGTTGCCATAAGCCGTTGCACTCTGGTGTTCCATGCCTAAATGCGGCGCTTCAACCAGTTTGTATCCGTCTTCATAAAAAGGATAGGGGCCAAACCAGTGCTCAAATGCCTTTATCATGCGTGGTGCATCTTTGAATTGTTCTTTTGCTTTGTCCAGATTTTCCTGCAGCACCCAGTAATCCATATCGAGTTTTCCTTTCTCCCCGTCAAACACTTCATTGAAGTGAACATATTTGCCGATATACGGAATGATGTTATAATTATTGATCGGGTTTACAACCGCCCAATCATAGGTAGCTGTTCCATCTGCATTATTTATTTTGCCACGGTAGCGCCCATTGCCTACGCACATCAATGTATCCGGAACAGTGATATGCATCTCTGCACTGTCCGGTTCATCGCTCTGGTGATCTTTACAGGGATACCAAACGCTGGCACCCAGGCCCTGGCAGGCAATGCTCACCCACGGACTTCCGTCTTTACTTTTCCGCCAGATCAGTCCGCCATCCCATGGCGGGCGGCGGGCAATACGGGGTTTGCCGTGGTAATAAACGGTCAGGTAGTTTGTGGTTTGAGGTTTGAAGTTGGTGCCTTCTACAAAATAAGCATTGCCATCTTTTTTAAAATCCAGTCTTTTTATACCGCTGCTGATACTGTCAAGTATCATTGGTTCCTGGAGGTCTATCTGCAGCACATCTGCCTTCTTTAAAACTTTAAGCTGAATAATATTATATCCGCTGATTGTACTGTCGGGTATATTGAACTTCACATGAAGGTCGTATTTCAACACATTCCACCAGTCCCTCGACGGGCCATACGTACCCCGTAAAGTATCGGCATGGGTGAAGCCTTTTTTCTGGTTCAGCGGCTGCGCATGGGAAGAAGTAAAAAGTACAAAGTAAAAAGCTAAAAGTATCAGCGTTTTTGTGATTTGCTTCATCTTGGTTTGTTTATTAAGTGCTAATTTAGATTTCTTTATAAACAATCATGCACCTTTTATCAAATAAATGTGGTGGGCTTATTTTGTCTTTTGCCTTTTGCCTTTTGATTTCTGCCTGTTCCACCCACCAGCATACAGATAAAAAGATATTTCACTACAACGAAAGCAGCGGGCTTGCTTCTCTCGACCCGGCTTTTGCAAAAAATAAGCAGGTAATGTGGGCAGTACACCAGCTTTACAATACATTGATCGAGATCGACAGCAACATGCACATGAAACCATCGCTGGCAAAGCGCTGGACGATCTCTGACGATAACCTGGTCTTTACTTTTTACTTGCGTAATGATGTTTTGTTTACCGATGATGACTGTTTTGCAGGCGGTAAGGGCAGAAGACTGACAGCGCATGATGTGGAATACAGTTTTAAACGGATCGTTGATAAAAGCACCGCAAGTCCGGGTGCCTGGATATTCAATAGCCGGGTTGATTCAGCCAACGGATTTAAAGCCATTGATGATACAACCTTTCAGCTAAAACTGGTGAGGCCCTTTCAATCCATACTCGGTATCCTGAGCATGCAATATTGTTCGGTCATTCCCAAAGAAGCGGTTGAAATGTATAAGTCCGATTTTCGTCGCCACCCGGTTGGAACGGGGCCATTTAGTTTTGTGGCCTGGGAAGAAGGGCAGGCACTCATCCTCAAAAAAAATGAACATTATTTTGAGAAAGATGCGGACGGAAAACAATTGCCTTACCTGGATGGCATCAAAGTTTCTTTTTACGACAGCAAGGCAACGGAGTTCCTGGAGTTCCAGCAAGACCGGCTTGATTTTATTGACGACATCGACCCTTCTTTTAAAGACGAAGTACTCACCAAAACCGGCAACCTGAAAAAAACATGGATCGATAAAATTGAATTGCACAAACATCCTTACCTCAACATCGAATACCTTGGTATTTTAGTTGATGGTAATAATGAACTGGTTAAAAACTCACCCTTGCGTTTGCAGAAGATCCGCCAGGCGATCAATTATGGTTTCGACCGGAGAAAGATGATGCTTTATTTGCGAAACAGCATCGGCATTGCTGCCGAAAGTGGTTTTGTTCCGGCCGGCTTACCTTCCTTCGATTCGGTTGCAGTAAAAGGATATCACTATGATGCAGCAAAAGCAAAACAATTACTGGCCGAAGCAGGATACCCTAATGGGAATAATTTACCGATTATTAAGCTGTTAACCATTCCCATTTATGGCGACCTGGGCACTTATATTGCAAACGAACTGCTGCAATTGGGGATCAAGGTAGAAGTGGAGGTAATTCAAAAGAGTTTATTGATGGAACAAACTGCTAAATCGCAGGCAATATTTTTCCGGGGAAGCTGGATCGCCGATTATCCCGATGCAGAGAATTACCTGAGTGTGTTTTACAGCAAGAACCCGGCGCCGCCAAATTACACCCGGTATAAAAATGCTTCTTTCGACGGGTTGTATGAAAGGGCCCTGTCGGAAAAGGATGATTCAGAACGGTACGAACTATACCGGCAGATGGACCGTATTGTGATCAATGATGCACCTGTTGTTCCCTTGTGGTACGATATGGCCATTCACCTGGTTCATAAAAATATCAGTGGTTTTTATCCAAACAGTCTTAACCTGCTGGAATTGCGGTGGACTAAAAAACTATAACTCAGTAAAAACATGAACATGAAAATTTCCATCAAAGTAAAAGTGCTTGCTGGCTTAACTGCATTTGTTTTTGTTGGTATCGCGGCTGTTAAACAACCGGGAACAGAACAATTTAAAAACCTGCAGGTGTTGCCGAAAAACATTACCGCCGATTCATTAGACAAGATCATGGATGGCTTTACGGCCAACCTGGGGGTAGACTGCAGGTATTGCCATGTTCGGGATAAAAAAGCCGATACGCTGATGTTTGATAAGGATGATAAACCGGAAAAAGAAATCGCCCGTAACATGATGCGGATGACGGCTGACATCAATGAAAAATATTTTCATTTTAATGAAGAAGTAAAGGCTGGCGAAGTGCAGGCCGTCACCTGTTTTACCTGTCACCATGGTCAGCCCATGCCGATAAAAGAACAGGGAGCTAAAAGATAGCTCCCTGTTACTCCTTATTTAACTGCGTTAGTGTTTCTTTAATTTATTCTTGAATACTTTTTCGAATTTTTCCACTTTAGGCCTTATTACAAACTGGCAATATCCCTGGCCACCGTTATTCAGGTAATAATTCTGGTGGTAATCCTCGGCCGGGTAAAATACCTTGAACGGTTCCAGCGTAGTTACGATCGGGTTGGCAAATGCCCCGCTTTTATCAAGTTCCGCTTTGTACTTTGCTGCTTTTGCCCGCTGTTCTTCGTTGTGATAAAAAACCACGCTTCGGTATTGTGTACCCACATCGGCGCCCTGGCGGTTTAACGTAGTAGGATCGTGTGTTTGCCAGAAAACTTCCAGCAATTCGTCAAAACTGATCTTTTTGGGATCGTATAAAATATTCAGGCACTCGGCATGTCCGGTTGTTTTGCTGCAAACCTGCTCGTAGGTAGGATTGGGCACTGTACCGCCGCTATAGCCGCTGGTAACTTTTTCCACCCCTTCCAGTTGCTGAAAAATGGCTTCGGTACACCAGAAACAACCGGTGCCAAAAGTAGCGGTGTCCATAGTGAGCGGAGCCGAACTATGGGCATTTGATGTAGTAGTCACTTTATTCTCCTTTTTTAATTTGTTTGAATTCTCTTTTTGTGCGCAGGAAGTTAACCCCGCAAAGCTGATGGCTGAAATGAATAAAACTTTTAACATAGTTGGGAATTTTTCATTTACTTACGTAAAGTTAACCGGCACAGATCGTATAACAAGTTATTGCAACAAAAGTTTAACATGAAATCGTAAATGAAATACATCCGGACAAGGATTTGTTTTAATCTTGTTTTTCTATGTTCCTATGTGGTTCCATTTCTTCCTTAAATTCATTACAATGAGAATCTGTTTCATTATTTTAGTATCCGCAATCTTATTTTCCTGTCAACATAAACCTGCTATGCAAAATATTACTGCAAATGCTTTTCGCCTTAAGCCGGGACAAGATCTGAAAGCAGCCATCCAGGAACTGGCGAAAGAAAAGCAAATTAAGGCCGGATGGATCAGTACCTGTGTCGGCAGTTTGACAAACTACAAAATAAGATTTGCCAACCAGCCGGAGGGCAGCAGCGACAGCGGCCATTTTGAAATTGTAAGTCTTACCGGTACCGTTTCGGTAAATGGTTCCCATCTCCATATCAGCATCAGCGACCGCACCGGCAAAACCATTGGGGGGCATTTGATGGAAGGATGCACTATCTACACCACAGCTGAAATTGTGATCCTCAGCAGCAATGAATTTATCTTTAAACGGGAGAAGGATGGAACCACTCCATGGGAGGAATTAAAGATAGAGCCTTCAAAAGATAAAGAATAAGAAAGTACCTTTGCCTTCTTTAATTTAAAATCCTGCTTGAGGGAAACAGTCAATGAAATTTTTTCCGGAATCAGCACTCGTGCAATTGGAATATGAAAAGGTAAAAACCTTACTTGCCCTTCATTGCCGCACCGAATATGCAAAGTACAGAGCCGACAATCTCCGTATTCATACAAAAAAAGAATTCATTATTACCGAGCTGCAGCAGGCCAATGAATTTAAACTGATCCGGCAAAGTGGCCAGCATTTTCCCAACGACTTCACGCATAACCTGCATAAGGAATTAAAACTGCTGGGCATTCCCGGCGCCGTTTTAAGCGGTGAGCAATTCTTGTTGATACGGCGGCTGACCGATAATGCAAATAATATCTTCCGCTGGTTCGATAATGAACGCCGCATCGCCTACCCGGCCATGGCGAAAGTAACAACCGATGCATATTATGAGAAACTGATCATTGAGATGATCGACGGGATACTGGATGAAACCGGCCAGGTAAAAGACAGTGCCAGCGAAGAACTCGGAAACATACGGATGAACCTTTACCGCAAACGGAATGAACTGCGGCGTGTTTTTGAAAAGATCGTAGGCAAACTCAACAAACAGGGTTACCTGGCCGATATTGAAGAAAGCTTTATGAATGGCAGGAGGGTACTGGCTGTTTTTGCCGAACAAAAGCGAATGATCAAAGGAATACTGCATGGCGAAAGCGACAGCCGGCGCACGTCTTTCATTGAACCCGAAGAAACAACCGAACTAAATAACACGATCTTTTCTTTGGAAAATGATGAACGAAAAGAAGTGTATCGTGTATTACGGAAACTCACGCAGGACCTCAGTGTGTATTCTTCTCTTCTCAAAACATATCATGTAATCTCGGGTGAATATGATTTTATAAGCGCCAAGGCGAAATTTTCGGCTGACTATAACGGTAATTACCCGGTGGTTATTGACAAAGCACATGTACAGCTTATACAGGCATACCATCCCTTGCTGTTTATATATAACAAAACAAACAGCAAACCCACCATCCCGGTTGATATAACCCTGAATGAGAAGCAACGCATCCTCGTCATCAGCGGTCCCAATGCAGGTGGTAAGACCGTTACGCTGAAAACAGCAGGCCTCTTGCAGCTGATGATGCAGAGTGGTTTGCTGGTTCCGGTACATCCCGATAGTGAGATGGGTATCTTTAAACAGATCATGATCCATATCGGCGATACGCAGAGCCTGGAATTTGAGTTGAGTACCTATTCTTCCCATTTGAAGAACATGAAGCATTTTATGGAAAATGCCAATGGAAAAACCTTGTTCTTCATCGATGAACTGGGCAGCGGCAGCGATCCGAATCTTGGCGGTGCTTTTGCCGAAGTGATCATGGAAGAACTGGCGATAAAACACAGCTTTGGCATTGTAACAACCCATTACCTCAATTTGAAAGTGATGGCCAATAAAGTGCCGGGTATCATTAATGGAGCCATGCAGTTTGATGAAAAGAACCTGCTGCCTCTTTATAAACTGGTGGTAGGCAAACCCGGAAGTTCCTATACTTTCTCCATTGCCGAACGGATCGGGTTGGAGAAAAGATTGATTGCGAAAGCAAGAAAACTCGTAGATGATGATCATTTTACCCTGGACAAATTACTGAACCGGACCGAGCAGGACCTTCAGCACATCGACCAGGAAAAAGCATCCCTGCAAAAACTGCTGAAAGAAAATGAACGCCTGAAAAAAGAAATGCAGCAGGTGATGGATAAAGAACGGCACCGGCAGGAAGTGGAACGGTTAAAAGAGCAGAATAAGATATCGGAAGAACGCCTGGCCTATGTAAAAGACATGGAACGCCGCCTGAAAGCCATGGTGATCGAATGGCGCAAGGCTGATGATAAGGATAAAGTGGTGAAGATGATCCATGCGCTGCTGTTCAAACAAAAAGAAAAGATGGCAACTGAAAAGCAGCAGAAAAAACTTAATGAAAAATTCGAGGAAGTGGGAGGGGAGATCAGGATCGGCCTAAAAGTAAAGATGAAACAAAACCGCCAGGTAGGTATTGTAAAAGAAATCCGCGGAAAAAAAGCTGTGCTGCAGGTTGGCGTAATGCCCATCACTGTTGAGTTAAAGGACCTTGTGGTTGTAAAAGATAAAGACCAGGAACAAATAGTTTCTTAAAACTTTTGGAATAAAAACCCCGTAAGCTTATTTTTGCCGCGGAGAGATGGCAGAGCGGTCGAATGCGGCGGTCTTGAAAACCGTTGACTGTCACAGGTCCGGGGGTTCGAATCCCTCTCTCTCCGCCGACAACCATATTAAGCCGCCCGGACAATGTTCCGGGCGGCTTTTTCGTTGTACAGCCTGAACCCGTATTCCTGAATAAAAAATACTTTTTGCATGTTATTCCGGTGTATTTTACCGAAATTGGTGCGGCAGAGAAATTAAATTGTATCATAAACTACCCTGGTAAATGACCCACAGATACCCCGTACAACTACTGGTAAGCACCTTATTACTGTGCTCTTCATTCAACACCCGGGCGCAAACCGACCTGGCCAGTAAGATACCTGAATGGAAAACTACTTTTCCCAAAGAAGATGTTGTGGCAAATACCTTCAGAGAAGTGGTGGATTTTTCATTGAATGCCAATGCGCCGGCAACAGAAGCAAAAGTTAAAGCCACGATATCTTCGGAAACCGTGCTGGTGCCCATAAAGGATTTTTTAAAATATGAAGACGGGCTTTTTTATAATGAGCAGGTATCCATCGACAATGTGAAAGTAGTAAACCCGGATAAAAAAGATGTGACCATCCAAAAGCTTTGCGGCGATTACAGCCGGGAGAATATCTTTCACAGCGACGCCAAATTGTGTGTGGTTAAATTCCCACTGGCAGAAAAAGGCAAACCGTTCAGTTATACATACCAGGAGAATTACAAGGATGTGAAATTCCTCACCTCGTTTTATTTTCAACAGCGTTACCCGGTAGTGGAAAGAGTGATCCAGTTCAATATCCCTTCCTGGCTTGAAATGGATATCCGGGAATTTAATTTTACCGGTTATGATATCAAAAAGACCTCGGTAAAAGACGGGGATGTTACCAGGGTTACGTTCACCATCAGCAATATACCGGCTTACAAAAGTGAACCCAATTCGCCCAACCATGCATTGAGCTACCCGCATATCATTTGTGTTACCAAAGCTTTTTCAGAAGCCGGCAAACGTACCGTGCTTTTTGAAAATGTGAAAGACCTCTATGGCTGGTACAACAGCGTGTGTGCCGGTATTGGCAACAATCCCGAATCATTAAAAGGAAAAGTTGCCGAACTCACCGCCAATAAAAAAACAGACCAGGAAAAAGTGGAAAGCATTTTTTACTGGGTGCAGGATAATATCCGTTACATCGCTTTTGAGAACGGCATCATGGGCTTTAAACCCGATGCGGCACAAAATGTTTTTAAGAATAAATATGGCGACTGCAAGGGCAAAGCCAATCTTTTAAAGACCATGTTAACGATTGCCGGCTTTGATGCCCGGCTTACCTGGATCGGCACGTCCGACCTCCCGTATGATTATTCGCTGCCATCGCTTTCGGTAGACAACCACATGATATGTACCGTTATCCTGAATGGCAAAAAGTATTTTCTTGACGGAACGGAAGAATACATTGCCCTGAATGATTATGCTCAGCGTATACAGGGCAAGCAGGTTTTGATTGAAGACGGAGCTAATCACCTGCTTGACCGGGTACCGGAATTTCCTGCCGATAGAAATAAAGTAGTGCTTACCCGCAAACTGGCCATCGCCGACAACCAGATCACCGGGAATGAGACCGCCCAGTACAACGGCGAATCAAAAATATCAGTGCAGGGGGCCTATGCATCCATCCGAAATGAAAAAAAATCAGAGAGCCTGGCCAATTTTTTAAGCAACAGCAACCGGAATGTGGAAGTATTGAATATTGCAACGCCTGATTTTACTGACCGCCAAAAACCACTGCAGCTTAAATTCGACCTGAAGGCCAATAACCAGGTAACCAGGACCGGCAATGAATTGTATGTGGTTGTTGACTGGGATAAGGATTTTGGCGATATGGAAATGCCGGCCGACCGTAAGAATGATTATGAATTTGACCAGAAATATTATCTCACTTCACAAACAGAACTGGCCGTTCCGGATGGATATAAAGTTGATTATATGCCGGCTGCTTTCAAAAAATCTGCTGCTGCCTGGTCTTTTGAAGGCGCTTACACCAACAAAGGAAAGAGCATTCTCTATACCAAAACGATCATCATCAATAAACCCATCCTGAAGAAAGCTGATTTTGCAGCATGGAATGCTTTTATTGCCGACATCAATAAATTTTACAACGACCAGGTGGTCCTTGCTAAATAGTATCCTTTTAAATACGCAAAACCATAAACAACGTATATGATCCGCATTACACTCATATTTTTTATACTGACAATTTTTGTTTCCCCGGCAATGGCCCAATCGCCTTCCATAGGGGAAACCATTGAAAACGAATTTAAGGTCACCGCTGTTCCTGAAAAATGGAAGAATGAAAGCGCTGTTATCATCGGAATGAAAGAAGAATACCTTTTCAGCAGGCAGGTTGCCAGGGGGAGAACAACTGCCGGTGTGAACATTAAAGAATACGTGCACAAACGGTTCAAACTGCAGGATAAGAATGCCATAGAAAAATTTTCCACCTTTTATTATGTAACCATCGGTGCCGAAGGCAAGGCGGTTTATAAAGTAATAAAAAGCAGCGGCAAAGAAGTGGAGATCGATATGAAGAGTGCCATCGAAGAAGAGCAGGATATCCCTGAAATTTATAAACCCATTTACTATAAGATGAAAGTGAAATCAATGAAGATCGCCATCCCCGACCTGGAAGTGGGAGACATCATTGATTTTACCATCAGCTCCAGCCTCGACTGGGACATGAAAACATCGGGCATCAACTTTACGCCGTTCATCTTTTCCTTGTCCAATAATTATCCTACCATGTACCAGCAGTACCGCTTCACCATGGCCAACGGGATGAAGGTGAAGTATCGCAGCTATAACGGGGCGCCCAATATCAAGTTCGATTCAAAAGCATCGGTGTATGGCGACCGGGAATCGTACCTGAGTTATTATTTCCTCGATAAGGATCGTGAAAAATCACTGGATGAACGGTGGAGCTTTGAACTGCGGAATACACCGAGTGTGAAATTCAGGGTGGTATTCCTGGATTATGATCCCGGTGATAAAACCCTTGGCGAAGCCACGGTTGACCGCTCTGGCCTGGATATTCAACAGATGTACCGCAGTTATGCAGGCGCTGCGCTTTACAATACGCCGGTGGTAACATCACTCGTTGCCTATACCACCCAATACCTGGCAAAAAAGAAAAGCGATGCTGTGCTGAAGAATGATGGCGACATCATCAAGGAATGTTACTACTGCCTGCGAAAGGTCTTTTTGGAAATGTATTACAAAGGCCCGGTACATTCTGAACTGGAAAAATATTTCACCGGGAAAAAATTATATAAAAAGATCATTGCCGCAGAAGCAAAGAATGATAAGAAAGAAGAAAAAGAAGATGAGGTACGGATCAATGCGGCCACATTTGCTACGGCACTTCGTTCGGCACTGGCTGCGCAGGGCATATCATCGGAGTTATTTGTCTACGTGCCCCGCAAACTGGGCAGCTGGCGTGATGCCATCTTCCTGGAAGAGCTTGATTTTGTGATGAAGGTAAAGATCAAAGACAAGGCCTATTACCTGGAAGCATTCAACAACTTCGACGCATTTGGAACGCCATATTCATACCTCGAAAATGCAGAAGGCTATTCCATCCGCTATGATGAAGTGGACAGTTATTATAAAAGCAGCATACCGGCTACACCGGCTTCATCCAACCTGTCGAGAGAAGAATACCTGGTGAATTTTACAGACGCCATGGAGATCATTAATGTAGAACGCACCAGCTCTTACCTTGGCACGGAAAAAGCGCCGCTGATAGGCAAGGCAAACCTGGACCGGGAATACCTGAATACCGATTTTAAAAAATACTTTGCAGAGCCGCTGACAAAGGATAAGAAAAAAGATAAGGATGCAGCAACACCGGTGGCCTCTGCTACTACGTATGACTACCCCGACAAGGACGAACAGGTAAAAGAACGGAAAACGCTTTTTGAAAAAGAACTGAAAGGCGATCATGATGTAGACCAGTACACCGATTTTGAACTGATCAGTGATGGCCGCTACGGCGATACCGCATTGCTGAAGTACAAAGAAAAATTCAGCCTGAAAAAACTGATCAGCAAGGCAGGCAAGAACTATATTTTTGAGGCAGGCAAACTGATCGGCGGACAAATAAAACTGGAACCCAGCGAAATGAAAGAACGGCAAACAGATATCTGGATACCTTCGGCTCGTACCATTGAGAACAGCATCACCATTAATATTCCCGCCGGGTATACCGTTGATGGCCTGCAGGAGCTGAATATGAACATTGACAATCCCAGCGGAAGTTTTGTGAGCAGTGCAACCCTGGCCGATAACAAGGTACTGATCACCACTAAAAAGATATACAAGAACAATTTCGATAAAAAAGAGGCTTGGCCAAATTACGTTGCCTTCCTGGAACCGGCATACAAACTGAGCCAGGCCAAGATCGTATTGAAGAAGAAATAAAGGGAGCAGAAATTTTAAAAAGGCAGGATATCAATTCCTGCCTTTTTTGTGACCGGCGGTTATAATTTTGACACTGCTTTTCATTTACCTTTGCCGGAGCAATGAAGCATCTCTCTTCCCTCAATAAATATTTCTGGAAGTACCGCTGGCATTTTATGCTGGGGTTCGTGTTCATTATTCTCACCAATTATTTCCGCATCCTGTCCCCGCAACTGACGGGATACGTGGTGAACAGCGTTGTTCATTCTATAAAAGCAAAACAAGACGGGGGTAATTCACCAGAGATGAAGACAGGTGAAAAGAATTACGACTTTGCCGTTCAGCAGGTGATCGCAAAGTTTGAGGAAAATCCCGGCAACAAGATACTTTATGCCGGATTAACGCTTTTTGTGATCGCCATCATCAGCGGCTTTTTTATGTTCCTGATGCGGCAAACGATCATTGTAATGAGCCGGCACATCGAATACGACCAGAAGAACGAGATATTTACCCACTACCAGAAACTGGACACCAATTTTTATAAAACTCACAGCACGGGCGACCTGATGAACCGCATCTCCGAAGACGTGAGCCGGGTACGGATGTATACCGGACCGGCGCTGATGTATTTCGTGAACCTGGCAGCTGTTATTGGTTTCAGCATTTTTTTTATGATGAAGTCGAGCCCCAAGCTTACGTTGGTTGCACTGTCGCCGTTACCAGTGCTGGCCATCACAATCTATTTTGTAAATACCATCATCAATAAAAAAAGTGAACGCATTCAGTCATTGCTGAGTAACCTTACTACCAATGCACAGGAATCTTATTCCGGTATCCGTGTCATAAAATCCTTTGTACAGGAAAAAGCCATGCTCGGGTTCTTTAAGAAGAACAGCGAAGCATACCGGGATAATGCACTTAGCCTGGCAAAAACAGAGGCCATCTATTTTCCAAGTATGGCTTTGCTGATCGGGCTAAGTACACTCATAACCATAATGGTGGGCAGCCTGGATGTGGTGAACCACGTAAAAGATGCCAGTGTGGGTCAGATTGCCGAGTTTGTGATGTATATCCAAATGCTGACCTTTCCGGTAAGTGCCATTGGCTGGACGGCAAGTATGACACAACGGGCGGCCACATCGCAACGAAGGATCAATGAATTCCTGCATACCGAACCATCTATTAAAAATGAAGCTGAACCGGCAAAACCGGTACTCCAGGGAAACATAAGTTTTACAAATGTTGATTTTGTTTATCCCCATACCGGTATCAATGCATTAAAGGATTTTTCATTGCAGATAAACAAGGGCGAAAAGATCGCTGTTGTTGGCCGCACCGGTTCGGGCAAATCTACCCTGGCGCAATTGCTCCTGCACATGTACGAGCCGCAAAAAGGATTGATCATGTACGATGGCATACCGGTAAATAAAATTGATATCCATTCATTACGTCTGCAGATAAGTTATGTGCCGCAGGATGTTTTTTTATTCAGTGAAACGGTCAGCAATAATATCCGCTTTGGTATTGATGGTGCCACCGATGAGCTGGTTGCGACCGCCGCCAGACAGGCAAGTATTCATAAGGAGATCGAACGTTTCAGTGAAGGATACAGCACTATGATAGGAGAGCGGGGCGTTACGCTCAGTGGCGGACAAAAGCAACGCATTTCCATTGCCCGGGCATTGATCAAGGATCCCAGTATCGTGATCTTCGACGACTGCCTGAGTGCCGTGGATGCCCGAACGGAAAAAGAGATCATCGGAAACCTGTACCAGTATCTTGATGATAAAACAGCGATCATAATAACCCATCGCATCTTCTCTTTGTTTGAATTTGATAAGATCATTGTGATAGATGGGGGCCGGATCGTGGAGCAGGGTACACACCGGGAGTTGCTGGAAATGAAAGGCTATTATGCCGAGATGTATGCAAGGCAACAGGAGCAGGACAGAGAAGAACAGGCGGGCTGATACCGTTTAAATTCCTGCTAAAAAAGGAGGCCTGAAAAGCATCCAGTTATATTTTGCAGAATGGAAAACAATTCTATCTTTGCTCATCCAAAAAAGGGACATCGTTAAAAATTAAAACTTAAAACAGTGGCGTACGAGAACAACGAAAAAAAACAGGACAGTGTATACAGTAAACGCATCAGGGCCGGAAAACGCAGAACTTACTTTTTTGACGTAAGGGAGACCCGTGGCAATGATTATTACCTGACCATTACTGAAAGCCGGAAGCGGTTTGATTCAGACGGGTACGACAGGCATAAGATATTCCTGTACAAAGAAGATTTCAACAAATTCATCAAAGGACTGGGAGAGGCTGTTGATTATGTGAAAACAGAATTAATGCCCGATTTTGATTTTGATGCATTCAACCATGATACTCCTTACGAGGGAGAAGATGGCCAGGCAACGCAATCAGCCCCATCAGCCGGGCCTGTTGTTGCAGAAACTGCTAAAGCGGAAGAAGTCATCGAAAAAACAGATGCTCCGGCTACGCCAGGCACTACAGAAGAAGCTACCAACATTTCCGCCGATAACGGAAGTACCGAGGAAGTAGATAAGTGGTAAACCAAACACCAAACCTAATTGCAACACAGTCCTCCCTTCGCGGGAGGATTTTTTTATTGTAAATTGTGTGCATGAAAAAAATACTCTTCACCGGCATGCTCATGGCAGCGGTCTTTTCTTGCCGGGCGCAGGTTAAGTGTGGGATATATAAAGCCTGTGCTTATTTTACGGTTTCCATACCAGGTACACAAATGGTGGATGAAAAAGGAAACCCCGTGCCACCAATTCCGCAGGTTGAGCGGTACATTTATCTGGAGACGAGAGGAATGAGCAAGCCGGTGATAGAATCTGTATCGTATAGCAATAATATATTTACCAGTGCGCTGACCAAAGTGGAAGGCAATACCGTTTCTGCCGGTAAAAAAACGGAAGATGCAAAGGAAGTTATTATCAAAGCCAGGAACGGAAATGCCTTATGGAAACTGGAATTACAACCTGTGACCGATAAGCCGCAGGATCCTTCAGCCTGCAGGAATATTATGATCAAACTAAAAACTGCCGGAAGAATATGTTCATACAAGGTGCCCGGTGGCGAATCGCAGCTATCTGCCCCTCCGCGATACTGATCAGTGCATTTTTTTGTAATTATTGATCAGCCCGTTCGTAGAACTGTCGTGTGCATGGATCGCCGCATCGTTTTCCAGTTCTGGCAATATTTTATTTGCCAGTACCTTGCCCAGTTCAACACCCCATTGATCGAAACTGTAAATATTCCAGATGACTCCCTGTACAAATATTTTATGCTCATAAAGAGCGATCAGTTGCCCCAGTGTAAAAGGCGTAACCTGTTTTAGTAAGAAAGAATTGGTTGGCCGGTTGCCTTCAAATACACGGTAGGGAGAGCTGAACGAAGCCGAAGCATCAGTACCGTTCATCAACGCTTCAGTTTGTGCAAAGAAATTACTCATCAGTTTTTGGTGATGATCCCCTGTTGCATTGTGGCTGATGGCCGGCGCAATAAAATCGCAGGGAATAATCTGTGTGCCCTGGTGGATCAGTTGGTAAAAAGCATGCTGGCCATTGGTCCCGGGTTCTCCCCAGATGACCGGGCCGGTTGAATAACTAACCTTGTGCCCGTTACGATCTACATACTTACCGTTGCTTTCCATATTTCCCTGTTGGAAATAAGCGGCAAAACGATGCAGGTACTGGTCGTAGGGCAGGATGGCTTCTGTTTTTGTATCGAAGAAATTGCCGTACCAGATGCCGATCAACGCCATCAATACCGGGATATTCTTTTCAAAGGGAGTTTCTCTGAAATGTTTATCGGTTTCATAAGCGCCTTCTAGTAATTGTTCAAAGTTGTCATACCCTATTGTCAGCGCAATGGATAAGCCAATGGCACTCCACAAACTGTAGCGGCCGCCAACCCAATCCCAGAATTCGAACATATTCTTAGGATCAATGCCGAATTTTATCACTTCTTTTTCATTGGTGCTTAGTGCTACAAAATGCCTGGCGATATGCTGTTCGTCTTTTGCCTGTTGCAGGAACCAGGTTCTTGCTGTATGGGCATTGGTCATGGTCTCCTGTGTGGTGAAGGTCTTACTGGCTATTAAGAACAACGTTTCATCTGCATGCACCTTTTTCAATGTTTCGCTGATATGTGTTCCATCCACATTGCTTACAAAATAAGTCTGTATGCTGCCCCCATCCCCTGCAGGGGAGTTAATCCAGTAAGGTTTTAAAGCTTCCGTAACCATCACCGGGCCGAGGTCGCTGCCACCAATACCAATGTTGACGATGTATCTTATTTTCTTTCCGGTGTATCCCTTCCAGCTTCCATTATGTATCCCTGCACAAAAATCCTTCATCTGCTGCAACACTTTCTTTATACCGGGCATTACATCTGTGCCATCCGTTGTTACCGGTTTGCCAGAAAAATTCCGTAAGGCTGTATGCAGAACCGCCCTGTTTTCTGTTTCATTTATTTTTTCGCCGGTGAACATGGCTTCGATGGCATCTTTCAGTTGGCACTCTTCAGCCAGTTGAAGTAATATTTCTACCGTGTTCTCCGTAACGATATTTTTTGAGTAGTCAAACAGCAGGTCACCAAACTGCAGGGAGAACCGGCTGAATCTTTCCGGGTCATTATAGAAAAGGTCTTTCATCTGTACATCTTCAAACAATTGCCGGTGCTGACGAAGTGCCTGCCAGGATGGGGTGATGGTTGGATTTACTTTTGGGAACATGTAATTAATCAAGAATTAATAACCTGCTTACCGGCAGGCCGGTGAAAAATTAAGAATGCTGCACGACGAAGATAAAGTTTGTCAAACAAAAACCGCAGTCGTGATGGCTGCGGTTTTAAAACATTATTTTTAAAACTTTATTGCTTTTTCGGTATCATTCCCCGGATGCCCATGTCAATTACGGTATCCCCGTTATCGGGGTCGTAGGTACCGTTGCCATCCACATCAATCCACTCAAAGCTTTTATTTACAGAAAGAGAGACAATGATATTGATGTCGCTGGTTTCATTGCCTGTAACAATTAGCGGGGATAAGAATTCACCGGTAACCAAACAAGATCCCTGTGGGATAGGAGAAGTGGCAAATAAAGGATTAGGAACGGTGGTTGCCCCGGGAGGCGCCTGGCCGGAAGTTAAAAAGCCATAACCAAGGTATTTTCCTTCCACGGCCCAATATCCCTGCAGTTTGTTTCCATTAACTGTTATGGTAGAATCTTTCACTTTATAACTCGTGAGGTATGTATTAAAGCCGATAAAAGAAGCAACTGTAGCATCAATGGTTTGCCCGGATGCATTCATATACACATTATAATTCTGGTAGGCCAGTGAAACCCTGAGCCAGGTATAGGTGCCGGCAGCAAAACTTTTGATGGGCACACTTAAAAATACCTTGTTGTCGCCGGCAAATTTTGAATTGGCAAAATCAATGGCCTTGGTGCCACCGGTAGTAACTTCCGGAGCCTTGTATAATACAGCGCCTGCTCCAAGTGCTGTGAACGGTGATGGGGTCATTTCCACATAGTGGGCGCTCATCAGGTTAAACCTTGGTGATTGTCCTGCGTGGCCTGCCGGCATAGGAGCAGGTTGACCAATGGCATTGAGCCTGACCTGGCTTGAATCAAATTTAAAAATGAAATTTACTTTCGCTTCACTGGTGCCTGTTTCGGGGTTCTTCTGGCAAGATTGAAATACAACGGCGGCAATGGCAATTGCCATGATTGATTTTAACTTCATAAGTTGGTTGATTTGTTTGTGAACCCAGGAAACGCCTCAAATACGGGTTTATTTCCCATTTACATGGATTCAACTATCCGGGTAAGTTCTTTTAGCATTTCTTTAGTAAAATCAAGATGCGTTACCATCCGTACCTGTTTTTGAGAGATAGGCAGGCACAATATGCCATGCTTCTTCAGTTCATTGCAAAAATCTTTTGCTGTATAACGTTCTTTAACTTCAAAGATCACAATATTGGTCTCAACCGGCATTATCTTACCGATGAAGTCTTTTTTGGCCAGCACTTCTGCAATCTGCTTTGCATGGGCATGGTCCTCAGCCAGCCGGTCTATATTATTTTCCAGGGCATAAACTCCAGCAGCAGCAATATATCCAGCCTGACGCATGCCTCCCCCAAAAACCTTTCTTATCCGTCGGGCCTGCTTGATAAAAGCATGTTTGCCTAAAAGCAGGCTGCCAACCGGGGCACCCATACCTTTGCTAAGGCAAACAGATATGCTGTCGAATATCTGGCCATATTGTTTGGGTGATTCTCCTTTGGCAACAAGCGCATTCCATAGCCTTGCCCCATCCAGATGTAAACCGAGATTATTTTTTGAGCAGATTTCCTTAATGTTTTGAATTTCAGAAAAATCATAGCAACTTCCTCCGCCCCGGTTAGCGGTATTTTCCAGGCTTACAAGTCTTGTCCGGGCCTTGTGAACATCATCCGGGTTTATAGATTCCAAAACCTGTTCTGCAGTAATCCTTCCCCGGTCGCCATCAATTGGTTTTATCTGGCAACCACTATTGAATGCAATACCGCCGCCTTCATAAATATAAACATGGCTCACTTTATCACAGATCACTTCATCCCCGGGCTGAGTATGGCACTTAATGGCAATTTGGTTGGTCATAGTTCCACTTGGACAAAAAAGAGCAGATTCCATACCGAACATTTCGGCTGTTATGGCTTCTAACTTGTTTACAGTAGGGTCTTCCCCAAAAACATCATCGCCCACGGGTGCCCTGAACATGGCTTCCAACATGGCTGGGGTAGGTTTTGTAAATGTATCGGAACGTAAGTCTGCTATCATGGGTTAAAGATAAGCTTCAAGCCTCAAGCTGCAAGGGGGCAAAATTTAGAAAAAAAGCTATCGAAGATTAGAAAAGTGCTGGAAAAATCATGCTTATCCTTTACAGTTGTCACTCTTATGTCTTCTTTTCCCCATTCATCCCTTTTTTTACCCATTCGCTATGAAATGCGGCTGTTGTAACGTACCTTTGCAAATAATTTTCGCTGGAATTTGAAGCATTAACCATTCGTTTGCAGCCTTTTCCCAACAAAATGCGTCTAATTATTGTTCTTCCTTAGAGTTCTATTTAAGATTTTTAATATAAGAAAATGAGGCAACTTAAGATCGCAACGCAGATTACCAACCGTGATTCACAAGCGGTTGAGAAATATCTGCAGGAAATTTCCAAGATTTCGATGATTACTCCTGAAGAGGAGACCATTTTGGCCCAAAAGATCAAAATGGGAGACCAGCGTGCATTGGACAAACTGGTACAGGCTAACCTGCGTTTCGTAGTATCGGTAGCTAAGCAATACCAGCACCAGGGCCTTTCGCTGAGTGACCTTATTAACGAGGGCAACCTCGGCTTAATTAAAGCGGCACAACGCTTCGACGAAACCAAAGGTTTCAAATTCATTTCTTACGCTGTGTGGTGGATTCGCCAATCTATACTACAGGCGTTGGCAGAGCAGGGCA
>Ga0209023_10001781_pt1 | contig 28133 bp, 37 predicted proteins | sample LakOneMetagenome_FD_187468 | JGI IMG/M metagenome (GOLD analysis project Ga0209023, IMG submission 187468) | Freshwater and sediment microbial communities from Lake Erie, Canada (SPAdes) (version 2) | ecosystem: Environmental > Aquatic > Freshwater > Lentic | place: Lake Erie, Canada...
GCGATTTGTCGGTCGGCAGCAGCACGAGCACAAGCCCGAGCCAGAATGCCATGCGAAGAAGGAAGAACATCACACACCCCGTCGATCGCGTCACCGGAGCTGTTTCATCGGAATGAAGCGCTCCGCCCCGTTGCGATTGATCTCGCAATCATCGCCTGTCGTATCAGACGCGGATAAATCCCCGGTTCGCAGGCTGCGTAAAATTTGAATGGTTTGATTTGGTGTAAATTTTCAATTGATACGCCGCCAAAGCGCTGGCGTGCGCTTGCCGGCCATGCACGATTTCGAAACCATAGCGCCAGGCCATGGAAACTTCGCGTTCACCATTCCAGCCGAATGAAAATGCGGATTTCCCCTGAAACAGCGCATCCGGCGGGTCTCTTCCGCAATCGATCCCGCGCCTTAGCGTTCGCTTAAGTTCGCTCTGACACGATCCGGCGAACGAAAAACGGGGGCGTTCCGGCTGTCCAGAAGACGACCGGCCGAACGGTGAGAATAACGTGAAATTGTCCGGCATCATACGCGATCATCTGGACTCGCTGCTGCATCCATCGGCGCGGCGGGACTTGATGACGAAAGCCCGCCACCGCGCCTTTATCGGCCCGCGGCTGCTCGGCGGCCTTGCCGCGCTCGCAACGCTTCCTCTTTATCTTGCGCTGCGCGGAGCGCCGCAGGAAGTCGAGGTCATGGTGTTCGCGTGGCTGATCGCGCCCATCCTCATCTCTTATTACCTGTCGCGCACGGGTCATTACGAGCGCGCGCACATCCTGTCGTCGACCGCGCTGGCCGCTGTGGTGATGGCCGTCTGCATCAACACCGGCGGTATTTCGTCGTTCGCCGCGATCTGGCTTGTGGCCGTTCCGCTCGATGCGGCGCTGTCCGCCTCGCGGCGCGCCGTGATCATTGCCGTGGTACTGGCGCTTGGCTGTGCCCTTGGCCTGATGATGATCGACGCATTCGGTTTCTTGCCTGTGTCTCGCGTTCCGGCATCCTACAGTTCGCTGTTCGAGGCGCTCGGGATTGCGACCGCAACGATCTACGCGTCCGCATTGGCCTTCAGCGCGGAATCGCTCGCGCATATGAGTCGGAAGCTCTTGACGGTCGAGGAGGAGCGTTACCGCCTTCTCGCGCACAACATCAGCGACGTGATCTCGCGGCATAGCCGCAATGGCGCGATCCGTTTCATTTCACCGGCGGCGGAAGCCTTGCTGGGAACTCCGGCCGCGCTGCTGCTGGAGCACGGTCTTTTCGATCGCGTTCATGTCGCGGACCGTCCGGCCTATCTGACCGCGCTCTCGGAAGCTGCACGCAGCGGCGACGAGCGAAGTGTCGAATTCCGCGTGCGGCGGGATGTCCAGGAGCGCGCGCAAAGCGCCGATTTCATTTGGATCGAAATGCGCTGTCGCCCGATCGATGCGGCGTCGCGGTCTGTGACCGATCCCGGCGTCGATGTCGTTGCAGTCATGCGCGACGTGACCGAGCGCAAGATTCAGGAGCAGGCGCTGGAAGCGGCGCACATGGAAGCTGAGCGGGCAGGCGCGTCCAAGTCGCGCTTCCTTGCCACCATGAGCCACGAGCTGCGCACCCCGTTGAACGCGATTATCGGCTTCTCGGAAATGATCGTCCGCGAGAACGAGATGATGATCGATGCGGCGCGGCGTCAGGAATACGCCAAGCTGATCAATGAATCCGGTCTGCATCTTCTGTCGGTGGTCAACGGCATCCTCGACATGTCGAAGATGGAAAGCGGCAACTTCGAGATCGTGCCGGAACTGTTCGCGCCGCGCGAGTCGCTGATCGGCTGCTGCAACCTGATGGTTTTGAAAGCGCGCGAAAACGGCATCGATCTCGTGACGCGTGCGCCAGCCGACCTGCCGCAGATCACCGGCGATCCGCGCGCCTTCAAGCAGATGATCCTGAATTTACTGTCCAACGCGATCAAGTTCTCCGAGCGCGGCGGCACTGTCACCGTGACCGGCGCGGTCGAGGGATCGCGTCTGGTGGTGCGCGTGATCGACAGCGGCGTAGGGATCGGCGCGGAAGACCTGAAGCGCATCGGCGATCCGTTCTTCCAGGCCGGAAAGACCTATCAGCGCCGCCACGAAGGCACCGGGCTTGGCCTGTCCATCGTCAAGAGCCTTGTGGCGATGCATGGCGGCGAGATGACGGTCGAGAGCCAGATCGATGTGGGAACGACCGTGACCGTCGCACTGCCGATGGTGTTCACGCCGCCTGCCGAGAAGCCGAGCAACATCACAACTCTCGCGCCTCAGCGCGCCGAACCCCAAGACTATCAGGTGAAGAAAAGTGCCTAGACAGATCGAAGAAGACGATGAAAAGCCTCGTCGCCGCCGCCGTGCGGCTGCAGTTGCCATCGAGGCGGAGCCGGAGTCCGAACGCGGTCTGATCATGCGCGTCCTGTTGCACAGCCCGAAAGATACGCTGGCCGCAACCGCTGCGCTGGCTGCCGTCGCCGCTATCGTCACCAATGCGATGTTCCTGCAGGCGGGCCGTCATCCGTCGCCGATGTTTGCGACCGCCGCCGTGTCCTCGCTGCCTGCGGCGCTCGCGCCCACGCCGGCTCCATTGCCTCGCGTTCGCCCGGCGGAAGCCGAGCCGCGTGCTGCCGACAAGCCCATCGAAGCCGCTGCGCCTGCCAGGCAGGCTGCGGTTGCTGCTACGCCCCGGCCTCCGGCGCCGGTTCATGCTGCGAAAAGCGATCCGGTCGGTGACCTGATCGTTTCGACACGGCGCATTGCGGCGGTCCAGCGCGCGCTCACCGAGTTCGGCTATGGTCAGCTCAAGCCGACCGGTGTGATCGGTACGGATACGCAGGCCGCGATCCAGAAGTTCGAACGTGACCGCAAGCTGCCGCTGACGGGGCAATTGTCCGATCGCCTGATCCGCGATCTGACGGTCCTGACCGGGCGGCCGCTCGAGTAGCGTTTAATCGCGCGGCCCATACCACCAGTGAATCGACTGACGCGGGCGATGCCCTTCCTTGTGCGGGGGCAGCGTCAGTCCGCGCCAAAATCCGACCAGCACAAAAAGGCACAGCGCTGCGCCGAGGATGTAAGGTAGGATGTGAAGGATCGCCGCGAACATCGGTGCTCTCAAATCTGTTGGTACTCCTTCCTTAGTCTCGTCATGCACGTGATCGGTTCAGCCTGATGTCCCGCCTGAAATCATCCATCTGGGTCTCCGGCTACCTGCGGCGATGTCAGGTTGAAGGCATGTTCGGCGCGGTCCGGCGACGGGGTGCCGAGGAGGCGGGCGCAGTATTCGTGAAAATCGCCCTGATGGACGGCACGGCGTTGCTCTTCGTGCCTGCGCCGCAGACCGCCTACGATGACAGCAGACCCGTGGAGCGTATCTTCATCCAGTCGCCGCCGCAGGCGGTGGACGAAGCGACCGTGGAGGCACGGCTCACCAGGGAAATCAATTTCGATCCGGATGTCTGGATTGTCGAGATTGAGGACCGGGCAGGGCGGCACTTCCTCGATCTGGCCAAGGCCTGAAGTCTAGCCGCGCGATCTGTCACGCGTAGGTAGCTGTGTGCCGGGCTGGGCCGCAGGACGCGTCTGCGACGGTGCTGAACGGGCGCGCTGGCGCTCATCGTCGTAAAGCGCCGGGCGATACTTGGCCCGTGTCACGGCAAGCGCCGAGCCGCGCCATGCCGCCAGCATGATCAGCGCCGTCCGCAGGTCGATCACCTCATAGAGCCGCGCCAGCCGGTACACATCCATGACTGACGCGCCGAGCGACGGATTCAGGAACAGCAGCACCCGCTGATAGGATTCGCCCGGCATGCCGAGGGTCTTGAGGGCGCAGGCCAGCGGCTCGCCGCCGGGCTCGTTGACGATCTGGGTTGCGATCTTCGATGTCAGGATCAGCGAATCCGCAAGCTCGGCGATAAAGCCGGCGGAGTCGGCCGCGAATGCAGCCTGCTCCAGAGCGGTGACGGCGCGTGCCGCGCGCTTTGGATCGACCGGGGTCGATGGCTTGAGGGGCGTGCTGGTCAGGCCGCGCAGCATCTGGGCGCGATGGATGCTGTCCGCGCCCAGAAACATTTCGATCAGCTTTGCCGCATCGTCTGGCTGCATCGACATAGTCGGCGCGGGGGGCGCAGGCGCGATGGAGACGTCGGGGTCCGATACGATTTCCAGATCGGCGGCAGGATCGAGTTCGAAAGTTTCCTCGACAGGTGAAAGCGGGACGCGCTCTTCTGTGCGGTGCTTCAACTGCAGCTTCCAGGCGATTTCGCGCGGCGTATTCGGATAGATCACAAGACGCGTGCGCACGGCGGCGCGGGTCGCGTCGTCCACTTCGTCGATCAGACGCGAAGCCAGTTCGGCAAACTGGCGCTCTTCTTCGCGGGTGTGGTTCGGGGTTTGGACATAGAGATCCGTCAGCACACGGAGCAGCGTCGGGCGGATATCGACGCCCTCGCGCCGGGACAGCGTCATCAGGCCGTCGAAGCCGTGAAACATCGGGAGTGTGGTCATTGCCGGGTACGCGCGTTGGAGCTTGTTCCAACGTTATCCGGCGGCTGTTAACAAGCCATTAACCATGCTCACTCTTAATGACCATGCGCCGCCGATTATTGGGGAAAGCCGGGCGGCCAGGAGAGATCGAACATGGGCACCATCGTTGAATTTCCGGCTGATGCAGCGGCGCGCCGCGCAGGGCCGGACGTGAACGTGGCCCCGCGCGAGGGAACGGCAACCATCCTGATTCTCCCCGTCATCCGGATCGAACGCTACGCTGACGAGAGCAGCGATGGTGTCGGACCGGGCGAGGGAACGGCTCCGGGCCGTGGCCGCAAGCGCCGGGCGCGTTCCTGACACCAGTCAGTTTTGTCCGGCAGGAGTAGGCCGGGCCGGCAACGCAGAAACACCGGACCGCGATGTGCAATCCGCTTTACATCCTGCCATTCGTCGCCAGCCTCGCTTGCCCGAGCGATGACTTCGGCCGCACGCGCTCGACGTTTTATCACGAGGACATGCACAAGTGGGTCGGTGCCGAGGCGACCGCGAGTCTCGGCGGCCAGCCATCGCAATTCCAGTTGACCGACCTGGAACGCTCGCTGCGCGATCTCGCCTATTACTTCATCGAGCCGCCGCATTCGCATCCGGCATGGAAGGCCGTGTTTGGCGACTACAAGAAGATTCCCGCGCCGTGGAGTCAGAAAGCCGTCTTCGACCATACGCTGTATGGCCGGCGCATGATCGACGAGCCGCATCGCTCGCAGGCTGCGGCCTATGGCGGATTGATCGAGGATGTGCGCAACGACGGGATCATGCTCGATCAATTCATTCCCGTGGCTATGCAGGTGAACGATCTCGACATCAAGCGCAACAAAGCGCTCGGCATCGTGTCCGAACTTTCGCCGCGTGAATATGCTGACGCGCAGGCGCGCATGCGCGAGAACGTTCTGGTGGTGCAGTGGGTGCAGCAGTGCTTGCAGCAGCGCGTTGCGTCTTACAGGTGGGCGTTGGACCGGCTTGTGATTCATGCGCCCGATGCCATGGCGGCCGATGCGGATCGCCTGATCGTGGGATTATCCGGGCGCGCATCCGATGCGTGGATCAAGGCGACGCCTGTTGTCGGACGTGCGCTGCGCGTCGGCGGATAAATTCTTCCGGTTCCATGATTGATTCTGCGACCTTCGGTCACGCGTCGTTGCGACACGCGGCGCGGGGTCGCGTTGTGTCTGTTCCCGTTCGGCTGTTTTATTTTTCGAACGGTTGAGACTTGTCGCGGCATGAAAATGGGGGATGGAATGATGGGTTCCCCAATGACCAGAGTGTTTCTGTTCGGCAGAAACTTTGGAACTCTGATTGCGCTGAGCATCGCTGTTGCAATACCTGCGTTCTTCATCGTCCATACGCTCGAAACGCATCTGGTGTTGCCTGCGCTGAGCGTGCTGTTTTTCGGAACGGCGGCGCTTGCCGCATTCATGGCCCTGTCGGCCAGAGCCAGAAAAAACACAGAGAACCTCAATCTCTGGGATGTCGCCGGCGGCCTTGTCATTACCGGCTGCGCTGCGTCCGTGATGGGCGAGCCGGAACAGGTCGCACAACTGTTCGAGCATTTGTTCGAACGCCGTAACCACGATCAATAGGGAGATATTTCGACTCACGACGACCAGGCCGGGCCCCTCTGGCAGCTTTGAAACTGCGATGTCGGACTGGAATTCATTTGGAGTGGCCCCTTTTTAAGATGTGCGGCATGTCCGGCCGTGTCATGCGCTGGCTCGAAACGAGCCGGCGAGCGATGCGTGTTGTGACGTCACGCATTCGCCTGAGACAGAGGCCGCTCTTCCACACAACAGGGAAGCCCGGCTCATGTTTGAACTCATCACCCCAGAAGCTTTGACTGCACTCGTTCAGGTGATCCTGATCGACCTCGTTCTCGCTGGCGACAACGCCATTGTCATCGGCCTCGCTGCCGCGGGTTTGCCAAAAGAGCAGCGCAATAAGGCGATCCTGATCGGCGTCGGCGCTGCGACTTTGCTGCGTATCGTCTTCGCGGCCCTTACAACCCAACTTCTCGCCATTGTAGGACTGCTGCTCGCGGGCGGGATCCTGCTGCTGTGGGTCTGCTGGAAGATGTGGCGTGAACTGCGCGCCGGGCACGAAGAGCATGTTGTGACGTCTGACGGCGAAGCATCAGGTGTCCCGACCAAGACATTGGCTCAGGCGACCTGGCAGATCATCGTTGCTGACGTGTCGATGTCGCTTGACAATGTGCTCGCGGTGGCCGGTGCTGCGCGTGAGCATCCGATGGTGCTGATCTTCGGTCTGGCCTTGTCCATTGCGCTGATGGGTCTTGCGGCATCGTTCATCGCCAAGCTGCTGCAGAAGCATCGCTGGATCGCCTATGTCGGCCTTGCCGTTATTCTCTACGTTGCAGGCGAGATGATCTATCGCGGTGCGCTGGAGATCTGGCCGCATCTGAAGTGATCCAATATCGGTCGCGCCGCTCGCCTGATAGCGGGCGGCGTTCTACGACATGAAAGATATGTTAGCGTTTCGCCTGCGGCGCGTCGGTCTGGATGCGGCAGTTGGCTGCGGCAAGCGAAGCCTGCGCCTGCGCCATCAGCCCCGGCTCGGCGGCGAGGGCCTTGAGGAGGATCAGTCCGGTCGTGGTCGGCGAGTCGATGATCAGCCGGTCGGCGGCGGTGACTTCCTCGTCCTCCGGCAGTTCGGCGTGTTGCGCGGCGGTCATCAGGTCGAGTTCGATCACGCGCCGTCCGGCAGAGCGGTCGTTGATCGCGTAGTAGGCGACATCGTTGCGCGTGTAGAACGACACCGACGTATAGGCCTGACTCACGGGCACTGTAAGCTTGAGCGGGCCGCTTGAGAGATCGTAACGGCATGCGGCGCTGGCGAAGGCCGGGTCCATGAACGGCATCGGCGCGCTGCCGGGCTCGGCGGCGGGCAATGTCGTCACCGCGTTGAGCTTTGTAATCGGCGCGAGGCGCGAATAGGCATCGAGGGTTGCGACGCGTGGAAGCACGAGCACGCTCACGAGATGCACGACCCCGCCGAGCAGCGCGCCGCCGATGATTGCGAACACCCAGCGGATCATGGGCAGCTCGCTGTCGTGATGGAGGGCATCGGCGCATCCTTCTGGGTGCGTGTGCCGACGCCGACCGGCGTATCGTAAAGCCGCAACGCCAGCATGTAGCGGTCGAGGCCGCCGGTGGGCAGCCAGTTTCCGGCGCGCGAGCGCGATGTCACCCGAAGTTCGAAGCTGCCGTCCGAGGCACGCACGATCTCCTGGCTGGTGAAGCCGTAACGCTGGAGCGAATTGGCGACGAGCCGTCCCCTTTGATCGTAGATCGTCATGGTCCAGAAGCGTGCGGCAGGCGTGACGCCCTTGACGACGACATCGCAGCGTCCATCGAGCCTGCGTCCCGCATCGTCGGTGGTCGCGGTGAACATCACACCGTCGCCGGTGCCGACCGGCAATTCGCCGCTGCGCGCCACAGAGGCGCGGGAGTAGGGGTCGATATCGCTCGTGCCGGTTTTCGGCCGCGCGGTCCATGGGCCGATCTTGATGGTGCCGACATTGACGCCGCGCGTCGCCGTCATCCACGTCGTGCCGAGGCCGACGGTGGTCGCGATGATCAGCGTGACAAGGGTGATGAGGATCAGCCGCACGGGGAAAGCGCACTCATGATGCGGTCAGTTCTTGCGCGAGGGCGGAGGTGCCGCCGGCGGGTTTGACGTGGCCGATGCAAAGCTATCCGGGAAGTCGACGCTCGACGGCGATGCAGGCTTGCCGGTGTCGTTGGACGATGTCTTGCCGGGCGGCGTCACGGTCTTCGCGGCATCGTCGAACATCTTCTCCACGCGAACGAGAATGTTCGCGCCGCGCCGGGTCAGGATCGGCGGCGGCCCGGGATTGATTTCGGGTGCCTTGGCATTCGCATTGGCCGCGAGGGCATCCGGCGGCAGCTTCTTGCCCGCGCCGATGCCCGGAACGTCCCTGATCTCCACGCCCTGATGCGCCACAACCATAATGTCGTGCCATGTCTGGGCCGGAAGCGAGCCGCCGGTCATGCGGTTGGTGGATGAGTAGTCGTCGTTGCCGTACCAGACGGCCATCGAGAAGTTGCCGGTATAGCCGACAAACCATGCGTCCCTGAATGCGTTGGTCGTGCCGGTCTTGCCCGCAGCAGGAATGCCGTCGAGCCGCGCGCGCCGCGCGGTGCCTTCATCGACGACGTGGCTCATCATTTCCGCCATGTCGGCAGCAACACGTTCAGGGATGGCCTGCACCGGCTTCTTGCCGTCGCGATCCCAGCGCCAGACCAGATCGCCCGCGCCGGTGCGCACTTCAAGAACAGAGTGCGGCTTCACCGCGCGGCCTTTGTTCGGGAAGGTCGCGTAGGCTACGGCGTGCTCCACGACGCTGACTTCCGTCGAGCCGATCGGCAGCGATGGCGTATCGACGAGGGGGGCGGTGATACCCATCTTGCGCGCGGTTTCCACGATCTTGGCGCGGCCGGCGCGGGGGCCGCCCTTGCCGCCCATCGCAATCGACAGTTTGACCGGAACGACGTTGATGGAGCGGGTGATCGCTTGCGTCAGCGTCACCGAACCTGAATAGGAACGTCCATAGTTCTGCGGACACCAGTTGCCGATGCAGACCGGTCCGTCGACCACGATGGATTTTGGCGTGAAGCCGTTCATCAGCGCGGTGGCGTAGACATAAGGCTTGAAGGATGAGCCGGGCTGACGCATCGCGTCGACAGCGCGGTTGAACTGGCTGGCGCCGTAGTCACGCCCGCCCACCATGGCGCGCACGCCGCCATCGAGATCGGAGAGCACCACCGCAGCCTGCGTCGCGTGATAGTCGCGGCCGAACTGGCGCAACTGGTTTTCGACGGTTTCTTCCGCTGCGCGCTGCACGGTCATGTCGATCGCGGTGCGGACCACGAACACGCGCTCGGTGTAGGACTTCGGGAAGGTCAGGACCAGCTTGCGCATCTCGTCGAAGGCATAGTCGAGATAATAGTTCGGCGAATTCTCGTCGCGCCGGTCGACCGCGTTGGCGGGATTACGGCGCGCACCGAACACCTGACCTTCGGTCATGAAGCCGGCATCCACGAGATTATCAAGCACGACGTTGGCGCGGGCGCGGGCCGCGGGCAGGTTGATGTGCGGCGCGTATTTGGTCGGGGCCTTGAATAGGCCCGCGAGCATCGCGGCTTCCGCGAGGTTCACGTCGCGCGCGGACTTGTTGAAATAGAAGTGCGCTGCTCCGTCGACGCCGAATGTGCCGCCGCCCATATAGGCGCGGTCGAGATAGAGCTTGAGGATTTCGTTCTTGGTCAGGCGCGTTTCCAGCCAGATCGCGAGGAACGCTTCCTTGACCTTGCGCTCGATGGTGCGCTCGTTGTTGAGGAACAGGTTCTTGGCAAGCTGCTGCGAGATCGACGAACCGCCCTGGCGTACGCCGCCCGCCTGCGCGTTGGTGACGAGCGCGCGCGCCGTGCCCGCGATATCGATGCCGAAATGATCGTAGAAGCGGCGATCTTCAGTCGCGAGCGTCGCCTTGATCAGGTTGTCGGGAAATTCCTCAAGCGGAATCGAGTCGTTATGCTTGATGCCGCGGCTGCCGATCGGATTGCCGTAGCGATCAAGGAACGTCACGGCGAGATCGGACTTTTTCAGCCAGTCGTCGTCGGCGGTTTCACGGAAGGCGGGGATCGCCAGCGCCAGCATCAGGATCATGCCGCCCAGACCGATGGTCGCGCCTTCGGATAGCGGTTCGATGAAGACCCAGCGCTTCCAGCGGCCGACATAGAAGCGGTCCATGAAGGTGGAATAGCGCTCCCATAGTTCGCGCAGGCCGACAGCGGAATTGAACAGCGAGGAATCGATCCGCGCGTCGAGGTCCAGCAGGAAATGCCGGAACCACTTCTTCCATTCGCTGGGTACGATCTGGCGCACCGGAACCCTTGAAAATAATGAAAATCGCTTGTCAGACGATGCTGATCAATTTGCGGCATCCCCAAGGCGGCCAAAAGGGATGATTTCGCCGTCAGGGAATCCGCCATCTTCTAGCCGACCGGGAACCATAAACCAATGGCCGCGCTGGATTTTTAATGATGAGAGTGAACACTGCCCACGGCTTTGTCGCGGAGAAAACGCCATTCGCCATCTTGCTGCTTGCACCGATGGTCCGAAGGCCCATAAAGCGTCTGAAGCATATTCGACTCCCTTAGGTTCAAAGTCATGACAGCCCGGCCTCAGCGGCCTTCGACCCAAAGCGAATTTTTCTGGAAAACCAAGACGTTGGAGGAATTGTCCGACAGCGAATGGGAAAGCCTGTGCGATGGCTGCGCGCGCTGCTGCCTGGAGAAGCTGGAAGACGAGGACACCGGGAAGATCTACTTCACCCACATTTCCTGCACGCTGCTGGATGCCGGGCTGTGCGCCTGCAAGGACTATCCCAACCGCTCCGCCAAGGTGTCCGACTGCGTGCGGCTGACGCCGGAGAATGTCCGGACCCTGAACTGGCTGCCGCCAAGCTGCGGCTACAAACTCGTGGCCGAGGGGCGCGATCTCTACTGGTGGCATCCGCTGATCTCGGGCGATCCAAATACGGTTCATGAGGCCGGGGTCTCGGTGCGGGGCCGGGTGTGGGGCACTGAGGAGGAGGTCGATATCGCCGACCTCGAGGACCATATCGTCCGATGGCCCGGCGTCATTCCTAAGCGCGCGCGGCTGAAGAAGCGGCCAACGAAATAATCGTTCCGGTTTCGGATAACGCGCGCGTGATGGTCTTTTCGCGCGATGCACCCATGCGCGCTTGCTGGTTATGACGGGCTGCGAAACAGGATAAGTCTAACGTCATCCCATGTATTTCCAGGTGAGGCCGGTTGAGGCCCGCCCATTCTCCGGAACGTATTTCCAAGCGCATGACCGAGACACATCGACAGCGCGGCGACGCCGACGAAGCGCAGGCGCTGGATATTCCGGACGACGTCTCCAGTCTCGCCACCGAGGTCATCGATCTCACCGAAGCGCCGCCGATCGTGCCGGCGCCGCCGCTCTCCAAGAGCGAAGTGCGGACCATCCTGTTGAGCCTCATGCTCACGATGTTCCTGACCGCGCTCGATCAGACCATCGTTGCTACCGCACTGCCGACCATCGGCCGCCAGTTTCAGGATGTGAGCAATCTCTCCTGGGTCATCACCGCGTATCTGTTGTCGGCGACGGCAGTTGCTCCGGTCTATGGCACGCTGAGCGATATCTACGGGCGGCGCGCGATGATTATCGTCTCGCTCGCGTTGTTCCTGATCGGCTCGGTGCTGTGTGCGATTGCGCCGAACATCCTCACGCTGATTCTTGCACGCGCGCTTCAGGGCATCGGCGGCGGCGGCATCCTGCCGCTGGTGCAGATCGTGATTTCCGACGTGGTGACGCCGCGCGAACGCGGCCAGTATCAGGCGTATTTCTCGTCAGTGTGGGTCGCTGCCGGAATCGGCGGTCCCGTGCTCGGCGGACTCTTCGCCGAACATCTGCACTGGTCGGTGATCTTCTGGATCAACCTTCCGCTCGGCGCGCTGTCGCTGGCGCTGCTGCTGCCGAAGATGAAAAAGATTCCGGTCTTCCATCGCAGGCGCAAGGTGGACTGGCTCGGCGGCATTCTGCTGATGGCATCCGCAGTGATCGTGATGCTGGTGCTGACATGGGGCGGCAACCGCTTTGCGTGGGCATCGCCATTGATCCTTGCGATGATCGGCTCCGCTGTATTCCTGGGCGCATCCTTCATCTGGCATGCGCGCCGCGCGCCGGAGCCGTTTTTGCCGATCCCGCTGTTGTCCGGATCGGTGGTGCCGTTCGCAATGGCCGCGGGCGGCTGCGCCATCGGCACCATGATCGGCCTCACGGTGCATATGCCGCTTTACTATGAAGTCGTGTACGGCCTCACCGCGAGCGAGGCGGGGATTGCGCTGATCCCGCTGGTTGCCGTGTCGGTGCTGGGTGCATGGGCTGCGGGTCGCGCGATGATGTACACCAAACACTACAAGCGCGCCGCGATCGGCGGCGTGTCGCTCGCAGCCTGCGCGGCGACCGCGCTCGCATTCGCGACGCCCTTGCCGCTGTGGCAACTGCTCGCGGCGCTTTCGCTGATGGCGGTCGGACTCGGTACGGTGTTTCCCGTCAGTGTGGTCTCGATCCAAAATGCCGTTCCGCGCGCGCAGGTCGGTACTGCAACCGGCGCGATGAACTTCTTCCGCTCGTTGATGGCGTCGTTCACTGTCGCGGTCTTCACTGCGATCCTGCTGATGGTGCTCGGCGGCAATCTCACCATCGGCGCAGAGCATCAGATCGGCTCCAAGCATGCGATTGCCTCGAGCGATATGATCGTCGCGTTCCGTTATGTGTTCGCTGCCGCCGCAGTGCTGTTGACGACTGCAGCGACGCTGGTGATGCTGATGGAAGAGCGCCCGCTCGCCGGGCCGCAGCAGGCGCCCGCCGAGATGGCGGAGTAGGGCCCAATCCGCCGGTTTCGCTGTAAATGGCGAAACGGTGACAAACCTCGGCGCATAAGGCGAAGCGGTGACGGTGGCCCCGCATGTGTTGCGCGAGCCGTCCTGCCGTGCTGCAATCTCTCAAGCGGAGAGGGTGCGATGCTGAATGCCGCCTGGCTGATCCTTCATCTGATGGCGAGTGCCACGCCGGTGTCTGAGAGCATCACTGCAAGACCGGCTGGTGTGAGCTGCACCTATCAGGCGTGCATGATGAAGTGCGGCCGGCTCAACGGCGCCATCTGCAACAGTTACTGCGATGCCAAGATCCCTCAACGGGTTGCTATGGGTGTTTGCACCTCCAAGGGAGCATCCGGTGGCTGATTTACAGTCAGCTCCCTTTGTCGCTCGGAGCACTCCCCCGCTCACGGGATCGTTCTTAGGAAATTAATCCTTGATATCGTAACGCTGCCGGATTACGGTTCCGGCATGCTCCAGAATTGTGCTTCCGGCGGCCCCATTGAGGGACGGGAGCGCCATTGACGTCCGCAGACCGGTTTCCTATCTTATGCAATATTGCAGAAAATAGGATAATGACTGCAAAACCGCAGATTAGCCCGGACCTCGTACCCGCCAGTCGCCACGGCCTCGCGCTGGAAGGCTTCTTCCAGATCATGGCGCGGTGGGGCGTCGGCAACGGGGATGCGCGGCGCATCCTCGGCAATCCCGCCGAGCGCACGTTCTTTCAATGGAAGAGCGGCAAGGCCGCGCGCCTGCCGGACGATACGTTGCGCCGGATCGGCTATGTCGCGGGAATCTGGAAAGCGCTGCAGATTGTTTACTCGGATGCCGCGCTGGCCGATGGCTGGGTGCTGCGGCCGAACCGCGCCTTTGCTGGACAGACGCCGCTGGCGCGGATGACCGCAGGCGATGTGACGGACCTTGCAGCGGTGCGCGCCTATGTCGATGCGGCGCGTTCGCCGTGGTCGTGAAGGCTGTTGTTGAAACCACCCGGCTGCGCTGGCGGCAGGCATGGCGCATCATCGCTTCGCGCTATCCGCCGATCGCGTTGTTCGAGCGTGTCTCGGATAATCCTGCTGTTTGGGATGTCCTGATCGAACTCGAACAGGCGACCAATCCGCGCGTGCGCGACGAGGCGGGCGAAATCGCGCTGGTGCCCTTGGGGCGGCGCGTCAGCGGGCCGAACGCCTCCTGGGTGATGGCGCCGTTTACGCATATCAACCGCAACGGTTCGCGGTTTTCGGACGGCAGCTATGGCGTCTATTACGCCGCGCGGTCGCTGCAGACTGCGATCAGGGAAACCGGTTATCACTTCGCGCGCTTTGCCGCGGATTCGAACGATCCGCCGCGCCGAGAGGATATGCGCGTGCTGCTCGGCAGTGTGAGCGCAACGCTGCATGATGTTTCAAAGCTGGATGAAAAGACCACGCGGCGGATTCTCGATCCGCAAAGCTATACGCACAGCCGTCCGTTCGCGGCGGAACTGCGCGAGGACGGCAGCGACGGCATTGTCTATCCGAGCGTGCGGGACGAGGGCGGCTCATGCATTGCAACGTTCTGGCCGGATGTGGCCGGCGTACCGGTGCAGGAGCGGCATCTGCAGTACGAATGGGACGGCGCGCGCTTCAGCCGCTGGTTCGACTATAAGGAAGAGACATGGATGAGGGCTGACGAGCTTCGCTCTCTTCCATCACCGCGAGGACCGCTTGGAGGTTGAGCGTATCAACGGCGCGGGTCAGTTCATCGTCGGTGAAAATCACAAAGAGCCGCTCAAGCGTTTTGGCGCAGTCACGCGGGTTTGTTTCGATATAGTCGGCCAGAACGCCCTGCGCCCGCTGTACCGCATCGATAACGCACTCCTGAGAAGTCATGATCGGGACTCCACGCTGTGTGGCGGCAACGATCTTGCAAAATTTATGTTCCAGCGCGGGGGCGGGCCTGTATGGAACGCCGCCTGGTTCCTGGCGGGTTCCCTCGATCGCCGCTAGACTTGAGAGCGGGTTCCGCGCCCGGCCGTGTCGCCAAATCTGCTGAGCTGCGCCGCGCGCTTTTCCAGAAGTTCTGCAATGAACTCAGAGACCTCGTCGCGCACCCGGCGCTCCTGCTCGGGCGTCATTTCATTGTGCTTTTTCGCAAAGGCCTTCATCACGCGATCGACCGATTGCTTCACGATGTACCTCGATGGAGTAACTCGTTTCAGGCAGGAAAACGTGACACTGCTGGTTTGGTTCCACCGCATCCGGTGAACCTCTGCCGCTTTTACGCATTGCTCTTCCCGTAGCTAGTTTTGTCGTGAAACAAAGGGAGGCCCCATGGGACACGCTCTGAAGCAGACTGTGCTGGTGGTCGAGGACGATCATGTGCAGCGTGAACTTGTCAGCGTGATTTTCGAGGAAAGCGACATGCATGTGATCGCGTGCATAAGCGTGGAAGCGGCGGCAGCCGTGCTGGAGAAGGTCGGTGACGACCTGACGCTGATGTTTGCGGATGCGGATCTCGACGGAGGCATGTCCGGCGTTGACCTTGCCAAGATCGCCACGGAACGGTTTCCCAATCTCGATGTGATCGTCACATCCTGTGAGGACGTGGAGGATCACATTCCGGAGAGTGTCGTGTTCATGCCGAAACCATGGCTACCGCTTGAATTGCTGCGGCAGGCGGAAATCTCACGGCAAAGGCATGCGGTGCACTAGGAAATCAGCGCAAGAAAGCCTCCCATTGTGATCTCCGCGATGTCTAACAGCGCGCCAAGAAACTTTCTGAAAATCTCCAAGGAACCCCGAAGGCATCTCGCGGGAATTTTTTCGGGGCCGAGGAAGCGCGAGCGATACACAGTTTCTGAAAAGGACTTCATGTCACCGGGGTGTATCGGCTTGATGTAGTCTTCGAGAGGTGACCCCTCGGTAATTGTCCTTCTGTTTACATCGAACAGTTTTTCTGCCGGTGGATTGACGTAGCTCAGGTTGTTGTTGAGGTCCCAATCCCACGTTCCAATCGATTGAGAAGGAGAGTGGCTCCGATGTCAGACTGTAGGCTTCCTCGGCTGCCATTCGCATCAGGTAATCGAGAGTCCGATAATCGCGATCTCTAGCGAACTCCGCGATTTCAAGACAAAGATCTCCGAGCGGTTTTGCGATGGGAGTTCGTGCAACCTGCACAACGCGACGAGTAGAAATGCCATCTGGTATTATTTTTTTCATTGTCCACCAAATTGACTGTTGAGACGTCAAAGGTCAGGCATCGCGGTTTTAGGGATCGTCCTTTTGCACCCGTCTCCATCTTTTCTGAGCATCGATCGCGGCAATTGAATTGATGCGGAGTTTTTCATGTCATGTCTGGTTCGCCAAACTCCCACCGTAATTGAACTACGCAAACTCAATCACGATTCGTTTTCAGCACGAAGGTGAAAGTATTTTTATCTTTGAAGGACTGCTCTGCACGTTCGCTGACTCAAATCCTGATCGTGATGAATTTTATTCATAGGAAAATAGTCCTTGACAGCGGTGCGCTGCCGGGTTAGTGTTTCGGCATGCTCCAGAGTTGTGCCTGAGACGGCTCGGCGCAAACGGTGCGCTCTTCGTCCAGGAACCCCATTCGTCATCGCGCGTTGCCTCTCATGATTTGCGCGGAGCGTTCGCGCATTCGAATGAATGAGGTCGTCATGGCAAAAATCGAACATGCAGACGGACATCACCGGATTGTCGAAACACCGACTGAAGCGCGGCAGGCGGAGCCGGGGCCGCCGGTCCTCGCGCTGCTGACAGTCAGCACCATTGCCGCGGTGTTTGTGCTGGCGATTGTCTGGTTTGTGTTCTTCAGGACGTAGCTTGTTGATCGGAGCGTCCGAATAGGAGATTGAACGCCGCGCCTTTGTGCGCGGCGTTGTCGTATCAGTGAGACCATTTCATGCCGAAGAAGCCTTCTTCAACGCCGCCAGGGAAGCGGGCGGTGAAGAAGGCTGTGCGCAAGGTTGTGAAAAGGGCGATCAGAAAGACCGCTATCAAAAAGACTGCTGCAAGAAAGATTTTGCGCAAGCCTGCAGTCATTGAATCGGTGACGCAAAAACGTCCTCGTGCAAAAGTTCTCAATGAGCATCCCGGCAATCTTGTCGTGGATGCTTTCGATCGCGCCGCGGTCGAGGCTGTCGCTCAGTCCAGCGCAAAAGCGGATCGTGCCATCAGGGTCCGCAGGCGAACGGCGGTGGACAAAGCCGCCGAGCCGCAATCTTGCGAAACGCCGGCAAGTTCGATGGTGGAGCGCGTGAGCAACGCCATCGAGCGCGAGCTGACCAAGATTGAACGCATCGTCGGCAATCCCGAGCGTCTCGTGCCCGCGCAGCGGATCGAGACCGAAAGCCGCGCCCGCGTGCTGGCCTCGCTGGCGCGCACCTTGAAGGAGGTGATGCGGCTTCGGGAGCAGGAACGCGGGGTGGAAGACAAGAAGGCCGCCGATGACGACGCCGTGCCCCGAGACCTCGACGAATTCCGGCGCGAACTTTCGCGACGCCTGGAAGGGCTGGTCGCCGCAGCAGCGCCGGTTTCTGCTGGAGGGGATGAGCCGGGCTGAGATGGAGCTGGTGCTGTCGCGCTGGGATGTTTTCGCCCATGAGCATCAGGTGCCGCCGCAGCTCGCGCCGAACGGCCAGCCGTGGCTGACATGGCTGCTGATCGGCGGGCGCGGCGCAGGCAAGACGCGTGCGGGCGCCGAATGGGTGAGGGCGCAGGCGCTCGGCCTTGCGCCAATGGCCGACGCGCCGGTCGGGAACATCGCGCTGGTTGGGGAAACAGAGCACGACGTGCGCGAAGTGATGGTCGAGGGTGTGTCAGGACTGCTCGCGGTTCATCGCCGCGACGAACGCCCGGCATGGACGCCTTCGCGGCGGCGGCTTGAATGGAGCAACGGCGCTGTGGCTTACGCGTTTTCGGCGGAAGATCCCGAAAGCCTGCGCGGCCCGCAATTCGGCTGCGCCTGGTCCGACGAGATGGCGAAGTGGCGCTATGCGCAGGCGACGTTCGACATGCTGCAGTTCGGCTTGCGTCTCGGCCACCAGCCGCGGCAGTTGATTACAACCACGCCGCGGCCGACGGCGCTGATCAAGCGGCTGATGCTGGAGCCGACCAGTGTGGTGACGCGTGCCGGCACGCAGGCCAATGCCTATCATCTCGCGCCGACGTTTTTGAAAGGCGTGCTGGCGCGTTACAAGGACACGCGGCTCGGGCGGCAGGAACTTGACGGCGAGATCATCGAGGACCGGCCCGATGCGCTGTGGTCGCGCGCGCTGATCGAGTCGTGTCGCGTCAGCGAAGCGCCGCCGCTCGCGCGGATTGTGGTCGCGGTCGATCCGCCGGCCTCATCAGGCAGGCGCGCGGACGCCTGCGGCATTATCGCGGCGGGCATCACCGGCGAGGGCACGATTTACGTGATCGCAGACGAGACCGTGTCGCAGGCGACGCCGTCGGTCTGGGCCGCGAAAGCGATCTCGCTATGGCGTCGGCTCGAAGCCGATGCGCTCGTCGTAGAGGTGAACCAGGGCGGCGAGATGGTGAAGAGCGTTATCAACGAAGTGGATGCCAGCGTGCCGGTGGTGTCCGTGCGCGCGCATCGCGGAAAGTTTTTGCGGGCCGAGCCTGTGGCGACGTTGTACGAACAAGGCCGCGTCAAACATGCGGGCACGTTTCCGGCGCTGGAAGACGAGATGTGCGACTTCGGGCCGAGTGGCCTGTCATCGGGGCGTTCGCCGGACCGGCTCGACGCCCTGGTATGGGCGATTGCGTCGCTGACGTTTACGGCAAGAGCGCAGCCGAGGGTGCGAAGTTTCTAGATCGAGGTTCATGATGTTCGAAGGCTTGAAACGGATTCTCCGCGCGCCCGAAGCCAAGGCCTCGCGCACATCGCAGGTACTGGCGTTCGAGAGCGGCGGACGCGCACGTTGGACGCCGCGTGACTATGCGGCGCTGGCGCGGGAAGGGTATCTCACCAATGCCATCGTGCATCGGGCAGTGCGTCTCATTGCCGAGAATGCCGCGTCGTGCGGGTTCCTCTTGTATGAAGGCGCGCAGGAACGCGAGGCGCATCCGCTGCTGCAACTCCTGAGCAGGCCGAATGCGCGGCAGGATGGTGCGACGTTCTTCGAGGCGCTCTATGCGCACATGCTGCTTGCGGGCAACGCCTATGTTGAGGCGGTCGCGCTCGGCGACGAGGTGCGCGAACTCTACACGCTGCGGCCGGATCGCATGAAGGTCGTGCCCGGCCACGACGGCTGGGCGGAGGCGTATGAGTACAGTGTTGCGGGGCGCAGCGTACGCTTCGATCAGCTCGCATCCAATGTGCCGCCGATTTTGCATCTGACCTTCTTCCATCCGCTCGACGATCACTATGGCCTCGCTCCTGTGGAAGCCGCAGCGGTCGCATTGAACACCCATAATTCAGCATCTGCGTGGAACAAGGCGCTGCTCGACAATGCGGCGCGGCCCTCCGGCGCGCTGGTTTATTCCGGACCGGAAGGCGCGGTGCTGTCGGACCAGCAATTCGATCGACTCAAGCGCGAACTCACCGACACCTATCAGGGCGCGGTGAATGCAGGACGTCCGCTGCTGCTGGAAGGCGGGCTCGACTGGAAGGCGATGTCGCTGACGCCGAAGGACATGGATTTTCTCGATGCGAAGAATTCCGCCGCGCGCGAGATCGCGCTCGCCTTCGGTGTGCCGCCGATGCTGCTCGGCATTCCCGGTGACAACACTTATGCGAACTTCCAGGAGGCCAACCGCGTGTTCTGGCGGCAGACGGTGCTGCCGTTGGCGTCGCGCGTCGGCGCATCCATCGCGCATTGGCTGTCGCCGCAGTTCGGGGAAAGCCTGCGCATCGTGGTGGACACCGACCGCATCGATGCGCTGGCGTCCGATCGCGCGGCATTGTGGGATCGCATTGCCAATGCGCCGTTTCTGACGTTGAACGAGAAGCGCGAGGCAACCGGTTACGCGCCCGTCGAGGACGGGAACCGATTGGCATAGCGCGTCTCGGAACAGAAAATCCCATTGTGGAATCGCGGATGGGCCACTATCTTCGACCTTATCGTCAACAACGAAAGGAGGTGGTCCAGTGTCTCATTCCAAGCGCTGTCACCTCGCTGAGGCCGCCCGCTAAGCTTCATCTGCTATCAGGTTGATGTGAGCTTCGGACAGGGCGGTCCTCCCGCCTGGTTCAGCGAGATTCGGAAAGAGGGCGCGTCGAGCTTTACGTTCGGCGCGCCTTTTTTGTTGAGTTCGAAACCCTCGTTGGCTCGTCATCCAGAGGTGCGAGCTCTTACGAGCCACGAAGGATGACATACCGTCGCCCTTCGAGGCCGCGCAAGCTGCGCGGCGCCTCAGGGTGACGGGAAAGAAAATCATCATGTCCGACCTGATTCGCATCTTCACCGAGCGCGGCGACCTCGCGCATCTGGCGCTGCTCTTGTGGGCGCTGGCGGCGAGTGCCGCATTCCTGCTGACGCTGCGCGAACTGGCGACAGCGTCGCGGCGCTTCGATGAATTCGTCCGCCAGCTCTCGCGCTTTAACCGCAGGGCGAAGGGCAATCGCAGTCTCTCCCATTTCATCAACGAGGATTGATTTATGGATACGTTGCATACGGTGCTGCGCGCGATACAGCCGGAGAAGAAATCGTCGCCGGATCATCTGACGGTGTTTCGCGAATTTCTCGCCCACCTCGATAAAATTCAGCACAAGGCGCCGGTGAAGTCGGTCACCAAGCCAGCGCGCGCAAAGCCCGCGCGGCGGAAGAGTCCGAAGCGCGGGAAGTAGGAACGAAGGACATCGGCTTCGCTGTTGTTCTCTGCGTCGTCCCGGCGAAAGCCGGGACCCATACTCCCTGAGTCATCGGTTTTGTTTTGATGCATGGGCACTTCTTTCCATAATCATTCGATTGTTCGGTGGTTATGGGTCCCGGCTTTCGCCGGGACGACACTGAATCTCAATCGCGCTCGTTAGCGCGGAGTAGCTCTCAAAATTTCACGCCTCTCCACCCACGCGCCGTTCGCGAGGATGCCCATGCACGCGCCGATTTCATCGTCCTCCCGCATCTCGCTGTCCAGCGATGGCAATGTGGAAGGTTACGCCAGCCTGTTCGGCGAGGTCGACCAGGCGCGCGACATGGTGATGCCCGGCGCGTTCACGAAGACGCTGGCGCAGCGCGGCTTGCGAAAAATCCCGATGCTGTTTCAGCACGACCCCGCCGAGCCGGTGGGGATCTGGCTCGATCTGCATGAGGACTTTCGCGGGCTGTGGGCGAGGGGGCGGCTGATCCCCGATGTCGCGCGCGGGCGCGAGTTGCTGGCGCTGGTGAGCGAGGGCGCCATCGATGGGCTCTCCATCGGCTATCGCACCGTGCGCGGCCAGATCGATCCAAAGACGCGCGTGCGCAAACTCTATCAGGTCGATCTCTGGGAAGTGTCCATCGTCACGTTCCCGCTGCTTGCCGGCGCGCGGGTGCGGGCGGTGAAGGGGACGCAGCAGCGCAGGTCTTCGTGTGTACGTAATTATACGGAGGCGCGCCGATGATCCGGCATGGCGATCTCTACAACGCGCATCAGCAGGCGCGCTTCATGCGGCCGGACGCGCATCGCTGGATGCGTCCGGATGCTGCGAGATGGCAGAAGCCGCCGCATCCCGACGAGCTGAAGTACAGTCCGAGCCAGCCGCGCGACTGGCGCGGGAGATGGACGAATACCATCGGAGCACTGGCAAGACCATTTGGCAACCTTGAGATTCAGCCAGCTCAGGAAGTCGGAATCGAAGAACAACTTGAACCGGGCGGCGCTCTGGCGTTTTCGGAGGAAGACGAAGCTGCCACGATGTTCGACATCGATCCCGATGCCGTGGGCGGTCCTGGGGATGAGCTTGCGCAGAACCGGAATGGTCGAAGCGGAAATTCGGTCACGATCAACGGGCAACCGTTTGAACTCACGCCGGCGCAAGGAGCCCGATTATCCGCTGCACAGGCGAACGCGACGGAGGCGATTGCTCGTATCAGAGAGCTTGATCCGGGATGGAGCCCGCCGCAAAGTGCATATCAGTCGCCGGAAGGTCTGATCCGGGCCTATCAGGCGGATGCCGCAGCGGCGCAGGCGCGGGCAAATGAGTTGGCAATGCGGGGAGCGATGCCAGGGCCGTTCGCAGGAGAGTCCATTCCTGCGCGGGGTCCGGGTTATTCCATTACGTCTCAGGCGAGAGAGGAGCTAAACCGGATAGGCTCAGAGACAGGATGTCACACATGTGGGAGGCTGAATTCCGGGACGCCTTCTGGCAATTTTTTCGCTGATCATCAGTTTCCAACACGGATTAATCCTGAGGGGCGGGCCCAGCGTCTTTACACTCAGTGTCGCTCTTGTAGTGCAAGGCAAGGCCCTTTCGTGCGAGATCTCCAGAAGTAGCACCCATGAAAAAATTATTTCGGTCTGCACCGCCAAACGGGATTTTTTTTCTTGAAGATATGATTCAAGGCAAGTCTCCGGAAATCGATGATCGACCAGTCGCGATTTGGTCGACGCGCTCGTGCATCATTGTCGGATGTTTGCCATGGGTCGATGGAGAAACCGAAATGATCGTTTCCAACTCCGCCGAAGATGTATTGCCGACGGAGCCAATTTTCGATGGCGTGCTGGAAACACCCAATCGGGTTTTTCGTGTATCGACTTCGGAGAAGGAGACGTTGCTGACTATGCCGGTTTTTACCCACTTTACCCGAGTCAGGGTCTGGACCAATCACTCGATTTGCCCGGACCGCATTCTCGTCGTGCTAGGTTAGACGGTTTCGTGGATGTTTCGACGGATATTTCGCCTCGGCAGCCGAGGGGTGTGAAAATGATGAACGAGGAAGGTTTAGAAGAATATCGGGTCCATGAGGCCATCTGGCGGAAGATATATGATGCTGTTGACGTTGTGTTCAGCGATTTGCAGCATCAGGGAATGATCGGCGACGAAGAGTATTTTGTCGTCGAAGATGATTGGGGCTGGAATGTCGTTCAGACGGAGATCGTTATTTCTCATCTATGGCCGCAGATTGCACGCCGGTTTCAATCCATTCTCGCAGATTTCCCGGACTGGGCGATCACCATGCAGGAAAGTATACGGACAAACAGCCCGGTATGGGCGTCTATATACTCGTGGACCGCTTTAAAGACGAACTAAAGCGCGAGTATCTTCCCGAGGAGCTTCGTAACCTCACTTTCGATTAATCGCCTTCTCCAGACGACACTGCCAACTACTGCCACCGCCGCCCCTCCGGGCGGCGTTTTTGTTTTTGCATTCCAAATCCAACCCGATCCTATCTAAGGAGAACCATATGGACTATGACATCAACGACACCGCACCGGAGCACAAGTCCGGCATCTCGTCCGCCGCGCGCGGCGAGCATGACGCTATCATGGCGATGTTCGAGGAGTTCAAGGCCTCGAACGACGAGCGCCTTGCATCCATGGGCCGCCGCGCCGACGTGCTGCTGGATGAAAAGGTCGATCGCATCAATGGCGCGCTCGACGCGCAGATGAAACGGATCGACGCGCTCGCGCTGAAATCCGCGCGGCCTGTTTTGGAGAACAGCCGCTCGCGTCTCACGGACGCTTCGGCGCGCGAGCACAAGAGCGCCTTCGATGCCTATGTGCGCCAGGGCGAGAGCGCCGGCCTTCGCCTGATGGAAACCAAGGCGATGTCCGCCGGCTCCAATGCCGATGGCGGCTATCTCGTCCCGGCCGAACTCGAACATGAGATCGGCCAGCGCCTCGCGGCGATTTCGCCGATTCGCGCCATTTCGTCAGTGCGCGAGATCTCCGGCAGCGTTTACAAGAAACCGTTCATGACCGCAGGCCCGGCCACCGGCTGGGTCGGCGAGACCGACGCGCGCACGCAGACCACATCGCCGACGCTCGATGCACTGAGCTTTCCGGCGATGGAGCTTTACGCCATGCCGGCGGCGACCGCGACGCTGCTCGATGACTCGGCGGTGAACATCGACGAGTGGATCGCCTCCGAGGTCGAGCTGACCTTCGCGGTGCAGGAGGGCGCGGCCTTCGTCAATGGTGACGGCAGCAACAAGCCGAAGGGTTTTCTCAACTACACGGCGGTGGCCAACAGTTCGTGGACCTGGGGCAATCTCGGCTATGTCGCGAGCGGCAGCGCGGGCGCGTTTCCGGGTTCCAATCCGTCCGATGTGCTGGTCGACACGATCTATGCGCTGAAGGCGGGTTATCGCCAGAACGGCACCTTCGTGATGAACCGGAAGACGCAGGCGGCGATCCGCAAGTTCAAGGACTCGGGCGGCGCGTATCTGTGGCAGCCGCCGGCGCAGGCGGGCGGGCGGGCGTCGCTGATGACATTCCCGCTGATCGAAGCCGAGGACATGCCGGACATCGGCGCGAACTCGCTCTCCATCGCGTTCGGCGATTTCCGCCGCGGCTACCTGATCGTGGATCGCCTCGGCGTGCGCGTGCTGCGCGATCCGTATTCCGCAAAGCCCTATGTGCTGTTCTACACCACCAAGCGTGTCGGCGGCGGCGTCCAGGACTTTGACGCGATCAAGCTGGTCAAGTTCGCGGCGAGTTGAACGCGGCGAATAGCGGAAGCGGTGTGCGAATGGCCGGGTGATCCCGGCCATTTTTATTTCAACGATTTTTCTTCCGGAATCATTCCGCATGCCCGCACGCGAGGATACGACGATCATCATGTGGTCGAGCAGACCTGGGCTGAATACTTCGGATTCTCTAGGAGCCGGATTGATGATCCGTCAAATCTGGTTAGTATTCCAAGGCTGAAGCATTATCAGATTACGGGATGGTAAGCGCAACCCAATTCGGATTTTGGAGGTCTTTCTCCACGAGAGTATCTTGCCGACAAAGATTGGAATGAACGTATGAGAATTGGACGCTTCGCGCTGGTTCGATACGGAGTTCTTAAGCCATGAAAAAGAACGAACTCTCGACACTGACTGTTGACGATCTTGTTCAGTGCTTCGCAGAGATAACGCGAGGGCAAGACAAGGCCATTCTTGTTGGTCAGACGGCCAAATTCAATCGGCTGTTTGATCGCATGATGGAGGTTCATGACGAATTAAAACGTCGGCCAGGGGATCAACGCTACGCTCTTGTGAGGCTTTTTGACTTTCCAAATATGCAAGTCCGGCTGCAGGCTGCCAAGTTAACTAAAGAAGTTGCTCCGCTTGAGGCGCGAGCGCAGCTACAAGCGATCGTCGATTCCAAATGGCTTCCCCAAGCGGGGGATGCCGGGATGTCTCTCAGCATCATGGATGGAGATATAAAGCTTAAGTTGGGTGAGTGATCGCATAGGAAGAGCGTGTGATTTTTCGGGGCGTTGAAGCCATGAGAAGGATAACGCCATCTACAATGACCATAGGAGAGCTCGTCAACCGCTTTGCCGAAATTGGACGTGCTCAAGATCAAGCTATCCTTGGTGGACAGACAGCGAAATTTAATCGCCTTTTCGATCAAATGGCTCAGGTTTCGAATGAATTGAAGAGCCGCGCTGGCGACGAGCGCAGGGCGCTGATGGCGCTTTATGGCTTCCCCAACATGCAGGTGCGGTTGAAGGCCGCCATTCATACTCTCGGGATTGCACCAATCGAGGCGCGAAGCCAGCTTGAGGCGATTGCTCAGTCCAAGTGGTTTCCTCAAGCGGGTGATGCAGGAATGACGCTCTCGAATCTTGACCAAGGAATCTTCCGGCTGTCTTGAGTCGTGAAGAGCGGAAAAGGGGCGGACGTGACGCGATAATTTTGTTCGAAGTTCAAGCCATGAGGAAAATCGATGTACAACTTAAACTCGGCAGATGAGTACGTTAAATGTCACACACGTCTTGCCGGCACCGACGATGCAACAATTGCAGAGTCGAGCATTGGGAGACGAAGTCGGCAACTTACGAGGATGTCGCAATGAGAAATCCGGTCAGTATCGTATGTCTGATGCTTGTTGCGTTCGGTGCCCTCGCGACTTCCCCTGTTTTCGCGCGCGGGGGAGCGGCGCCGAGTATCATGGGTTCGCCGGGCTATCAGCGGGCGCTGGAGGAATCGCGCAAACGTTACCGGGAAGAAGCGCAGCCCTCCACTCGGTCACAATCGGTCCATCCACGAAGGAAGTCGCGGAATCGCGGGCAGCACCACTAAGCGGTTTCGACGGCGTGGCCGGTCTACGGCACCGCGCCGACACCGATGCCGACACCGCCGCCAAAGCGGATGCAACTGTTCGAGCCGGGCATGCGGACAAAGCCGGGGCCGAATTCCGGGCAGGCCGCCGGTTGCGCGCGCGACGGCTTGAGTGGCCGATCTTGCGGATGAGCTTGCGGGCGCGGCCTCGGTTTCCTCGGCTCGGCCTGCTGCGCCTGCGCTGCCGAGATCAGAGTGACGGACAGTGCGACAGATACAATCGGCGGGAAAATGAAACGCATCGGAGCCTCGTGCCTGTCTGAAAGCGGATAACGGAGCGCTGCCGGGCTTGCGCCGCGACCGCTTTGCTATTGAACGCTCGCGCCCCAGCTTCGGGCGGTCTTCACGATCCAGTCTCTATATAATGTCAGGGGTGTGACGCCGGTGAGGCCGCCGCAGCCGGCCGAATTGTTGGCTGCCGTCGACCAGCTCACCACGCCGACGATCACGTTCGCGCCGTTTTGGGTTTCGAAAACCGGTGCGCCGGAATCGCCGGTGCATGCGCCGACGCCCGCGCGCTTGTTATCGGTGAGGGGATCGACCAGGCGGACCTGCAACGTGCCGGGCTTTCCGGTGACCACAAGGCCAGCCGCGCGCGCGGTGCCGACACCCACATCGCTGTCCGAGGCGGTGGCGCCAATGCCGATCACGGTGAACGGCGCGCCGGTCATGATCGGAAGGCGTGGTGCGCCGAGCATTCCCGGCGCCTTGTTCGGCACGGGCGAGGGCAACTGCAGCAGCGCAACGTCCGCTGTGGCGCGGTGCGCGGCGATGGCCTGCGCATTGTATTGCGGATGGGTGGCCATCTTCTGCGCGCTGAGCAGGCGCGGCGGCTGCGTGGTGTAATCGATCACGCGATACGACGTGTTCGGCATGATGCAATGACCTGCGGTCAGCACGATGGTCGGCGCGATCAGCGATCCGGTGCAGACGTTGCCGCGCGAGCCGATCACGGTCACCACGGTCCGCGCCGCCGCCTCGCTTGCTGCGGAGCGGCTGCCGGTGATGGCATGCGACGGCGAGACGAATGCCAACGAGAGGACGATGGCGGTGCAGAGGCGGGACAACAGGTTCATCCGCAAGGTTGAGCCTCGCCAAGCGCGCTTTGTCAACCGCGTTGGGTAACTGACCGAACACAAAGGTTTCATCAATGCCTGCATATCTCGTTACCGCGCCTGCGGCCGAGCCGCTGTCGCTTGCCGACGCCAAAGCTTTCCTGCGTGTCGAGCACAGCGATGATGATGCGATCATCACATCGCTGGTGTCAGCCGCGCGCAACCATGTCGAGGCCCTGACTCGCTGCGCGCTGATCACGCAGACCTGGCGGCTGGTACTGGACCGCTGGCCGGACGGCGGGCGCATCGTGCCGCGCATCGGTCCACTGCGCTCGCTCGCGGCGGTGCGCGTTTTCAACGCCGCAGGCGAAGCGAACGAGATCGATCCGGAGATTTTCGTGATCGACGCTGCTGCGGGTTCACTTGCTTCGCCGGCCTGGTCGCTGCCGGTGCCGGGGCGAAGTGTGGCGGGCATCGAACTCGATATCGAAGTCGGCTATGGCGCGGCGGTCGATGTTCCGCAGCGGTTGCTGCACGCGATCCGCATGCTGGTGGCGCACTGGTATGAGAACCGCGGCCTGATCGCCATTGGCTCCAGCGTTGCGATGATGCCTGCCAGCGTCAATGCCATGATCGCTTCCCATCGGGTGCTCTCGCTATGATCGATCCCGGACAATTGAAAACGCGGTTGGTGGTTCAGCAGCCGGCCGAGACGCCTGACGATCAGGGCGGCGTGGTGCGCACCTGGACCACATTCGCAACCGTGTGGGCGCAAGTGACGCCACTCGATGCGCGGCGAGATGTGGCGGCGGATGCCGATGGCGTCACGCAAAGCTACCGCATCGTCCTGCGCAGCCAT
>Ga0209023_10001782_pt1 | contig 28127 bp, 25 predicted proteins | sample LakOneMetagenome_FD_187468 | JGI IMG/M metagenome (GOLD analysis project Ga0209023, IMG submission 187468) | Freshwater and sediment microbial communities from Lake Erie, Canada (SPAdes) (version 2) | ecosystem: Environmental > Aquatic > Freshwater > Lentic | place: Lake Erie, Canada...
TTGCGTCCTACGGCATGCTCAGTTCGTGGCGGCCGACCACCATCCAGTGCACTTCGTCCGGACCGTCGGCGAAGCGGAGGTGGCGGACGTCCTGGTACATTTCGCCGAGCGGGCTCCAGTGCGAGATGCCGGTGGCGCCGTGCATCTGGATCGCCTGGTCGATGATCTTGCAGGCGCGCTCCGGCACCATGGCCTTGACCATGCTGACCCAGATCCGCGCCTCCTTGTTGCCGAGCACGTCCATCGCCTTGGCGGCCTTCAGCACCATCAGCCGCATCGCCTCGATCTCGCATCGGGCCTGCGCGATGATCTGCATGTTGCCGCCGAGATGGGCGATCTTCTTGCCGAAGGCTTCGCGGGTGAGGCCACGCTGCACCATCAGGTCGAGCGCCTTTTCGGCTTTGCCGATGGTGCGCATGCAGTGATGGATGCGGCCCGGTCCGAGGCGGACCTGCGAGATCTCGAAGCCACGGCCTTCGCCGAGCAGCATGTTCTCCTTCGGCACCCGGCAATTGTTGAAGCGCAGGTGCATGTGACCACGCGGCGCGTGGTCGTGGCCGAACACGTGCATCGGGCCGAGGATCTCGACGCCGGGGGTGTCGATCGGCACCAGGATCTGCGACTGCTGCTTGCTCGGCGGCGCGTCGGGATTGGTCTTCACCATCACGATCATGATCTTGCAGCGCGGATCGCCGGCGCCGGAGATGTAATATTTCTCGCCGTTGATCACCCACTCGTCGCCGACAAGCTTTGCGGTGGTCGAGATATTCTTGGCGTCGGACGAAGCCACATTGGGCTCGGTCATCGCATAGGCCGAGCGGATCTCGCCGGCCAGCAGCGGCTTCAGCCACTTGTCCTTCTGTGCCTTCGTGCCGACGCGTTCCAGCACTTCCATATTGCCGGTGTCGGGCGCCGAGCAGTTCATGGTCTCCGAGGCCATCGGATTCTTCGCGAGTTCGACCGCGATATAGGCGTAGTCGAGGTTCTTCAGGCCCTGGCCGGTTTCGTCATCGGGCAGGAAGAAGTTCCAGAGGCCTTCTTCCTTGGCCTTGTCCTTGGCCTTCTGCAGGCACGCGAGCTGCTCCGGCGTGAAGCTCCAGCGGTCCGTCTTGGCTTCGCCGAGCTTGGCGAATTCGACCGACATCGGATCGACGGTCTCGCGGATGAATTTCTTGACGTGCTCATACAGCGGGCGGACCTGCTCCGACATCCGCAGATCGTTCAGCTCTTCGTCCGGATTGAGGTTGTAGGTCGTGGTACGCGGGATGTAGGCGTGCTTCATGGATTATCCTCCCATTTGCGCAGTTGTTCTGCGGGCGGGCGCTTAGGCTCGTTGGCGCGCAATGTAGACGCCGGGGAGGGGCTTGTACAAGCGCGGGAGAAAGCGGCTTTTTTCTCGTGAGGGAATATGGCTTTCCGTGGCCTGCTCTTGGCGCCGGCGGTAATAGTGGCTGCTGAACGCATCAGGAACGGGTCAAAAAAGCGCATGCCTGGACCTAGCCCTCGCACGCACCTTGGCGCATGGTCGGCGGCGAACGCATCGCCAGCGGCGAACAATGTTTGAAACAGCAATGGCGACGGGAGAGAGTTTCGATGAAGACCGCTATTACCGAATTGTTTGGCATCAAGCACCCGATCATCCAGGGCGGCATGCATTACGTCGGCTTTGCCGAGCTTGCTTCCGCGGTCTCCAACGCCGGCGGGCTTGGCATCCTCACCGGGCTGACGCAGCGCACTCCGGAATTGCTGGCGAAGGAAATCGCCAGGTGCCGCGACATGACCGACAAGCCGTTCGGCGTAAACCTGACCTTCCTGCCGGCGTTCACCGCGCCGCCCTATCCGGAATATATCGCCGCGATCAAGGAAGGCGGCGTCAAGGCGGTCGAGACCGCCGGCCGCAGTCCGGAACAATACATGCCCTCGTTGAAGGCCGCCGGCATCAAGGTGATCCATAAATGCACCTCGGTGCGTCACTCGCTCAAGGCCGAGTCGATCGGTTGCGACGCCGTCAGCGTCGATGGTTTTGAGTGCGGCGGCCATCCCGGCGAGGACGACGTACCGAATATGATCCTGCTGCCGCGCGCGCAGGACGAGTTGAAGATCCCGTTCGTGGCGTCGGGCGGCATGGCCGATGCGCGCAGCCTGGTCGCGGCGCTGGCGATGGGCGCGCAGGGCATGAACATGGGCACGCGCTTCATGGCGACCAAGGAGGCGCCGATCCACGACAACGTCAAGAAGGCGCTGGTAGCGGCCTCCGAACTCGACACGCGGCTGATCATGCGCGCGATCCGCAACACCGAACGGGTGCTGAAGAACTCCGCCGTCGACCACCTGATCGAGATCGAGCGCGAGAAGGGCGCCAAGCTGAAGATCGACGACATCCACGATATGGTCGCAGGCGTCTATCCGAAGGTGATGATCGAGGGCCAGATGGATGCCGGCGCCTGGAGCTGCGGCATGGTCGCCGGCCTGATCCACGACATCCCGACGGTGAAGGAATTGATCGACCGCATCATGGCGGATGCCGAGCAGTTGATCCGCGCGAGGCTGACGGGATTTCTGGACGGCGACGCCGCGAAGAAGGTGGCTTGAGGCGGTGGCCTAAGCCCGCGCTGTCATTGCGAGGAGCAACCATTAACTCCTCATGGTGAGGAGGCGCGCAGCGCCGTCTCGAACCATGAGGCCCCGAAATTTCGAATCCTGGGCCATCCTTCGAGACGCCGCTTCGCGGCTCCTCAGGATGAGGACCTACGGCAGCGGCGTGCCCTTGTTGAGGCCGGGCAAAGTGCTGGTATCCACCGGCGCCAGGTCGCTGACGCTGCCGTCACCGAGGAACGCGTCGAGCGCTTCCTGAATGGCCTCCTTCGCCTTCTCCGGGCCGCGGTCGCTCATCCAGGTATGCTGATATTTGGTATGCACGATGTCGATGCCTTCGGCCTTGGCCTGGTCGGGCGTCGGCAGCACGCCTGGGTCGGTCTTGAAGTGCGGGTCGTCCGAACGGAATGACAGGATCTTCATCTTGTCGCTGAGCACGAACGGCACACGCAGATTGTCGAGCGTGACCACCTTGCTGACGAGGTCGACATGCTGCTTGGCGAAATACATCGCGGTGTCGCCGCCGTTGGAGTGGCCGACCAGCGTCAGATGATCGAAATCCGCGTTGGGACGGCGCTTCTTCATTTCGCCGACGGCAAACAGGATATTGGCCTCGCCCTTCTTGTAGACGTCGAGCCGGCCGACATAAGGCTGGCCTTCCTTGGTCACCAGCGGCGGATCGCTGGGGTTATCCTGCTGGATGCTGACGACCAGATAGCCGCGTGCCGCGAATACGTTGGCGAGGAACGAATACTCGGTGTTCTTGACGGTGTTGCCGTTCGAGATGATCGCGACCGGCAGCTTCCAGTAGCCGGCGTCGGCCTTCCATTCGTAGTCGCGGCGCACGGCGACGTCGACCGAGACCGGCCGCTGCCGTGCTGCGTCGAACAGATCGAGGGCTTCGTGATGAATGCCCCATTTGCTGATGGCGTAGTACTGCGCAGCGACCACGGCGCATAGGCACGCCAGAATGGTGATCCCGCGTTTCATCGTTTCCGTCCCGTAGGATTGATACTCAAAATATGGTGTTTCAACGCGCGGATGGCAGTTCCGGATGCGCACCAGGCGGCATTAAATTTGGGAAAGCTTCGGAACCAGGTGCGCAGGGTGGGTTGGGCGACTTGTCCGCCGTAGCTCGAAGAGCGAAGGCGGAAGCCGTAATCCACCCTCTTTTTGCCCGGTGAGAGAAGCGGTGGGTTACGCTTAAGCTAACCCACCCTACGATTCTCAGCTCGCCATCCGGTGCACGGCGCAGATCTTGTTGCCGTCGGGATCGCGCAGGTAGGCGATATAGAGCTTGTTGCCGGCGCCCTCACGAATGCCGGGCGGGTCTTCGCACGGCGTCGCGCCATTGGCGACCCCGGCCGCGTGCCAGGCGTCGGCCTGCTCGGGCGAGTTGGCGGTGAAGCCGATGGTGCCGCCGTTGGCGAACGTCGCCGGCTGGCCGTTGATCGGCTTCGACACCGAGAACGTGCCTGTCTTGGTGAAGTAGAAAATGCGGTGGCGATCGACCTTGGCCGGCCGGACGTCGAGCGTGCCGAGCAGCGCGTCATAAAACGTCTTGGCCCGGTCCAGGTCGTTGGTCCCGATCATGATATGCGAAAACATTCGTCAGTCTCTCCCCAAGTTTCCCTAAGCTATCCCGGACGTGTGGTGTTTGCCGGGTAACGGCCCCTCAGCGGCGCCGGAAAATGACGCTAACAGCACCGGTCGGCTTTCGGAAGCGCGAGGCGTAGCAGATTTTGCTCTGGTGCGGCCCCCGGCGAGGCTTTTCCGTTCCGTGAAGCCGGGTATCTGCCCGGAACAGCGCTAATCGTTCCCGCAGCGGACAAATGGGGCGGTAACACCTTGCTGCCCAGCCGGTTTCGTCGGGCTGCCATTCCCGAACGCATCTTGTGCATCGCAGCAATAACCATAGAACGGGTGCCGACTGCAAAGGAATGTACGTGTCCGACATCAATGCCGACGCCTGGGTATCCTCAGGCCACCGCCCGATGGGCTTTCCCGAATTCGTCGTCGTGATCGCTTCGATCATGGCGCTCAATCCGCTGGCGATGGACATGATGCTGCCGGCGCTGCCGAACATCGGCTCGGCGTTCCACATCACCGTCGCCAACCGCCCGCAAATGGTGCTGTCGACCTTCCTGATCGGCTTCGGCGTCGGGCAGTTCGTGATGGGACCGTTGTCCGACCGGTTCGGCCGCCGCCCGGTGCTGCTCGGCGGCATGATCGTCTATTGCGTCGCCAGCGGGCTTGCGATCGCGGCTCCGTCGTTCGAGACCTTGCTGCTGGCTCGCGCGCTGCAGGGGCTCGGCACGTCGGCGACGCGCGTGATCGCCGTCTCCATCGTTCGCGACTGCTATGCCGGCCGCAAGATGGCGAGCGTGATGTCGTTGACGATGATGGTTTTCATCGCCGTCCCGGTGATCGCGCCGTCGTTCGGGCAGGCCGTGATGCTGCTGGCGCAATGGCGCGGCATTTTCATCGTGCTGATGCTGTATGGTGTCGCAGCCCTGATCTGGAGTGCGCTGCGGATGCCGGAGACGCTGCCGGTCTCGATGCGCAAATCACTCGCCATTCGCGACGTGCTCGGCGCGTTCCGACAGACCGTGACCAACCGCCAGACCTTCGGTTACGCGCTTGCGGCCGGTGGTGTGATGGGATCGCTGTTCGCTTTCGTGTTTTCGTCGCAGCAGATTTTCACCGAGATCTACCATCTCGGGCATTATTTCCCGCTGGCATTCGCGGCCATTGCGGTCGGTGTCGCCATCGCCGGGTTTCTCAACGCCAAGATCGTCGGCAAGGTCGGCATGCGCGTGATGTCGCATACCGCGCTGGTGATTTTCGTGGCGGTTGCCGGAATCATGTTCGCCGCGACACGGCTGCAAATGCTGCCGCTCGGCCTGTTCATGCCGCTGGCTGCCATGATGATGTTCGCGTTCGGGCTGATGATGGCAAACTTCACCGCGCTGGCGATGGAGCCGCAGGGCCATATCGCCGGCACCGCGTCATCGCTGTACGGCTCGATCACGACGCTGCTCGGTATCGCCATCGGCGCCACCATCGGCCAGGACTATGACGGCACGCTGGTGCCGTTTACGACCGGATTCTTTCTCTGCACGCTGGCTGCACTTGGCGTCGTGCTGGTGGTCGAAAAGGGCCGGCTGTTTCGGCCGCACAAGTTCGTCATCAAACAGGATTCAGCGCACTAGGATTTCGCGGGCTTCCGGGTGACGATCGGCCCCATGTGGGCAAGAACCTCTTTCGGCACGTTGTACTGCCGCATCATGCGCGTGGTGTCGCGCAGGCCGCAGGACTCGCGCTGCACGACGAACATCCACAGTGCGTAGCCGGCCTGCTTGACGAGTTCCCCGCGGATTTCGGAATTGGTCTCGGTGGTCTTCGGACAAGCGGCCAGCGCCGCCAGCGCAGCTTCGAGCCGCCGGCCCAACCGCCCCAGCGCTGAGGCCTTTTCCTCGAGCAGTTCGTCCTGGAGGATGGCGTATCCGGAACGGAAAATATCCAGCGTCACGGCGGCTGCGTCCTGGGTTAGTCCTGTACCGGTAATTTTATGAGTTGGCAGGGCGTTGTTCAAGGCGGTCAGACCACCATCATCGGGCGCTGCCCGACGGGCAAATCACGCCAGATATGGGTCAATCTACGGTTGCAAAAATAAATTGCTGGCCCCGTCGGGCAAATCAGATTTAGGACTCCCGCCATCCTGTCCCGCCAGAGGGGCGTTGGCCATCGTCGCAAACGAGGGGCAGGGAGCGGTGGACGCGAGGCTGCGACTGACGAGCGCAGCTTTTGCGTACGGTGAAATCGTTTGGGTCCGACGCCCCGATGCAGGCGTCAAGCTCGAAGGCCGCTAACGCGGCCCGAGGGCGATGGTGTCACAAAAAGCAGGGTCACCAGGACGATCTCGTATAAGCCGTAAAGCCATTGCGCAGGGAAGGCCGGAGGCTCTCCGCTGAACCTGTATGCTCGTGGGCAGCATATCTTTTTTGCAACAGCCTGCGAGACCGCGGGTGCAGCGCGCACCCGGTCTTCCCTGCGCCCTCTGATTTCACGAGGGCCGACGAAATGCAAAACTTCGGGCAGATGATGTCGCGAGAAGGCGTCCTCGTATCCATCCGTCGTCCCGGCGAAGGCCGGGACCCATAACCTCGAAGAGGTGTGATGAACGAAGCTGAAGCTACAACCCTTTTCATTACAGCCGACGGTGTTTATGGGTCCCGGCTTTCGCCGGGACGACACGCGGATAGGTCTTCGCACCCGTCGCTAAAACGCCGTATATCCGCCGTCGATCACGAACGTATCCGCCGTATGATACGACGACGCCTTGCTCATGATGTAGACCGCAATGCCGCCGAAATCCGCGGGCTCGCCGAAGCGGCGTACCGGAATGCGCGGCATCACGTTGGCGACGAACTTGTCATTGGCCATGATGCCCGCCGTCATGTCGCTCTTGATCCAGCCCGGCAGGATCGCATTCGCGGTGACGTCGTAACGCGCCAGTTCGACGGCGAGCGCGCGGCACAGCGCGTTCAGCGCGGCTTTGGTTCCGGCGTAGTGTTCGTTGCGCGCAGTGCCGAACAGCGAGGCGAGGCTGGAGGTCGCGACCAGCCGGCCGAACTTGTCGCCGGCCTCGGCGCGTTCGGTCATGTGGCGCGCGGCGGCCTGGAACACGTGGAACACGCCGTCGAGATTGGTCGCGAACATCCGGCGCCATTCCTCCTCGGTGCGGTCGATGAAAGCGCGCCGTCCGCCGCCGCCGATGCCGGCATTGGCAAAGCAGCCGTCGACCCGTCCGAAGGTGTCGAGCGTCGCCTTCATCGCAGTTTTCACCGAAGCGGGATCGGAGACGTCGCAGATCTGGGTGTGAACCTTGCCCTTGCCGGAGCTCATGGTGGCCGCTGCGCTCTTGTTCTTGTCGGCGTTGCGGCCCCAGATCGAGACGTTGCAGCCCTCGGCGTGCAGCGCCTACGCGATGCCGAGGCCGATGCCGCCATTGCCGCCGGTGATCACGGCCGTGCGGCCGGTGAGGTCGAAGATGCTCATGCTGGTATTCCTTATCGGTATTCCCCAAGGCATTTTTTGGGGTGTTTCCATTTCCTCTGGCGCGCGCTAGTCACTGCGTCCAGTGGCGGGCACATGTTCGGGCGCAACCATGGACAAGCCTGTCCGGAAAATCAAATATGGGTCGAGACATCAGACTTGACCCATCGCGCACCAAATAGCGCGTAAACGCAACTCGCGAGGAAACAAATGCAGTTCAAGCACGTCACGCTCGATTTCGATGGTTCGGTGGCCATCCTCAAGCTCGATCATCAGGAGGTCATGAACGCCGTTTCGGTGGACATGCTGGGCGGCCTTGGCGAGGCGCTGGATGCGATCGAGGAGAAGCGCAGCGAGGTACGCTGCCTCGTCATTACCGGCGCCGGGCGCGCATTTTGCACCGGCGCCAATCTTCAAGGCCGTAACAACGCCAAGCCCGGCAAGGTCAACGCCGGCGCCGCGCTGGAAACCGCGTTCCACCCGTTCCTGAGGCGTTTGCGCAACCTGCATTGCCCGATCGTCACCGCCGTCAACGGCCCGGCCGCCGGCGCCGGGATGAGTTTTGCGTTGATGGGCGACATGATCCTGTGCGCGCGCTCGTCCTACTTCCTGCAGGCGTTCCGCCGCATCGGCCTGGTGCCGGATTGCGGCTCGACCTGGCTGTTGCCGCGCATGATCGGCAAGGCGCGCTCGGTCGAATTGTCGCTGATGGGCGAACGGCTGCCGGCGGAAAAGGCGCTGGAATGGGGCCTCGTCAACCGCGTCCATGACGACGCAACCCTGATGGAAGAGACGATGAAGCTGGCGCACGATCTCGCCAACGGGCCGACGATTGCGCTGTCGCTGATCCGGAAGCTCTATTGGGACAGCCCGGAAAATTCCTACGAGCAGCAGCTCAACCTCGAATTCGAATCGCAGCGCATCGCCGGCGCGGCCGAAGACTTCAAAGAGGGCGTGACGGCGTTTCTTGAAAAGCGTCCCGCCAAGTTCAAGGGTAAATGATCTGGACCAGATGATCGAACAGCAACTCGGACGCTGCGTCGCCTCCTTCTATCCGGGAGCGACCGGCGTCACTGGCGCCGCAAAACTCTCGGGCGGCGCCAGCCAGGAGACCTGGACGTTTGACATCGTGCATGCCGGTGGTTCGACCGGCGCGATCCTGCGCCGCGCGCCGCCGGGTTATGGCGCCTCGCCGGGACGGGCCGCAGGCCTCGATGCCGAGGCGACGCTGATGCAGCTCGCGCATGACGCCGGCCTGCCGTCACCGCGGGTGATGCATGTGCTCGGGCCGGAGGACGAACTCGGCACCGGCTTCATCATGCAGCGGATCGAGGGCGAAACCATCGCGCGCAAGATTTTGCGTGACGAGGAATATGCCAGGGCGCGGCCGCTGCTGGCGCGGCAACTCGGAAAGGTCATCGCGGGCATTCACGGCTTGCCGGCGGCGAAATTGCCGAAACTGCGGGAGATGTCGGCGACCAAAGAAATCGCCGATCTCGAACGCGAGTACCGCAGTTTCAACTGGCCGCGGCCGGTGTTCGAACTGGCGCTGCGCTGGTTGCGGGAACGCGATCCCGGACCATCGAAGGAAGTGACGCTGGTGCATGGCGACTTCCGCCACGGCAACCTGATCATCGGCGCCGACGGCGTTCGCGCCGTGCTGGACTGGGAACTCGCGCATTTCGGCGATCCGATGGAGGACCTGGGCTGGATCTGCGTCAACTCCTGGCGCTTCGGCGAGATCGACAAGCCGGTCGGCGGCTTCGGTTCGCGCGAGGACCTGTTCGCGGGCTATGAGGAGACCGGCCGCAAATGCGACCCCGATCGCGTGATGTTCTGGGAAGTGATGGGTACGCTGCGCTGGGGCATCATGTGCTGCGGCATGATGCAACGCTTCCGCTCCGGGCCCGATCATTCGATGGAGCGCGCGATGATCGGCCGGCGTTCGTCTGAGACCGAAATCGATCTATTGCGTTTGCTCGCGCCGAGAGGGTCATAAGATGCAGGACGAACCGACGCCCACCGAGCTGCTCAAGGCCGTCGCCGATTTCCTGCGCAACGAAATTGCGCCCGCGATCAAGGGGCACAACGCCTTCAAGCTCCGCGTCGGCATCAACGCGTTGGATCTGGTGACGCGACAATTGGCGCTGGCTGCTGATGGCGATACCGCGGAACATGCGCGGTTGAGGCAGTTGCTTCGCGCCGATGGCTCACTGCTCGAACTCAATCGCGCGCTCTCGGACAAGATTGCAAAGGGCGAGGTCGATTTGCTGACGCCGGGGCTGTCGGACCATCTGTGGCAGACCACGATGGACAAGCTCGCCGTCGATCAGCCGAACTATGCCGCGTACAAGCGGGAGATGGGTGAGAAGTAAGTCGTGTTACCGGCCTCTCAGCAGCGTTCCCCGGATGCTGCGCAGCGCGAAGCGGTGCGCTGCTGGTCCGGGGTCCATCGGCTTGTGGCGCAGCATGGGTCCCGGCTCTGCGGAGCGGCACTGCGCGCCGCACCGCGTCCGGGACACGGAGAGCGTCACCTTCCCAGCCACTTCGGCGGGCGCTTCTCCGAAAATGCCTTCGGTCCCTCGATGTAGTCCTGCGAGGTCGCCATCGCCTTCACCGCGGGGAATTCGCGCTGGTCGGTCATCGCCTGTTCCAGCGAGAGTTCGAGGCCCTTCTGGATCGCCTGCTTGGAAGCACGGATCGACATCGGCGAGTTTTTGCAGATGCTCTCGGCCCAGCGCTCCGCGGCCCCCATCAGTTCGTTCTGCGGCACCACCTCGTTGACGAAACCGAGTTCGAGGCCTTCCTTCGCCGAGACATGGCGCGCGGTCAGGATCATGCCCATGGCGCGCTTCAGCCCGATCTGGCGCGGCAGCCGCTGCAGGCCGCCGGCAAGCGCTGCGAGGCCGACGCGCGGCTCGGGCAAAGCAAAGGTCGCGTTGTCGGAGGCGATGATGAGGTCGCAGGCCAGCGCCACTTCAAAGCCGCCGCCCATCGCCACGCCGTTGACGGCGGCGATGATCGGCTTGTCGCAGTCGAAGCGCGCGGTCAGGCCGGCAAAGCCGCCCTTGTCCCAGCCGCGTTTGCCGCCAGCGGCCTGCCATTTCAGGTCGTTGCCGGCGCAGAATGCCTTGTCGCCGGCGCCGGTGACGATCGCGACCCACTGGTCCGGATCGGTGGAGAAGTCGTCGAACACCTTGTTGAGCTCGAAATGAGCGTCGATATGCAGCGCGTTGTACACTTCGGGGCGCGACAACGTGATGATCGTGATCGGTCCCTTGCGCGTGACCTTGGAAAACTTGAGATCCATGTTTGCTCCCGTGTTGATTTTCTGCGGCAAAGAATATTGGTCGCGATACTAGCGCCTGCGCGGCTGCCGGTGCCATCCAATTACGCAAAGGCCCCGCGCGTGCCAAGCGCGATTGCCTTGCTTGACTTGCAGGCGGTCTTCCAACCTTAATCGATCCGGGCAGAAGCGCCTCGTAGCGCCTAAACGCAAATCAAAAATCAACGCTTCCGGGAGACACCGCCTTGGATTTCGCACTTCCCGCCGACCTCGTCGCCTATCTCGGTGAACTCGATCGCTTCATTGAACGCGAGATCAAGCCGCTGGAACAGGCCGATGACAACATCCGCTTCTTTGATCACCGCCGCGAATGGGCCCGCACCGATTTCGATAACGGCGGCCTGCCGCGGCACGAGTGGGAAGTGCTGCTGCGCAAGGTCAAGAACCTGGCGGATGCTGCCGGCCATCTGCGCTTCGCGATCCCGAAACGCTACGGCGGCAAGGACGGTTCCAACCTGTGGATGGCCGTGATCCGCGAACATTTTGCGGCCAAGGGCCTCGGCCTGCACAACGACTTGCAGAACGAGCATTCGATCGTCGGCAACCTGCCGCTGGTGACGATGCTCGATCGTTACGGGCGCGACGACCAGAAGGCGATGATCGAGGGATCCATTACCGGCAAATATCGCATCACCTTTGGCCTGACCGAGCCCGATCATGGCTCCGACGCGACGCACATGGAAACGAGGGCGGTGCCGGCGACGCGCGACAACGTCAAGGGCTGGCTCGTCAACGGCGAGAAGATGTGGACCACGGGCATGCACGTCGCGACCCATTGCGCGCTGTTCGCGCGCACCTCGGGTGAGGACGGCGATGCCCGCGGCATCACCTGCCTGCTGGTGCCGGCCAAGAGCGAGGGCGTGAAGGTCGAGGAGTACATGTGGACCTTCAACATGCCGACCGATCACCCGCGCGTCAGCTTTACCGACGTGTTCGTGCCTGACGATGCGCTGTTCGGCGAGGTCGGCCGCGGCCTGTCGCTGGCGCAGTGCTTCGTGCACGAGAACCGCATCCGACAGGCGGCGAGCTCGCTGGGGGCTGCGGTCTACTGCATCAATGAGAGCGTCAAATATGCGCGCGAGCGCAAACCGTTCGGCAAGGCGCTGGCCGAGAATCAGGCGATCCAGTGGCCGCTGGTGGAGCTGGCGACGCAGGCCGAGATGCTGCGGCTATTGATCCGCAAGACGGCGTGGGAGATGGACCAGCTCACCCAGGCGCAGGTCGAGCATACGCTGTCAGATAAAGTCTCGATGTGTAACTTCTGGGCCAACCGGCTCTGCTGCGAAGCCGCCGATCGCGCCATGCAGGTCCATGGCGGCATGGGTTATTCACGCCACAAACCGTTCGAACACATCTACCGCCATCACCGCCGCTACCGCATCACCGAAGGCAGCGAGGAAATCCAGAAGCGCAAGGTGGCGGGTTTCCTGTTCGGCTATATGGGGGCGGGGAAGCATTAGCCCCGCTGTCGTCCCGTGGACACCGCTGTCATACCCCGCGAAGGCGGGGTATCCAGTACGCCGCGGCGGTGCGGTTCAATCACAAGCGCCTCTGGAATACTGGATCACCCGCTTTCGCGGGTGATGACAGCGAGTGGCTCAATTCACCTGCCGATCCTTGCCAGCCCAATACGGATCGCGCAGATTCCGCCGCAGAATCTTCCCTGACGGATTGCGCGGCAAGGCTTCGAGAAAGTCCACCGACTTCGGCGTCTTGAACCCCGCGATGCGCTCGCGGGTGAAGTTGATGATGTCGGTCGATGTCGCGGATTTGCCGGGCTTCATCACCACCACGGCCTTGACCGCTTCGCCCCATTTGTCGTCGGGGATGCCGATCACGGCGGCTTCGGCCACATCCGGGTGGTCGCAGATCGCGCTCTCGACTTCGGCGGGATAGATGTTCTCGCCGCCCGAGATGATCATGTCCTTGATGCGATCGTGGATATAGAGGTAGCCGTCCTCGTCCATGTAGCCGGCATCGCCGGTGCGCAGCCAGCCGTCGCTACGCAGCGTAGCAGCGGTTGCTTCCGGCAGGTTCCAGTAGCCGGCCATGTTGGAGCCGGAGCGGGTGGCGATCTCGCCGACCTGGCGCGGCGGCAACGGCTTGCCATCGGCGTCGAGGATCGCAAGCTCGATGCCGGGCAGCGCCTTGCCGGCGGAGCGCATACGCTCCAGCCCCTCGACATGGTCCTCGGGCGGCAGCGCCACGATGGTGCCGGTGGTCTCGGTCATGCCGTACATCTGCACGAAGCCGCACTTGAAGACCTCGATGCATTCCTTCAGCAGCGCCGCCGGGATCGGCGAGGCGCCGTACAGCATGTATTTCAGCCGTGAGAAGTCGACCTGCCGCGCGCGCGGCTGCCGCACCACGAACTGCATCGCAGCCGGCACCATGAACAATTTGGTGATGCCGGACTGCTCGAAGAAGTCCAGCACCTTGGTCGGATCGAACTCGCGCGCGATCACGCCGCGGGCGCCGTGATAGAGGCCCATCACGCCCCAGCCGGAACCGCCGATGTGGAAGATCGGCATCGCCACCAGCGAGACGTCGTCGGTCGACCACCGGTTCCACTCCGGCTTCTCGGCCTCGTTGCCGGTCTGCACCAGGTTGAGGAAGTTGGCGTGCGACAGCATCGCGCCCTTCGGCTTGCCCGTGGTGCCCGACGTATAGAGCTGGATCGCGATCTCCTTCGGGCCGATCGCGACTTTGGGATCGTCAGGGCTCGCGGCATCGCGCCAGGCCGTAAAATCCTGCCACTCCGGCGCGCCACCCTCGGTGGTGATGATGTGCCTCACATCAGGCAATTGCGGCTTCAGCGCGCGCGCCTGGGCGATGAATTCGGGGCCGACGAACAGCACCGGCGCCTTGCAGTCGCCGACGATGAAAGCGACTTCGGGACCAGCGAGACGCCAGTTCACCGGCGCCATCACCACATTGGCCTTCATGGCGCCGAGCAGCAGTTCGAAATAGATATCGCTGTTCTTGCCGAGATAGGCGATGCGCTCGCGCGGCTTGACACCGAGCGCGATCAGCGCGTTGGCGACGCGGTTGGTCTTGATGTCGAATTCGGCGAAGGTGGTTTGGCGTCCCTCGAATTCATAGGCCAGCGCGTTGCCGCGATTCTTCGCTTGCGCGCGCACCATATCGGCCAGGTTGGCCAGTGGCTGTGTGGACATGTCGCTCCCGTAACGTCTTGTTTTCGTTGCGCGGAGTGTGGCGTCATCCGGCAACAAAGACAATACGGGATCAACTCATCCCCGCGCGGCGCGGTCCTTTTCGTTCTGCGCCTTGATCGAATCACGCGCCGTGTTCCAGTCGGCGTCACTCCAGTCGCGCAACTGGTAGAAGTTGCCGCCCATCGCGAGCGCTTGCGCGCCATCCATCGCGATGGTCTCGCCGTTGATCCAGTCGCAGCCGCCGGAAATCAAAAACACCGCAAGGTTCTGCAACTCCTCCATGGTGCCGACCCGGCCCATCGGGTTCTGCGCCCTGGTGCGCGCCCCGGCCTCGTCGCCGGGCTTGATGCGCTTGCTCATGCCTTCGGTCGGAATTTCGCCGGGCGCGATGGTGTTGAGGCGGATGCCGTATTTGCCCCATTCGACCGCGAGCGACATCGTCATGGCGTGGATTGCCGACTTGCTCATCGCCGACGGCACCACGTAAGGCGAACCGTTGCGCACCCAGGTTACGGTGATCGACACCACGTTGCCGCGCTGCTTGGCGGCGATCCAGCGCCGGCCGACCGCATGGGTGACGTAGAAGGTGCCGTGCATCACGATGTTGGCGACCGCATCGAAGCCACGCGGTGACAGCTCTTCCGAGCGCGAGATGAAATTGCCGGCGGCGTTGTTGATGAGATCGGTGAGGGGACCCGACACGGTCCAGATCTGCTCGATCATTTCGTCGACCGCCATCGAATTGCGGATGTCGACGCCGTGGCTGACGACGCTTCCACCGTGCAGGTCCATCAACTCGGTTGCGGTCTCGTCGCACACGCTCTTGCGGCGGCCGCAGATATGGACCTCGGCGCCAAGCTGGAGAAAGCGCGCCGCCATTGATTTGCCGAGGCCGGTGCCGCCTCCGGTCACGAGAATGCGCCGCCCGGCGAGAAGCTGATCGTTGAACATCGTTTCCACCCAAGGGAATTGTCTGTTAATTGGTCGATTGACTAAATCCGGCCAACGCCGTTCTGTAAAGCGACAACCAAGAAGTAGCGGAGGAAAATTCTCATGGAGCAACGCGTTTCGATATCGATTGCCGACGGCGTCGCCGACGTCCGGCTGGTACGCGCGGACAAGATGAACGCGCTGGATGCCGCGATGTTCGAAGCGCTGGTGGCAGCAACCGAGCGGCTTTCGAAGGAAAAAGCCGTTCGGGCGGTAGTATTATCCGGCGAGGGCCGCGCGTTCTGCGCCGGTCTCGACATGGGCCGCTTCCAGGCGATGAAGGAGAGCGGCGGTAACGGAGTAGCTGGAGGCGAGAAGCGCGACCTGTCGATCCGCACCCACGGGCAGGCCAACTTTGCCCAGCAGGCGGTGTGGGGCTGGCGCCAGTTGCCAGTGCCGGTGATTGCCGCGATCCAGGGCGTGGCGTTCGGTGGTGGCTTCCAGCTCGCGCTCGGCGCCGACATCCGTTTCCTCACCCCGGATGCGCGGATGTCGATCATGGAAATCAAATGGGGCCTGGTCCCCGACATGGCCGGCACGCCGATTCTTGCGAGTCTCGTGCGCGACGACATCCTGCGCGAGCTGACCTACACCGGCCGCATCTTCTCGGCGCAGGAAGCGATGAGCTACGGCCTCGCAACACGGATCTGCGATGATCCGCACAAGGCTGCGTTGGAGCTGGCGCACGAGATCGCCGGCAAGAGCCCCGATGCGATCCGTGCTAACAAGCGTATGCTCAACAAGCTCACGGTCGATCCCGGTCCGGCGTTGCTCGCCGAGTCGGTCGAACAGCAGAAGCTGCTCGGCAGTCCGAACCAGACCGAAGCGGTGCGTGCGAATATGGAAAAGCGTGCGCCGCGGTTTGCGGAGGCGGGGTAGTAGAAGCTGTCGTTCCGGGGCGATGCGAAGCATCGAACCCGGAAGTTCGGCCTTCCGGGTTCGCTTCGCGCCCCGGAATGACAGCAAAGCCCGACACAGAATCGGAAAACGACAATGACATCCCTGTTCCACGGCATCATCAGCGGCCCGCGCCGGCGCAGCCATGACGAGGTCGCCGATCGCGCCGATCGCATTGCCTTTGGGTTGCAGAAGCTCGGCGTCAAGCAAGGCGATAGCGTCTGCATGCTGATGCGCAACGACATCGCCTTCATTGAGGCGGCGTATGCGGCGATGCGGCTCGGCGCTTACGGCGTCCCGGTCAACTGGCACTTCAAGCCGGAAGAGATCAACTACGTGCTGACGGATTCGGGTTCGACGGTGCTGATCGCGCATGCCGACACGCTGCATCAGTTACGTGATGCGATTCCTTCCGGCGTCACCGTGCTCAGCGTACCGACGCCGCCGGAAATTCTCTCCAACTACAGGATCAATCCCGACCATCTCGGCACGCCGGACTTCGCGATCGATTTCGAATCCTGGTTGAAGCAGTTCCCACGCTATGACGGCCCTGCGGTGCCGCAACCGCAGAACATGATCTACACCTCGGGCACCACGGGTCATCCCAAAGGGGTTCGCCGCCACGCGCCGACGCCCGAGCAGAGTGCGAACGCTGAAGCCATGCGCGGCATGATCTACGGCCTCAAGCCCGGCGCACGCGCGTTGCTGCCGGGGCCGCTCTATCACTCAGCGCCGAATTCGTTCGGTCTGCGCGCCGGCCGCCTTGGTGGCGCGCTGGTGATCCTGCCGCGCTTCGAGCCCGAGGAATTTCTGGCGATCGTCGAACGCGAGAAGGTCGACACCATCTTCATGGTGCCGACGATGTTCATCCGGCTGATGAAACTGCCGGAGGCTGTGCGCCAGAAATACGACATGTCGTCGCTCCGCCACATCATTCACGCCGCTGCACCCTGTCCGGCCGACGTCAAGCGCGCGATGATCGAATGGTGGGGACCGGTGATCTACGAATTCTACGGCTCGACCGAATCGGGAGCGGTGACTTTCGCCAATTCCGAGGACGCGCTGAAGAAGCCCGGCACGGTCGGCAAGATTTCGCCCGGTGCGGAGTTGCGCTTCATCGGCGACGACGGCCGCGAACTGCCGCAGGGCGAGATCGGCGAAATCTATTCGCGCATCGCCGGCAATCCCGATTTCACCTATCATAACAAGCCGGAGAAGCGCACCGAGATCGACCGCGAAGGCTTCATCACCTCCGGCGACGTCGGCTACATCGACGCCGACGGCTATGTCTTCATCTGCGATCGCAAGCGCGACATGGTGATTTCGGGCGGCGTCAACATCTACCCGGCCGAGATCGAGGCGGCGCTGCATGCCATTCCCGGCGTGCATGACTGCGCCGTGTTCGGCATTCCCGACACGGAGTTCGGCGAGGCGCTGATGGCGGTGGTCGAGCCGCAGCCGGGCGTGACGCTCGACATTGCCTCCGTCCGGGCCCAGCTCAGGATATCGCTGGCCGACTACAAGGTGCCGAAGCACATCGAAATCCAGGGCAACCTGCCGCGGGAAGATTCCGGCAAAATCTTCAAGCGCCGGCTGCGCGATCCCTACTGGGAGCGAGCGGGCCGCAAGATTTAGTGATCCCACTCGTGCCCCGGACGCTGTTCCGCGTCCGGGACACGAAGTTTGCACCGCCCGCATCTTTATCTTGCACTGCGGCAAAAAGATTGCACACTCGGAGCTGCCGGGCAGTTTCCGAGGTACCCCACCATGCTTTCTGATACTGAAGTCCGGTCCAATCGCGTCGAGGACGCCGAGGACGCTCGGCTGCGCACCGATATTCGGCTACTGGGGCGGATTCTCGGCGATACCGTGCGGGACCAGGAGGGCGCCGACGTGTTCGACTTGGTCGAGCGCATCCGGCAGACCTCGATCCGGTTCCATCGCGACGAGGACAAGGAGGCGCGGGGAGAACTCGAAGCCATCCTCGACAGCATGTCGATCGGCCAGACCGTGCGTATCGTCCGCGCCTTCAGCTATTTCTCGCACCTCGCCAACATCGCCGAGGACCAGAACAACATCCGCCAGATGCGGGCGCGTGCGACCGCGGGCGGAGCGCCGGCGCAGGGAACGCTGGCCGGGACCTTGGCCCATGCACGGGCCGCCGGCTTCAAGGCCGCGGATTTGAGGAAATTCTTCGCCGAGGCGCTGGTCAGCCCGGTGCTGACGGCGCATCCGACCGAGGTTCGCCGCAAGAGCACGATCGATCGCGAAATGGAGATTGCGGCGCTGCTGGACCGGCGCGAACGGGTGTTGCTCACGCCGCAGGAAATCGAAGCCGATGACGAGCAGTTGCGCCGCGAGGTGCTGACGCTGTGGAAGACCAACCTGCTGCGCCGGACCAAGCTCACCGTGCTCGACGAGGTCGCCAACGGGCTGTCGTTCTATGATTACACCTTCCTGAACGAGGTGCCGCGGCTGCACTGCGCGCTCGAGGATCGATTGAACGACGGCAACGGCGCAGCGCCCGGTGACCTGGCGTCGTTCCTGCGGATGGGAAGCTGGATCGGCGGTGATCGCGACGGCAACCCGTTCGTCACCGCGGACGTCATGCGCGGCACGCTGAAGCTGCAGTCGAGCCGCGCGCTGGGATTCTATCTCGAGGAACTGCATGTGCTCGGCGCCGAACTGTCGATGGCGGCGCATCTGGCCGACGTGTCGAAGGATCTGCGTGCGCTGGCCGAACGGTCGCCCGACACCTCGCCGCACCGGGTGGGCGAGCCGTATCGATTGGCGGTATCCGGCATCTATGCCCGGCTGGCGGCGACTGCGCTGAAACTCGACGTGGAAACGCGAAGGCCGCCGGTCGGCGAGGCCGCGCCGTATGATACGGTCAAGGAGTTCAAGGCCGATCTCGATATCCTCTATCGTTCGCTGATCTCGAACAATTCCGCCGTGATTGCGCGCGGCCGGCTGCGGCAGTTGCGCCGGGCGGTGGATTGCTTCGGCTTCCACCTCGCAAGCCTCGATATCAGGCAGAACTCCGCGGTGCACGAGCGCACCGTCGCCGAGCTGATCGACGCGGCGACGCCGGGCATGTCCTATCTGGCGCTGAACGAGGAAGCGCGGGTGGCGCTGCTCACCAGCGAACTGCGCAACTCGCGGCCGCTGACCTCGCCGTTCGTCAAATACAGCGAGGAGACGCTCGGCGAACTCGCGGTGTTCCATGCCGCAGCGGAAGCGCACGCGAAGTTCGGCGCCAGCTCGATTCCCCAATGCATCATCTCGATGTGCAAGGGGATGTCCGACATGCTGGAGGTGGCGCTGCTGCTGAAGGAAGCCGGCCTGATCCATCCCTCCGGCCGCAGCGCGATCAACATCGTGCCACTGTTCGAGACCATCGAGGACTTGCAGGACTCCGCCGGCATCATGGACCGGATGCTGTCGATCCACGACTACCGAAAGCTGGTGGACAGCCGCGGCGCGGTGCAGGAGGTCATGCTCGGCTATTCCGACAGCAACAAGGATGGCGGCTTCGTCACCTCGGGCTGGGAATTGTACAAGGCCGAGATCGGCCTGATCGAAGTGTTCGAGCGCCACCATGTTCGCCTGCGGCTGTTCCACGGCCGCGGCGGCTCGGTGGGTCGCGGCGGCGGACCGAGCTATGATGCGATCATCGCGCAGCCCGGCGGCGCCGTGAACGGCCAGATCCGCATCACCGAGCAGGGCGAGATCATCTCCAGCAAATATTCCAACAGCGATGTCGGTCGCAGCAATCTGGAAATCCTCGCCGCCGCGACCCTGGAAGCGAGCCTGTTGCAGCCGAAGCAGAGTGCGCCAAAGGCCGACTATCTGAAGGCGATGGAAGAACTGTCCGCCCTGGCGTTCAAGGCCTATCGCGGGCTGGTCTACGAGACCGAAGGCTTTGCGGACTACTTCTGGAATTCGACCGTCATCAACGAGATCGCGACGCTGAACATCGGCAGCCGTCCGGCCTCGCGCAAGAAGACCCGCGAGATCGAAGACCTCCGTGCCATTCCCTGGGTGTTCAGTTGGGCGCAATGCCGGCTGATGCTGCCGGGCTGGTACGGCTTTGCCAGCGCAGTCGAGGCCTGGATCAAGGAGAATCCTGACAAGGGCATGCCGTTCCTGCAGGAGCTCTATCGCGAATGGCCGTTCTTCCGCACGCTGCTGTCGAACATGGACATGGTGCTGGCGAAGAGTTCGATTGCGATCGCCTCTCGTTATGCCGAACTGGTACCGGACGTTGAGCTGCGCGAAAAGATCTTCAGCCGCATCCGTCACGAATGGCATGACTGCATCGACTTGCTGCTGAAGATCATGGATCAGCAGAGGCTGCTGCAGAGCAACTCGCTGCTGGAACGTTCGATCCGCAATCGCTTCCCGTATCTCGACCCGCTCAACCATGTGCAGGTGGAGTTGCTGAAAGAACATCGCGCGCAGAACCCGGACGAACAGGTGCTGCGCGGGATTCAGATCACGATCAACGGTATTTCGGCAGGGTTACGGAACAGCGGGTAGGCCGCCGTCCTCAGCCGTCGTCCCGGCGAACGCCGGAACGACGAGAACCTCAAATCGGATCCCAGGTGAAGATATCGCCCGAGCGCTCCAGCTTGGGGAACGACGATTTCAGCGCCGGGATGGCGTGCTCGCCGATGGTCTGCGGTGTCCAGCCGTCGCTGCGCTGAACCGAACGCAGCGGGCGGTTCTGGCTGAACAGGAATATCTCGTTCATGCGGACGCCGAAGATCTGCCCGGTGACGTCCTTGGCGCCGTCGGAGAGCAGGAAGGCGCACATCGGCGCGATCTTTTCCGGGCCCATCTGCTTGATCTTCTCGACCCGCGCCTTCTCGGCGTCGGTCTCGGTCGGAATGGTGCCGATCATGCGGGTCCAGGCGAACGGCGAGACGCAGTTGGAGCGGACATTGAAGCGGCCCATATCGAGCGCGATCGACTTCGACAGACCGACGATGCCGAGCTTGGCGGCGGCGTAGTTGGCCTGGCCGTAATTGCCGATCAGGCCCGAGGTCGAGGTGAAGTGGACGAAGGAGCCGCTCTCCTGTTCGCGGAAAATCCGCGCCGCGGCGTGGCTGGTGTAGAACGAGCCCATCAGGTGGACCTTGATGACGGCCTCGAAGGCTTCCACGCTCATCTTGTGGAAGATCATGTCGCGCAGGATGCCGGCGTTGTTGACCAAGCCGTCGAGGCGGCCGAAGTGATCGGTCGCGGTCTTGATGATCTTGCTGGCGGGAATCGCTTCCGCCACCGACTCGAAGTTGGCAACGGCGGTGCCGCCGCGTTTCTTGATCTCCTGCACCACTTCCTCGGCCGGTGCCGCCGACGAGCCGGCGCCGTCAGCCGCGCCGCCGGGATCATTGACGACGACTTTGGCGCCTTCGGCCGCGCACAGCAGCGCAATCTCGCGCCCGATGCCACGGCCTGCGCCGGTGACGATGATGACTTTGTCTTGCAGTGATTTGGCCATTGGGCTCCCCCGTTTTGTTCGTCATTCCGGGGCGCGAAGCGAACCCGGAATCTCGAGATTCCGGGTCTGGTCCTTCGGACCATCCCGGAATGACGAAGCTGGTTATTTCTCGTTCGTAAAAATGATCGTGCCTGACGCCGCGAACATGCCGCCGACGCCGTGGCAGACCGAGATCTTCGCGCGCGGCACCTGCGCCGGCGCGATGCCGCGCATCTGCCGCACGCTTTCCTGCAGCGCGTACATGCCGTACATGCCGGAATGCATGTAGCTGAGGCCGCCGCCATTGGTATTGAGCGGCAGCTTGCCGCCGGGGCGGGTGTTGCCGTCGGCGATGAACTTGCCGGTTTCCTCATGCGGCATGAAGCCGAGGTCGCCGAGCCCGTACAGCGGCAGGTGCGCAAAGGCGTCATAGATCATGAGGTGATCGACGTCCTTGTGGGCGATGCCGGCTTCCCTGAACGCCAGCGGGCCCGCGACCTTGAAGGCGCGCGAGCTGTCGAACGTCTTCATCTGGCTGACCATCGGCGTTTCCACGCTCTCGCCGGTACCGAGGATATAGACCGGCTTGGTCGGGAAATCCTTGGCGCGATCGGCCGAAGTGAGGATCAGGGCGCCGCCGCCGTCGGTGACGAGGCAGCATTGCAGGATGCGGAACGGATAAGCGATCATCCGCGAATTCAGAACATCCGCGACCGTGATCGGATCCTTCATGGTGGCGCGCGGATTCTTCGCGGCCCATTCCCGCTGCACCACCGCCACAGAAGCGATCTGCTCGTGGGTGATGCCGTGGGTCTTCATGTAGCGCAGCACGGGAATCGGGAACATGCTGGGCGGGCCATAGACGCCGTAGGGTGATTCGAACTGGCCGTTGAGGCTGTCCGCCGGCGTCGAGCGCGGCAATTTGCCGATCATCGACTTGCCGCTTTCGGCATGCGTGATCAGCACGGTCTTGCAGAGTCCGGCCTCGATCGCGGCCGCGGCGTGACGGACATGCAGCATGAACGAACAGCCGCCGACGGAGGTGCCATCGACCCAGGTTGGCGTAATGCCGAGGTAATGTGCGATCTGCTGCGGCGTTTCCACCGCAGTGGCGATGCCGTCGATGTCCGACAGCTTTAGTCCGGCATCGGCAATGGCGTTGAGCGCCGCATCCGCGTGAAGCTGGATCTGCGACATGTTGGGGATGACGCCGAGCTGGGTGGTCTCGGCAGCGCCGACGACGGCGACCTGGTTTCTGCGCATGGTGCTTAGCCCTTCGCCGGACGGAACTGGGGAAGGGTGATCTTGTCGTCGAGCTTTTCGAACGCGACTTCGAGCTTCATGTCGAGTTCGAGCGCCTCCGGCGTCTGCGGACAGTCGATGATGTTGCTCATCATCCGCGGGCCTTCGGCGAGTTCGACGATGGCGATCGCATAAGGCGGCGTGAAGCCGGGCGCGGCGGGGCGGTGGTTGATGACGTAGCTGTACAGCGTGCCCTTGCCGCTCGCCTTGAACACCGAAACCTTGCGCGAGGCGCAGGAGGGGCAGAACGGCCGCGGCGGGAAATAGACGTTGGCGCAGGCGTCGCAACGCTGCAGGCGCAACTCGCCGGCCTGCGTGCCGTCCCAGAAATGCTGGGTTTCCGGTGTCGGTTTCGGTTTAGCGCGCGCTGGCTCCGCCATTCGGCAATTCCTCCCTGTGGGATTTGGGCTTGCGCCCATTGTTGCAATCTTGATGCGACATTTGACCATTCCGCGTCAACGGTCCAGCCGTGCCGCCGCATGGCCGCATTCCGGCAGGCGAGAGCGCTTGTATGCCAGCGATTTCCCGCGCTAGGGTATTTGCTGACATGACGCCTGCGCCGGCGATGGAGACGATGTGCGTACCATTCGAATAGGATCCGGCGCCGGCTATTCGGGCGACCGCATCGAGCCCGCGATCGAGCTCGCCGAAAAGGGCGATATCCAGTTTCTCGTGTTCGAGTGCCTCGGCGAACGCACGGTGGCGCTGGCCCAGCAGGCGCGGATGAAAAACCCGGACGGCGGTTACGATCCGCTGCTGGAAGAGCGGATGCGCGCGGTGTTGCCGATCTGTGCCGCCAAAGGCATCAAGATCGTCACCAACATGGGCGCGGCCAATCCCGAATCCGCGGCGCGGAAGACCGCCGAGATCGCCAAATCGCTCGGGCTCCCGGCGCTGAAGATCGCGGCTGTCGTCGGCGACGATGTGCTCGACGCCTGCAAGGACGGCGATCTGCCGATCATGGAATTCGACGGCACCATCAGGCAGCTTGGTAACCGGCTGCTGTCGGCCAACGCCTATCTTGGCGCCGAGCCGATGGCGCAGGCGCTGTCGGAAGGCGCCGATATCGTCATCACCGGGCGCGCCTCCGATCCGGCGCTGTTCCTGGCGCCGATGATCCATGCCTTCGGCTGGGCGATGGATGACTGGAACCTGCTGGGGCAGGGCACCGTCGCCGGGCATTTGCTGGAATGTGCCGGGCAGATCACTGGCGGTTATTTCGCCGATCCCGGTTACAAGGATGTGCAAGGTCTGGCGCGGCTCGGCTTTCCCATCGGTGAAGTCGGCGAAGACGGCAGCCTCGTCATCACCAAGGTCGCGGGCTCCGGCGGCACGGTGACGGCGCGGACGTGCAAGGAGCAACTGCTCTACGAGGTGCACGACCCCAGGAAGTATTTTCAGCCGGATGTGGTTGCGGATTTCTCCCAGGTGAAGGTCGAGGAGATCGGACCCGATCGCGTGAGGGTCAGCGGCGGACGCGGCAGCCGGCGCACCGACACGCTGAAGATCTCGGTCGGCTATGTCGACAGCTTTATCGGCGAGGGCCAGATTTCCTATGCCGGCCCCGGCGCCTTGGCGCGTGGGCGGCTGGCGCTGGAGATCGTGCGCGAGCGGCTGAAGTTGACCGGTGTCGAGGCCAGCGAGTTACGGTTTGAACTGGTCGGTGTCGACGCGCTGCATGGTCCGGAAATTGCCGCGCACGCCAACGAGCCCTATGAGGTGCGCGTTCGCGTCTCCGGGCGTACCGAGAATCTTCGCGAGGCGGTCCGGATCGGTAACGAGGTCGAGACACTCTATACTAACGGCCCCGCGGCCGGCGGTGGCGCCTGGAAATCCGCGCGCGATGTCGTTGCGGTCGCGTCCGTGCTGCTGCCGCGCGAGCTGGCAAAGCCGCAAGTACGTTTTGTGGGAGCGTGACGTGAAGCTGCGCGAGATCGCTCATTCCCGTACCGGCGACAAGGGAAATATTTCCAATATTTCCGTGATCGCCTACGACGCGAAGGATTATCCGTTGCTATTGGAACAGGTGACGGCAGATCGCGTGAGGGCGCATTTCACCGGCGTGGTCGAAGGCAGCGTGGTTCGTTATGAGCTGCCCAATCTCGCCGCGCTCAATTTCGTGATGGACCAGGCGCTCGGTGGCGGCGTTACGCGCTCGCTCGCGCTTGATGCTCACGGTAAATCGTTGAGCTCGGCGCTGCTCGATCTCGACATTGTGCCCGCGCCGGACCACACATAGCGCCAACAGAAGCGATGGAATAACCATGCCCACACCGACACTCGCCACCCTGGCCGCGGATCTCGCATCCGGCGCCACCTCCGCCCGTAAACTGGTCGAGGGATGTCTCACCAAAATTGCCAACCCTGCCGGCGAAGGCCAGCGTGCCTTCATTCACGTCGACAAGGACGCGGCCCTCGACGCCGCCGATGCCATGGATCGGCTGCGCAAGGCCAACGCCGCACCGTCGCCCTATGCCGGCATTCCGGTCTCGATCAAGGACCTGTTCGACATCAAGGGGCAGGTGACCCGCGCCGGTTCGCGCGCGCTGGAGGACTCGGCGCCTGCTGCAACTGACGCGACCGTGGTGGCGCGACTGCGCCGTGCCGGTTTTGTCGTGATCGGCCGCACCAACATGACCGAGTTCGCCTATTCCGGCATCGGCATCAATCCGCATTACGGCACGCCGAAGAGCGCCTGGAACCGGAGCGTCGGCCATGTGCCCGGTGGCTCGTCGTCGGGTGCGGCGGTTTCAATCGCCGATCAGATGGCGTTCGGCGCGCTCGGCACCGACACCGGCGGCTCCTGCCGGATTCCGGCGGCCTTCAACGGCATCGTCGGCTACAAGCCGACGCAGTCGCGCGTGCCGCTCGATGGCGGCGTGCCGCTGTCGTTCTCGCTCGACAGCTTTGGACCGCTGGCGCGCACGGTTGCCTGCTGCGCCGTGCTGGACGCCGTGCTCGCCGACGAGCCGGTCCAGCCGCTGCGACCGCGCTCCGTGAAGGGCATGCGGCTGGCGGTGCCGACCACGGTAGCGCTCGACGATCTCGATGACGCGGTGGCTGACACCTTCGAGCGGGCGCTGGAAGCGCTGGCGCGCGCGGGCGCATTGATCGAGCGGATCGAGGTGCCTGAGTTCAACGACGTCGGCGTGATGAATGCCAAGGGCGGGTTTGCCGCGGCGGAGAGCTATGCCTGGCATCGCTATCTCCTGACCAGCAAGGGCAATGTCTACGATCCCCGCGTCTCCGTGCGCATTCTGCGCGGCGAGGGCATCAGCGCCGCCGACTACATCGACATTCTCAACGCCCGGCGGTCGTTCATTGCGCGGACGGAAGTGCGGATCGCGCCTTACGACGCGCTGGTGCTGCCGACCACGGCGAATACGCCGCCTGTCATTGCCGATCTCGCCGACGACAAGACGTTCGCGACGCAGAACCTTCGCGCCTTGCGCAACTGTTCGCTGATCAACACCCTCGACGGCTGCGCGATCTCGCTGCCGGCGCATCGCGACGGCGAAGTGCCGGTCGGCTTGATGCTGGCGGCGGCCGGCGGATCGGACCGGCGTATCTTCGAACTGGCAGCCGGAATGGAGAAAATCATCCGTGTTTGATCTGACCTTCACCATCGAGGACAAGGGCGCACCGACGCGGCTGACGCTCGCAATCGATCAGGCCGTCATTGCCGGCTGGACCGGCCGCGATCCCGTGGCGCGCGACAAGCACATCGCCGAACTCGAAGCCATTGGCATCGCGCGGCCGGCGTCGACGCCGATTTATTATCGGGTCGCTGCCTGTCGTCTCACCATGGAAGACAGCATCGAAGTCTCTGGTGGCGATTCGAGCGGCGAAGTCGAGTTCGTGCTGATCGGCTGGCAGGGCCGCACCTTCGTCGGCTGCGGCTCCGACCATACCGACCGCAAGGTCGAGGCTTACAGCGTCACCGTCTCGAAGCAGATGTGCGACAAGCCGATCGCCTCCGAATTGTGGGAACTCGAGGACGTCATCGGCCACTGGGACAAGATGATCCTGCGCTCCTATGCGATCATCGACGGTGCGAAGGTGCTCTATCAGGAAGGAACGCTCGACGGCATGCTGCCGGTCAAGGACCTGATCGCGAAAGGTTTCGGCGGCAAGGGCCTGCCGGATGGCTGCGCGATGTTCGGCGGAACCTTTGCGGCGAAGGGCGGTATTCGCCCCGCCACCCGGTTCGAGTTCGAACTGGAGGATCCGGTGCTGAAGCGGAAGATCAGTCACGGCTACGACGTGGTGATGTTGCCGGTGTTGGGGTGATTGTCGTCCCGGCCAAGCGAAGCGCGCGCCGGGACCCAACCGCGTGATCTATCGGTAGTACGAGCCAATAAATACCGCTCGTCTAACCATCGCCGCGGCGTATGGGTCCCCGCGTTCGCGCGGACGACGGAATTCGGAAATCGGGTGGCGCCGGTTGGACGGTTCTGTGAGACTGCGTCCATGAAATCACAAGCAAAAATCATCGATCGCCCAACGGTTGACATCACCGCCCGGGTCGAAGCCCTCGACTGGGCGCAAGCCACCACCGATCTCGACGCCCAAGGCTGCGCCGTTCTCAAAGGACTGCTGTCGCCGGACGAATGCGACGCCATGTCGGTGCTCTATCCCGACGACGAGATTTTCCGCAGCCGCGTCATCATGGGCCGCCACGGTTTTGGCCGCGGCGAATACAAATACTTTTCCTATCCGCTGCCGGGCCTGATCGCGGAGTTGCGGCCGGCGCTGTATGCGCGGCTGTGCGGCACGGCCAACCGCTGGAACGAGACGATGGGGATCGGCATCCGCTATCCCGCTTCCCATGCGGCGTTCCTGAAGCGCTGCCATGACGCGGGGCAAACGCGACCGACGCCGCTGCTGCTGCAATATGGCACCGGCGACTACAATTGCCTGCATCAGGACCTCTATGGCGAGCACGTGTTTCCGTTGCAGGTCGCGATCCTGCTGTCGGAACCCGGGCGCGACTTCACCGGCGGTGAGTTCGTGCTGACCGAGCAGCGGCCGCGGATGCAGTCGCGGCCCGAGGTGGTTCCGCTGGCGCAGGGCGATGCGGTCGCCTTTGCTGTGCATCACCGGCCGGTGCAGGGGACGCGCGGGCCTTACCGGGTTAACCTGCGCCACGGCGTCAGCCGGATCCGCTCCGGCCATCGCTACACCGTCGGTGTGATCTTTCACGATGCGAAGTGAGTGCAGGCTGAATTGACTGCGGACTTGTTCGAGGCCACCCCGGATCTGCGCCCGCCGCGTCAAGCGA
>Ga0209023_10001783_pt1 | contig 28125 bp, 28 predicted proteins | sample LakOneMetagenome_FD_187468 | JGI IMG/M metagenome (GOLD analysis project Ga0209023, IMG submission 187468) | Freshwater and sediment microbial communities from Lake Erie, Canada (SPAdes) (version 2) | ecosystem: Environmental > Aquatic > Freshwater > Lentic | place: Lake Erie, Canada...
CTCTGGATTTATTTATTGATATTTTTACTGATGATACGATAAGAAAAAAGTTATAGGTGGTAAGTTATAAGTTAACCCGAAAAACTTGAAGCTTACTGCTTAAAACCTAAAACTAAAAACTTAGATTTTTTTATGTCAACAACAGCGATACCAACAAATACCAAATGGTGGAACGGGGGCCGGAGTCCTTTCAATGCCAGCTATGGTAAAGTGATGATGTGGTACTTCTTAATGAGTGATGCATTTACTTTTGGTGCATTCCTCATCAGCTACGGTACCATCCGTTTCAGTGTGAACAGCTGGGCCGACCCTAACCAGGTGTTTAATGCATTTCCGGGTTTTGGTCACCAGAACCTGCCGCTGGCCTTTGTTAGTTTGATGACCTTCATCCTTATCTTCAGTTCAGTTACCATGGTACTGGCGGTGCATGAGGGACATAAGATGAACCGGAAAGGCGTTGAAAAATATATGATACTGACCATCTTTGGCGGACTTGCATTCCTTGGATGCCAGGCCTGGGAATGGACGCACCTTTTAACCGGCGAACACATTGCCATGCTCAGCGACGGAACACTTTCTGTAGTTCCCACTACGGTAAAGATGAATCCATGGGGCACGCATGTAGCACCCGATGCCATAGCAGCAGCCTTACAAAATACATCGCATGATAAACTGGCCGAAATAGCAGCTACCCTGCATAACGGGGGTGCGGCACATAATGTATCTGCCATGTCATCTGCCGAACTTATAAGCGCTATCCAGGCTTCACCGGATCTGCACGTAAATCATACAGGGCCTATTGCCTTTGGCGGATACTTCTTCGGCATCACAGGCTTCCATGGCTTCCACGTATTCAGCGGAGTGATCATTAATGTGGTGATGTGGGCTAAAACAAAACTGGGCCACTTTGATGAACGGGGCCATTATGAAATGATCGAGAAGGCCGGGTTGTACTGGCACTTTGTAGACCTGGTTTGGGTATTCGTATTCCTTTGCTTCTACCTGATCTGATAGTAGTTTAAGAACGATTTAATTTTTTGACCAAGAAGAAAAATAATTATTATGAGTGAACATGCATCATCAGCAGAAATAACTTTTGCACATGCGCCGTCAGAGGGCACGGGCCGTATATGGAAGATATTCTGGCTTTTATCGGTTGTTACTGTTATTGAACTGGCCCTGGGCTTTGGCCTGGCAAAACACTGGTATGGAGATCCGGAGACAAGTCATACAACCATTCTCTTTGTAAAAGGAGTGATCTGTATCTTATCCCTGGCAAAAGCATTTTACATCGTATCGGTTTTCATGCACCTGGGCGATGAGATCAGGAATATGATCATGACCATCGTGGTTCCGCTTTGCCTGTTCATCTGGTTCATCGGCGCATTCCTCTGGGATGGTAACAGCTGGAAGAACCTGCGAAACACCAATGCCGGCAGCCATGCTGCAAAAACAGAACAACATCATCAGCCGGCCGTTGATAAGGACGCCAAAAAATAATTGATATCTCACATCGATAAATAGGTAACCATCCGCCAGCTGGCGGATGGTTTTCTTTTTCAGGGAAATGACGCTCATTGATGTAAATTTGCCTGCAGAAAATTACCATGAATAAAAAAGCAATCTTAGCGCTGATACTTGCCACAGCAATGCCCCTTGCAGGATACCTGATCGTGAAGTATTACAGCAAGGAAGCCGTACACATGCCGGCCAGGTATTTTGCGCCGGATTCGGTCATCGTATCAGAAAAGAACGGAAAAACAACAACCGATACCATCTGGCATAAGGTAAAGAACATTGCGTTCACAAACCAGCTTGGCAAAAAGGTTTCGCTGGATGACCTGCATGGGAAAGTGCTGGTGATCGACTTCTTTTTTACACGCTGCCCGACTATATGTCCGGGGCTCGCCCACAATATGAAGCGCCTTCAGAATTCATTTGTAAAGAACGACAGTATTGTTCAGTTCATCTCCATCAGCGTAGACCCGGAACACGACTCAGTGCCGCAGCTTCGTAAATTTGCAGACCGCTTTAATGCCAACCACGATACCTGGTGGTTCGTGACCGGGGATAAAAAAGAGATCTATGATTTTGCATTCAATGAACTGAAGGCAAGCATGGCAGATGCGGAGGTGGACACCGCTTTTCTTCATACCCCAAACTTTTTTTTACTCGATAGTAACCGGGTGGTAAGAGGATGGTATAACGGGTTTGATACCGTTAAGCAGGCACAGCTGGTAAGGGATATTCCGCTGCTGATGCTGGAGAGAGATAAAAAAGCACCCTCTGTTTTCAGGGAATTCATTCCCATACTTCCCATCATCTTCATTGCCATTGGTATTGTGGTAGTGGTGACGGTGATCTTAAGCAATAAAAGAAATAAACAATAATAACCGATGTTGCAGCCTTCACTTAAAAAGAACGATAAAAAAGCCCGGGTATTAATTTTGTCTGTATCTGCCATTGTGTTTGCCGCCGTGGTAATATTAAGCCGGGTAAAAATCGAACTTGACCTTGGTTTTGATATACACCTGTTCGCACTGGCCAATGCCGTTATCAACTCTATTGTAGCGGTGTTACTGGTTGCCGGCCTCATCACCATAAAGAAAAAGGACCAGGTTGCGCATAAGCAGATCATGCTTTTTGCCATCATGCTGTCGGTATTATTTTTAGTTTCCTATATCTGTCATCACCTGTTTGCAGGCGAAACAAAATTTGGCGGCGAAGGGATCGCCAAAACCATTTACTATATTATCCTGTTTACCCATATCCCGCTGGCAGCGATCGTTCTTCCTTTTATTTTATTTACAGCTTACCGGGCCCTGACCGGGGAATATGAGAAGCATAAAAAACTGGTAAGGATCACCTGGCCCCTGTGGTTTTATGTAGCGGTTACCGGCGTACTTGTTTATTTAATGATCAGCCCCTATTACCATTAATGTACTGCAGCAATGAGTAATGCCAGTCCTGCCTTTTCAACATTCAAAATAATGCACCGGGCCATGTTCTTCGGGCAATTGGTATTCCTGGGCGTTTTGTTTTTCCTGGTTTACCGGAAAATGGTTTCGCCCCCACTAGCTGCACAGGACAAGATCTTCCAGGTAATTGCCATTGTGTTTTCAGCCCTTGCCTTCTTTGCAGGAAACGAACTTTTTAAAAGAAGACTGATGGCCATTAAAGACGGCATTGATTCAACTGTGCAGGAAAAGTTTGCGAAATACCGTTCTGCCTGTACCATTCAGTGGGCTTTGCTGGAAGGTGCTGTATTATTTTGCGGCATTTGTTTTTTCCTGGTGGGTAATTATGCATTCCTGGCCCTGGCTGCCCTGCTTGCCCTTTTATTTATGATGCAGATGCCTGATAAAAACAAAATGGCCCTGCAACTGGGATTAAGTGCTGCAGACGTTGAAGAGTTATAATGCTTGCACAATAATTTTGGCCGGACTGAGGTAAACAATTTTCACGGAAATAATATCACCAACTTTTACTCCTTCTTTAAAAGGAAGTTTTGCCTGTATCTTTTCACCCACAACATTTACATAAATACCGTGTGGCGATACTTTATAAACAACTGCTTCAACGGGTGCCTGGGACTTATGAAGTTTTAAGGCGGCGTGAAATTCCGGAATATAAGTATTGTCGAAAAGTTTAGCGGTTATTTTATCTTTCTTCTCCAGGTTTTCCAGCATAAAAGTTACCGGCTCATTTAATTTATTTTCGGCGGGCCTTACCTGCCAGGGTGAAACCGATACCGGGAAGAAAAGGTAACTATCGATCTCTTTTACAAAATATTTATCATCGGCAATCTTCAGGTAGCCCAGGAACCTGTTCTGTGTTTTGGCTTTGTTCACAAGCACATCCAATGCGGTATTATATAAGAAGCAGATATTGGAAGCAACCATCTTATTTCCTCTTTCCGAAATCCCTGAAGTAAAATTCACCACATCCCCGATATGAAACTCATGGGTTTTTTTAATAACGCCTTTCTTTTTTAAAAGCAATTGTGTTTCATCATCTACCGGGCCATTGACCGCTTTTTTCTTACCATTAACTTCATACTCGATCATCACGGTCTTTTTTTCGTGATTCACAAAAGAAATCCTGCCCTGCAAAATAGTATTGGCCATGGTTAAAAACTTAATTCAATAAGGGGGTCCCAGAACCGCTTTTTAAAATCAACAACCGTATCGTTCTTAACTGTAACCCCGTCTTTTTTCAGCAACTCCTCCATCAATGTGGGTGTGGCAAAATGATGTTTGCCCGACAGCATGCCATTCCGGTTCACCACCCGCTGTGCCGGAACTTTTGGCCTGGCGCTTCCTGCTGCATTCATTGCCCAGCCTACCATACGGGCGCTGAGCTTTGTACCTAGGTAAACGGCAATGGCTCCGTAAGAAGTGACCCTTCCTTTCGGAACCTGCCGCACCACATCATATACATCCTGGAAAAAACTGAATTCCTTCAAGGTGTCCTTTGGCCCTTCCTTCTTTGCGGGTTTTGCTTTAACTGATTTTTTAGCGGATTGTTTCTTTGCCATCGTTTGCTAAAGATAGCAATTCACTTCGTTTCGGTTCGGGTACATTTTTATAAACAAAAGGGCAGTGCCTGCAACCATTGCCGCAGCAGTGCCCCCTGGCTAAATGATATTTAGCCGTGAGTACAATAAACCCCTGTTCATTGTAATAATAATCTTCGCCTTCAACCCAGTTGTTCTTCATTTTTTAGTATTTCCTGCAGTTGCTCATCCAGGTCTTTTATTTCAGCAGGGAGTGAAAATTTCAGGTAGTGTATCTTCTTGCTTTGTGCAATATCCAGGCCCTCGTAATGGGTCTTTATTTTCAGTTCTTCTCTTATGTTATTGCCGGCATACACATCATCCGACTCTTCCAGTATGGTAAGCGAATACATCTGCGCCACTCTTTTAGTAAAACGGAAAAGATCAGGCGAGTCGGTTTTCAGATGAATGATGCCTCCGGGCTTTAAGATATGATTGTATAACCTGAGGAAGCGGGGATGCGTTAATCTTTTTTTGGCCCTTGACGTACGCAATTGCGGGTCGGGAAATGTGATCCAAAGCTCACTTACCTCACCGGCTGCGAAATAATCGGCCAGCTTTTCTATCTGGGTGCGTAAGAAGCCTGCGTTGGTTATTTTTTCTTCCAGGCATTTTTTTGCACCGATGTACATTCGGTTGCCTTTTACATCCACGCCAATAAAATTCTGCTGGGGAAATAAACGGGCAAGGCCAACCGTATATTCTCCCCGGCCGCAGGCAAGTTCCAGCAACAACGGGTTGTCGTTCTTGAAAAATATATGCCATTGCCCCTGCATGCCAACCGGGTATTCCAGTACGTTGGCAAAGCTTTTTATTTCAGTAAACCGCTTTAATTTTTTTTGGCCCATGGGCGGCAAAGATAATTAATCGGGGGTTGAATCTGCCTGTTCCCGGTCCGGGTAAAAATGACAGTGGTTGACAATAATAAGGCATAAATAAAGTAGATTTGCTCCTGAATAAACAAAAGCTACTAATATGAATACGGTCATCGTTCCGGTTGATTTTTCGGAAACTTCATTGAATGCGGCCCGGTATGCCGCCCAGCTACTGACGGGCCACTACGGGGTAACCATGATCTTATACCACAGCTACAGCAGGTCTTCGGAAGCAGAAAAAGTAACTGCCGACCTGGAAGGCCTGAAAGAATCATTGATGAAAGAGCATATTGTGAAGATGGAAGTACTGGCACATGAAGAAAGTGATTTCGTAGATGGGCTGGAGAAGGCTGCACGCCATCGCCGGGCCGACCTTGTGATCATGGGGATTACCGGAAAATCGGCACTGGCGCAGGTATTCTTTGGCAGCAATACCCTGAAAATGGCGGAAAGAAAAGCATGCCCGGTGCTCATCGTTCCGCAGGATGCCGTATTCAAGCCACTGAAAAATGTAATGCTTACATCCGATTTCAAGAATACGGTGGAAACTACGCCCTCTGCACCCATCAAAGATTTTTTAGACATCTTTAATCCACAGCTTCACGTAGTGAATGTTGATAAGGACCATTATATCTCCCTTACCGAAGGCTATGAAAAAGAAAAGCAGGAACTGAAACAGATGTTTGCAGATTACAACCCTGAGTTTTATTTCATGCGCCTGTATGATGTGGATGAAGCGATAAACCTGTTTGCCGAAAGCAGGAACATCGACCTGATCATCGCCATTCAGAAAAATCATTCCTTCATTGGTAAATTATTGAGTGGCAGCCGTACCAAAACATGGTCCTACCACAGCAAGATGCCGATACTGGTGATGCACGAATAAATGAATTTCTACTTCAGCCCCGCAGATCTTCCGGCTTATCTATAACGATGTAATTTCTGATATTAAAGAAAGAGATCACCTCGTTGCATAAACTGTCTCTCACCGTTATTAACAGGTTGCCGGTGCAGGTTTCGTTATTGTAAATAGCAACAGCCTTTGCAATTGAATTATAAAACCCTTTTCCTTCCAGCTCCAGTTTTCCTGCTTCATCAATTACCAGCCAATCCGGGTTTTCGGTAAGGGCGGTATGTAAGATGGAATTTGCTTTTTCAAATGCTGCCGTATAAAAACTGAACCTGCCTACCATAGTAAGCGGCTCTTTGCTGCTGCCCGGGGCGATGCATTCAATATCAAATATTTCTTTTGTTTTAATGTTCATAATTTTCCGGCTGCCATTTATATCCGGCATCAGTATGCCCTGGATATTCTTTTGCCGGCTGCACCACTGCATCAACGTAGTTGTTTTGCCGCTATGTATAGGCCGGGAGAAGAGATAGATACTCATACTGGTTTGGATGGATCCGAACAGGTGAGTGACCAATGAATCAATGCAGAAAAGAAGAACTGCCAACGGGCCGGTCCGGAATACTCCCGGCTTTTTTCCCAGGCCAGAGCTGCAATACGACGCAGCATCGGCAGAAATGATAATGTTCTCAAAACCTCATCGCTGTACCTGCTTTGCTTTTTCCGCAGCAGTTTTTGTATAAGCCTTGTAAACAGTGGGCCGATCAGCATGAACCAGACAAGAATTACAGACAGTGTCCAGCTCATCGTTTTAACAACAGCCAGCCAGCCCTGTTTGGTATCGGCAGCAAAAACAAACAGCACTGCCGACAAAATGACCAACGCCAGCATCAGTTTCCATAATTTCTGGTAAAGCGTTTTTCTTTTAGTTGGCTCTTCTTTATAAATTTCCCCGTTGATGATTTTGGTGCTGTCTAAAATTGCAAGGTCTTTTTCTGTAAAGAAACCTTTGATGGTTTTATATGCGATCCATGCAATGATGATCCCGCCAACCAGGTAGATGACCAGGTAAACTGTAACAAGCCACTGACTTCCATTGCTGGCAGAACTGCCAAACTGCTTTGTAATAAAGGCAACCATTTCATCCATCGCCTTCCAGAAAGACTTGCCAAAGAACAAGGTCAGTATAAGTAATTTCTGAATGGCCGATTCCAGCATGGCAATGCTGCTTAATAATGCAATGCTGAAAAAATTGATCGGTAGAAGACTGAAAATTGCATAGCCCAGCAAAGCCTGGAAGGCAACAGCAATATAGGCCGGGGGAGGCGTGTATGGACTCACCATTGCCTTTATGATCAGAACGATCACCGCAGCTTTTAAAACCTGTTTCAGATTTTGTGATGAGATCTCTGCAATAAGGCTGATGATAATAACCGCCATTCCTCCAACCAGCAGGCCGGTAAAGGGGATCTGCAGGGCATGCATGATGCCACCCAGCCCCGATTCGGAAAAAGCCCATAAAGCAGTCAGTCGCTGAATGGCTGCAAGCCGTTGTTCTTCTGTAAGATTTTTATACCCCGTAATCATGTAAGAAAGGCAAGTTGCTGCAAATATAAGAAACACCCTGCAGCCCGGTTTTAATGGCAAGCTTATTTGTCTGCTTAGGGGCAATTTGTTATTTTTATTGTTGCTGCACTTTTGCGTTTGCTTGCTGTTCTATATGATCACACCTGTAACTGCGGTGCTGCGTTTAAATTTAAACCCATGAACAAGGAAGCCAATAAATTTATGCGGAAGGCGATCCGTATTTCGGTTGCCAATGTTGAAAAACAAAAGGGCGGACCCTTCGGCGCTATTGTGGTAAAAGACGGAAAGGTCATTGCCCGCGGTTCCAACCAGGTTACTTCCAGTAACGATCCCACGGCTCATGCAGAAGTGGTGGCCATACGTAAAGCCTGTAAAGCACTTAAAACTTTTCAATTGACCGGTTGTGAGATATACACCAGTTGCGAACCCTGCCCCATGTGCCTGGGCGCCATTTACTGGGCCAGGCCCGATAAATTATATTATGCCAACAGTAAGGAAGATGCTGCTGCTATCCAGTTCGATGACAAATTCATCTACGAAGAAATAGCGAAGCCGGTAGAAGAAAGAAAACTTTTTACAAAACAGATACTGAGAGATAAAGCGCTCGAAGCTTTTGAAAAATGGAAGACCAGTCCCAACAAAATTGAATATTGATGATTCGTTTTATTTTAAACGATAAGCTGATCGAAACAGAACTGCCATCGGGAAGTACGGTGCTTGATTTTGTGCGCTATCATAAGCGGCTTACCGGAACCAAGATCGGCTGCCGCGAAGGAGATTGTGGAGCTTGTACCATACTGGTTAGCGATTTTGAAAAGGACAAATTGGTCTACCGGTCCATGACGAGTTGCCTGATGCCGCTTGGCAATGCACATGGAAAGCATATTGTTTCGGTGGAAGGGATAAACATGGCAGCGTTAACACCGGTTCAGCAAGCAATGGTGGATGCCAACGGAACGCAGTGCGGATTTTGCACTATTGGCTTTGTAATGTCACTCACCGGGTTTGTGTTAAATGAAAATGCAAAACAATACGGCCAGGCTATTGCTGCCATTGATGGGAATATATGCCGTTGCACCGGGTACAAATCAATTGAACGGTCAGCAGAGATATTATCCGGAAAACTGAATGACAAGCCAAAACAGGAAACGGTTGCCTGGCTGGTAAAACAAAAATTCATCCCGGAATATTTTCTGAAGATAAAAGACCGCCTTAAGCAATTAAATGAAAGCACAGGTGAAACAGCCACAAATACTGCCGGACAAAAACTAATGATCGGCGGCGGCACCGACCTGGTCGTTCAGAAAGCATTGACAGTAAAAAAGTCAGCCCTTCAACATCTTTTTGATGCCGGCGGGTTGCGGGAAATAAAGTTGCAGGATGGGCAATGTTATATCGGGGGCGCTGTAACGGTTACTGCATTTGCCGAATCGGAATTGATACAGGAAATTTTTCCAGACCTGGAGCAATACATCAAACTCATTTCTTCAACACCCATACGCAACATGGCCACCATGGCGGGTAATATTGTAAATGCTTCCCCCATTGGCGATATGAGCGTATTCTTTCTAGCGCTTAACAGTGAACTTGTCCTAAATAATAATGGGGCCGGGCGAAAAATAAAACTCAGAGATTTTTATAAAGGCTATAAACAAATCGATAAGGCAATTGATGAAACGATTGAACAGATCATTTTTACTCCGCCACAGAAAGATGGTTTCAGTTTTGAAAAGGTCTGCAAACGAACACATTTGGATATTGCCAGCGTAAACTCCGCATGCCGGATGAATATGAATTCCGATGGAACAATTAATGATATTCATTTGTCTGCAGGCGGGGTGGCCCCATTCCCCAAATACCTGGCTGCCACCGCAGCCTTTCTGAAAGGGAAAAAGATCGATGCAGGGATATTGAAAGAAGCGATATCAGTATTGAATACCGAAATTGCCCCGATCAGTGATGCAAGAGGTACGGCAGATTATAAACGTTTGTTATTACGCCAATTGTTCCTGGCGCATTTCAAATGTAAAGATGAAATTATTAGAGAAGCAACCCGTGGGTAAAACTAAAACAGAAGATTAAATAAATGAATACGGGTAAAAATATTAAAACTCTTTACTCTCCGCCAACCGGCGGGGATGGGGGCGGAAATATTGATGCAGCCAATCATGTAACAGGAAGATCGGTTTATGTAGATGATATTCCGGTAATGGAAGGCGTATTGTTTGTGAAGGTTTTTGATTCACACATTGCTCATGGAAAAATAAAGAACCTTGATTTTTCTGTTGCGGAAGCGATGCCCGGCATCGTAAAAATATTTTCATACAAGGATATACCCGGCGAAAACCAGATCGGGGGCATCATACCCGACGAACCATTCCTTGCAGATGCTGAAGTGCATTTCCAGGGGCAACCGATTTTATTGATCGTTGCAGAAAATGAAGACGCTGCTGAGGAAGCGATGAAAGAAATAAAAATTGAGATCGAGGCATTGCCGGTGATCACCGATCCGAGAGAAGCATTTAAGCAGGGAAATTTATTGAGCCCGTCAAGAAAATTTGTAAAAGGAAATGTGGAGGATGCTTTTAATAAGTGTAAATATATTTTTGAGGGAAGCACAGAATCCGGCGGGCAGGAACAATTATACCTGGAAACGCAGGGAGCCTATGCGTATCCAACCGAACACGACAGCGTAAAAATATTCTCATCCACACAGGGCCCCACGCAGGTGCAACGCACAGTAGCAAGGGTATTGGGTATTGGAATGAATAAGGTAGAAGTGGATGTACCAAGACTTGGCGGCGGCTTTGGTGGCAAGGAAGACCAGGCTTCGGCATGGGGAACCATGGCAGCCATGGCGGCGTGGATATTAAAACGGCCTGCTAAATGCATTCCGCATCGAATGGAAGATATGCGCATGACTGGCAAAAGAAATCCGTACAGCAGTGATTATAAGATCGGGTTGGATGAGTATTATAACATCATGGCTTACGAGGCAACGTTCTATCAGAATGGTGGGGCTGCGGCTGACCTGTCGCCGGCAATTTTAGAAAGAACACTATTTCATGCAACCAACAGTTATAATATTCCGCATGTAAAAGTTATTGCGCATTCCTGTAAAACAAACTTACCTCCCAACACGGCCTTTCGGGGTTTTGGTGGTCCGCAGGGAATGTTTGTGATAGAGGCAGCCATCGATCATGTAGCAAAAGCATTAAACCTTTCTCCCGATCTTCTTCAGCGAAAGAACATGATGGATAACGGGGACGAATTTGCTTACGGACAGATCGTTTCAGAAAGCCAGGCAAAGAACTGCTGGGATGAAGCGACGGATATATACAACCTGGAATCCGTAAAGAAAGAAGTGGATTGGTTCAATAAAAAAAACCAGTTTTACAAGAAAGGGTGGTCGTTGATGCCGGTTTGTTTCGGCATTTCTTTTACCAATACCATGATGAACCAGGCAAGGGCATTGGTACATGTATATTCAGATGGAACGGTGGGGGTAAGTACCGGCGCTGTGGAAATGGGGCAGGGCGTGAATTCAAAGATGCTGCAGGTGGCTGCTGCATGCTTTGGAATCTCTCCAGACAAAATAAAATTGGAAAGCACCAACACAACCAGGGTTGCCAACACTTCTCCCTCTGCAGCAAGTTCCACAGCCGACCTGAATGGCAAAGCATTGCTGGATGCATGCAACCAGGTCAAAGAGCGGTTGGTTAATTTTATTAAAACCGAGTTAACCGATAATGAAGATGAAACGGTGGAGATAAAGGATGAAGTGGTTTACATCAATGAGGAAGCTTCCATATTCAACTGGAAGAATTTGATTCAGCAGGCATTCATGAAACGCATAAACCTGAGTGCGAAGGGTCATTATGCAACCCCCTATATCAACTTTGACAAAACAATTGAAAAAGGCCATCCCTTTGCCTACCATGTTTATGGCACCGCACTTACTGTTGCAACGGTAGATTGTTTACGGGGAACTTATGAAATTGATGCGGTGAAAGTAGTACACGATTTTGGAAGCAGCATGAACCGGGCTGTTGACCTGGGGCAGTGCGAAGGCGGCATCGTGCAGGGTATTGGGTGGATGACCATGGAAGAAGTGATTTATAATGCCGATGGAAAATTGTTGTCGAACGCATTGTCAACCTACAAGATCCCGGATATTTATTCTGTACCAAAAGAAATTGAAATAAAATTTTTGAATACCGATGGAAACGACATGGCTATCTTCAGGTCGAAGGCTGTGGGTGAACCACCATTGATGTATGGCATCGGCGCTTACTTCGCCATTCGTAATGCTGTTCTTGCATTTAATCCAACAGCAACGATTCCTTATTCAGCACCCATCACGCCGGAAAAAGTTTTGATGGCATTATACAGCAGCCATGGCAAATAAAAATTGCATATTCAGTAAACGTTGCTGGCTGGATGGAAAACTTCAGCCTGCAACCATTTGTTTTGAGAACGGGATCATTACAGAAATACATCAGCATAAAAAAGATGGCGCAGAAGACGTGGGGGACCATGTTTTAATGCCCGGGGTTATTGATGCACACGTGCACATGAACGAACCGGGAAGAACTGATTGGGAAGGATTTGATACGGGCACGCAGGCCGCCGCAGCCGGGGGAACAACCACGATCGTGGATATGCCGTTGAATGCAAGCCCGGTTACAACCAATGCCGCAGCGTTCAAATTAAAACTCAATGCCTCGGTTGGTAAAATGAACGTGAATGTTGGTTTTTATGGCGGACTGATACCAGGCAATCAGAATGACCTGGAAGGACTGATAAAGATGGGTGTATTGGGCATCAAATGTTTTCTCACGCATTCAGGTATTGACGAATTTCCAAATGTGGGAGAAAAGGAATTGAACGAAGCAATGCCGCTGATCGCAAAACATCATATTCCTTTGCTTGCTCATTGCGAACTGGAAGGAGATTGTATAAATGAATTGGCAACACATCCATCCAGCTATAAGGAATACCTGGCGAGCCGCCCAAAACAATGGGAGAATGATGCCATAGAGCTCATGATAAGACTTTGCCGGGAACATCATTGTGCCACCCACATCGTACACGTGTCATCGGCGCAGGCACTGGTTCAAATAAAAAAAGCAAAAAAAGAAGGATTGCTGCTTACTGCTGAGACCTGTCCGCACTATATTTATTTTAATGCAGAAAATATCCCGGATGCTGATTGTTTGTATAAATGTGCACCACCCATCCGGGAAAAAGAAAATAATGAGTTATTAAAAAAAGCACTGGCAGATGGCGTGCTGAATTTTATCGCAACCGATCATTCGCCGGCACCACCGGCCATCAAAGAACTGCAAAGCGGCAACCTTAAAAAAGCATGGGGTGGTATTGCGGGTATACAGTTCCTGTTGCCGGCTTCATGGACAGCGATGAAAGACCGCATTTCCCTTGAAAAATTCATTCCTTTGCTTACCGAACATCCAGCCTGGTTCTTACAGGTGGAGGACAGGAAGGGACGGCTGGCCATTGGGCACGATGCAGACCTGGTTGTATGGAACCCGGAGGAAAAATTTGAAGTGAAAGCTAAAGATATTTTACAGCGGTATGATTGCAGTCCCTACACCGGGCAGCAATTATCCGGAACGGTACAGCAAACGATCGTGAACGGCATCACGGTTTATCATCCCGATAGCGGGGACAAAAAAATAGTTCAAAAAAACGCAGGAAAATGGCTTTTGAAAAAGTAAAAGAGATAATTAAAGAATCACCGGCATTTACACAACTGACCGACCTGGCAGCTGGGCGGCTGGGCGGGAAGGTTCTTTATGCAACCGATGATTTCTTTGCAGAAAAAGAAAACCTGATCAAACCAACCCGGGGAATCTTTATTACCGATAAATACACCGACCGTGGTAAGTGGATGGATGGATGGGAGAGCCGCCGCAAACGTACGCCAGGCCACGACTGGGCTGTTGTTCAATTGGCAACACCCGGCAGGATCGCTGGATTTGATATTGACACCAATTTTTTCCTCGGCAATCATCCGCCGCATGCATCTATTGAAGCAATAAATATTTCGGATGCTTCGGTAATTGATGACCTGCCTGCCGGACAGGCAGGTTGGGATAAAGCTGACTGGAAGGAAATTTTGCCTAAGTCACATTTAGATGCAGGTTCTCAGAATTTTTATGAAAGCAACAGCAATGAGATCTATACACATATCCGCCTGCATATTTACCCCGATGGAGGTGTTGCCAGGTTGAGAGTATATGGTGAAGTATTTAAGAATTGGGATCTTGTTTCTGCGGATGAAGAAGTTGATCTTGTTGCTGCCATCAACGGCGGCAAAGCAATTGCCTGCAACGATATGTTCTTTAGCGCCATGGGTAATTTAATCATGCCCGGCCGGGGCGTGAATATGGGCGATGGCTGGGAAACAAAGCGCAACCGTACGCCCGGTAACCGTGATTGGGTGATCTTAAAACTGGCAAGGCCGGGAACCATTGATCGTATTGTGGTAGATACCTGTCACTTCAAAGGCAACTATCCCGATACTTGTTCCATTGAATCCTGCAATGCGGTAAATGATATGGATGTGGTAAATGATAAGGTTCAGTGGACAGAATTATTGCCGAAACAAAAATTAAGTGCAGACAAAGAACACGAATTTATGAAGGAAGTAAATCATGTTGCTGTTGTTTCGCATGTGCGGTTAAATATTTTTCCTGACGGCGGCATCAGCCGCTTGCGCCTGTTTGGAAAGAAAAAAGATTGATGATGATCGGAATAGTTTTATTGTCGGTTTTCGGATTTGTGCTTGTCATGCTTACCATCATGACCTACTACCTGCGTGGGATAGCTAAAAAAACTGCGGCAGATGATGAAGCTGGTGTGCATGTTGGAAATAAGAAAGAAGAGATCGCTTCCTCACAAAATTTTGTCTATACTGCGCTGGTACTTGTTTCTGTTGCCCTGGTAGCTTCCCTTTACCTGTATGTAAAGGGCACGCCATGGGAAGCCCACCTGATGGAATGGCTGAACATTGTTGTTCGGCTGATGCACATTACTTTCGGCATTGCCTGGATCGGGGCTTCTTTCTATTTTGTTTTTTTAGAGAATGCATTGAACCGTACCAAAGACGTACGGGATGAACTGGCCGGCAACCTCTGGGCTGTTCATGGGGGTGGATTTTACTACCTGGAAAAATATAAAGTAGCACCCAAAACCATTCCCAAACACCTGCACTGGTTTAAATACGAAGCGTATTTTACCTGGATATCCGGGTTCTGTTTACTGTTTGTGGTGTATTACTTCAATGCATCGGCATTATTGATCGACAAGAATGTTTTGAACATAACAGCGCTGCAGGGAATTGGTATTGGGGTGGGTTCTTTTGTAGTGGCGTGGATCATCTATGACCTCTTGTGCAAATCACCCCTGATAAAGAAACCAGCCTGGTTCACCTTGATCGGCTTTGCAGTATTGGTTGGCTTTGCATATTTCTATTCACATGTTTTCAGCAGCCGTGCGGCATACATACATTTCGGGGCTATGATCGGAAGTATCATGGTGGCGAATGTTTTTTTCGTGATCATCCCGGCACAAAAGGCAATGGTGAATGCGGCAAAAAGAGGATTGCCGTTAAACCCGCAATCAGGGAAGAATGCACTGAACCGTTCCCTGCATAACAACTACTTTACTCTGCCGGTTTTGTTCGTGATGATCAGCAATCACTTTCCCAGTACGTTTGGGTACGAACAACCCTGGTTGGTATTGGTCATTATTTCATTGGGAACAGCCGGAGTAAAACATTATCTTAACCTGCGGGAAAAAGGACAGTTATCGGTTTGGGTATTACCGGTATCGGTGATCATCTTATTGGCCGGCGCATTTATTTCAGCTCCGCCCAAAGATCCGGGGGCCTGCAGTTCTAAAATAGAATTCAGCGAAGTGAATGCCATCATCCAGGCAAGATGCATAGCCTGTCATTCGGCAAAACCAACGGATGATGTGTACAAAGCCCCACCCAACGGCGTAATGTACGATACCCCGGATGATATTGTAAAGAAGGCAGCCCTCATCATGCAGCGGGTGGTAATAACGAAAACCATGCCCCAGAATAACAAGACGAACATCACACAAAAGGAAAGGGATATCATACGATGCTGGATCGAACAAGGAGCATCAACAAAATAATTAAAGGAGTATTATGACAATCAAAGCATTTAATAAACTAAAAAAGGAAGGGAAGAAAAAACAACTGATGAGCTGTTGTGGTTCTTCAACCTGGGTAGAACTGATGATAATGCAATTTCCCTTTGCTGATGAAAAGGACCTGGTGAATGCAGCAACGGATGTCTGGTACAACCAATGCAACAGCATCGACTGGCTTGAATCAATTACCCACCATCCCAGGATCGGGGATATTAAAAGCCTCACTAAAAGATTTGCCGGCAGGGAGCAGGCATCTGTTGCCACTGCTTCAAAAAAAACCATTGCCGCACTTGCTGAAGCCAATGCAGCCTACGAGGCAAAATTTGGATTCATCTTCATTGCTTGTGCAACCGGTAAGTCTGCAACAGAAATGCTGCGCCTGCTGGAAGACAGGTTAGGCAATACGATCGGTGAAGAACTGCATATTGCCATGGGCGAACAAATGAAGATCACCATCCTCCGCTTTCAAAAATTAATTACAGAGGGGTACTGGACTGGTTTACAGCAAAGCCAGCTTACCACACATGTACTTGATACGTCTGTAGGCAGGCCCGGGAAAGATATCAGCATCCGGTTACAGATACCGGTGAACGGTGTTTGGCAAACCATTGCACAAAGTATTACGAATGATGATGGGCGTGTTGGCGACCTGTTACCGCCCCAAAAAAAATTGGCCCATGGAAACTACAAACTGGTTTTTGACACAGGCAGTTATTTTGCTGCTCAAAAAATAAAGGGATTCTATCCTGAGGTGGAAATTCAGTTCATTGTTTTTGATGAAGCGCATTATCACGTACCGCTGCTTATCAATCCCTTTGGATATTCCACTTACCGCGGAAGTTGATGTTTTATTACAGAGAAAAGAGAGGCGGGGTTAGCCGCGGAGCCTCTGCGCAGATCTCTTTAACTCATTTTCTCTGCAGTGAATTTTTTTAAATGATGACCAAATAAAAATACAAAATGAATTTATCTATTCCAGTTAACAAACGAGACGAATTATTCGGCAGTTTAAAAAAAGCCAACACGGCTTTCCAGCAAATTTATCCCGGAGACCGGAGTGAGCGTCAGCCGGTACACACATTGTATGGTGGTGCCAACCTGTTTAAATACGATGCAGCCATATCGCTTGGCAAAAGAGCCCTGGAAATTTTTGAGACCTATGCACCCGATCACAACATGTTTGGAAAAGTATTTGGCATGGATACCCAATCCGGTTTCAGCAAGAAAGTTTATGATAAAGTAATTGCAAAACTGAAAGCCGAAGCCATTGAAGACTTCCGGATAGATTTTGAAGATGGTTACGGAAACCGCAGCAACGAAGAAGAAGATGAAACAGCCCGTACCACCGCATTGGAAGTGGTTAAGGGAATGGCTGAAAAAACCTTATCGCCATTCATCGGCATCCGTATAAAACCTTTTACCGAGGAGATGAAAGAAAGGGGATTGCGAACACTGGATATTTTTATCAGTACATTGATAAAAGAAACCGGCGGCAAGCTGCCGGATAATTTCATTGTAATGCTGCCAAAAGTTACCATTCCCGAACAACCGGCAACACTGGCTTCTTTCTTTGATATTCTTGAATCGGAACTGAAGATGGAAAAAGGAAGCCTGAAGATGGAAATGATGGTGGAAACAACGCAAGCCATCATGGCCATCGACGGAACAAACCCTTTATACAAATTCATTAAAGCCAGTAACGGAAGATGCATTGCCATGCATTTTGGCACGTACGATTACACGGCAAGCTGCAGCATTACGGCCAGGTACCAGGAAATGGATCACCCCGTTTGCGATTTTGCACACCACATGACGAAAGTAGCACTGGCGCATACCGGCATCTGGCTGAGTGATGGTGCAACCAATACAATGCCGATCGGCCCTCATCGCGGCGATAGCTTAACCCCGGCACAATTGCAGGAGAATATGGACACGGTTCACCGGGCATGGAAAAAGGGATATGATCATATCCGTCATTCTTTGTGGAATGGGTTTTACCAGGGATGGGACCTGAACCCGGCACAATTTCCTATGCGTTATGCCGCCGTGTTTGCCTTTTTTTTAGAAAGTTATGACGATGCCGTGGAACGGTTAAAAACCTTTGTTGAAAAAGCAGCAAGAGCTACGCTGATCGGCGATGTGTTTGATGATGCAGCAACCGGCCAGGGATTACTCAACTATTTTCTGCGTGCATTGAACAGCGGCGCTATTACCGAAGAAGAAGTATTGGTAACGGGATTAACTCTCGAGGAAATTCGTGGACGTTCATTCAAAAAAATACTGGAAAACAGAAAAAAACAGGCATGAGTGTATGGGAATTTATACATGAAAAGCTTTACGACGGCATTAAAGTGATGCTGCTTTATGTATTGGAAAGCGAAGGCAGTTCTCCCGGGCGGCAAGGCTTTAAAATGGCGCTGGCCGAAGACGGAACCTATTCCGGCACGATCGGCGGCGGCATCATGGAATATAAATTCATAGAAAAAGCAAAAAGTCTGCTGCAGCAGGATGAAACAAAAGTATTGCTGCAAAAACAATATCATGATAAGGATCACGGCAGCGACCAGTCGGGTATGATCTGTTCCGGCAGCCAGCTAAATGTTTTTATCCCGGTTTCGGCAACGGATAAAAAAACCATTATCAATATTTTTACACGAAAAGGAAAAACCATCCAGCTTTCGCCGGCCGGCATAGCAGCCATACAGGGAAAAGCAAGAGGTCTCCAGTATAAAAGCGATGAAGACTGGATTTACACCGAAGCCGTAAGTGAACAACCCGTCATCCATATCATTGGCGCCGGCCATGTGGGATTGGCTTTATCTGAACTGATGTCTTTTCTTGGTTTTTTTATTAAGGTCTATGATGACCGGCCCGCATTGAAAACACTGTGGCAGAACAATTTTGTTGATGAAAAGATCATTATCCCCGGGTATGACCAGCTAAACGATTTTTTTACAGCTACTGAAAATGATTTTGTAGTGATCATGACGGTTGGATACCGCACGGATAAGATCGTATTGGAACAATTAGTGGGGAAGCATTTTTTTTACCTGGGCCTTTTAGGCAGCAGCCATAAAATAGAAATACTGTTTAAGGAATTAAAAAAGGAAGGAGTGCCAAAAACGTGGCTGGATAAGATTTTTTCTCCTATCGGTGTACCTATTGACAGTAAAACAACAAAGGAAATTGCCGTAAGCATTGCCGCCGAGATCATCCGGGAAAAGAACAAACACCTGCCCGGCGGGAGAAGCCAGCTGAATGTTATCTAAATATTTCGTCGTTCCCTTTATACGTAAAACGGTTGTATCCGGCTTTATTATCCGATTCTTTTCCCAATGAAGTTGCATACAAGGCATACACTGCCCCTACGAAACCACCGGCCGTTTTTGTGCTGAGGAATTTTGCTTCTGATCCGTCCTTGGTCATGGATTGCCATTTCTTTGCGTCCTGTGAAAAGTAAAAGAAATACGCACTATCCCGGGATTCAATTTTCAAACTAAGCTCTTTCAGCTTTGCATCAATATCTCTTCTTGCGATCAATGTTATGCTGCTGTCTTTTGTTGATTGATATAACTCTACAACGGGCTTACCGTTTTTTACCGACTTACACAGGTAATAAAAATGGATCTCATTCTGGAAAATGACGATCCCTGCTTTTTCATTCCCTGCTTTCGCATTAAAATCTAAAGAAGTAATAGCCGTACTGTGGTGGTTTTGCTGACGGAAAGCAACAAAAGACGGGTTCTCTTTTCCGCTGCATGTTTCTTTCCGCAAGCGGATGTTTAACCACCCCTTTCTTTCAGTAAGGCTATACCACGGTTCTGTAACAGTGCGTAAAAAGATAAACCGGGCATCTAATGTTTCTTCGTTGAATTCTGTATTGAAATGTGCATTGCCGCTAAACGGGTTATTTACTTTTTGGGTCAATGAAGGAATGGGAACAGGGTATCGATATTTTACTTCCTCATTCCCTTCCAGTATATGCGGCCAGCCATCTTCCCATTTTACGGGAGCCATAAAAGTCTCCCGGCCGATGTTGTAATGATCGGCTTCATAAGGCCGGCAGCCGAGAAAGACGGCAACCCACTTTCCATCGGGTGTTTCCACAAAGTCGGCATGCCCGGTGCTGGTGACCGGATTTTTTCTTGCCGTATCCAAATGCCTTTGTGTTAGAATTGGATTCTTTTCATACGATATGTAGGGGCCATCAACGGCTTTACTTCTGAATACCACTTCCGAATGATTGTAACCGGTACCGCCTTCTGCACAGATCAGATAATACCATCCGTCTTTTTTAAAAACATGCGGGCCTTCGATCCACACAGGTTTTTTAGCCATATCGGTTCCGCCGTTGACAAGCAGTTTTTCTTCGCCTGTTACTTTAAGATCAGCCGCATCAAATTCAAACATGCGGATGGTACGATGACCGTTGTGTAATGAAATATTATTTGGCGGAATGCTGTTGAATAAAACGTATGCTTTGTCATTGTCATCAAAGTAAAGCGACGGATCAATACCATTCACTTCCTTTAACCAGACCGGGTTGCTCCACGGCCCTTTGGGATCCTTGGCCGTGATGACAAAATTCCCGCCTTTATCTATTAATGTACAGATGATATAATAAGTGCCTTTGTGATACCGGATCGTTGGTGCAAATAATCCTCTTGATACACCGGCCCCTTCCAGGCCCAGTTGTTCGGGCCTGTCCATCGCATGGCCGATCTGGTTCCAGTTCACCAGGTCTTTGCTGTGAAAGATCGGCAATCCCGGGAAATAAGCAAAGGATGAGTTGACGATATAATAGTCGTCCCCAACCCTGCAAATACTTGGATCGGGATAAAAACCTGATAATATTGGGTTGTTATAGGTAAGCTGGGCGGAACAGGTTACGGTGATGCACAGTATTGGTATAAGTGAAAATATTTTTTTCATAGTTGGAATTTAAAAATTCAGATGATCATATTTAAAATAAGCACACCGATGAGCCCGGTGATGGAAATAACTGTTTCCATCAAAGTCCACGACAGGAAAGTTTGTTTTAACGACAGTTTAAAAAATTCTTTGAACATCCAGAATCCGGAGTCATTGATATGTGAACCAAAAACACTTCCTGCTCCTACAGCCAGTACCATCAGTTCCGGCGAAACATTGGTTTGTGCTAATAACGGCGATACGATGCCGGCAGCAGTTATCCCTGCAACGGTGGCCGAACCAATCGTTACCCGTAGCAGTGCAGTAACTACCCAGGCAAAAACCAATGGAGGCATTTGCCATTTGTTGCAGAAGGAAGCAATATAAACGCCGGTACCGCTGTCTGTTAATACCTGCTTTAAAACACCACCAGCTGTAATGATCAGCAGGATGAGCGCAATTCCTGCAATCGCATCGCTGAGCCATTTCATAGATTCTTCAATCTTCACTTTCATGCGTATGCTGAAATAGAAAAAACCCAGCAATACAGAAAGGAGCAGGGCAATGGTTGAATCACCAATGAAGAGCAATATTTTTTTAAGCAATCCATCCTGCAAAAAATTTCCTGCAATAACCGATAGTGCGATGAGGAATACGGGTAATAAAGCGATGCAAAAACTGGGAAATGCCACCGGTAATTTTTTTAGTGCCGCCAAGGGAACTTCTGTTTGCTGCTGCCCGTTGCTCACGTTTTGCAATAATTTTCCCAGCAATGGCCCGGCAATAATAACAGCAGGAATGGCAATGCAGATACCATATAATAATGTCAACCCCATATCGGCATGAAAAGAATTTACCAGTACCACAGGCCCGGGATGCGGCGGAAGAAAACAATGTGTGGTTGAGAGGGACGCTGCCATGGGGATAGCAATGTAAAGAAGCGGAAGCTTTGTTTTTCTTGCCAGTGTAAAAACAAGCGGTACCAGGATGACAAAGCCGGCATTGTAATAAAGTGGTATGCCGATAAAGAAACCGGTGAGCAAAACGGCCCATTGAATATTCCGTTCACCAAAAGCATGAATAAGTGTGGAAGAGATCTTTTCAGCAGCCCCCGACATTTCCAGTATCTTTCCAAGTATTGCACCCAGGCAAATGATAAGCGCCAATCCGCCCATGGTACTGCCAACTCCTTTTTCAATTGACCGCAGAAGGTCTGCCGGCTGCATACCCAGGCAAAGACCTGCAAGAATTGAAACGATGAGCAGGGATAAAAAAGGGCTGACCTTTTTCACCGTCAGGAAAACCTGCAGGGCAATGGCTGCTATGATGATGATGAATATCAAGGGTTACCTGACCATATTTATTAATGTGCCGATGTTGTCGATAGAAATAATTATCTCATCCCCGCTTTGCAATGTAAAATCATTACCAGGCACCACACCGGTGCCGGTCATTATTAAACAACCATGCGGAAAACTGCATTCCCGGTATGCAAATGAAACAAGTTCCTGCACTGTTCTTTTCATCTGGCTTATTGCAACTGAACCTTCAAATACAACCACATTATTTCTTTTGATCACAAGACTGATCAATGTATTGCCGCCAAGTGGTTTGTTGGTCAGGTAAATACACGGGCCTAATGCCGCACATTCGTCATAGGTTTTTGCCTGCGGCAGGTATAACGGATTCTCTCCTTCAATACTGCGGCTGCTCATATCGTTGCCGATGGTATAGCCAATAATTTTTCCGGAAGATGTAACAACCAATGTCAACTCCGGTTCCGGCACATCCCAGGTAGAATCTTTCCGTATTCGTACAAAAGCATTGTTGCCAACAACCCGGTGAGGGGTTGATTTAAAAAACACTTCGGGCCTTTCGGCTTCATATACTTTAGCGTAAAAGTCGGCGCCGCCGGAAGCTTTGCTTTCTTCCTGCCGGCCAACCTTGCTTCGGAGATAAGTAACGCCACATGCCCATAATTCCTGCCGATCCCCGATGGGAGGTAATAATTCAGCAACGAGATTTTTATCTCCTTCAGCCAGTCCTTTAATAAGCTGTTCGGTCTTTTGCAAAACATCATCATCATTGATGAAAGGATCCCAGGCCTCATTTTTAAGCAGAAAGAATTTGTTTTCTTTCTCTGCAACAATCCCGTTCTTTATTTTATACAATTTCATATTTAATCTCTCATTTTTAACCGCAATACATACATATCGTTGGTGATGTACAATGTTTTTTCATCCGGCGATAAAGCACAGTTAGAAGTTGCATTATCCAGCTTCAGTTTCCCAAGCAGCTTTCCTTCGCTGTTGAAAATGTATAGCCCACCCGGGCCGGTGGCAAATACATTTCCTTTTTTATCGATCTTCAATCCATCAGGCAGCCCCTTCCAGGTTTTATCACTATTGGCTAAGTTGTAAAACTCTTTGCCTGTGATGAGCGAATCACCCGATACATCAAATACATACCAGTTCTTTTTACCGGGATCTGAGTTTGCCACGAGCAATCTTTTCCCACCCGGGAAAAAAGCAATACCGTTTGGTCTTGTGATAGAATCCACCAGTAAAACAATTGTTCCATCTTTTTTTATTTTGTACACTCCATTAAAGGAGGTCTCTTTTTTTGGATCAGAATCATCTTGTGTTTGCAACCCGTATGGCGGATCAGTAAAGAATAATTCTCCTTCAGTGCTGTAAACAGCATCATTCGGGCTGCTGAACCGTTTGCCATTATAGGCGTCTGCAATTGTGATAAATTTTGCTGCAGGGGTATTTAGTGGTGTATCCATCCTTGCCATGCGCCTGTCGCCATGCTGACATAATACAAGATTGCCATTTGCACCTAACAGCAACCCATTACTGCCGGGCTCTTTACAGGTTGATGGAACCGGGCCGGTATAGCCGGATGGTTTTAGATAAACTCCGCTTCCTTTTTCTTCCGTCCATTTATAAATAGTATTGGCAGGAACATCCGAGAACAGCAGCATCTTTTCTTTTTCGATCCACAAAGGGCCTTCGCACCATTCAAAACCTTCGGCAATGATCTCTGCTTTGGCGCCGGGAGAAATGATTGAGTCAAGTGCCGGATCGATCCTTTCAATGGAGCCGGTCGTTTTATATTGCTGTTTACTGTTGCAACCGGTCATTGCAGAAAAAATGAGTAAGAAAAAAATGTATCTCATAAAAATGGTTTAATGCAAGTCTCTTGTTACTTCACTGCCAGAACCTCCCTGTAAAATATCCAGGTCGGCGCCCAGGTGTGCCTGCTGCACATGATCAATGTAAAACTTCACATACCCTCTTGTTGCCATCGGTTCAGGTGCTTTCCATGCTGCTTTTCTTTTTACAAGTTCTTCATCGCTCACATCCAGGTGCAACTTCCGTTGCGCAACATCCAGTTCGATCACATCACCGTTTTTTACCAATGCCAGTACACCACCAATAGAAGACTCAGGTGAAATATGTAAGACTACTGTTCCGGCTGCTGTACCGCTCATTCTTCCATCAGAGATCCTTACAATATCTTTAACTCCTTTGCGTAATAATTTTTCCGGCAGGTCAACATTACCTACTTCGGGCATACCGGGATAACCAACCGGGCCAACTCCTTTTAAAACGATCACAGAATTTTCGTCTATATCCAGATCCGGATCATCGATCCGGGCATGGTAGTCTTCCATTGTTTCAAACACAACAGCCTTGCCTTTATGCTTCATCAATGACCGGGTGGCGGCCGAGGGTTTGATGACAGCACCGTCTTCACAAAGATTTCCCTTCAACACAACAATACCTGCTTCATGCTGCAATGGGGCATCAACGGAAGCGATCACTTCTTTGTTATAGCAAACCGGATTGCTGTTATTTTCGCCAAGTGTTTTTCCATTTACAGTTATTGCATCATTATGTAACTGATTTTTCAGTTCATTGATGACCACGGGTAATCCACCTGCATAATAAAAATCCTCCATCAGGTATTTGCCGGAAGGTTTCAGGTTAACCAGCAGGGGTATTTTACTTCCGATGCTATCAAAGTCTTCCAGCTTTAATTCAACACCGATCCTTCCGGCAATCGCCAGCAGGTGAATGATAAAATTGGTTGATCCGCCAACAGCTGCATTCACTATGATCGAATTTTCAAATGCTTTTCTTGTGAGGATCTTTGAAAGCTTCAGGTCTTCTCTTACCATTTCCACAATTCTTCTTCCGGACAACTGTGCCATCACTTTTTTTCTTGAATCAACTGCAGGAATAGCAGCAGCACCAGGCAAAGTCAGCCCCAATGATTCTGCCATGCAGGCCATCGTGGATGCGGTACCCATCGTCATGCAATGCCCCTGGCTTCTGGCAGCGCCGATCTCTGCTTCATGAATATCTTCTGCCGTATAATTTTCCACCAGTGTTTTTTCTTTTACCATCCAGTTGAAGGAGCCGCTTCCCAGACATTCGCCTTTGAACCGCCCGTTCAGCATTGGCCCGCCGGGAACAACGATTGTAGGCAGGTCAACACTACATGCTCCCATTATTGTTGAAGGAGTTGTTTTATCACAGCCTGTCAATAGCACAATACCGTCAAGCGGGTTAGCACGGATGCTTTCTTCCACATCCATGCTTGCGAGGTTGCGGAATAACATGGTAGTTGGACGCATGATCGTTTCACCCAAAGAGGTAACAGGAAATTCCAATGGAAAACCTCCGGCATCAATAACACCCCGCTTTACTACTTCGGCAAAATCACGGAGGTGGCCGTTGCATGGGGTTAGTTCACTCCATGTATTGCAGATGCCGATCACAGGTCTTCCTTTGAAATAATCATCGGGGTAACCCTGGTTGCGCAGCCAGGAGCGATGGACAAAGCCCATTTTATCGTCTTTACCAAACCAATCTTCGCTTCTTAATTTTTTGCTCATATCAATTTTATTATACCACACCATGTTCAGACGGGACGTCATATCATTATTCTTTTCCCGGTATGCATGGCCTCATATATGGCCTGTAAATATTTTACATCCCGCCTTCCCATTTCACCCGGAACAATGGAAGACCTGTTGTTTTTTATTGAAGCAGCAATTCCATCCATTTGTTTTGCCTGCTGATTAACAAGCGGGAAATTCATTGCTCCGACCGGGGTACTTCCTCTCTGACCTGTATAATTATACGCCGAGGTTAATTCAAAAACTCCTTTCGCTGCTTCAGCTCTTAAAAAATTCATTCCTTCGGCATAACTTGTTTTGCAGTCGGTAATTAATCCGTTCGGGAATTCCATCTGCCAGGTGAGGGACTGTTCTACTTCTTTGAACCGTTCAAAGTCTGTTTTCACTCCTTCCTGTGCAGTAACCGCAATGGGCTCCATGCCGGTCGTGTAACACATGGCCTGTATCACATAGATGCCCACATCCATCAGGGGCCCGCCACCGGCATATTTCTGGGTGAGCCGCCATTGCGACGGGCCCGCCCTGAAACCGAAACCACCCGAGAGATTTTTTATTTCGCCATAGACTTTCTGCGTGCCGCATCGTACCATTTCTAAATTGTAAGGCTCAAAGTGCAGGCGATAACCAATGGATAAATGCTTATTAGCTTTTTTAGCAGCTGTGATCATCCGGTCACAATCTTCCACCGTGATCGCCATGGGTTTTTCGCAGATCACATGTTTACCGGCTTCAAAAGCACGGATGGTATATTCTGCATGCATGTTGTTTGGCAACACTACATATATAATGTCGATGTCGGGATTGTCTTTTATGGAATCATAGTTTTCGTAGTTGTAAATATTCTTATCAGGAATATTATACCGTTCTTTCCAAACAGGAATTTTTGATGGAGTGCCGGTAACGATCCCGGCAAGGTAACAGCTTTCCGTCTGCTGCAATGCCGGGGCAAGCTGGTTGGTTGCATAATTTCCCAGTCCAACCAAAGCAATACCGAGTTTTTCCTCTTTGCTGTTTTTCATTTTAGTTTGATTTGATCTTTCAGAATTACAATTGGAATATGCAGACAGGAGTGGTATACCCAGGCCAGTAAGCCCGATGTTATAAATAAATTTTCTTCTTGAACGATCCTGTTTTTTATTCATAAGCTGTTATTTAAAGCATCTCCATTCGCCAGGCCCGGTTATCTTGACTGGTATTTTTTTATATAGTCTGCCACTTCCACCATCGGTGCTATCCAGATGTCTTTTTCATTTTGTTTGAGGTAAGAAAGAAATTCCCGGTGTGCAGGCAATGAAACATCCAGTGAGTTACCTCCGCCTACACCGTGAAATAAAATGACGAGCAATGAATTTGTTTCTACGGCCTTCTTTACCCATTCGATCATTTGTTCGGCGGTATTATTATTTACCATATAGCAATCCACGTTGTACAGGTCCACTTCATTTATCTTATGCATTTCATTCCGTACGGCCCTGGCAGCGGCAAAGTCGCCCTTCATTCCATTAATAAAAGACGAATCGCCGATCTTCATATCGCCACAGGTAAAGGCAAATGTTCTCCGGGTCTTCCCGTCCAGTGCCTGCAGGAAGAGGTTGGTCATCCGTACTTCATCCACCATTCTTTTTACAGTATAATTGTTCATCTTGTAATCAGCAGGAACAAATTCCCGGCCGGGCTTATCGCCAATGCAGGGGTGGAACAATGTGTGGTTACCTAATTCATAACCTTTCTCGGCTATTTTTCTCCAGTCATTCAAACGGGTTTGTACAGAAGTAGAAAAAGCAGTAATATAAAATGTTGCTTTCAGTCCCAGGGAATCCAATACCGGAATGGCATTGTCCAGTTGCTGGTTATAAGCATCATCGTAGGTGATCACAACTGCTGCTTTTTTATTTCGCCATGGCTGGTTGGGCTGGGAATAACTATTCATTGAACAGGCAGTAATAACTGCAGCTACCAAGAATACTTTTTTCATAATTTTATTTTAACTCAAGTACGACAACTGAAAAGGCTGGAATTTTTACACTCAGGTTATTTCCGTTTAAAGCTGCATTGGTAAACAAAACAGGTTTTATTTTTTCCGGGTCGTCAAAGTCATTATGATCCTGCAGCTTACCGGAGTGAAGTATGCGGCCTGTAACAGTTCCGGCAGGCAGGTCGCCCAGGTCAATATTTATTTCCTGCTCATTATGTGCATCAATATTCACCAATG
>Ga0209023_10001784_pt1 | contig 28116 bp, 26 predicted proteins | sample LakOneMetagenome_FD_187468 | JGI IMG/M metagenome (GOLD analysis project Ga0209023, IMG submission 187468) | Freshwater and sediment microbial communities from Lake Erie, Canada (SPAdes) (version 2) | ecosystem: Environmental > Aquatic > Freshwater > Lentic | place: Lake Erie, Canada...
TTTCATCAGCCCGGTGAGATCGTCGCCATAATGGATCGTCTGCCCGCGAAGCGACGCCTGCAGACTCGCCATCATCAGTGACGCACCGATACCTTTGCCCGAAATATCGCCGATCGCAAAGCCGAATTTCCCCGCCGGAAGCTCCAGAAAATCATAATAATCGCCGCCGACCCCGAGCGCCGGACGGCACGCACCGTAATAATCGAGCCCCGTGACCGGCGGCAGATCCTGCGGAAATAAACGCTCCTGCACTTCGCGGGCGATGTCGAGTTCGGTGTTGAGGCGTTCTTTTTGCGCCGCCTCGCTCGCCACGGCGGCCGTCAGCCTGGAATTCTCAAGAGCAAATCCCGTCTGCGTCGCCACCGACTTTAATAGACGGATATCGCTCGCTGTGTACGGTTCCTCGGACTTTTTCGGACTCAGGCTGATGATCCCGGAAAGCTCGTTCTTTGCCGCGATCGGCAGGAGCATCTGGGTGTTTAGTTCGGTGAGCTGTTCGCGTTCATTAAGCGTGACCACCGGCATGGCCGTGACTTCGGTCATGTCGTCGTAAAGCACGATGTGCCGGTTCGATCTCAATTTACGCATCGAGCTGGAATCGTCAGTCAGCGAAACGACCGGAGGCGTATCAAACCCGAGAGCATATGCGGGGATGAAATTCGAACCGCTCCTTATTAGTAGAGCGACTTGCGGCACATGGAGCGATTCGCTGATCTTACTCGCGACCGTTTCGAGCAGCGGTTTGGTCTCGACCATCGTCCGGACATCGTCGCTCAGGTCGGAAAGTATCTGCTCGGCATTATATGCCTCGCGAAAGAATTTCTTGTCCATCCAGATCCTGATCTTTCCGGCAAGTAAACGGAACAGAAAGACAAGAGCAATTCCGATCCCGATAAAGATCATCTTCTGCGGCCGGTTGGTCGTCGAATCCGAAACAAACGAGAGAGCGATCAAAATAACAAAGAAACTAAGGACGATCTGGATCGCCAGCACGCCGTTCTTGGCAAGTGCGTACTGCAGACCCTGCCGGATAACTACGCTCACGTCCATCGCCCGCTGCACGACGATCACATATGCCATTGTCAACGGAAACAACAGTATCGCAAGCAGCGCGAGGATCGCGTACCATTCCGGGACGAGCTGCAGAAAACCGCCCTGTTTGCCGCTCGCTATACGGTAGATGATTATCGTTAATGCCGGCAGCATAGCGATCGTGGTTCCAACATACAATATTCGCAGGCGGCGCCGGGAATCGAGGTTCTCTGTCGTTCCACTCTTAGTGGCCATCGCGGCAAAAAAACCGCCGAACGCCACCATCGAAAGTATTGTCGAAAACTGGTCGTATGGTTTCGTAAGATTATCGATCGGCCGCCAGATGGCCTCGACACTAAGAAGCCGTCCGATCTGTTCGCCGAGATTTAGTACCGCATACAGCGTGAGGGGAGCGATCAATATCCATTTTGCCCAAGGAAACTTTTTATCGAAGTCGAGGCGTTCAGGAAAGTTAATTCCAAAAAGCAACATCCAAACACCAAGGAAACTCATCGCCGTTCCCTGAAACGTACGGACGAGCGTTCCCTCAGGTCCGCCTTCGAGGGCGATCGATCCGATGCCGATCAACAAAAATAGCAGCAGCCAGGCGTTGCGATCACCCGGACGCAAAAACGCCACGTAAAATCCGAGCAGATACGAGATCGCTGGAAGGCAGAGCATGAAAAGAAACGTGATCGCAAACTCACTCGCAGCCTGGCGAAATGTAAGCGATAGCTGAACGGCTTCGACATCCAGATCGATCTGCTGAATGTCGCCCGACGGGCTGGTCCGCTCGACTCGATACGGTATCAGATCGCCCGCGTGAAATCTGCCAAGTTCCTCGGATGGATTGCTGTATTCGCCAATAATGTGGCCACCGATGGCGATGAGTTTGTCACCCTCCTGCATTCCGGCCCTTGCGGCTTCAGGAAGCACGGAAATCATCTTTCCGTTCTGCATTCCAAACGGAAATCGTACTGAGTCGCTCTGATTCAGTATCCGGCCCAGTGAAATCAGGACCGGGGAGGCATGCTTAACGTAAACGATTGCGGACAGCAAAAACAGGATCGTAAGAACGGCGTATTGCAGTTTCCGGTTTTTCATAGGAGATCAGTTAAATTTCCCGGAGAAAACTCACACCGTCGGCAATTTCCACTCCGAAATTATCTGCGATCGTTTGGCCGATGTCGGAGAGCGACTGCCGCGTGCCGAGAGCGACGTTTTGTTTCGCCGATTTGCCGAAGACGAGCAGCGGAACGTATTCGCGGGTGTGGTCGCTTCCCTCTTTTGTCGGGTCGTTGCCGTGGTCGGCGGTCATTATCAGCAGATCATCTTCGTTGAGAGCGTCGATGATCTCAGGCAGGCGGCCGTCGAAATGCTCGAGTGCCTTCGCATAGCCTTCGACATCTCGTCGATGGCCGTAGAGCATGTCAAAATCGACGAGATTGCTAAATATAAGCCCGTGCGAATTGGAATTGAGGGCCTGAATCGTCACGTCGATGATCTGTTCGTTATTTTTCGCCGTCAGGTCCTCTGTCACGCCCATCCCGTCGTAGATCGACGCGATCTTGCCGATGCAGACAACATCGAGGCCCGCGTCTTTGAGTTTTGGCAAGAGATTGCCATTTGGAGGCGGCACCGCGTAATCATGACGATTCTCCGTGCGTTTGAAATTGTCGGGCGTCCAGCCGAGAAAAGGACGGGCGATCACGCGGGCGACCTCGTCATCGCCATGCAAAATATTTCTCGCGATCTCGCAGATCTCGTAAAGACGCTTGACAGGAATTACTTCTTCGCTGGCCGCGATCTGAAAGACCGAGTCCGCAGATGTATAAACGATGGGCTTGCCGGTGCGAATGTGCTCTTCGCCCAGGTCTTTGATTATCTCGGTCCCGCTCGCAGCGTAATTGCCGAGGACGCCGGGAACATTTGCCTGTCGGATGAATTCGTCTATGATCCTGGGCGGAAAACCGTCAGGAAACTTCGGGAAACCCTGCTTGAGAATGATCCCGGCCATTTCCCAATGCCCGGTCGTGGTGTCCTTACCGTCGGATTTGAGCGTACATTTGCCGTATGCTCCGGTTGGCGAAGTGACGGGCGACAAACCTTTCAGCGGCGTAATATTGCCCAAGCCCAAAGCTCGCAGATTAGGTATGCTAACCTCGCGCGATTCAAATATATGCCCGAGCGTGTCCGCACCCGCATCGCCCCAAGCCGCAGCATCCGGCATTTCGCCGATCCCAGCCGAGTCCAAAACCACCAAACAAACGCGTCCAAATTTCGTTGCCATAAACTAATGATAAGGCGAAACGTGTAAAAGTGAAAAAGCCGGGTGCTCATCGTATTCGATTCCTTTTCACCCTTTCACTCTACTGCGACGGTGCTGTATATCCTTCGCGGGTTCGCAATAGGGTTCCGGCCGGTAGCCCTTTCAGCTCGACCTTGATCTTACGAAAGGTGCCGTCCCTTTTCTCGTTCGTAGGGTAATAACCGAGCGTATATTTCGTTCCGATCTCGTCCGCGACGTTTTTGAAAGCCGCCCGCGCTTCACTAAGATCAGCGACGGGAAAAACCCTGCCTCCCGAGGCCTTCGCAAGTTCGCCCATTTCAGCGTCAGCCATTTCGTAGAGCCGTTTGCTGACAGCTAGCCGTTCAAAATCACCTAGCCCGCAAAAGCTCGCCGCTTTCTCCGTAGTGGCCTTGGCACCGATACTGCGGTAATAGCGACGAATCTGGGCCATGGAAAATCGCGTCGCAGATTGGCAATCACCTAGCAAGCCTTCCTCGAAAAATTCTCGGGTATCGACCTTGATAAAAAAACAGATGATACCGCGTTTCTGAAGAGCTTCTTTGATCTCGGCAAATTCGGCAACGCTCGTCGAATCAACTCCGTCCGTCAGAGCAACCAATGCGCGCCGCCCGCGAAATTGCTCTTGCGGCTCATCGCGAAACAAGTTCTCGGCCGCCGCCAGCATTGAATCATAGTAAGGTGTTCCAAAACTCATCCGCACATTTTGGATCGTAGATCTCAGCATGGCCCTATCGTCGGTCAGCGTGCTCATAACCTGCGAAACCGCGATCGTCTGGCCGTCTCGCTGGTCAGACTTAAATCCAACCAAACCGACCCGGTCGCCCGCTCGCAGCGAAGAGATAAATGTTAACGCGGAATTCTGTATCAACTGTAGATCTCCCCGCGTCGATCCGGACGTGTCCAGCAGCAGAGCAACCTCAAAAGGTGCAGATATCGAGGAAAAATCAACTACTTCCTGTCGTTTTCCATCCTCATAGACAACAAAATTTGAGGCCTTAAGGCCGCCGAGTGGCGTGCCGTTCGTCGAACTCACCGCCACCGGAACGTCGACCAATTGCGTGTCAACTTTTATGATCTCGTCACTTGGGGGAGTTTTTGCCGGAATTTGCGCTTTGGCAAGACTCGCGAAAGCGAAAGTACAAATTAGAATGCAAATGAACTGCTTAAAATACATTTTCGCCTCCCGCTGCCGCTTTTCTGATAGTAAATTGTAACAGAGAATTCAGGCATTTTGTCGCCGAAACAGGGCTTGTCGTCTGGCAATTTGCTTGATTTGTGATATTCTTGCGGAAAGTCATTTGCAGGAAATTTACGGGAATCCGGCGCGCAAGCTGTCCGGTACGATCTTTTGAGGAGAAGAATGAAAAGAAAAAATAATTTGAACGCTTTTATTATTTCGGCGCTTGTCGCTGGATTGAGTTTTGTGGGCAGTATCTCAGCACAGGATATTGCCTCGGACACGACGACTGCGAGATCGCAGGCGCGGCCTGATTCGCCGCAGTCGATTTTTGCTGAGGATTTTAATTATCCCGCCGCCGCATTATTGGTCAATAACGGCTGGGCTGCTCATAGCGGCGCCGGGACCAACTCGATCGCCGTCGTTTCGCCTGGATTGACCTACTCAGGTTATCCCTCGGCTGGAAACGCCGTAACAATGACGACGAGCGGCGAGGATGTAAATCGCGCCTTTGCGACCCAGTCGGCCGGTTCCGTTTACGCGAGCGTGCTGGTGAACATCACCGACGCGGCAGTTGACGCAAATGGCGGTTATTTCTTCCATCTCGGCCCTGACCCGGTCGGCACGACTTTTCGCGGCCGTCTGTACATTAAGAAAGATGCGACAAACAACATCTCGTTCGGCATCACTAAGGCCGGAGCCGCTCTTGCCACCGATGTCGCCTATACACCATTTACATACGCGTTAAATACGACCTATCTTCTGGTGATCAAGTACACGATCGTCGCTGGTGCAACCAATGACACCGTCGATCTTTTTGTCAATCCGACTCTTGGCGGTGCCGAACCTGCGGCAACGATCTCGGCACCCGATGTTGCCGGCACGGATATCAACCCCGGATCGGTTGCTCTCAGACAAGGAACAGCTGCAACCAGCCCGACCGTTAAGGCCGATGGTATTCGCGTTAGTAATACATGGGCGAGCCTTTTGACCGCACCTCCGAGTCAGCATGTTGTCGACTTTAACGGTGACGGCAAGAGTGATTTCGCTGTCGTTCGAAACACAGGCGGTGGAGCAAACGGACAGATCACCTGGTTCATAAACTACGGCGGAACCGGCACTACCGTTGCATCTGCGTGGGGACTTGCAGGCGATTTCTTTGTACCGGTCGACTACGATGGCGATCAAAAGACCGATATCGCTATCTGGCGTGCCGGAGCTCCGACTGTTGCAGCATTTTATATTCTACAAAGTGCGACCAATACCGTTCGAGTGGAAGCCTTCGGTCAAACGGGCGACGATCCATCTGTAGTAGGCGATTACAGTGGCGATGGTAAGGCGGATCTGGCCGTTTATAGAGCCGGCGCAAACGCCGGCGATGCGAGCACATGGTTCTATCGTGCTACATCCGGCGGACCGGTTATTTATACACCTTGGGGCCAGAACGGAGATTTTCCGGCACCCGGAGATTATGACGGCGATGGCAAATCTGACTTTGTTGTCCAACGCAATAACGGCGGCGGCCAGGCCCGCTTCTGGATGAATCAAACCTCCGCAGGCTTTAACTCGATTGTTTTTGGTACGCCGACCGATGTTATCGTTCCGGGAGACTATGACGGAGATGGAAAAACCGATATCGCGGTTGTTCGAGGCAGTGCCGGCCAGCTCAATTGGTACATTAGGCCGAGCTCAACGGGTGTGATCAGTGGAACGCCGACTGCTATTTTCGGAGCTTCCGCAACCGACTTTCCGACTCACGGTGATTATGACGGTGACGGAAAAACCGATGTTGCGATCTGGCGTCCAAGTGCAACACCGGGTGCCAGCCTATTCTGGTACCAGGGCTCCGCAAGTGGACCTTTCGGCGTTCCGTTTGGACAGAACGGAGATTATCCGGTCGCCAATTACAACCGACACTAATTTTAGATCGGTGCTAATAAAAAGGCCTGAGTTATTTCTAACTCAGGCCTTTTTCTTTATCATTCGTTTCGTCTAAACGTACTTGCCGACCACTTTTGCTATCGACTCGCGAGTAACTGCACCGACAATACGTTCCTGCTCCTGGCCGCCCTTGAACAAGATCAACGTCGGAATGCCACGAATGCCAAATTTATTCGGCACATTAGCATTTTCATCGACATTCATCTTGAACACACTCGCCTTACCGTCAAATTCCTCAGCAACGGCCTCAACCGACGGAGCGATCATACGGCAAGGGCCGCACCATTCGGCCCAAAAATCGACCAATACCGGTTTGTCCGAAGCCAATACGTCCGAATCAAACGCTGAATCTGTTATTACTTTTGCAAAATTTCCCATCATTTCTCCTAAATAAACCGTCTGCGGCTTTCACCGCTATATTGTTATTAATACTAACTTTTCATCAACTCTTTGCCAAATTTGCCGTCAAATTGATCGTTACCGCTGCAAGTGCTTTACTTATCGGACACGACTTTTTCACGTCCTCAGCGATCTTTTGAAACTCCTCGTTCTCTATTCCTTCAACATCGGCATTTGTTTCAAGATCGATCTTTCTGATCGCAAATCCATTGTCGTCTTTACCTAAATACACCTTCGCTTCCGAATGAACGCTTTTCGCCGGCTTGCCCGATTTCTCGAGCGTCGCATTTAATGCCATTGTGTAGCAGCCCGCGAGCGAAGCTCCGAGCAGTTCCTCGGGATTGGTACCCGGTTCGTCGCCCATTCGCGTGTTAAATGAGAAGGCTCCCTCAAACAATCCGCTGCCGAGAGCCATCTTCCCTTTTCCTTCCAGCAAACTGCCGGTCCACTCTGCTTTCGCACTTCTTTCTGCCATTTTTATCTCCTTGTAGATCTTAATTTCGGGGTTTCTATAAAAATACCACTAAGCTGCTGCCTTGTGCGAGAGCGTTGGGTAATCATTATATCCAACCTCGCCCGGTGTGTAATAGGTCGACATATCCGGTGTATTTAGCTCCGAACCACTCTCAAACCTCTCCGGAAGATCGGGGTTCGCCAGGAATTTGGCACCATACGCGATAGCGTCGGCCTTGTCCGCAGCCAGGAATTCCTCGCCTCGATCCTTATCGAAATTGGCACCCGCAACATAAACGCCCTTGTACAAACGTCGAAGTTTTTCATGCCAACCCGCGTTTGCGTGGTCGCCGACATGAACATACGCGAGCCCTTTGTCGCTAAGCTGTTCCATGATGTATGGATATACCTTGTCCGCATCGGGTTCCTGAATATCATTGAAGGGCATCGCGGGAGAGAATTTGACGCCGACGCGATCGCTGCCGATCTCGGCCGACATCGCATCGAGGATCTCAAACAAAAAACGAGTCCGGTTCTCGATCGAACCGCCGTATTCGTCGGTTCTGAGATTCACTGGCTTCATCAAGAACTGTTGAACGAGATAACCACTCGCCGCATGTAATTCGACACCATCAAAACCGGCGTCGATCGCATTCTTGGCAGCAGTTGCAAAATCCCGGACCGTCGCCTTAACTTCGTCCGTGGTCAACGCTCGCGGTTTAACAAAATCCTTCATTCCCGCGTCAGTGTAATTCTGCCCTTTCGCCGTCACGTCGCTCGCCGAAACCGGCTGCACATTGTCAGGCAGAAAATCGGGTAAAGCTATGCGACCAGTATGAAATATCTGCATGAAGATCTTACCGCCCTTAGCATGAACCGCCTCGGTCACCGGACGCCACGAATCGATCTGTTCCTGCGTATAAATTCCCGGCGTCCGCGCGTAACCCTTTGCCATCGGGGATACGTTGGTCGCCTCAGTGATCAAAAGGCCGCCGGACGCACGCTCGGCATAATACTTTGCCACAAAATCCGGCTGTACGCCCTCGTCATTTGCCCGGCTCCGCGTCATCGGGGCCATCACGATCCGATTTTTTAATTCCTGATCTCCTATTTTTAAACCATTAAACAAATTTGCCATCATCTACCCCTTTATCTAAAACTTTATGAATCAACTATCTATTATTTTGAGTTAGCGGCTCTCGATTCCTCTTTCATTATTTCCGCCACGATCTCATATGAACGAACCCGTTCCGAGTGGTCAAAAATTATCGCGTTGACCATCATTTCGTCAGCCTGGGTCGAATCGACCAGGCTTTTCAACCCTTTTCTAACCGTTTCACGGCTCCCGATGATCGAACCGCCCAGCCTTGCGTTGACCATCGCTTTCTCTTCCGGTGACCAGATCAAGTCCATATTTTCGACCGGCGGCTTGATCTTGTCCGGGACGCCCCGAATGAGATTAAGAAACGACTGATGCTGCGACGTCGCCAATCGCTGAGCCTCCGCGTCCGTCTCCGCAGCAAAAATGTTTACCGCGACCATCGCATGCGGCTTCTGAAAATTGTCCGACGGTCTGAAATTTTCCCGATATATTGCTAAAGCCGGCAGCGTATTCTCGGGCGAAAAATGAGCGGCGAACGCGAATGGCATTCCCAGTTGTCCGGCCAATCTCGCACTAAAATCACTTGAACCTAAAAGCCAGATCGGAATATCTGCACCACCGCCCGGAACGGCCTGTATTTTCTGTCCATCGACGGGTTTCTTTAAGAAAAACTCAAGCTCTTGCAACTGCTCCGGAAATTCATCTCCCGCATCGATCCGCCGCCGCAATGCCCGCATCGTCAAACCGTCAGACCCGGGTGCACGCCCGAGCCCGAGATCGACGCGTCCCGGAAATAGAGCTTCGAGGGTTCCAAATTGCTCAACGATAACGATCGGAGCATGATTCGACAGCATTATTCCACCGGAACCGATTCGTATCGAATTTGTCCCGGCACCGATATGACCGATCACCACCGATGTCGCCGCACTCGCGATGCCGGGCATCGAATGATGCTCGGCAACCCAAAACCTTCTGTAACCAAGCCGTTCTGCATTGCGGGCAAGGTCGAGCGAGTTTCTCAACGCGTCCGCCGCCGTTGAACCTTCAACGATCGGTGAGAGGTCCAAAACCGAAAATGGAATTTCACTCAATCTGCTCATAATTACCTCAGATCTATCGCCCTGCCATATTGTCTCGGCACGTCGATCGTGTCTTTTAATTCCTTGGCCGCTCGAAAAGCAAAATACGGCTCGCGCAAGAACTGACGGGCCGCCATGATCGCGTCGGCCTTACCGCTTTCCACAATTTCTTCCGCCTGCTTCGGTTCGGTAATTAATCCGACCGCCGACGTTGCGATTCCCGTCTCAGCTCTTATCGCCTCGGCAAACGGCACTTGATAATTCCGCTCAACCGGTATCTTTGCGTACGGCACAAGTGCCCCGCTCGAACAATCGATCAGATCGACGCCAACGCCTTTCAGCAACTTGGCAAATTCGATCGACTGTGGCAGGTCCCATCCGCCCTCGACCCAATCGGTCGCCGAGATCCGAACGAACAATGGCATCGAATCCGGCATCGCTCCGCGAACGGCTGCTGCGACGGCAAGCGGCAATCTTGTACGTCCGGCAAAATCGCCGCCATATTCGTCCTTGCGTTCGTTTGAAAGCGGCGACAGGAATTCATGCAACAGGTAACCGTGGGCCGCGTGAACCTCGACAACGCCAAAACCAGCCGCGACCGAACGCTTGGCCGCCGCGACGAAATCCGCAAGAACTTTCTCAATATCCGCGACATTCATCTCACGCGGCATCGGATAGTCGTCCGAAAACGCTATCGCACTCGGTGCGACCGTCTCCCAGCCGCCAGCCGCCTCATCAACCTTTCCGTCGCCGTGCCATGGAGCAAATGTCGATGCCTTGCGTCCCGCATGTGCGAGCTGGATACCGGGAACACAATCCTGTTCGCGGATAAATCTCGTTATCCGCGAAAATTCCTCAGCATGAACATCCGCCCAGATGCCCGAATCCGTCGGAGAAATTCTGCCTTCGGGCGAAACTGCGGTCGCCTCGACGATGACCGCTCCTGCACCTCCGACCGCGCGGCTGCCGAGATGGACGAGATGCCAATCGGTCGGCAACCCGTCCACGCTCGAATACTGACACATCGGCGAAACCCACAAGCGGTTTTTGAAGGTTGTGTCGCGAATTTTTAGTGCTGAAAACAGTTTGCTCATTGCCTGCTTTATTTGCCGATCTCTGTTTTGACCGCCGCGACAACTCTCTCATCATCAGCCGTAACGTCAGGAGCGATCCGGGCGGCTATGCTGCCGTCTTTACTAACCAGAAACTTCTCGAAATTCCAGAGCAAGTCGCTTGAATTCTCACGTTTTTGGCCAAAGCCTGCCAGTTTTTCTTCGAATGCCGAGCCGTTCGAGATGTCAGCTTCTCCCTTTTTTTCGGTCAGAAAGCCGTAGAGCGGATGCTGATCATCGCCCTTGACCGAGATCTTTTCAAACAACGGAAAGGTCACATCATAGTTGGTCTGGCAAAAATCCTGGATCTCTTCGTTCGTTCCCGGTTCCTGTGCCAAAAAATTATTTGCCGGAAACCCGAGGACCTCGAATCCCTGATCCTTATATTCTTTGTAAAGGCTCTCAAGGCCTTCATACTGCGGCGTCAGGCCGCATTTTGACGCGACGTTGACCAGCAAAAGCGTTTTGCCCTTAAACTCGGACAAGGTTGTTTCCGTTCCATCGATCCGGCGTACCGGAATCTCGTAAATTTCGTTCGACATATTATTGTTCTCCTATTTTTATAACGATCTTGCCAAAATGAGATCCGCTTTCCATGTAATGCAAAGCCTCTCGTGCCTCTTCGAAATCAAATACACGGTCAATGACGGGCGTAACCTCTGAACTATCGATCATCGAATTCAACCCTTCAAACATTTCTTGCGAACCGACAAAAATACCCTGCACCCGAATACCTTTCATAAACACCGGGATCGGATTAAATTCGCCCGCCATATCCAGAGCACCGATCAACGCAATATGCCCGCCGACTCTAACGGCCCGGACGGACTTGGTCAAAGTTCCGGTACCGCCGACCTCAACTACGTGGTCAACGCCGCGGCCATCCGTCAATTCCAAGACCGCCTTGTCCCAATCTTCGCGGGTTTTGTAATTGATAGTTTCGTCCGCACCCAACTCACGAATGCGTTCGAGTTTTTCATCGCTGCTCGATGTCGAGATCACGCGTGCACCAAAGTGCTTCGCGATCTGCACCGCAAAAACCGAAACACCGCCGGTACCGAGCGTCAGCACGGTATCACCCGCCTTGATCTTGCCGGAAACAACTAATGCATTCCAGGCCGTGACCGCCGCACATGGCAGCGCCGCTGCTTCTTCAAACGAAAGCCGCTCAGGAATACGAACTACCGAATGCTCGCTAAAAGCGCCATATTCGCGAAGCACACCGTCAAATCCGCCCGCTCCGATCGCCGTCTTCGCCTTCTCTGCCGAAGGCTCGCCATCGATCCAACCTTGGATAACTATCGGCGAAACTCGCTCCCCGACCTTCCATTTAGTCACACCCTCGCCGACAGCCACGACTGCGCCCGCACCATCCGAAAAGGGCACCGCCGGCAGTTTCATTCGCGGATTGTACGTGCCGGAAACGACCATTACATCGCGATAATTTAGCGAAAACGCGTGAAATTTGACCAGCACTTCGCCTGCGGCCGGAACGGGAAGTTCCCGTTCCGTGACCGCGAGTTTATCGATGCCGAATTCGCTTATTTCGTAAGCTCTCATTTTGCTTTCTTTGGTTTCAGATCGAGACGGATAACTACATCATCTCGAACGAGATCGTCAGCTTTTCCGGCATAAACAATATCGAAATCCTTTCGATTTATCGAGAATTCCGCCACAACCGAAACCGCATCCGGGGTTACGCTGATCGTCGCGGGAAATGTGATCGATTTTTTGACGCCATGGATCTCAAAATCACCTGTAACGGTAAAGTTGCCTGTTCCTCCCGTCGGCGGCACGATCTTGGTCGAAACAAAAGTTGCCTTTGGAAACTTTTCCACGTCAAAAAAGTCCGCGGTCATCAGATGCTTCGTAACGCCGTCGGTATCTGTAAAGACTGACGACATATCGATCTCAACGCTGACGGTGCTGGTCTCGGCTTTGTCACCGACCAGATCGATCGTTCCCTTGAACTGCTTAAATCCGCCGTCATGCTTGCCCGTCACCTTAGAACCGGTAAATTCGATCTTCGAATTCTCCGGCGTTATCGCTAAGGCAGTCCCTTTCGTGACGACCGGAGCCGTGGTCGTGGCCGGACTCGCCGTACTCGGAGCCGTCGTTGTCGCTTTCGGCTTATTTGCTGCCGGGTCGGCACAGGCGGTCATGATCGCGGCCGAAAAAAGTAGTGCTGCAAAAAGTGTCTTCATCATTATTTCCTTAAATTATAAAAATTATACGCGAGCTGCCGCCGAACGGCGATTACCCCATTCTTTCAATAGCGCTTCAAATTCGCTCTGTACCGAAGCCGTTTTGTCGGCGTTATACCATCGCTGCATTTCTTCGAGTATCACGCTCTTTTCAGTGCCGTCCAATTTCATTTGAGCAAACAAATTCTGACCCGCAGCGGGACGTGGGCCCCAAGTACCGAGAACCTCGTCCGTCTCGGTGTCGATCACGATCAATTTCGGTATCGAGCGCGCTCCGGCGGTCAGATATTGATCCATCAGACCGAGATTTTCGTCCCGCAAAATATAGTGTGTTTCAATTTTATCGCTTTCCGCCGCGATCTTCTCGATCACCGGAATATTTTGTGCCGCATCGCCGCACCAGCCTTCGGTAATTATCAACCACGTCATCTTTCGCGAGAGATCGTTTACGGCCTTTTTAACGCCGTCGCCGAGCTCGATCGTCTTGTCGAGACGTCTCATTCGCTGTCTGTTAAGTATCGCATAGCCGGTCATCGCCTCGGACTGGTTGCCGCCCGTCGTTTTGCCATCGGCGAGCAGATCATCGATCAATTTTGTGTACTCGGCAAATGTCATCGATCTTTCAATATATTCTCTCATCACGATCGCCTCCGTTCGGGTCAAATTCCCCAAAATCTAGCCAGCAGCCTGATCATATCGATCAGCCTCGGCGTCCAGTTTATAAAAATAGAATTCATAATTAATAACCTTGTAACATCTGTAACAAATACTGATACAGATCAACTCAAAAAAATTTTACGCGTGCGCAGTTTCAACCATTTCGATCACGCTCGCCAGCGTAAACTGCCTCAGCTTTTCGCCTACAGACTGCTCGATCTCTTTTTGCAGATTGCACAACACCGCCTCGATATTCTTTCCGATCGGACAATCCTGATTCGGCGATTTCGCGTGCAGAGCAAAAACCTCGCCGCACGTCACCGCCTTATATATCTCGCAAAGACTGATATCCGATGGCTGTTTCGCCAGACGCGTCCCGCCCGCAGCTCCGGTCTGTGACATCACCAGATTCGCCTGATTTAATTGACCGAGCAGACGACGGATGACGACGGCGTTAGTATTAACGCTCGCGGCAATACACTCGGATTTGACATTACCGTCATCCGACTTTGCCAGCATCGCCAGCACGTGCACCGCCATTGAAAATTGACTATTAGCCGCCATATCTGTAACAAGTATAGTTACAATGGATATTGTTTGTCAAGCTCGGAAAAGAAGTATGATCCCGCCCTATTTTTGTTTAGCAATTTCTTGATTCAAGAAGTTGAGAAATAACCCCGGCCAGTTGTCACTCGGCAGGTTTTGCTTCCGCATGCCAAAGCCGTGGCCGCCTTTAGAAAAGACGTGGATCTCAGCGACTTTCTTCGCTGACAGCCATTTTTTATAAAGGTCAACGCTGTCGGGCGCAAGCCCAAGCCCATCGTTAGTCGCGACAACAACAAACAAAGGCGGCGCGTCGGCCGGAACCTGAGCATCCCTCAAGACACTGATCCGCGGAAGCTTTGTATCCTTGATCATCCCCAAAACAGGATAGATCGGAGCCGCAAAATTTGGGCGGCTGGCCGCCGTGTAATTAATAGCGGCGTTTGCCGCGACCGTTCCTCCGGCCGAAAACCCGATGATCCCGATTTTGTTTGGCGAAACGCGAAACTTAGCGGCGTTTTGCCTGATAAAATCGATCGCTGTCGTCCCGTCCGAAACAGCCAGCGGAATATAAGGATACGATGCTTCCTCGTATCGTCCATCCTTGATATTGCCAAAAAGCAGCGGCGACATTTCCTTGACTGCTTCATTTGTTTTGCTCGGCACGAGCCGATATTTCAGCACGAATGCTGCGACGCCATTGTCGGCGAGCCATTTGGCAACGTCTATCCCTTCACTATCGATCGAAAGGGCCCAAAAACCGCCGCCCGGACAAATAACTACCGCCATTCCGTTTGCCTTTTCAGGTTTCGGAAGATAGGCGAGCAGGGCCGGTTTGCTGACGTTGGTCACGACATTTGTCTTCCAGCTTTCCGAAAAATACTGACGTTCGGCCTGCGTCCATTTCGACGCGGCTGAGGGCATCGGCGTCGGAAGCGAAATTTCCGTCTGCGCAAACAGCGATCCTGCAAGCAGCAACAAAACCAAAAACGGCGGCAAATAATTCTTTTTCATACTGATCTATCCCGGGCCAAGAGTTGCCAGAGCGTCGGCGATCGTTTCGGCATATACTACCGCCCCGGCTTCGTTTGGATGCGTTCGGTCACGGTGGAGCAGTGTTGGTTTTTTCTGAATTACCGAGTACCAATCAGCCACGATGGTGTTCGGAAACTCGCTGCTAATATCCTGCAGCGTCGCGTTTGTCGAAGGCACCCAATAGCTCACACCGACCGTATTGACCAGCACGACACGGCGGGTCGGGCCGAGCATCGTCAGAATATCGCGCAAAGCCTGTTCTGACTCCGGCTCTTTAAATCCCGCGTTGGTGCCGAAATTCAAGATCACGACCCGGCGCATAGTTCCCTTGTCGATCATATCCTTTACCATCGCCGGAGCGTCATGCCATTGAAGTATCGGCCTCGCGTTGATAAAGATACCCGGAAACCGCTCATAAACTGCCGGTGCGGCACCGGACATCACTGAATCACCAAATCCCGCGATCTGATCGCCATTCGGTATCTTTTGCTCTTTTGGCCACGCGGGTCCGGAACTTGTGTTCGCGGGATCTTTCGATACGGGGTCGCCGGGGTTCTTATTCGGAGAAAGAGCGTTCGCATTTTTCTCAGCGATCTCTTTTTCGCCCGCTTCTACCGAGAGTTGGGCCTGCGACTTGGCGGGTGCGTTGAGGAAACCGACGACAGCGAGCGCTAATATCGCAATGCCACACGCCGTAGCCAATCCCGGCAAACCAAATATCCTGCTTGCGGGAGTAAAAGCTTCACGGATGGCCGCCCACGTCGCACGGAACCCATTATTACGGATCGGAGCTTCGATCCAACGAAATGAAGCCGCGCTGAGTAAGAATGTTACAACAATAACGATCAACGCCGTCGGCCAACCAGGTCCGCTGCCGTCAAGTGTCGCGGACATCAGCGAACCGACGATCAGCAACACCGGCCAGTGCCACAAATAAATGCCGTACGAACGCTCACCAACCCACGCGAGCGGTCTTACCTTGCAAAGTGATGTAAAAACGGTCGAAACGCCGGGCAGCACCGCGACGGTTGCCGCGCTCAAAAACGACGAAATGAGTATCCCGTAACGATAGGTCGACGGAGCATCGCTCTCAACAAATATTACGAGAGCAATAAGCCCCGCGAGTGCTGCAAAACCGATCACCGGCCGAAGCGTCTGCCACAATTTATTCTCAAGCAACTTGCCGGCATTAGCGAACGCAAATGCAAGTGCGACGCCGATCATCAGTCCAAAAGAATGCGTATCGGTGCCGTAATAGACTCGCGTCGCCGATTGCGGATCGTACATCACGGCCATCAGCGTTGCAGACGCCGCCGCAGCCAATAGAGCGATCAAAACCCTCAACGCAGGCGAAGCGACCAGGCCGATCAGAGCGATCAGCAGTATCGGCCAAAATACATAAAACTGTTCCTCGACCGCGAGCGACCAGAACGTCACAAACAGAGCCCGCGCCGAATCCGCAAAATAATCCGTTCCGGCTATGATCTCGATCCAATTGGTGCTGAACGTGAGTGCTCCGAGCACCTGCCGTTTGATATTTACGAGCAGGTCGGTATTAACTAGCCACGCAACCGCGACACTCGACGTCACGACCAGCACGAGTGCCGGCAGCAGCCGTCTCGCGCGTCTCGTCCAGAACGCCGACAAAGTGATGCGTCCCGTCTTACTTTTTTCGCGCAACAGCAGCGTCGTGATCAAATAGCCGCTGATTACGAAGAAAAAATCAACGCCGAGAAAACCTCCCGGCAGTTTCGCGGGCCATAGGTGAAACGCTAAAACGACCAGCACCGCAAAGGCGCGCAGCCCATCCAATCCCTCGATCCGACCGCCGCCGGCACTCGGTTGCACACCTTCATTCTGTTTTGAACTATCGTCTGTTGGACTCAATTCTGCCTCCGCGTTCGTCATATACTATCACGCCCGCTTACTCGATTTTCTCTGATTTTTCGGAAATTCCAAGATCAAAGCTATGTTCTAGCTGTCTCAATCTTTACTATATCCCAAGTGGCGGTATCTTATTAAATAATCTAGTCGGAATTTGGATAAATTTGAGCCGCGACCGAGACAATTGATGTCTTGTGTTTTATTTTGTCTTGGCGTAAAGTGATACGACAAAGACTTAGACCATGAAGACCTGCCCAAAATGTGGAACCGTTTACAAGGGTGACATCGCGTTTTGCCTGGAAGACGGCACTCCACTGATCGATACCGATGGCGAGCCGGAGACTGTTTTAAGAACAAGCCACCCATTTACACCGCCGGGTACTGTTGCGTGTTCCGTATGCGGACTTGGCAATCATGCCAATGCAAAATTCTGCGAACAATGCGGTGCTGTCTTTCCGTTTCAGGACGAAACTCCGGGCGGCGGCTATGGACAGACGATCCCTGTCCCATCCCCAGATCAGGACACAGCACGGCCTCGAAATCAAAATGTACTGATCGGGATCCTTGCCGGTCTTTCGGTTGTGCTCTTGATGGTGATCGTCTATATGGCAGGCGGCGGCGGGATCATCAAAACTGACGGCGACCTGCGGGCAAAGGTCAATAATCAGAACATTAATAGTCCCAGCCCGGGCAATAGCCCGTCGCCCTCGCCAACTAAGGGCACACCAAAACCTGAGAGATCTCCTTCGCCGGATGACGGGTCCGAAGAAGATCCCCCGGAGGATCCTCCGTCTTTGCCATATAAATTTGAAAAGGTATTTCGGGGACGTTCGAACGTAGATCTAACAATGAAGCTGAATAAGAACGGATCAACTCTCACCGGAACCGCCGTGACACCTGCCGACATCGACTATCTTTCGGGTAGTATTGATTCCGATGGAAATTTTGACTTGGCCGGAGATAATCAGCGTGAGGGCTATGTAACGGGACACTGGCGGGGCCAGATCAGACCGGATGGTTCGATTCGTGGTGTATGGACGGCGAATAATGGACGGCAAATCTCTTATTCAGCTTCCGCAAAGCGGTAACCTGATCTTTTTAGCCTGCGAGACTAACCTTTCAACCTCCGATCACACATATCTAAAAACGCGGCCACCTGATCGCCCCAAAAAACCCAGTCATGGCCGCCTTTGCTCGTTTTGAAGTCGTGTACTACTCCCTTTTCCGTCAACAATTTATCAAACGCCCTGTTTCCTTCGAGCATCGGATCTTCGGTTCCGCACGATTGATAGATATACGGCAGTGCCTTAGCTTTGTCCGGCGTTAGTTCGCGCGCCATCCTGAAAATGTCATTTGCCTTTCGCGCCGGGCTGTTTATTGGCCCAAAGACCACATCAATGCTCTTGCCGATCGCCTTATTACCACCGGCGTTCTCGCTCCACTCCGCGATTTTGAGAGCCCCGCTAAAACTGCCGATCATCGAGAACATCGTCGGATATTTCAGTCCGAACTTGAGCGACCCGTACCCGCCCATCGAAAGCCCCGCGATCACTCGATGCTGGCGGTCCGCGAGCGTGCGAAACCGTTTGTCGATCTCAGGTATCAGTTCGTTAACGATGTAGCTTTCGTATCTGTCGTTCGGCGAGATCGCGCTGTCGGAATACCAGCCGTCGTTGCCCTCCGGCGTCACAACAATAAAATTGTACTTCGCAGCGATCTGAAGCAGATTTGTACGATCGATCCAGTCGCTAAAATGCCCGGTCAGCCCGTGCAAAAGGTAGACGACCGGGTACCGGGCATCGGCTTTATCCTTGTATTCGGTCGGAAGAATTACGCGGTACGGCAGATCACGCCCGGCCACCTTACTCGAGACTTTGTAGGTCGGTACCCCGCCAGTAGTTTGTTCCGGGGTGCCTGCACCTGGCCGGTCGTAGTTAATACCGGGCTCAATGTTTGTGTTTGCGGGCGTTGATGGCGGCGGCGTTGACGAAGACGATGACGGTTTGTCCATCTTAAAACAGGCCATCGTTATCGCGAGCAATCCGGCGGCCAGTCCTGCCCGCACGTATATCGACGTTCGCCTCTTTTTTCGTTTTACCTTCATCGCCTTATCCACCCAAAACAGGGCCTTTTCTTATTTCAGATCGACGACCTGCAATATTGCCTTGACTACCGGAGCGGCCATTAGCTTTCCGCCAAAATTAGTGACGTGGACTCCGTCGCCCTGTCTGGCAACCTGCTGTTTTCCATTTTCGTCCGGCAGTGATTTTTTGTAAACGCCGTTGGACGCCAGACTGTCCCACGTGTCGACAAACACCACATTTGGAAATTTAGCCGCCTCAGCCTGATAGATCGGATTCATTACCGAAAATTTCTTTACAAATTTGTCGCTGCCCGGTATCGGGTGCCCGACCCAGATTATCTTTTTGACCTTTGGCGATATCCTCGTCAGATAGCGGTTTACACGCTGAGCGTAAACAGTCCGCCAGCCGTCAGTGCCGAGATCGTGTGCCTTTCCATCGTCATCCAGAATTCCCTGCCCGTCATTTGCCCCAAAAGTAACGACCAAAACATCGGGCTTATTCGTTGCGATCAATTCCTCGGTCCTCGCCGCCCAATCAAAGAAATCGGTCTTATTAAGCCCCGTCGAATAGACGCCTTCTCTCACAACGCTCACGTCTTTGTACGTAAGCAGCGACGTCTCTACCGCCGGGCCAAACCCCTCACGCATCAGCGAGTCACCAACCAGCAAAAACTTGACCGGAGCCACGATCTTTTCAGAACTAACGGGCGGCTGCGTGGCTGTATTGCTGTTTTTCGGATCAGCATTAGAATTTTCCGGCGGCTTAGAACCACTACACGCCGCGAGGCCAAATATACAGGCGAAAATCGGCACGACTACACAGATCTTAAGAAAATTGCGAACCATAAATTTTATTGAGTTGTTCAAGGTTAAAATCGACAGCTTAATATAGCAGATTCTACCGGCGAATGTGTGTAGAATTCTGGTAGTGGGTCAGTTTGAAATATAGCTATTCATCGAGGTCGAGTTTTTGCACCGAACTTTTCGCCGGATGCTTTTGTCGGTACTTTGCAAGTATTGCGTAGGCCACAGCGATAACAAAAATAGGAATTGCCATGCCGATGAGACAATTAAGATCGCCAGCCCCAATTCGACCGTTTCGCCATGCGTAAATAATCGCGAATATGATGTACACAGCCGCGCCTTTTAGCAGTGGAGTAAGAGGCGATTGATAATCGTCGGACATTCTAGCGATAAAATAACACAGATTGAGCGCGGATGATCTGATTTTATCGGCGGTAGTGCTTTAGAGAGATTACTTGTAACCACCATTTAGCATCAATGTTGATACGTTGTTTTTAACGCGTTAACAAAGGCGAAACCATTTACGTTAACACTTATGCGTTATAATGACTATTAAATCGTTACGAATAAGTTGACAACTTACCCGCTTAAATGGCATCTTATAAATGTCTTGTGGTTTACCATATAACTGCAAGGGTATAACATCCAAGGATCGCCTTCCGAGAGGAGGGCGATTTTATTTTGTTCGTCGGACTATTTCTTTCCCCCAGATTTCATCTGGCATATCTAAAAGATCGTAGTACCCATCACCACCCGTCCGAAGTTCGTGTGACACGTTATTTTTCGATGAGATAATAAAGACCTTGATCCCTCTTGCCCTCAAATATCGCACCACCGCTAAAAAGTCAGAGTCTCCTGTAAACAGGACTGCCGTATCGTACCTATCGGCTGTATGAACTATATCGATGGTCATTTCAACGTCCATATTGCCTTTTTCTTGAATGGATTGGCCCTCTTCGCTGTCAACAATGATGCGCTTGAGCGGTTTCTTTCGCACGATAAATTTAAGCCCTTTCTTTAAATAGGTATAGAATTTATGTTTGCCATCTAGAGAATAGTCACGGGAGCCGTCAACTGGATAGGCGGTATAGTAGTACCCCTGCACAGCTCCGCCCCCAAATTTGTTCTTTACGCAAGCAATTATCTTTTCAAAGTCCAAAAGTTTGCCCTTAGCTTTTTGGGCTTGCCACAAATTTGACGAATCAATAAAAACATAGATAGCGTTTGTAGGTTCCATAAAGCTGAAATTCCTTGAACTCAATTATTGCATGCTTGAGCAAAATCGACTATGCTTGAGCAAATGAAACGACCTCGCGACGTAAACCAACTAGCAAAGATGATTGTTGATCTGACGACCGGCGACGAAACTGAGACTGAATTATCGCCCAGAGCCAGAGCCGGAAAGCTTGGCGGCCTGAAAGGTGGAAAGGCGCGAGCGGAAGCCCTGACACCAGAGCGTCGCAAACAGATCGCGAGCAATGCCGCTAATAAGCGGTGGAAGGGCTAAGCCGCTTTCTTTTTGCTTGCCCTCATTGCCTTGTACGCCTCTTCTTCCGCTAAATCCGCGTCGAAATTGAATGACATCTGTATTGGATCGGTCGAGAAGCGATTCCGATTACAATAATCAATGTCCATTTTCAATTGACGACAGTCGCCCAAGCTGCCGCGCCGCCGCTGAAAAAAACCTTCAACTAAATGCCCCTTTGACCCTGTGGCTAAATTAGCCCAAAGCGATCCTTGGCGACCGTGGGTGACGGCATGATAGTAGCGAACGCGATTGCCGTACTCGTCGGTTATATATTCTTCGCGCAAAGCCCCAGACACCTCATCGACAAACTTGCGTTCAGCTAGGTCAAGGGGAGGATGCCACAGCCCCTTCCCGACGGCCCACGTATAGACCTCATGAAGGTCAAAAGGCTGTCTTTCATGCTCTTGTTCAAACTGCTGAATAGTTTTTATATTACGTTCTTTTCTAGTCATACTTTCTCCCGAATGGCCTAAAATCAAAACCATCTGTCATTGCTGTTTCGGTTACGAACTGCCGTATCTTTACTTGCAATCTTCCGAGGTGGGAGTGCGGCAACCCGCGCCCTGTAGTTTGATAGCGATTGTGCAGTTGACCCACAACAATCCCTGGATGTACTTTTTGCACAAGAGCAAACCCCAGAATCTTGGTTTCCGCAAAATAAGGATGGTTTCGGTTAATGAAACTATCCACCTCTCTCGGATCGATACAATTGCTCTCTGCATCCGCGTCCGCACGCTTTTCAAAATCTGGCTTTTCCTTCGTCGCTTCACTCATCAGATCCTCATCCACTACAGGGGCTTCTTTACCCTCTCCGTGTTCGACGTGGCTCAATTCATGAAAGAGAGTAAACCAAAAGTTATCAATTCGGTCATACCGCAACGAGAGGGCAATAACCGGCTGATCCTTATCATCACCTAACCAAAACGTTGCTCCATCAATCTTCGCTGACGGGCTAACTTTCTCCACAATAACCATGCGAATACCGGCCTCTGCCAAAGTTTTTGGTACGTGCCGTGCCTCACTGGGTTCATGCATCCATTTGCGTAACTTCGCAATACAGCCCTTCACTGAGGACGTGGTAAATGCTGACGACACCTGCACGGATTCGCTAATATTTCTAGCACGAGCAAGCCATGCATCTTGAAACATATTGCTGTATTGTGAATAGTCAGTTGCCTTACGTGCCGCACAATAGAAATTAAACGGCTCATCCAGATCGTCTGTGCGATAAAAAGCTGCTAACTGATCCTTAAGCGTTGCAATGTCTTGGCTCGCTTGAATCCAACCGCGTTTTACGATTTCTCGTACAGGGTATCGAGAATAAATTGCGGCACGTTCTGCAACCTGTGACGTTTTTACTGAGGCTTGTGAGATTTGATAAGCCGTTTCGAGATTCATCCAGTATTCTGGCCCCGTGCCGAAAGCATCGCCAAAAGCAATAGCCGTTTCTGGCGTAATTGAACGCTTGCCCGTAATGATCTGGCTAATATCAGAAGCGGCCTTGCCCGTAATATCTGCAAGGTCGAGGCGGCTCCAACCCCGATACTCCAATTCTTCGGATAGGAAACTGCCGGGATGAAATGTCTCTCTTAGTTGCTCCAACATGATGTTCTCCGTTTTTCTAGTGATAGTCTTCAATCCCGATTACGATTGCTGTCTTCGGCGATGTGCTGTCATCAAATTCCAAAACCAATCGCCATTGGTCGTTAATTTTTATCGAATGCTGATGGTCGCGATTTCCTTTCAGTTTTTCAAAATGCAACGACCCGATCGCACGAAGGCCGCGCTCATCAGCTATCGCCCGTAATTGGCCCACGCGGCGGACATACCCACGAATTAGCTCTTGCGAGATGCCTTTAGGGTTGTAGCTTTTATCTACCGCCAAGCGTCTTAAATGGTCGTCGCCATATTGCACTTCCATGGTTGAGATATTACACTCAACTTTCTTGAGATGCAAGTCCAAATATACGCGTTGCATAAATTCGCATATTTTTAACTTGACATGTAAGAATTGCTCAAGCATAATGGTCAGTATGAATAAGTTAGATAACGCAAAACGAGTCCAAGTGGTAGCCGCATTAGTCGAGGGCATGAGCATCCGCGCAACCGTCCGCATGACAGGCGTTGCCAAGAATACGATTGTTAAACTGCTTTCCGATCTCGGCATGGCGTGTGCGGAGTATCAGGACAAGGCGTTTCAAAATCTAACGTGCAAGAAAATCCAGTGCGATGAAATCTGGTCGTTCGTCGGAGCGAAGCAAAAGAATGTACCCGACTTTTTGAAAGATCATTTCGGTATCGGTGACGTTTGGACTTGGGTAAGCATGGACGCGGACACGAAACTCGTTCCTTGTTTGCTCGTTGGTGATCGCAGTGCCAATACTGCAATGGAGTTTATTCACGACCTCGCATCGCGTTTATCGAACAAAGTGCAGTTGACCACAGACGGTCATAAGCCGTACTTGGAAGCCGTAGAATCCGCTTTCGGTGGTGACATAGACTATGCACAGCTAGTTAAGATTTACGGTGCTTCACCGAGCAAGCAAGATCAAATCAAATATAGTCCGGCAGAATGTCAGGGATGCAAGAAAGTAGAGGTCACTGGTGCTCCGCGAAAGGCCGATATTTCAACAAGCTACATCGAAAGGCAGAATCTAACAATGCGTATGTCAATGCGACGGTTTACGCGTCTAACGAACGGTTTCAGCAAGAAAGTCGAGAACCACGCACACGCGATTGCTTTGCATTATATGTATTACAACTTCGTTCGGATTCATAAGTCGTTGCGATGCACTCCGGCAATGGCCGCAGGTGTCACTAACAGACTTTGGGAAATTGAGGATATAATTAACTTGTTGCCCGTACCAGTCGCAAAAGAAAGAGGGCCTTATAAAAAGAGAATTTCAAACTGACCCACTACCAGAATTCTGGTGATATTAACGCAGTCCGAAAAAAAGCCGGACATCCTAAAATGTCCGGCTCGGTAAGTAACTATTGTTCCAAATTTATTTCGTCGGTATCTTGATCTCGCGTCCGGCACCTAATACAGAGTTTGGCAACAGTCCGTTGTATTTGGCGAGATCCGCAGGATCCACTTTTTCGCGTGCGGCGATCTTGGCGACAGTGTCACCAGCTTTTGCCTTGACAGTTCTGACATTGCTAGCGACCGGAGCGACAGGCTGCGAGGTCGGACGCGAATACACGATCGTATTTACCTGATTGCCTTTCACCGGAACAAACACCTTGCCTTTCGGCACGGCCATTCCCGGATTTGCGGCGACCAGATCGGCGACGCTAACGCCTGTCCGGTTTGAGATCGTCTGCCAGGTTTCGCCCGAGGTCGAATTTGCGAGATTGGTATCGTTGATCTTCGAAGCCGGAATGCGGCGGAACAATGCGACAACCTCATTGGCCTTACCGGCCGGAACGTTGATCACGTAAGGGACCGGCGGCGTGGCGTTACCGCGAAGATGCGGATTGAGATATCGAATATACTGGACATTCGTGTCCGAAGCCTGAGCGATCAGGCTCAAATTGGTCGATCCCGGAATGCGGATGCGATCGTAAACCAGACTTGGAGCCGGTCGGACGTGGCCAAAACCATATTGATTCGGATTGTTTGCGATCAAAACCGTGGCAAGGATCATCGGTACGTAAACACGAGTCTCCGACGGCAAATATTCATAGGCGGCCCAAAAATTTTCATTCCCAGCCCGTCGAATGGCTCGGTCGACATTCCCCTCGCCTGAATTGTATGCGGCCATCGCAAGTTCCCAATTGCCGTGATATCGATTACCCAGATATTTCAGATACCTTGCCGAGGCACGCGTCGCCTCATCGAAACTATTCCGTTCGTCAACATAAGCATTTCGCTGGAGCCCGAAACGCGTACCGGTCCCGGGAATAAACTGCCACAGCCCCGATGCAGCGGCACCGGACAGAGCACTTGGTTTCCACGCACTCTCAACCTGACCAAGCCACGCCATGTTTTCAGGCACGCCTTCTTCCTTAAAGATCCGGCGAGCCATCCGCATGAACATTCCCGAACGGTAAAGCCCGACTTCCATCGTTGTCTTACCGCGTCCGCGGAAATAGTTGATATATTGCTGGATTCGTTCGTTTACCTGGAAGGTGAAACCGAGCGACTTGTTGGCGACGGCGGTCTGAATGTATTGATATTGCTGCTGGGCGACCGGGTTGTTATCGATCTGCTGCTCATCCTGCGTCAGCTCAAGTTTTGAAAGCTCATCAAGCGGCGAGGGCTCAAATTCCTGATTGTTAAACCCCACTTTCGGCCCGCCAACCGTCTGTCCCGGAACGGCCGCCGTGATCACCGCAGTTTCAGCCCCAGTTCGCGTCTGCGAAGGCCGTGCAAGGCCGGCTACTTTCTCGGAAAGTGCGTTGTCGATATTCCACGTACAGGTCGCCGCGAGTTCGCGAACTTTCGGCAATTGATTGTCGGCCGGAAATTCAATGCGGTAGATCGTCTCGATCAGTTGGTTGTAACAGCCCTGCAGTTTCTGATCTTTTTGGATGTTGAGCGTCGAATAAAGGAAAACTTCGACCGATTTGTTAAATTTCTCACCCGCGATCTGACGGTTGTCGTCGGCATACGCACGCAGGCCATCAGTAAAGGCGATGCCCGAATCAAGTAACACCTTGTTGACCGCGTCCTGCGTTTTGGCGACCTGCGGTGTCATCGTGCCGTTGCTCGAAGTCGTGCTCGTCACCTGCGCGTTCGCAACAGTCGCAAATGCCAAAATTAGTAATGTTGTAAAGCTTAGGAATCTATTAATGCTATTTTTCATCAAATCTCGTAAGTCTATTTCTTGTGCGGAATAAGCCGCTTTTCGGTATATAAAATAAATGCTAAATATATTTAACGCTTCGGCATTTCAAAAGTTCCGCAACTGTACTAGCTACACATCACGGCAGTATATCAATCTTAAAATACCACGCTGCTAACCACCCTGTCAAAACCGAAACTCCCCATGAAATAAGGACATCCGCCGTTTTACCCGGCTTTGACAGCCTTCGCCGCAGGCAAAATGCTCGGCCTCAGTGCAGTGTCGAAAACCTGCCGCACGTTCTCAACAAATATAAATGTCAAATCGTCGCGAACTTCCTGCGGAAGATCTTCGAGATCGCGTTCGTTCGGTGCCGGCATTATCACGGTCTTGATCTTTGCACGGCGGGCCGCGAGCAGTTTTTCTTTGACGCCGCCGATCGGTAACACGTTGCCGCGCAATGTGATCTCGCCGGTCATCGCCACATCCTTCCTCACCGGACGCTGCGCGAGCACAGAAACAAGCGCGGTCGCCATCGTGATTCCCGCCGAAGGCCCGTCTTTCGGTATCGCACCTTCGGGTAGATGGATATGAATATCGAAATTCTCCAGAGCATCATCCGGAATGCCAAGCTCGCTCGATCTCGCCTTCGCGTACGAGAATGCCGCCTGCGCCGATTCCTGCATTACCTCGCCAAGCTGACCGGTCAGCAAAAGCTTGCCCTTGCCCTTTGTTTTCAGTGCTTCAATAAACAAAATATCGCCGCCAACCGCTGTCCACGCGAGGCCTGTGACCGTGCCGATCTCGTCTTTTTTGAGAGCACCTTCGTTATGGATCTTCGATACGCGAAGATATTTTTTAACGTCGTCACCGGTAACCACAACGGGTACGAAATCACCTTCGAGTTCTGCTTTTTGCCTCGCTACCTTACGGCATATCTTGCCAAATTCGCGTTCGAGCTGCCGCAGTCCGGCTTCTTGCGTATATTCGCTGATCGTCCGCGTTATCGCCTTGCGGTCAAATTTGATGTCGCTTTTCTCGAGACCGTTCTCCTCGATCTGTTTCGGGATCAAATGCCGTTTCGCGATCTCGAGCTTTTCTTCTTCCGTATAACCCGAAAGCGAAATTATCTCCATTCGATCACGAAGTGCGGGCTGGATCGTGTCGAGTACATTTGCAGTCGTCATGAACATCACGTTCGACAGATCGAACGTCACGCCCAGATAATTATCACGAAACGCGAAATTCTGCTCCGGATCGAGCACCTCAAGCAATGCCGACGACGGATCGCCGCGAAAATCGGCGCCGACCTTGTCGATCTCATCGAGCATGATCAGCGGATTATTGGTTTCTGCCTGCTGAATTCCCTGCAAAATACGTCCCGGCATCGCACCGACATACGTTCGCCGATGCCCGCGAATTTCAGCCTCATCATGCAAACCGCCAAGCGAAAGCCGTACAAATTTGCGGTTCAAAGCCCGTGCAACGCTGCGTCCCAGCGAAGTTTTACCAACTCCCGGAGGCCCGACGAGACACAATATCGAGCCTTTTGGCTTCTCTCTTAATTTTCGAACCGCGAGCGATTCAACGATGCGTTCCTTAACGCGTTCGAGACCATAATGGTCGTCGTCGAGTATCTTCTCCGCCTTTTTGAGATTGAGATTGTCTTTCGAAGCCGTAGACCATGGCAGATCGGTCATCACGTCAAGCCAATTTCGCAAGGTCGCCGTCTCCGCCGTGTCGGGATGCATACGCTCTAGTTTTTTGAGCTGTCGCAGAGCTTCTTCCTCGGCACCCTCGGGCATTTTCGCCTTCAGGATCTTATCGCGGTATTGCTCGATCTCTTCGAAAAGTTCATTTCCATCGCCGAGCTCCGCCTGGATCGCCTTGAGCTGCTGCCGCAGAAAATATTCACGCTGCGAACGATCGATATCCGCCCGTGCCTGCGTATTTATCTCAGCTTGCACGGTCAGCACATCGATCTC
>Ga0209023_10001786_pt1 | contig 28101 bp, 29 predicted proteins | sample LakOneMetagenome_FD_187468 | JGI IMG/M metagenome (GOLD analysis project Ga0209023, IMG submission 187468) | Freshwater and sediment microbial communities from Lake Erie, Canada (SPAdes) (version 2) | ecosystem: Environmental > Aquatic > Freshwater > Lentic | place: Lake Erie, Canada...
AAGATTGCGCGTTGCGCGATCTGCCCTTGGTTTTTAACTGATCAGCATTGGCCGAGAGCTCAACCTTTATCGTCTTCAAGCCAACTTCGACACGCGCAATGTGATTGCGGATGATGGATGCGGAAAGCTCAAGCTGCTTTAAGCGTTTCCGAATACCATCAATCACCAGCTTCTCAATCAGTGGTGCCGGCACGCGCGGGACACTGCCGACGTTGCCGGACTGCCCCTGTGTGAGGCTGCTTGAGATGTAGTAGCGATAGCGAACACCCTTTTTGAGCTTCGAGGTCGGTGTCATCCGGTTGCCGCGGTCATCGAAGATGCGGCCCATGAGCAGGGCCGCGGAGTTGCTTCGAGCTGTGGCGGTCGCTTGGCGTTGCTGATCAAGTTTGGTCTGAACGGCATCAAACAGCTTGCGATCAAGGATTGGCTTCTGCGCGCCTTGCAGGATCTCGTTCCTGTATCTGACCTCACCGATATAGAAGCGGTTGCGGAGAAGATGAGCAACCGGTCCCCGGCCGAACGGGATGCCTCCGATCACCTTGCCGGTTGATAGAGGTCGGCGTTTCGTGGTGATGCCGCTCTTTCTCAGATCCTCAAGAAGAGAACCGATGCTGCCGAGTTCGAGATAGCGGCGGTAGATATGACGAACGGTCTTGGCTTCACTCTCGACAATAGTGATCTTGCGATCTTTGGCCCTGTAGCCGAGTGGAACAACACCCCCGACCCACAGCCCTTTGCGCTTCGAAGCTGCTATTTTGTCCCGAATGCGTTCCGACGTGACTTCTCGTTCGAACTGCGCGAAGGACAACAGCACGTTGAGGGTCAGCCGTCCCATGGATGTGGTGGTGTTGAATTGCTGGGTAACTGACACAAACGAGACGCCATGCTTGTCGAAAAGCTCAACAAGCTTGGCGAAGTCGGCCAATGATCTCGTCAGGCGGTCGACCTTGTAGACGACGATGACGTCGATCCTTCCTTCCTGAACATCAGCAAGGAGCTGCTGAAGGGCAGGTCGGTCAGTCGATCCTCCGGAGAAACCACCATCGTCATATCGCCTGCGAAGCTGCGTCCATCCAGCATGGGCTTGGCTTTTTATGTATGAAGATGCCCCTTCGTACTGGGCATCAAGAGAGTTGAAATCTTGATCCAGGCCGGCGTCAGTTGAAACGCGCGTATAGATCGCGCACCGAATGGTCTTACGGTGGCTGCTCATCGGTCAGCCCTCGATTTCTTGCCGATAGTGCCGTCTCGTAGGCCGAAGAACCTAGGACCATTCCAGCGGGTGCCGGTCATAGCAAAGGCCACTGCAGAAAGGCTCCTGTAGGTCTTTCCGTTCCAGGCAACCCCATCAGTCATCACCATGACGCGATGCTGACGGCCCTTCCATTCCCGCATCAGGACCGTACCGGCTTCTGCCTTGGTCTGCCGCCGATCATGGGCTTCAAGCTGTGAGGCAACCACGCTCCGGGATTTGGTCTCGCCGCTTCGTTCAAGCGCAGCTTTTGTTGGCGCATCGAGATCGCCGAATGCGTCAGCTTGCAGCCGATATGCGAGGACACCCAACAACAGGTGCTTTGGCAGATGGGGAAGGACAGGTTTACGGAAGGTAATTTTCCAGCGGGCTTGCAACCCGCGCAGGTCGAGACCGCGCAACTGCGCGATCTCGCTCTCGATCGAGTTTATTAAAGGCCGGTTCGAACGACGTAGGGAAGCCATGGCTAGGCCATGGAATTCGTTCGGATAGTTTTGGCCGCCGATGGTCGTGTTACCTTAATGCGGTAGATGCGGTCCTTGCCTGGCTTCTCCGAGGTAAGGTCTAGTTTGAGCCGCTTGCGCACCACCCCGGTTAAAAAGCCGCGCACCGAGTGCTGTTGCCAGCCAGTCGTCTTCATCATTGCCGCTATTGTTGTGCCTTGTTTGGAGCGAAGCAACGCCAGCACTTTGTCGTGTTTGGTTTCTCGATTTGGCGATGCTTTAGCTGGGGCCGAGATTGGGCTGGTCCGCCCAGTGAGCGGCTTTCTATGTTGCTGTGCGGAATGGGGAGCAGTGGTGCGAAGCAGCGTTGCTATGTGTTTCGCTGCGGTTTTCTTGGACTTGGCTTTTTTCACAGATATCTCCTGAGATAGCAGCGGCACTATCTGCCGCACGACCTCAACCCCGCGTTCGGCGGGGCAATCTCAGGAAGCCGCCTTCAGACGGCTAACGGGCATAGCAATGCTCGATTTGCTTCTTATTGCCAGTCCTTTCTGAGGCGCTAGGGAGGGAATGTTGGCTTCGAATCCTAGTTGCTCAGCCAGCCAGTGTGTGATCGAGAGTATTTCCGTGTTAGATGCGGAATAGGGCCGCCAACGGCTACCTACGCAGCAACGCCGATGACTCGCGACGACGCCGAGAAGCACGCCGGAAGATGCCATGCCGCTCGCGCGGCGAAAGCTGACATTGGAATTGGCGTCTCCCGACTGGCATTGCGCTAAAGGCGACGGCGCAGCCATCGTGGGAAGCGGAATGGATCGGCGGGGATCGTCGGGAATGCGCTTAACTCGTGCGGGGAAATCTGCTTTAGAAGGAGTAGTTCCAATACGATCATGCTTGGACAAGATGGTTCTGCCCGACCCTAGCCTTTCGGCCGAAGGATTGCTTGAGATACTCCGGGCGGTGGTCGGACAAAGGACAGCCGACTTTTCGGGTATAGGTCTCGTCGTCTGCGACTCGCCGGAGCAATTGCCGCTGGTGCCGTTGTCGAATGTCCCCGAGCAACGCGACGCGAAGGATCTGGTGCGGCGATTGATTGCTATTGCATCGCACAGCAGCGCACATCACGATGGGTTCCATATTCTGTCTTCAGACTGGGAATTGATCAGAGTGGCCCAATACTTCTCTCCCCCGATCGCTGCTCACGCCCAAATCGACAGGTCCAAACGTTTTGGAGGGCGTTATTTGGCAGCTCTCTTCGGATCGGCGATGCCAGGGGTGATTGCGTCGGGAATAGCCAGTGAGGGATTCGGGATTGCCGTTTTTCGCTCGGCCACAGAAGTGATCTTCGAGGACTTGGGGTGATTACCATTCTTCCTATCACTCGGGTGATCGGCGCGATCGCTGTGTTCTACGGCGTTTGCGTGGCCGCCATCTTGGCCTTCGATTGGCAATTCGGCAGCGGAACGACTCTTCGATCGAGTGTCGGAATAGCGCTTTCGGGAGCTACGGGGTTGAACCTCTTGCTTCTCTTATTGGTAACTGTCGGTTGGAAGTGGATATGGTCGGTATTTCCCGTACTCGATAGATGGGTGTTTCCCGACCTGAACGGCGAATGGAAGATGACGATCCATTGGCAAGGTGCCGGAAAGAGCGGGACCGTCCCCGCCAGAGCTCACATCAAGCAGGATCTGCTGCGAATTAGCATGGAGGTCTTCTCCCGCGATTCGGATTCCGAAACTCTGGTCGTGCAGCCGAAGCGGGATCCGGAGTCGGGAAGACCCATCCTGTATTATGTCTATCGTGTGATTCCCAAGAACATTGGACAGGGTGGCGGTGGTTCGTACGAAGGGGCCGCGATACTGAGGCTGTCGAACAGTCGCGCTCACGGGTGGAACGGAAATTACTTCACGAGCCGGCAGACTTTGGGGTATTTCGAATTGTCGCGCTGAACTTTGCTGGCGCGCCGGCTCGCTCAAGACATCTGCTTTCTCCGACGATCTGTCGGAAATCAGTAGCGGCTGTCTTCGTCTTGCCGCAGCGTCTGCAATGCTACCCTGTTCGAGGTCGCGTCAAACCTCTCCCTGAAATTGTCGCGATCGGCGGTTTCAAGAAATTGACTAAGATGTGCTTCTTCCTTGAGAAAGCTACGAAGGCGTTGTTGCACCGCCGCGCGCTCGCGATGGATGTGCCGGTTTGTAAGAAGTTCTCGCGCCGCGGCAGATCCGGTTTCCTCGGCAAGGCGTTGGGGTGCAAAAACAGGATTGCGACGTTCGGCGCTTCGAGCGATGAGGATAGTTCGGATACACCAGAGTGCTCGCTTAGTCAGAAGCGTTGAATTCAGTTCGTCTCCGAATCGGGCGAGATACATCCCAAGATCAACGGCTCGATCGATATCGCTCTGATAGCTTGATCGGAATCGGAAAGCAGACTGTAGCTTCACGAGGTACTTGTCAGGATCGATGAGCGGTCTTGCTTCCCGCACCAGGTGGCAGACGAACAGATCGCCCTCGCGCGCGTCCTGCTGCAGTTGAGACCATGGATACAAAAACAGGGAAAGGTGGCCCACAGAAACGTGACGAGTGTCCTTATTGAGGCTCACCATGAGAAGATCGGTATCGGATCCTTCAGAGTGATCCGCGCGTGCGAGGCTTCCGAAAAGCAATGTTGCTACTATAGCCATGGCTGACAATGCGCGGAAGATTCGAGGAACTGAGATCTATGTTGGATCATGCCGAAGGCCGCGATTGTGAATTTCTAGCGAGCGCTTCGATCGACATCTTTCGTGCCAGCGCCCGAGCTTGAGTCACCTCGTCTTTGTTTTGCAAAATTATCTGCTGTTTCTGTGCGATCAAGATACCGGGCGCAACATCCAGATTATATTCGCTCATGAGATAGAAGCTGAGACTGAGACGACAAGGCCGAACGAGGCGGCCGTTTGTCATGTCATGTTCCGCGGCAACGCGAGCTTGTAGCTCGGCTGGCAGCTCGGGGTTCGGAACTATGACGAGATTGATGATATGAACCCACTCGAAATCCAAAGCCGCGTCGATCGAAGCGCGCCGACGTGCGGACACGGACAGAATTCTGTTGAGGTTATAGTCGCGAAAATCATTGTGATCCCGCGACCAAGCGCGGACGTACCAACGGCCGGCGCTATGTGAAAGTGCGTGAGGGGTGATTGTTCGTGCCGGTTGTATCGAGCCCGTCAGTGACGCGTAGTCGATATCGATTTCCAATTTTTTGCGGATGGCGTCCAGGACACGAAGCAGCACAGTCGGATCGGTCGATCGTTGGCCCAGCGTAAGAACTTCGACAGGCGGGATGGTGTCGAACCAAGTGTCCTCTGGCCGCATCCAGTGATTCTCGATTGCGACCAGTTGCAGCAGGTAGCGCTCAATGGTCTCGCCGATGAAGACGGGCGAGAACGCGTCCGAACGGGTGTATGCCTTCTCCGCTCGGTCATAGCTCAAGTTCTGGGGCGCGAACTTCTCGTATTGGGCGATGTCGGCCGACGCCTGCTGTGTCGAAATGCCGAATGTGTTCGCGAGGTCGCTCCGATTGAAGCGGCCGTCCCAGAAGAGGCGGAAATCGATGAATTCGAGGCGTCGGCGAACGCCCCAGCGCAATTGATCGCCGTCGTCCACCATAAAATCCTCCAAAAAAGCCGATTCAAGTCTCTGAATCGTGTCTAGTTACTTGACGAGTTAAGATAACGCCACCATATCTTATGGACGGACGGAGAGCATATAGCAACCGCGTCCATCATCTAACGAGGGCAAATAGGTGGGAACACCTGAAGAACATCAACAGGTTACGCGACCATATCGGGTTCTAAGTCTTGATGGCGGCGGAATGCGAGGCGTTTATACTGGCGCGTTTTTGGCGCGCCTCACCGGTCAGTTTGCTCGAATCAGGGGAGAGGCTGCCCTCGATCTCGGCCGTGGGTTCGATCTGATCACCGGTACCAGCACTGGAGCGATTGTCGCTTCCGCTCTTGCGGTAGGTCGGCCGATGGCCGAGGTGGTGCAGCTCTATCGTGACCATGGACCGAAGATCTTCCCGCATCGGATCTCAGGGAAGGCCAGCGCGGTCTATCGGGCCACGCAAGGTAACCGATTCGTCCGCGAGGGCGACAAGGCGCTTCGTGGCGCGCTGCAAGCCGTGCTCGGTAACGCGACCATGCAAGATATCTTCGACCGCCGGGGCATCTCCCTATCCATTCCCGCCGTGTTGATGAGTGACCACCGCGCGTGGGTGTTCAAGAAGACGCCGAAGAGTGGTCCTCGGGACGATCTTTACCCTCTGGTCGATGTGTGCATGGCGAGCTCCGCGGCGCCGATCTATCGCTCGCTCGCCGCCATCGACGATCCGAACGCACCGGGTGGACCGCAACAAGTTTTCGCGGACGGTGGGTTGTGGGCCAATAACCCGATTATGGTCGGACTCGTCGATGCGCTGACGATCGCGGCACCAGACCGCTCGATCGAGATCTTTTCGCTGGGAACCTGTCCGCGGCCCGAAGGAGATCATCTCGATGCGGGGAGCGCCCATCGATCAATGCTGGACTGGACCCTTGGCGCCGACGTGGCGCCGCTCAGCATATCGGCGCAGGAGTTCGCGTTCGACCACATGGCCCGGCTGTTGGCCAACGCCATCAGCAATTGTGGGCGTCCCATCCAAAGAGTGCGGTTTCCGAATAAGCCGGTGCCGGCGAGCATGATGCCTTTCCTAGCGCTCGACGACACTCGGCCGGAGGCAATGGATCGATTGATCGGCCAGGCGCACAACGATGCCGATCTCACCAAGAGTGCTTGTGACGATCCGAAAAGTGATGATGGCCGGATGATCCGACGCCTCATGAGCGAACTGCCGGCGATGCCGGAAACCGGGGCGGTTTGGGACCGCTCTGCAACCTCATACCAGAAAGGATAGGTGATGTTCGACTGCTCCAAAGATGTTCGTGCTTATCACGATCAGGAAGTGAACCTGCCGAAAAACGAGCAGGATGCGATGCGCGACCGACGCAACGCGAACCGCACCCGCTTGCGCAATGGACTCGCCGATGCATGCAAGCCGGCGCCACTCGAGTTCGTCAAGCAGGGCAGCTACGCCATGAAGACGATGACGCGTGATCCGGACAACGATTACGACATCGACGACGGCGTCTACTTTCGGAAGGAAGACCTGGTCGGAGATCGTGGGGCGGAGATGACCGCTCTTCAGGCGCGGCAGATGGTCCGCGACGCTGTTGATGACGGCAAGTTCAAGAAGCCGCCCGAGGTTCGGTCGAACTGCGTGCGAGTGTATTATGAGAAGGGGTATCATGTCGATCTGCCGGTCTATCGGCGCGTGACGACGTCGACCGTTTTTGGTGACGTGGTCCACTACGAACTGGCGGCGAGCATCGGTTGGAAGCGCTCCGATGCACGGGACGTCTCGGACTGGTACGAAGACGAGCGGGCGAAGTCGGCCGATGGCATTCAGCTCCGTCGGATCAATCGCGATTTGAAGAAATATGCTCGCAGCCGCGATAGCTGGCGGAGCGGTATCCTTAGCGGATTTGGCATCTCGATACTGACGGTCGAGCGCTTCCGGCACGACGAGCGAGAGGACCGAGCACTCTACGATACGATGGTCGCGATCAAGGGTCGGCTTAACTGGGATCTGCAAGTCAAGCACCCCGTCACGCCCGGCGACTACATCACGAACGGCTCCGATGATGCGCGCGCGCGCTGCTTCCGCGACAAGCTCATCGAGGCGATAGACGACTTGCAGCCTCTCTTCGACGCAGACTGCACGCGCGAACGTGCGCTCAAGTGTTGGGACAAGGTCTTTGCCACCACCTTCTTCAGCGAGCGGTTGGAGGAAGAAAAGCGCGCCGCCGTCGCTGCCCCGGCGATCATCACGTCGGGGGCTCTGCTTTCGCAGACTGCCGCCGCTGCCGCCGCTGTCAGCAGTGCAGGCGGGGGCCGCCATGCGTGAAATAGCGCTCCCGCTCCGTTGGCGGCAGGCGGCACTCCACTTAGAAGCCACCCTGCGCGAATTGACGGGGCAGGCGCCCGAACGTCTCGACCGGGCGACGATTGGCGGTTGCTATCCCTCGCGCCGCTGGGTCGCGGCGTGGCGAGTCAGTGTGGTCTTTTCTGACGGCGTGACGCGCCGCATCGATGTCCTCGCAACGGCGGCGTTTCCGGCAGTCCCGGTCAGAACCGCGCTCGTCGATCATCCGGTTTTCATGACTTGGCCTCACGTCGAAAGCGACGGCGTTCTCTGCCTGCTGCCAAATCTGGCAGAGTACGATCCCGATGATCCTTCTGCCGTCGCTGCGAACCTGCTTCATCGCTCGATTCGACTTGTCGAAGAGCTGCTCGAAGGTTCTATCATCGAGCGGGATTTTCGCGAAGAATTTCTAACATATTGGGCTTACAAGGCGCACGTGAAAGGCTCGCACTTCTACAGCCTGGTGGCGCCTGCGCCACCGTCTAGGCTCGTGCAGGTGTGGCGAGGAAAGGGGTTGGAAGTGGTCGGCGAAGATACCCCGTCGCTTGAACGCTGGGTGCGCCGTCGATTCAGCGATACTGTGAGTGTCAAGACTGAGGACGCCGCCTTCATTTGGCTGGAAGATCCGCCGCTTCCTGCCGAATATCCCGAGACATCCTTAGATCTGCTGGCTTTGGCGGCTGCGGCTGGAGACGACGCACGGATGGTCATCGAGGACGTCGCAGTTCGCGAGCCCGAACACGTCGTCGCGGTGCTGGGAGCTATAGGTAGGGGCGGGCCCGCTTTGATCGGCGTCAAAGCACCGAACCCGAAACGTCTCAAAGGTCATGCGAGATCTGCCGCGGAGCCTCTATCCAAGGGTTTTCGTCGTGGCCAGACACCCAAGGAGGTCCTTCTCAGTCGCTTCTTCGGAGGTGGTTCCGTCGTCAGGACTTCGGTGCAGCGGGCGGACGCGAATTGGATTCATGGCCGAGATCGCGACCCTCGGACGAGGCGCTTGCTTGCGGCCATTGTGATCGTGGTTGGGTGTGGGTCGGTTGGCGCGCCGGTCGCACTCGCGCTGGCGCAAGCTGGCGTTGGACGGATTGTTCTGATCGACTACGATACGCTTAGCTGGCCGAATGTCGGCCGGCATCCCTTGGGCGCACCAGCGGTGGGCCGCAATAAGGCAGAGGCCTTGGCCGACCGGCTGCAAGCCGATTTTCCTCATCTTCAAATCGAGTATCGCACCTGTGACCTGCACCACCTGCTTGCCTCCGATCATGATCTTGCGACCGCGGCTGACTTGATCGTTTCGGCAACGGGTAGTTGGGCGGCCGATTCAGCGCTCAATCGCTGGCATGTAAATCAAGGAAGAGATAGACCAATCGTATATGGCTGGACGGAGGCGCATGCCTCCGCCGGGCACGGCGTTGCGATCACCCAGAGAAGCGGTTGCCTACAATGCCACGTAGGCCGAACAGGTGCACCGTCGTTCAAGGTAGTGGATTGGCCTGATGGAGCAGGCGCCAATCAAGAAGAGCCTGCGTGCGGTGCCCACTATCAGTTGTATGGTCCGATCGAGCTCGGCTTCATTACCGCGATGATCGCCGAGCTATCTCTCGATTGCTTGCTTGACTCGTCGATCGATTCCTTCAATCGAATATGGGTTGCGCCTCGGGAACGCATCGCCAAGCTTGGCGGCCATTTCAGCGAGCTCTGGCGATCAGAACACGGTGAGGGCGATACCGGGGGCAGGATCGTGGATAGACCATGGCCTCGGACCTATTGTGCTGCCTGCGAAGGCGCGGAGGCTCCTCGCTCCGTGCGAGAAGACGCCTCGCCGATTTCCCGTTTGGCGCAGAGCTAACCCCACACATTCGCCGTTTCGGCGTCGACCAAGGAGTATTCGATCTTCGAGCCGTTACGCTTCTGATAGCGCGCTAGTTCGCCGTCGATAGCGTCGATGTCAGCGGTCGGCTTGTGTACGCAAAAGTATAAATGGCTGATGTTTGATTTGAACAGCGCGTTGTAGATGTGCGCGTCGTTCGTGCTCGCAGAATGGCCGTAGACGAAGAATGCGTTTTCGGCCGTACGAAGCTTATCGTAGCAATGACGTAGATATGGAACCGCATGAATACGGGCGAGCTTCTGAATGGAGGTGCCTTCGGCCACATAAAGGGGCAAACGTTTTGTCTGTGTGACGGTTGAGGCGATCGCGTCGATCACGCCGCTGCCTTCGTCAATTCGCTTTTCTAGTTCGTCTTCCTCAGTCTTAAACAGATGTAGGCCGCCGTGCAGATTGTACACGTTGCAATGAGCGTCGGTCTTGAAATGCCATAAAAAGCCATCTCTCTTTTCGGCCAAACCAAATCCGTCGCGAAATTGCTTTGTGTCATCCAAGGTGACCCAATAAAGCAGTAAATCATAGTTGAGAGTGAAGATCGTGTCGAACTGGGACAAAAACTTGATGCATGCCGGTATCTCGGCCGCGATATCTTCGCGATGCGCGGGATGGGTAATCCTTACGGCATGGACGAGGGCTCCACGGAGCTTCTCGGCTTCGGAAGATAGGGCTGTCGCTCGCTTGTCCTTATTGTAGGTCTTCTCGACCAACACCGCGTCTTCGAGCGCTCGGATGGCGATTTCAAAGTCAACCGTTGCAAGGACATTGAATAGTTCTCGCAGCGGGCCGTCTTCGTCCAAACCAGACTTTTCGAGCAAGTTGGAGTACCGGAAGTATTTGATCGAAAAGCCGTTGGCAATCATCAGGGAGGGGCAATTCCCCGCGGCTTTCATCGCTGCGTCAAAAGGAAGGATCTTCGCCATATTTTGGCTCCGTTGAATTACCTATCATTTGGCGGTCGAACTCACCCACACGACTTCACCAAGACTCATGTAGACAATGGCGCCGCGCGAAACGCCAATCGCGGTGACGTAGTCGGATAGTTGCGCGATATGGTCGGATCTATCCTGTCGACCAGGAGCTACATCGCTCTTCCAATCCAGGATAGCAAAGCTTTCTTCTCCTCGGATCGCGACGGCGTCGGCGCGTCCAGCAATCAACTGACCGTCGCCTGAATCGGACCAGACGGACATCTCGGGAACTAGATGTTGCCGTAGTGCCGCGACGTCATCAAGCTTGAGCGTGCGCATCGCCGTCCGTGCCATCTCTCCAGGATCCGGATCTGCTGAGGATGTCGGCCCTTCCATATTCTTGAGTTCTAGGAGTAGATCCGCCGCACGCACCTCAACTCGGTCAAAATCATCGTCACCCAATTCTCCCGTCAGGAATTCCTCCATCAGCTTGTGCAGAACGATGCCTCGAATGCGACCGCCGGCGATCGGTGGGAAAAACTGGAACGTATCGTCAAGGCTGCTCTCGACGATCGTCAAGGCTTCCGCTCGATCGCGATCATGAGTGCTAGGAGTTCTCCAAGACAACGGCGGGGACGCGCTCGCGACGGCTCTTGCTTCTTCCTCGAACGCGTCCCGGGTTTGTTCGTTCGTAGGCCGAACTTCCTTCGGTGAAGTCGGCGGGGAGAGAGCCGTCAGGTCGATTTCAGGCAGTGAGTTGTGGCTCAGATCCACGATTCTGGACCACGATTGTGCCGAAGCCTCGGGCAAGTGCGGAATGATGAGCAGGTCGCGCGCCCGCGTGCACGCTACATACCACATACGTTGATGTTCCAGCGTCTGCTGCCGCTTCTCCTCGTCGCGGGCGGCCGCAAGCTCCGGCGGCATTACTCCCCCGAGAATCCAATGCAACGTGTCGTCGGACCGGCGATGGATGAAGCGCGGTGGCGGCGGGAATTCAGTGGACGTGTTGATCAAAATCACGACTGGCCATTCCAACCCCTTCGAGGAATGGATCGTGACCAACTCCACCGCCTCGTTCGACGCGTCGATGCGACCCTCGGGGCGTTGCTCGCGGGTCTCCCAATCCGACTGCAGATCCCTGATGAAGGCCTGAAGACCCGACACATTGTAGGGGCGCGCCATGTCGATCAAGGCGTCGAGGTTGGCGAGCGCTCGCGCGCTTCGACTTCGATGTCTAGCGGCGAGAACGACGCGGAGTTGCAAGCGTTCGATCGCCTCGGAGAGCAGTATGCGCGGGGTGGTTCTTGTGACACGACGCCGCAGATGCTGAAGCACCTCCAGCACCTTCTTTGCGACTGGATTCGAGATTTGTTCCAGAGGTGTCCTGACATCGAAGTTGGCCGTGCCGGCTCCGCCCGCAGCGGATCGCACTTCTTCGGCGATATCCAGCAATTCCTCGTCCGTCAGCCCGACCATGGGCCCGCGCATGAATGCGCCGAAGGCAAGCGTGTCGCGCGCGTCGGCAAGCGTACGAAGCAGCGCGAGGATGTCTTGCGTTTCCTGCTGCAACAGCAGCGTCTTACCTGCCTGCGAGGCGACGATCAGTCCCTGGCCTTCGAGCGCTCTTTCATACCGCCACAAGTCCTTGCCCGTCGGCGCCAGAAGTCCGATGTCTCCGGCTTCGAGAAGTGTGATCGATCCATCCGTTCGCCTCACTCGGATCGAGCCGATTAGACAGCGGCAGATATCCGCGACTAGGGCGGCTTCCGCATCGCGTTGACTGTTGGCGGAGGGAGCCTGGGGTAGCGCGACGGTGACTTTCGCCGCGCATGGAAGGCCGTGTTCGGCAGGGCCGAGCGTGGAGGTGAGAGGTACGTACCCAGGCTGTCCCCGCGCCTGGAGAACCGGTTCGAAGCAATGGTTTACATGCTCGATGATCCGCTTCTGCGAGCGGAAGTTCGCCGTGATCTCGATGATGGCCCCCCTCGTCTGAGCGGCCACCGTCGCGCGCGCTTCGTTGTACGCCTCGATATCAGCACCGCGAAATCTGTAGATAGCCTGCTTCGGATCGCCGACCAGGAATAGCGAGCCGGGTCGAAGCGCGGCGTCCTGCCAGCACGGAGGTCTGTCTTCCGCGGCGATCGAAAAGATGACCGCCGCCTGGATCCTGTCGGTGTCTTGGAATTCGTCGACTAGTATGTGCCGGAACCTGTGACTCAATGCCATTCGTACGGGTTCGTGTTGGCGGACTAGCTCGTGAGCCATGACGAGAAGATCGTCGAAATCCAGCACCGCCGCTTCCTGCTTGCGGCTAGCGTAGGCTGCGATGACATCATCGAGCGCAATGGAAAGAGCATTTACCAGGCCGTCTGCGATCTGACCGAGCAACTCGCGGTAGGCTCGTTCTACGTTCGCGAAGAGGGTTTCGGCCTCCCGATTGAGTTCTTCGCCTCGGCTCGCTCCGTAACTCCGGAACCAAGCGGTTTTTCGACGGTAGGAAAGGAGCCTAAAACTCTTCTTTTCCATGGCATCGACGCGCGGCGGAACGCCCAGTCGCCACAGTTCGCGGAACGTGGGCTCGGACTTGAAGCAGTCGAAATAAAAGGTCGACAGGGATTGAAGGTCCCGCAGCAACGCTGCGGTGCGAGTCTCTTCCGGATTGGCGGCGAACCATCGGACGAATTCGTCGACAGCTTCGACAAGTTCGATGTCGGTGCGACGCGTGAAGTCTGCTTTTCTGGTGGTAGCCCTTGGATGGTCACGCTTGAGATCCGCCAGACCTTTGACGAGATCGACGACGTTCAAGGGATCGTGTTGGGAGAGCACGACGACCGAATCGTCTGCTCCGACTTTCCCGGAAAGGCGATCGGTAAGCCATGATCGGAACACGCCCTCAAACATTGCTTTGGCGCTTGGGGCGTCCATTACGCGGGACCCCGGATCCAAGGCGGTCTCGATGGCGTAACATCGGATGATCTCCTGACAAAATCCGTGAATGGTCGACGTGCTAATCTCATCGAGATGCTCGGCCGCGGAAGTCAGATTCTCCCTCTCTTCCCTGCTCAAGCCTGTCGGCAGGGCGTCTTTCAGCACGTCGGGGGTTTCCTTCGCGAGCAGGCGCGCGACGTAGCTTCGAATGCGTAGCGCCAACTCGCCTGCGGCAAGTTCGGTGAACGTGATGGCGGCCACCTGAGAGGGCTTCGCGCCGCGGGCAAGCAGCATGGCCACGCGGCCCGCGATAAGTGAGGTCTTGCCCGTCCCCGCCGCCGCCTCGACGAGCAACGTCGTATCGAGATCCGTCAAGACTCTTAGCCGTTGCTCGCGATCTGCAAGCTTCATGGCGTGCTCCAGAGTGCATCCAGGTCGCGAGCGAGGTTTCCGAAAGCCTTAGCCTTGCGCGCGAGATATGCGTCGAGTTCGGCCGGAAGAGCGAGGCGCATGTCATTATATGACTCTCGTGCGGCCGGTCCTGGACATGCATGTCCGCGCTCGAGCAATTCGCAGGCCTTATCGAGGAAGCGCGTCACATCGTCCGCAGCCGCTTCCAAGGCATCGCGGCTGAGCGAGAAAGGTGGCGATTCTCCGTCGAGGTAGATGAGTCGCGTAATGATCTGCGACGTGTCCGGAACGAGTTGCTTGATAGCTATTGCATACAGCACGCGCTGTAGCTCTTTGCCTCGGTCGAGCACGATCTTGTCCGGCCGGCGCGGCGTCGCTCCGGTCTTGTAGTCGGAGATTCTCACCCCGCGGCCTCCGGCAGCGATATCGACGCGATCGATCCGCCCGGTGAGCTTCAATCTTGAGGATCCGACGAAAATTTCGCCCTCGGACGGCCAAGGGGACTGCTTTTCGTCACGGGCCGAAGTAAGGCCGAAGCTCACCTCGCTCCAACTCGTCGTATCTGTCTCGAAGCTCGTGTCGATCGTCAGTCCTCGCAAGCTGCGTCGAGCGGCTTCATCAAGCGAGTGATTCCAGAGTAGGGTTGGAGGGACCAGCCGTTCGAGTGGCCAATGCCGAAAAACGTGGTCAACCGCGGCTGCTAGTGCGAACTCGATTTCATCGTGTGATGCGCGGGTGAAACCTGGCGCAGGCTCGAGCGCACTAATAGTGCGTGCGAGCAATTCGTGGATAAGTTCGCCAAAGGCGAGGTGATCCAGGGCAAGGGGCACCTCGGAGAGCGCAACGGGGCGCATGTCCAGTGCATATTTCCAAAGGAAGCCGAGCGGATCACGCACCATAAGCTCAAGAGAAGTCGCCGAATGAATGCGCGTCACCGCGCGGCGAACCGCCGGATGTCCCGCGCGAACCGTACCGTCGTGGGCGGTTGCGTCCTCCCGGTTCCAGTCCCGCCAGCAACTAGAGGCGGCCTTGATGCGGTCCGACTTTCCGGCCTCGGCCGCTCGCGCTAGTAGGCGATCGGTTTCGCTGAAGGCATGCTCTGGGATGCGGCTTCGTGTGCAAATCCGGGTCGGAAGCGCGGTCGGCCACAACGCGCTGGCGGATTGGAGACCACCCTCGGTCGAGCGACGGCTGCGCGAAAGAACGATCTCCTCGGCAGGACTCGAAACAAGCAGCTTGAAGCAGGAGCGGTCTCTTTCGGCGGTTGAGCTGGGTACGAGGAGACGGCGTGGAAGGATATGATCCGGCAGAAGGGGATCTTCCGCATTCGACCGTGGCCAACTTCTTCCGGCGACACCGAGCAGACGCATCCAGCGCCGCGGAGTACCGATCAGATGGGAAGCCGGGCACCAGACGACGCTGTTTCCTGGATGCCGAGAGTCCCGGATGCGCAGGCTGTCGAGCGACAGAGCAACTGCGGCCGGAGGTGCATTTCGGAGCGCATCGCGCCACAAACCTAAGCTTGCTCCGCCAAGAAACGCCTTTCCGGCCTGGTCTGCATTTGCAAGCCCAGGTGCCAACGCTTCGAGCAATGGAGGAAGTGTTCGTTCGGCTGCGTCCGGGTTCGAGCGATGATCTCGCGCGTAGCTGAGCGCTCGCCGCCATTGGTCGACGTTGAGAAGTCCGGCCTTGCGCGGAAGACCTGCAGCCCAGTCGGCGGGCACGGCGGCCGCCTCGGTTGACGAAGAATGCGCTAGCAGGCGTCTGACGCGCTCTTGGCTGATGCCGTTCCCGAGTACGTCGGCGAGGGCCGCGCAGGACTGTCCCTCCCAGGAGCCGAGCGCGGGTAGTCCGTGCGAGAAATGGATCGGCAATTCGGCGTGCCCCGCCAACACCTGCATGTGTTCGTCCCAGGTTGGTGTCGACGCGGCGGTGATGGCGATGTCGCTGGCACTGACGCCCGAGCTGAGAAGCTGGCGCGCCCACCTGAGCGCTTCGACGACCTCGGCCCTGGGATCTGCAATCAGCTCACCGCGGATGACTTTTGGAGACTCCGTGGTGGGCACCGAAACTTGACCAGGGAACCAGTCTCGCCCTAGTTTTGCCGGCGCACTCCACGAGACCTCCAAATGCGCCGAGAGTGCAACCAGGAGAGGCCGCCATACAGGCTCGACATCGACGAGACCTTCCAGCGAGATGCTGCCGAAGAGCGTTGAGGCAAAGCGGACGCGCTCGACCGCGGCATCCCGCAACGGGCGCGGCAGCATGGCTCCATAGGGTAGCGCTTCGCTCACTCTCTGCTCCAAGAGGGCGAGGTCGGCGAGCCGTCCGGATATGGGCGCGAGAGCCGTCAGGTCCAGATCCGCACCCCATGCGTGATTCAGCGTCTGCATTGCGGCCCGGACCATCCCGGGGAGATTCTTGACCTTATCGATCTGCGAATAGCCGTCGGCGCGAAGCGCCGCCGCGACTACCGTGGAGAGAACTTCTCTGTCGGCGGCGCGGCTGAAACCTCCGGCCAGGCGCGCCGCGAGCAGAGGCAACGTAAGAATATCGGTGCCCACTTCGTTCGCCTTGGCAGCCCAAAAGCGCCTCATGCCCAAGGCCAGCGGTCCGTCTACGATCATGACGCGGCGTTTCATGGTTACGGGTCGATCATGATAATGAGAAAGACGAAGTCAGCTCTCTCTTTTGCGCAGGTGCCTTTTGGGCGAGGAGCCCGGAGCGGGCCCCCAGTTTCGCCGAAAGAGACAATTAACTCCATAGGCAATCTAAAGTGGTCGATAGCCAAATGGCCGACGGCGCGCCGGTGCTTCGTCTCGATCTCAATGCAGCGTTCTTTAACGATCCAGATGATCGCGGTTATCCGTCGCGCCTTCGTACTGGCCACGTGCGCCTGCGGGCCGTGGCCACGTTCTTGAACCGTCCGGGCCGCCTTTCCCATGCGAGTTCGATGGAATCGACGACACAATTTCGAACACCGGCGTTGTTGGCTAGGTGTTCGTAGTAGTCGGTCCTCAGACCTGATAAGCTTGGTCGGAAAGCCTATCAGTGAACAAAATTCCATAACATTCGATGGGCGAACCTCTGCTTTTTGACGCGTGAATTGGTTCAGGCGCGATTGAATGCGGTCGCCCAGGTCGAGCGTTCAATGATCCCGTTGACGCGGCCGAGGTAAGCGACAGCATCTTGTGCTGCCATGGCCGCAGGCCCGTCATTTGCTGACGGGCAGGGGAGCCTTGAGATTTGGAGAGCTCCTATTCGCCCGACAAACGGTTGAGCAGCGAAGCTGCGTCCTGCAACCGGTGCGTTTCGTAGAACATTTGCTCGAGATCCATCGAAACTCTCACTCCTTCACTTACACTACCGGCCAGCGCGCAGGCCTCGGCAGCCTTGGCAATCCGTGCGGCCTCGCCGAGGCGAATACCAATCTCGGTCAAGATCAGGCCAATTGCCTGTTCGGTAACTTTGCGATCCATCATTGCCTCCGATTTACGGCGACAGTGACGCTCCACGTGCCGGGGAAGTCGAGCGGAAACGCAGCAATCTAGTGGCTCTTATCAGCCGGTCCGGATCACAAAATGATCCGAAAGAGCCCAAGGCTCTACGACCTATTTGGTCGGACGCTTTGGGGTGGCCTTCGGCGCGCCTTTTCCGGCAACATGGTCCTTAAAAAGCTTAACGGGATCGGCGCCAAGAGCGCGCGCAATGGCCGTGAACTCGATGATATCAAGGCGACGCTCGCCATTCTCATACTTTGCGACAAAAGATTGAGGGCGGCCGAGTTTTTTGGCCAACGCCTGCTGGCGAATGTCCGCTGATTTCCGCACTGCGACAAGCAGGTCGATCAGCCGGGCATAATCTGCGGATTTGAGGGTCTTCTGCATTTGCCGCCAAGGCCGTGAATCGGCGGCAAGTAATCTGATCCCGAAAACGGATTATCCCAAAATAGGATTATATTAACCGACCCTACCGATAGTGATCGCGGCAGCCGAGGGTTTTGTGGACTTCGGTAATAAGGGAAGCGATGTGCTGACCTGTCCACGCCGGGTCGTTCATGAGGCGGCGGGAGGGCAAATCGAGTAGTAAGCGGGGATGGTCCATGAATATTGCGGTGAAGGCGGCCTTGGGCTGTGCACTTGGATTTATCGTTGTCGGAGCTCTGGTCGGCGGCGGGAAAAGCGCTCCTCCGCCAGCTCCGAGCGTGCCCCTTCCCTCTGATCAGGCCCGTTTTATTGAGGCCGTCACAAAGGCGCGCTCCCAGTTTATTGCGGCCGCAAATGAGCTGGCTGCAGGAGGTCTTCGCAACAGCAGACAGCAGGCGGTTTGCAACGCCCTCCAAGGCAATTACGTTTCCGGCTGGATCGCGAAGGTTGCGGATCAATCAACAAATGGGGATGGCAAAGGTGTGGTTACCCTCGAGCTTGCCCCAAACTTGCAGGTATCGACCTGGAACAACGCCGTATCTGATTTTTCTGACAAAACCTTGATCGATCCGGAGAGTCAGCTCTTTAAGTCTCTGGCTGCAATGAAGAGAGGTGATACCGTCCGGTTCTCTGGTGATTTCTTTCCATCAAAAGTCGATTGCGTGAGAGAAATGAGCGTGACCCTGGCAGGGTCGATGAGGAGCCCGGTCTTCACCATGCGCTTCTCATCGATCCGCAAACTTTAGCGGTAAGGCTGGTCCATTCGTTGCCCTACCGTCAAAAACTTAGGTACCGAGGCGGCATTTTGATGATGAGACGGTTGATCATTCCATTCTGAATTCTTTGATGTGCCAGTTTTCGAGGTAGGTCGCCCCTAGGGCAAATTGCTTATCGTCTCCAAGGAAATTCCCGTTACTGTTGCGCCTCTCGATTCTTCTTCAGCGCCGCTTTGAAAGCAAGCAAAGGTCTTGCGGGATATTGCGCCTAAAGCGCTAGAGCTTTCGCAGCTGAATTCGAAAGCAACTCTTGTGACGAAACATGTTCGGTCGTGAGTGAAATTGCTTCCCGTAACCTTGTATGTCTTAAATCAGATGACGATGCTGACGTGCAAGCGAAAGTGGCCTTGGGAAACTTGCAGCCCATGATTGTCTTGGCAGCCCGAGCCAAGATTTGCTTGGAGTTGACGGATTTCCGCCAACACTAAGCCGACAGATCAAACCACCAATCGCCTTGAAATTTCGGTTTGAGAAAATTGATCAGAGACAAAACATTGTTAGATACCAATTTTGGCGAGGGAAACACCGCATGTAATTCTTGCTCCGGTAAAATGTAATCCATTAAAACTTGCACGAGTTGGCCACGGCGAAGGGCCTTCTGTGCGACATATTGGGGCAAGATAGAAATTCCAAGTCCATTTTCTGTGGCTGCCAGGACTGTTGAAAGGTTATTTGATCGCAATCTTCCATAAACATAAACAGGAAAAGAAATGCCATTTGACTCCTGGAGGTGCCAGACAGCATCCCCCTGCACGGTCGTGTAAACGATGCAGTCGTGTTTATTCAGCTGAGCTGGTTCAGAGGGAGCCCCACGATTTTCGACGTAATCTGGTGAAGCCACCATAACCCATGGATTGCGACCGAGGTATCTTCCCCCAAGTGACGAATCTGCAAGTCGGCCCATGCGGAGTGCGATATCGACGCCTTGCGAGACAAGATCTACGTAGTTGTCATCACAACTTAGATCAATTCGAAGACTAGCATTACGATTCATGAAATCAATAAGCAGAGGAGTTACGATGCGTCGACCAAACGCAACCGATGTAGAGATTCGCAATGTACCTTCAAGCTGAACACGTCTCTGGCTGATGATGTTTTCAGCTTCGGCGAGTTCGTGCAAAGCCGCTTTGCACTTCTCATAATATAATGATCCTAATTCGGTGAGACTGATACCACGCGTATTGCGATTGAGTAACCGTACCCCGAGTTGCAATTCAAGCTGGGCAATACTCTTCGTTACAGTCGACTGAGAAACTGTGAGGTCGTCAGCAGCCTTAGAGAAGCTGCCGAGTTCGACCACTCTTGTAAAAACGCCGATCTCGCGAATTCTATCCATAACGGTGTATTGCTCGCAGAATTCGTTCTTGTCCAAATTAAGCTTGCGTCTGCGAAGGCAGTCGGTGCCAAATATCTAGTAATATTAGGTAAAGGAGCAACCACAAAGCTCCGTTAAACAAGGTTTTGGAATAACTGATATCGTCCTTGTGTCCTTCGCGCGAGGGTGTGAATGCAGCACATTGGGAATTCCCTCGCCTAGAGTTGGACTGGCCAGGCGACCTTCATATTCCATTGGCGGAATTCGACGCGATGAAAAGAGATATTGCCCGGCGCAAGCACGTTGAACTCCAGTCCGAGTCCGGTGATCAATCCAATTATCAAGCACACGCTAAAGACAGTGGCGTGCAATCGGTTGATCGCGCAATGCTGCTGATCGAGACCTTGGCCGAGGACGATGAGGGCTATAGGCTGACGGACCTAGCCATTCGCACAGGTTTGTCACGGTCAACGATTCACCGCTTACTCATCACATTAGAAAGGCGCCGCTTTGTACAATTCGACCGCGGGCAAGCTAGTTGGCATATTGGTGCTCAGAGCTTCGCGGTCGGCGCGACATTCGTTCGCCGAAGAAATTTCTTAACGCAGGTCATCCCCTATCTACGTAAGCTGCGAGACCAAACGCGCGAAACTGTAAATCTCGCCGTCGTCGACAACGGCGCGATGTTGGTCCTCACCCGTCTCGAAAGCCGCGAGATTATGCGCTCTGTAACCAAAGTCGGTGGTCGTGTGCCAATGGTTGCATCGGGACTTGGCAAAGCGTTGCTCTCTACTTACACCGAGGAAGACGTTTTCGCGATCATTCACCGAGAAGGCATGCCGAGGTTGACATCAAGGTCAATCGTCCGCGCCGGAGACCTATGCAAATCTCTACATGACATTCGCCAGCGCGGCTATTCCGTAGATTACGAGGAAGCGCAGATTGGATTGCGCTGTGTGTCCGCCGTGATTTATGACAATTGCAGTGAGCCGCTCGCCGCCATTTCCGTCTCAGGTACGGCGTCGCGGGTTCCCGATGATCGATTGCCTATACTCGGTAAGCTCGTCCAGGAGGTCGCCATCGAAATAACATTGGCGCTTGGCGGAACGATCCCTGTAGCGACGGGTAAAAATGATGAATCCGCCAGGAATCCACGGATATGACCGAATCGTCGGCCTCAGCGGCGGTCACTTCTTCACAGCGGTGGCAAGGCAATTCAGGAGCGGATTTCCCATTGGGGTTGGCCCCTTCTAGCGGAGGGGCACCGCGCTCGCTCCTCCATATGATCAAGGGCATTTGCCCGTTCCCTGCGCGATTTATCCAATCGAGGAAAGGACCTGCTAATGACTAGCGAAGTAATTCGAAATCCTAAAACCGATCATCTCCTCACGCCAGAGAACGCTGCTTTCATTATTATCGACTATCAGCCGATCCAAGTTTCTTCGATCCGTTCGATGCCGCGCGAGGAACTCGTATTTAACATCGTCAGTGTTGCTAAGGCCGCAGTAAACTACAACCTTCCTATCGTCCATTCGACGGTTAACGTTGCGACTGGGCGTAATAAACCACCGATCCAAGACTTGCAGGATGTAATAGGTCATCTGCCTACCTATGACCGAACTTCCATCAATAGCTGGGAAGATGCTGACTTCAAGCAGGCGGTGAAGGCGATCGGCCGCCGAAAACTCATTATGACCGCGCTTTGGACCGAGGCCTGTCTGACCTTCCCAGCTCTCGATGCAATTCAGGAGGGCTTTGAGGTATATGTACCGATTGACGCCGTAGGCGGCACTTCCGTGACTGCACATGAGGCAGCGTTGCGGCGCGTCGAGCAGGCTGGAGCGAACCTCATAAGCCGCGTCCAGATGTATTGCGAGCTCCAGCGCGACTGGATGCGCGACGGGACCGTTGCGGGATTTATGGGCGTCTTCGACAACTATGACGGTTTCAACGTCGAGAAGGTTGCTGAGCAAGCGATCAAGCGCACCCCCTAGTGCCAGAAGATAGCGGCACCTAATAGTCTCCGCTGTAGTGATCGTCATGACGTAATTTGGCGGGCAACTGGCGTGCTTCGTGTTAAAGCACGACAATGAAACACCTTATCATTCAAAAGAACGGAGAGATAAAGCCAATGAGCGATACAGCCGAGAAAGTGAAGAAATATGCCGCAGCTTGGAATGAGGCTGATACCACCCATCGCGACGCATTGCTGGCCGCCTGCTGGGCTGACAACGGTATTTATGTGGACCCAAATGTCGAGATTTTGGGACGTGACAATCTTTCACGTCATATCGCCAAAGTGCAGATGGGGCGTCCCGGTGCGCATCTCGAGTTCATGAGCGGCATTGAAACGCATCACAATGTGCTACGGTTTCTCTGGCGTCTAGTGCACGCTGACGCCACATTTGGAGATACATCGATCGACGTCGGCGAAATCGGGCCCGACGGTCGCTTGATCAAGATGATTGGATTTTTCGGACCTCCGCCTTCACTTTAGCGCAATTTTTTCGTCAACCGCATCACAAGAAAAAGATTGCCGCGACTCCCTTGTAAAGCTCGGCAGGAATTTTCTCGGAAAGCTCAACATTCGGCAGCGCCAGCCTGTCTACATTTGGCCCACCAGAGCGCTTCATCCAGACCGGACTCACGGATCAGGCGTGCTTTCCCTCAGCACAACGACATGCCGCAGGGCAGAGGTTTGGCTGCATCGATACTATTTTACGGCTTGCCGGCGGAATTCGCTAATGCTCATAGGAGCGTCAAGCGGGTAGTGTCGATGTCAAGCCACCGTATTTCGAGTGAATTCTTCGATGTAATCCAACAATTCGTCGGAGGCCGCTGCTGCTGCGCTCGTATCGCCTCGAGCGATTTGTTCAGCCAGATTGGCATGCAGGGCGGCAGTTTCGGCGAGACTTGCATGCTTGTTATGATATTTTACCCAGAAACGTCTGGATAGGCCATGCATGAGTGCCATGGATTTTGCAGCAAATTCATTTTGAGAAGCTTCGTATTCAAGTTCGGTTAGACGGCTGTCCCAACGACTAAATAGCGTCTCATCGTCATCATCGCTGAAACTCCGCAAACTCAAGCCAATGTTGGCGAACTCCATTCTCTGTTCAGGGGTAGCGCGTTCAGCGGATAGTCGCGCAAGCAAACGCTCCGTCTCCCTTCTCATTTCCAGAAGACTAAGCTGTTTGTGAACATTCAATTCGCTCACAAGGACTCCCCTGCGAGGGAGAATGAGAACAAGTCCTTCGCGTTCTAATCGTCGCAAAGCTTCGCGGATCGGTGTTCTTCCCATGTTCAATTGACTGGCGAGAGCTTGTTCGGAAAGAGCTGCCCCCGGTTGCAGTCGCAAGGTGATGATCAGCTCCTCCAAGGTGCGGTAGGCGTGTTCAGCTAAACTGATGTCTGAATTAGCGTCGGCGTTCTCGGGGGCGACAGGCTTTTGCCGTTGGCGGACGTCAGTTTTGCGAAGCATCAAAAGAGACTTTCTTGTTCGATATCCAAAAACACATTTAGCCCACATTTGTCCGATCGCAACGACACAAACATTTCGAAGGCGGCTGATTAATAATTAGTTGCAATCCAACTTGACAGCGTATTGGCACGACCGTATTGTCTGACGACAACTGATATTTCACATGTCGGCATATAGGCCGACTGTATTCGATCGGAGGTAGCGCCATGGAACTGCGAAACTCATCTATGTCCAACAGGCAGCGTGCTTTCCGCGCGACTTATCGTCAGCAGATTGCGACGTGGTACAACGGCTGGCTGCATGTCTCGGTTATCTTTATTGCCGGCTTCTCCATCATTTACGTGTGCTCTGCTAATTTGAGCGACGTTGCTTGGTGGCAGTGGGGCGTCATTCCTGCTGTTTTCTTGACGTATCAGTTCGGAGAATATTGGGCCCATCGTGTGTGGCTTCATCGGCCTGCGCGTAATGGAGCGCTGCGGGAGCTCTACAACCGCCACACACTGCAGCATCATCAGTTCTTTACGGACGACGAGATGCGCTTCGCCGATCATATGGATTGGCGCGTGACCTTCTTTCCCCCATTCACAATGGCGACGATGCTTCTCATTGCGTTGCCCAGCGCGGTGATCGTGGGTTTGCTCATTTCATCGAACGCCGGCTGGTTGGTGATGGCGAGCGTGATTGGCAGCTATATGTGGTACGAGTTCGTTCATTTCTGCTGTCATGTCGAGGACAACTGGTTCCTCGTGTATTGCCCCATCGTCAATACTGCCCGCAGACACCATCGAGCCCATCATGATCACTCGATCATGATGGAGGTCAACATGGGTATCGGGACGCCGATCTTTGATTGGGTTTACGGTACGTCCGATCTTGACCGCGGCTTCTTTGGTCACGTTTTCAATGGCAATAGCTGGGAACATGTGAAGTCAAATCTGCGGCGAACAGCGAAGGCAGCTGACAAGCTTCCTCCCAAGGTTGCAGTGGCCGGCAGATAATCCACCGAAAGTGCCCTCGTAACGTTGGAGGAAAGCGATGGAAGCTGTGCTTTCGGTTGCTCGTTCGGTTGAGCCGGACCTCAGGTCACTTGGATGCTTCGCTATTCTTTGGGCGGCTTGTTCTCTTAGCGGGTTGATTATTTCTGGTCTGCTGCCGTTGGGTGCTCGCGCAAATAGTTCAGCGCCGTTGGGATTTGGCCTCGTGATTGGCAACGCAATATTGCTGGTCCTGTTGCTGATAGGAACGGTTGTATTTGCCGCATCCACCCTTCGTTTATCGAGCATCATCCTGATGGGGAGTTGGATATTTCTTTTTGCGCCAGCCATTTTTAACGTCGTTCCACAGCGGTGGCTCGACAGTTACGCGGGATTGCTGGTCTTGCTCTGTATTCAAGCAGCGGCAGTGATGATGTTGGGCCAATCCGCACATTTCGCAAATGCACTGTCGTTGTGAGCGAGGAAGAAGGTCATGTTGGTCAAGATAAAGCTTGTGATTTCGACTCTCGTTCTTCTCGTCGCTGCCGGCATCGCGTTTTATGACTATCGCATCGGACTATACCCACCCGCCGCAGTGGCATTGGGGGTCGGCATGTTTGTGGTTTTTGCCATCTGGGTATTTCCGGACGTCAAACGCAAAGGCAACGTCAAACGTAACAGCTAACTCAACAACAAAGGGCCTATCGGTGGAATGAGTTCCGGCGATGTCAACGCGGAGTAAGGGGAGTCGATGAGGTTAAAAGGCAGAACATTCCTTGTGACGGGCGCAGCAAGTGGCCTTGGAGAGAGTACGGCTCGCCTTATGGCCAAAGAGGGAGCCAATGTCGTGATTGGTGACATACTCGACGAAGAGGCTTCCCGCGTTGCTCAGTCGATCGTGTCTGACGGCGGATCCGCATCAACCGTTCATCTAGATGTCCGTAATGAGCCGGAGTGGATTGATGCCGTGAAATCTGTTGTGTCAACTTATAGCAAACTCAACGGACTTGTTAGCAATGCGGGAATCAGCGGAATGATTCCCGATGTCATGGATACAGATTATTTCGATCGTCTGATGTCGATCCATGCTCGTGGAACATTCCTTGGCATTAAGCATGCTGCGCCGGTGATCGCGCAGGCGGGTGGCGGTTCTATTGTTGCCACGTCATCCATCGCTGGAAAGATCGGCGCGGATTACGTTCACATGGGCTACAACGCCGCAAAGGCGGCGATACTCCTGCTCGTGAAATCTGCGGCGGGGCGCTATGCAAAGGACAATATTCGTTCGAATGCCGTTATTCCCGGTTGGATGCCGCCAATGCGCACATCCGTTGCATCTGCGGACCCGGAGTTACGTCCAAAACTTTTGCAGTCCGTCCCCTTGGGTCGTACTGGGCTTTTTCCTGAAGTCGCTGAAGCAATAGTGTTTCTGTCGACTGATGCGGCTTCATACATCAATGGGGCAGAGCTGCCGGTCGACGGTGGATTTTTGGCATATCGAGGGTTTCCCCAGCAGCTGTGAGCGGGGGGATGACGGGTTTTCATTGAGCGATTTTTATTCGCTCGCGGGGAAGAAACCACAAGGGCAAGGACATGAGTACGTTTGAAGGTTCGAGAACGATTAACGGCGTGGAAGTGACTGTCGATGGGCGACCGTTGGATCGGGCTCTCCAGATTAAAACGTATGATGGCGGCTTCTTCGAGTGGGGTTACGAAGGCGATGCGCCGATGCAACTGTCTCTAGCGATTCTTAGTGAGTATCTTGGCGATTCGCAGAAGGCACTCTCTCTCGCTAATGGATTCATGAAAGAGATCGTTGCGAACCTGGGAAATGACTGGCAACTCACAAGCGACGACATTCGAACAGCGTTGCTGAATCTGCATGTCAACTGACGGTTTGCGCCGATATGCAGATACTCACCAGAATCTTTCAGACGTTCTTTGCGACATCTCGTGCTTTTCAGAGATGAAATGCAGGAGAAAGATTCGATGAATAAGAGCGGTTAACTCCATAGATGCAATTCGCCCAAGAACTTGTTGGAGCATCCAAATGAAATTCGTTTGGATCATGCGGAGATAGCGTCGAAAACAATAAGTCCTAAGAGCGTGCAAAGCGCCAAATTTAACGGAGGGGTAGTTGTCCGGAGAAGCGGAATCATATTCCGTTGACTTGAACGTCAACGGTCTGTGGTTGTCATTTGGCGGTTTGAAGGCGTTGACCAATGTTTCGTTCTCAGTTGCTCCGGGATCGATCACGGCGGTGATCGGCCCGAACGGCGCCGGCAAGACGTCGCTGTTCAACTGCATTTCCGGTTTTTATCGCCCCTCGGCGGGTGCGATCGAGTTTGCCGGCGAGGACATCAGCAAGCTGCACCCACCTGCACGCGCCAAGATCGGACTCGCTCGCACATTCCAGAATATTGCGCTGTTTCGCGGCATGACCGTGCTGGACAATATCAAGCTCGGCCGTCATGCGCACATGCAGACCAACGTGCTCGATGCGTTGTGGTACTTCGGCCGCGCGCGGCGCGAGGAGCTTGCGCTGCGGTCCGAGATCGAGCAACGGGTTCTCAATTTTCTTGAGATGGAACATATTCGTGACCAGCCGGTCGCGTCGCTCTCCTATGGTCTGCGCAAGCGGGTCGAGTTGGCCCGTGCGTTGGCGATGCAGCCACGCCTGCTGATGCTCGATGAGCCGGTGGCGGGCATGAACCGCGAAGAGACTGAAGACATGGCGCGCTTCATCCTCGATGTGAAGGAGGAGTGGGGCGTCACCATTCTGATGGTCGAACACGACATGGGTCTGGTGATGGACATTTCCGACCATGTCGTCGTGCTGAATTTCGGGCAGGTGATCGCGGCCGGAAAGCCCGCAGAAATCCAGAACAACCCGAACGTGATTGCGGCCTATCTCGGTTCGGGGGACGTCGGCGATCTGTCGCGTCGGATCGCAGGCGAGAGGGCAGCGTGATGGATTGGCTGTTTCTCTTCGAGGTGGTGCTGTCGGGATTGGGGTCGGGCGCATTGCTTGCGCTGACCGGCATTGCCTTCGTGTTGATCTACAAGGCGACGAAGGTGATCAATCTCGCCGTCGGCGAAATGCTGATGCTCGGTGCTTACTTTTTCTTCGGTCTAACGATTTCCCTGACGCTCCCGATTTGGCTCGCTGTTATCCTGACATTGGTGGGTGGGGGCATTCTTGGCGGCGTCTTCGAGCGCGTCCTGATCCGTCCGATGCTCGGCGAGAGCCCGATTTCGGTGTTCATGGTTACGGTCGGTCTGAGCTCGGTGCTAATCGGTTTTGTCGAGTTCATCTGGGGTGGCGATCCGAGGACGCTGCCCAGTTTCCTGCCATCCAAGCCGATCTTCATCGGCGATGCTTATGTCTCGCCGAAGATCGCCGTGTGTTTTGCGATTGCTTCTATCCTGATCGCTGTATTTCTTTTGGTCTTCCGGACATGGCGAGGTGGCGTTGCGCTCCGCGCGACGGCAACGGATCAAGGCGCGGCGCTCTCCTGCGGCATTAACGTTCCAGCGGTGTTCTCGGTGTCGTGGATTGTCGCAGGGATGGCGGCAGCCGGGTCGGGTATTCTTATTGGCTCGATCGGCGGCATCTCACCAAACATGGGCGTGTTCGGCCTCTCGGTGCTGGTCGCTGTCATTGTAGGCGGTCTGGATTCGATCGCTGGTGCGCTTGTCGCTGGCCTCGCGATTGGTGTCGTTGAAGCGCTGGTCGGAACCTACATGGGCGGCGAATACAAGCTGCTCGTCACTTTCAGCATTCTGGTGGTTGCCT
>Ga0209023_10001787_pt1 | contig 28100 bp, 25 predicted proteins | sample LakOneMetagenome_FD_187468 | JGI IMG/M metagenome (GOLD analysis project Ga0209023, IMG submission 187468) | Freshwater and sediment microbial communities from Lake Erie, Canada (SPAdes) (version 2) | ecosystem: Environmental > Aquatic > Freshwater > Lentic | place: Lake Erie, Canada...
GGAGCCCAGGGTAGCAGTTCCGGACACCCACGCACTTCCGTTGATCGTGCAGGATCCCGTGAATGTCAGGTTTCCGGAGATCAGAACGCTGCCGTTCACCACTGAGTTGTTCTTGGAGCAATCGAAGTTGCCGTTCTTCGCCATGATGCCGGCCACCGGGGATTCTGTCATGTCGAAGCCGGAATTCGCCTCGACGGACCCGCCTTTGTACCAGTAGAGCGCCACACCGCTCGGTTCTATCCCGGGAACGACCCATTGCAGGATCGACTCGACCGTGGTGACGTCGCCCCTCGTGGTTCCGTTGACTCCCGGCGACTGCGCGTTGCCGCGTGAGGTGATGCGCACCTGGCTGGGCGTGCCGATCGGGCAGCCTGCCGTCCAACTGCTCCCGGCAAAATACTCGACCTTCGCGCTGTACTTCGGTGCCACAGCTGATGAATACGTGCCCGGTGTCGGCTGGGCGGCGCAGTTCCCCGGGGTATATAGACCTTTGCGCGCCGCCGCAATTCCGGCATCCGCTGCCGCACCCGACTGCACACCGGATCGGGTGGCGGAACTCACGCCGATAGCGCCCACGATGGATACCGTGATGAGTGAGGCGAAGATCAGGCCCACCGCCATCACTCCGAGCACAATGGCCAGGGCAGCGCCCTGATCCGGGTGTCGGCGCAGCGCCGCAAGGTTTTGGGTCAGAAGCATGTCAGGTCCCCCGAAGATCCGGCCCGGCTGGTTACGGAGCTGGAAATAACGGTCGGCGGATGGTCATCGGCAACCGCGCGGAAATTCATCGTGAGCTGCTGAGCGGCCGTCGTGAAGATCGCGGTCCCGCTGAGGGGAGTTACCCCTGCGTCCACCAGAACCCACGTCAACAGGTCAGCGGCGGTCGGGCTGGGTATGGCGGCACTCGACTGGTAGAAGTAAATTTGCCCGGTTCCGGCCGCCGAGTAGTACCACGCCACGCAATTCCAGGTCAGGGTCGTACCGCGTTGCGCGGTGCGTGCCACGAGCAACTGATCGGTACCGGACGGGCTGGTGAGGTGGAAGTCACTCGCGTTCCGAATATTCTGTTCGATGGAGTCGGCGACGATCTGGCCGGCCGTCGACGCCGAGGTCACACTGGTCACCCGGGTGGACGCGATCAGTCCACTTAGAAAGAAGCCGCCGACCAGGGAGACGACCACGATCAGCAGCGCGCTGTAGGCGATGAGTTCGATGAGCGTGAAACCCTGATCGCGGCGGGAATCTCGGGATCGCATGCTATTTCGCCGCCACGAAGATCAAGGTTGTGGCCGACGATAACACCGCGCCGGTGTCTGTGCGAGCGACAGTGACCGACACCGGCACGGTCATCGGATAGGACGCCGCCGACGTCGGACACGCGCCGCCGACCGACCGAACCACCTGAAGCGACACGCCCCGAGGATCGAGCACCGACTCTGTGGCAGCAGTCAGGCTCGAGCACGTGACCTGGGCCCGGGCGTTCTCCATCTCCCGGTTCGCGAGCTGGCTCGCCGCCGCGAGCGTGCCGTTCGCACTGGCTTTGGTCACCCCCTGCACGAGGAAGGGGAGGAATGCCACCGCGAGCAGGGCGAGCAGGAACATGGCGACCACGACTTCCACGAGGCCGAAACCAGCCGATGTTTCGGGCTCCCGAAGGCTCTCGTGCATGGGACGACCCTCCTTCGGGTCTTGGTCGTGGGACGAAAAACCGGCAGTGAGGCGCCGCCTTCGCGACACCCCACTGTTCACAGCCCTTTCACGAAGCGCAGCTGAGCCGCCCTCGGTCAGGAGCTAGGGACAAGCACCTGTGGCCACGCCCCCGGCGTTTGTGATCCGGAAGGTGTTCGTTGCGGCACTCACGGCCTGGATGCAGAATGTCGTACCACCGGTGGGAATGGTGACGGTGTCGCCGGAGGTGGCAACGAAGCCGTAGGCCGTCAAGTCACCGATGGTGGTCGTTCCGGCGGGGGTGTCCAGAAGCAGGCTCACGTAGGAGACCTTGGCGCTGGCGAGGTCGGATTTGGCTGCGGCATCCTTGGCCTGATTCTGCTGGCTGAGGAAAATCGGAATGGCGATGGCGGCCAGGATTCCGATGATGATGACGACGACGAGAAGCTCGATCAGGGTGAACCCCTGGTCTTCTTTGTTGAGGGAAGCCCTCTTGCGGTTGAGCGGTCCGATGAGACGGTTGATCATGACGAGGTCCTTCGCTTTGTGCCTGCGAGGGGGGCTTCGCTGGCTTCATCTGAGCATACGTCCCTAGCACAGAAAAAAGTGAGAATCTTTTGAATTCAACCCCCAGTCCGGGGGTAATTTTTATTTGATGTATTCGAAAATGGAAAACATCGGCATATACAACGCCACGATCATGCCGCCGATGACGACACCGATGAAAGCGATCATCAACGGCTCGATCAGGGCTGTGAGCTGCTCGGCCGTGGATTGCACTTCCTGGTCGTAGAAGTCCGCGATCTTGCTCAGCATGGCCTGCAGGGCTCCGGCGTCTTCTCCGACCGCGATCATCTGCACCACCATGGGCGGAAACACGGGTTCGAGGGACAGCGGCCCCGCGATAGACATGCCCTGCCGCACGGATTCCTGCACCTTGCGCAAGGCGGATTCCACCACCCAGTTGCCGGAGGTCTCCCCCACGATATTGAGGGACTGCAGAATGGGTACGCCGGCGCCGATCATGGTCGAGAAGTTACGGCTGAACCGCGCGATCGCCAGCTTGGTCATCAGGGGCCCGAAGACGGGCACCTTGAGCTTGATGGGATCGACGATCTTACGCACGGCTTCGGTGTTCTTGTTCTTGCGCCACCAGACCGCGAATGCGATGCCCACCACGATCAGGATCGGCAGCAGCCACACCATCACCTTGGAGAGCACCACCAGAATCTGCGTGGGCAGCGGGAGCTGGCCGCCGAAGCCGGCGAACATCTTCTCAAAGACGGGGACGATGAACGTGAGCATGCCGATGACCGCGAGGACCGCCATGATGAGCACGATCGTGGGGTACGCCATCGCCGATTTGATCGTGTCGCGCAGCTTGCCCTCGGACTCGAAGTTGGCGGCCACCGAGTTGAGCGAGTTCTCCAGGAAGCCACCGGTCTCGCCGGCCTTGATCAGGTTGATCATGATGGGGGGAAACACATCGGAATGCTTCACCATCGCCTCCGAGAGGGAGACACCGGTTTCCACGTCATTGCGAACGCTCGTGAGGATCTTCGCGAGCTCTTTGTTCTCGGTCTGGGTCGACAGGATGTTGAGCGTGCGCAACAGGGATAGCCCGGAGGAGGTCATGGTGGCCATCTGGCGGCTCATGATGGCGAGGTCCTTGAGCCCCGGATGCTTCGTGAAGCCGGGGATGGTGATCTCGCGGCTCAGCCCGGTGCCCACCTTCACCTCGTCCACGGAAATAGGGGCGAGTCCCATTGTGCGCAGCCGTGTCATGGCCGCGCTATCCGAGGCCGCATCGAGTCGTCCCTTCACCACTTTTCCAGCGGCGTTGCGTCCCTTGTAGGCATAAGCAAGAGTGGCGGGCATGGCACTACTTCTTTCTGGGTGAGAACGAATCGCCGAAGTCGATGCCTCCGGCTGACATGGTCGTATCGACAGAGTTGCCGCTGCCGCCGTGCTGAATGAGTTGGGTGAGACCCTCGAGGTCCTGAGCCTTTTCCACCGCGGACTGCCGCGTGATGGTGCCGCTGTTCACCAGTTCCGCGAGGTGCTGGTCCATGGTGAACATGCCGAGGGCCCGGCCCGCCTGCATGGTGGAAGCGATCTGGTAGGTCTTGCCCTCACGAATGAGGTTCGCGATGGCGGGCGTGGTCACGAGCACCTCGGTCGCCACCACGCGGCCGCCACCGACCTTTTTCACCAGCGTCTGGCAGACGACTCCCTGCAGGGTGGCCGCGAGTTGGGCGCGCACCTGACCCTGCTGGTACGGCGGGAAGACGTCGATCACGCGGTCGATGGTCTGCGCGGCATCCTGGGTGTGCAGCGTCGCGAACACCAGGTGCCCGGTCTCTGCTGCCGTCAACGCGACCGACACTGTTTCAAGGTCACGAAGTTCGCCGATCAGGATCACGTCGGGATCCTGCCGCAGTACGTGCTTGAGCGCGGCCGCGAAGCTGTGCGTGTCGTGCCCGACCTCACGCTGATTGACGAGGGATTTCTTGTGCCGGTGCAAGAACTCGATCGGGTCCTCGACGGTGACGATGTGGTCGGAGCGGGTTGAATTCACCAGGTCGATCAGGGCCGCGAGCGTGGTCGACTTGCCGGACCCGGTGGGTCCGGTCACGAGGACCAGTCCGCGGGGCAGCTGCGCGAACCTGGCGACGGAGTCGGGCACGCCGAGCTCTGCCAGCTGTTTGATTTCGCGCGGAATCAAACGGAAAGCGCCGCCGACCGAATTGCGCTGCTGGTAGTAGTTCACGCGAAATCTCGCGCCGCCCGCCGTGTACGCGAAGTCCAATTCCAGTTCCCGGTCGAACTCTGCGCGTTGCTCGACGGTGAGCAGACTGAAAAGCGCCGACGTGACCTTCCCCTGCATCCACTTCGTCGATCCCTCAACCGCGCGCAGCCCACCGTCCAGGCGGATGCTCGGCTGCGCCCCGACCGTGACGTGCAGGTCGGATCCGTTCAGCTTGAGCAGCACAACGAGCGCATTCAGCAGGTCAGGATCTGGTTCGACTGTCGGCGCCTGCGGGACGGCGGGATGGCCGGGTTCCGCAACGTCGCCGTCGGTGTAGCCCCGCGGGCTGGACAGATGGTCGGGGTGCGCATCGTCCCGGTCGGACATTGCGGAGCCCACGCGACCCCTGACCGCGGAATCGCCGCTGCGGGGTGTCACCGGAATCTCGTAGATCGGATTGTTCATACTGCGTGTCCTTTGCGTTCTACGCCACGACTCGGAGGATCTCGTCAATCGACGTGAGTCCCAGCACAACCTTGGCCCAGCCGTCTTCTCGCAGGGTGATCATGCCCTGCTCTTTCGCGGCCCTCAAGATCTCGGCGCTCGAGGCACGGCTCACGGTGAGTCGTTCGATCTCTTCGGACACCGTCATGACTTCGTGGATGGCGATACGCCCGCGGTAGCCCGTCTTGGAGCAACTCGCGCAGCCGACCGGCCGGTAGATCACGGGCGGCTGCAGATCGGGATCGACAGCCAGCTGGAGCAGCGCGAGTTCTTCCACCTCGCGGGTGTCCGGCAATTTGCAGCGATCGCAGAGGCGTCGCGCGAGTCGTTGAGCGACGACGCAGTCCAGGGCAGAACCCACGAGGAACGGTTCGATGCCCATTTCCGTGAGCCGTGTGATGGCACTCGGCGCGTTGTTGGTGTGCAGGGTGGACAGCACGAGGTGCCCGGTGAGGGCTGCCTCGATCGCGATGAGGGCAGTCTCGTGGTCACGGATCTCACCGATCAGGACCACATCGGGGTCTGAGCGCAGAATGGCGCGCAGGGCGCTCGCAAAGGTGAGCCCGGCACGCGGATTCACCTGTACCTGATTGATGCCTTCCATGCGGTACTCGACCGGGTCTTCGACCGTGATCACGTTGATCTCCGGACGGGCGACAGAGTTCAGGGTGGTGTACAGCGTCGTGGATTTGCCGGACCCGGTCGGTCCGGTCACCAGGATCATGCCGTACGGCTTCGAGTAGGCCTTCTTGTAGGCGTTGAAGTTTCCCTCGAGCAGGTTCAAATCACGCAGGCTCAGCTTGGTGCTGGAATTGTCCAGGATTCTCATGACAATCTTCTCGCCCCAGACCGTGGGGAGCGTGGCGACTCGAAGGTCGATCTGGCGCCCGCCATGGCTCACGGACATGCGTCCGTCCTGGGGTTTGCGGCGCTCTGAGATGTCGATGTCACTCATGATCTTGAGCCGCGAGATGACGCCGTTCTGGATGCTCTTGGGCGCGCGCTGCATCTCGTGCAACACGCCGTCGATACGGTAGCGCACGCCGAGGCTGTGCTCGGCGGGTTCGATGTGGATGTCCGATGCCCGGTCCTGAATGGCCTGGCTGACCAGAAGATTGACGAAACGCACGATCGGGGCGTCGTCATCGACGGAATCAGAGATTCCGAACGCCGCAGCCTCGGCAGGATTCTGCTCTTCCTCAAGCGTGGTCGTGAGGTTGGTGAGTTCGTCATCGGCCCGGTGGTAGCGGGCGATAGCCGCGAGCATGTCGCCGCGTTCCGTGACGACCTGCCGCACCTGCATCCGTGACGCCTCGCGCACGTCGTCGAGGGCAAAGACGTTGCCGGGGTCGACCATCGCCAACAGCAGCCGGCCCTCGACAATGGCGATCGGCAGCACTTCGTGGCGCCGGCAGACGGCCGGATTCACCAGGGCGACAGCCAGGCGATCGACGGGATAGTCCAGGAGTTCCACGAATGGAAGATTGGCCTGCTGTGCCCTGGCCTTGGCGAACTGCAACTCCGTGATCACGCCGCTGTCGACAAGAGCCCGCACTGCACCCTCATCGGCTGGATCGCCAGCCATCAAGGTGTCCAACACCTCGATGGGCAGCAGTCCATGAAGGATCAATATTTCAGTCAGGGTTGCCACGCGGGTCTCCCCCGATCGAATTGCTTAGTTCAGATCATATATGCCACGCACGCGGCTGACCAGCTGTTAATCCCCCTTCTGGGATAGAAGATTCGTCCAGGTACGGTGTTTAGCCCCCGGGCCACAGATTGGAAACGATGTCCTTCGTGTAGCCCTCCGGGCTGGTGTTTGAGAATTTGCTCGCCAGCCAGATTCCGTCCCGCAGAAAGTGCCACTCGCCGAACGCGCCGTCCGCGGTCGACGTCCACGTCACGCAACCCAACCCGCCGTCTTGCACCGTGCAATCCATCCCCAACGCTTCGAGTCGGCTCTTGACAGCGTTTCTGACGTCAGCGGTGACCCAGACCAGTTCTGTCGTCAAGCCGACCCCCGTTGCACCCGCCGGGCTGGCCCAGACACAGGTCAGGTGCTCATTGGCGGCGATGAGTGCGCGCAACTGCGGATCGTCGCTGCCCGGCATCACCTCGGTGCCCGGCACCTGGGTCCAGGCCGGATTCAGCGTGAGTTCCTGTTGGCCGAGAGTGGTCACCATGCCCGGGCTGTAGAGCTGTGTGCAGTCCGTGGGTCGGGGCGCGGCAGTTTCCTCAACGACGGGCGGCGACGTGGTCGCCGGCGGACCGGGCGAGGCAGACGGCGTCTGGACCGGTGTGCCGGTCGCCGTGCTGGTGGCTGTGGCAGAGGCCGTAGCGGAGGCCGTCGCTGTCGCTACGGCCGTGTTCACCGGGCCCGTCGTGCTCGTCTGCTGCACCGGCAGGATCATCCTCAGGACCAGGGCCACCGCTGCCAGGGCGAGCACCACTGCAGCCACAATGATGATCATTCGGCGTCGGCGTCGGCGCTCCTGCTCGCCCCCGGTCGCCGGTTCAGTCGGCGGCTCGGTGGGCGGTTCGGGTGGAACGGCTGACGAGTCGCTCATGATGCCTCCCTGTTCGGGAGGCAGACTATACCGACCGGACACCCGCGTCTAGGGGTCAAGAGCTCCTGGGCGTTAACCGACGGATGGCCCCTGCCGAAGCAGGGGCCATCCGGTGTTCCCGACCGAGGTCAGGCGTGTGCGCTGTTAGTTGTACGTACCGGGAGTCAGGTCATCCGACGAGAAGCTGTCGAAGTCGACGAAGCTCAGGTCACCCTCGGCGAACGTGGCATCTTCGGTGAAGATACGGTTCGGGTAACGCTCAGCCTTGGCTTCCTCTGTCGCCTCGACGGTGACGTCGCGGTAACGCGGGAGTCCGGTGCCGGCCGGGATCAACTTACCGATGATCACGTTCTCCTTGAGGCCCATCAGCGGGTCGCTCTTGCCTTCCATGGCCGCCTGGGTCAGAACCCGGGTGGTCTCCTGGAAGGAAGCGGCCGACAACCAAGACTCGGTTGCCAGCGAAGCCTTGGTGATACCCATGACTTCCTGACGAGCCGAAGCCGTCTTCTTGCCCTCGGTGAGTGCGGCGCGGTTGAGGTCGTTGTACTTCAACCGGTCGACGAGCTCGCCCGGCAGCAGGCCGGTGTCGCCGTGTTCGACGACGGTGACCTTGCGCAGCATCTGGCGAACGATGACCTCGATGTGCTTGTCGTGAATCGGCACACCCTGTGAACGGTATACCTGCTGCACGCCTTCAACGAGGTGCTTCTGAACCGCACGCACACCCTTGACGCGAAGAACTTCCTTCGGGTCGACGGCGCCGATGATGATCTGCTGTCCGAGCTCGACGTGCTGGCCGTCCTCAACGAGGAGGGTCGAGCGCTTGAGCACCGGGTAGGCGATCGCTTCGTCACCGTTATCGGGGGTCAGGATGACCTTTCGGCCCTTGTCCGTGTCCTCGATCGTGATGCGTCCGGCAGAGTCGACGATCGGCGACGCACCCTTGGGGGTACGAGCCTCGAAGAGCTCCTGAACACGCGGCAGACCCTGGGTGATGTCGTCAGCGGATGCCGACCCACCCGTGTGGAAGGTACGCATGGTCAGCTGGGTGCCGGGCTCACCGATGGACTGTGCGGCGATGATACCGACGGCCTCACCGATGTCGACGAGCTGTCCTGTGGCGAGCGAACGGCCGTAGCAGACCGCGCACACACCGACGGCAGACTCGCACGTGAGCACCGAACGAACCTTGATGGTCTCGATGCCGGACGCGATGAGCTGTGCGATGAGCACGTCTCCCACGTCGGCGCCGGCCTCAGCGACGACCACGCCGGCAGCGTCGACCGCGGGTGCGGCCAGGCTGCGGGCGTAGACCGCGTTCTCCACGTTCGGGTGAACGCCGAGCACGCCGGCGGAGTCGCGCTCACCGATGGGCAGTTCCAGGCCCTTGGTGGTGCCGCAGTCGTCTTCACGGATGATGACGTCCTGCGACACGTCCACCAGACGACGGGTGAGGTACCCGGAGTCGGCGGTACGCAGCGCGGTGTCGGCCAGTCCCTTACGAGCACCGTGAGTAGCAATGAAGTACTCGGCCACGGACAGGCCTTCGCGATAGCTCGAGATGATCGGGCGAGGGATGATCTCACCCTTCGGGTTGTTCACGAGGCCTCGCATGCCGGCGATGTTACGCACCTGCAGCCAGTTACCACGAGCACCCGAAGTGACCATGCGGTTGATCGTGTTGTCGGTCGGGAAGTTCGCCTGCATCGCTGCGGCAACGTCTTCCGTGGCCTTCGTCCAGATCTGGATGAGCTCCTGACGACGCTCGAGGTCGGTCGTGAGACCCTTCTCGAACTGCGACTGAACCTTCGCGGCCATCTTCTCGTAACCGGCGACGATCTCCTTCTTGTTCGGAGGCGTCAGGATGTCGCTGAGCGCGACGGTCACACCGGAGCGAGTAGCCCAGTAGAAACCGGCATCCTTGATCCGGTCGAGAGTCGCAGCGACCTCGATCTTCACGTACCGCTCGGCCAGGTCGTTGACGATGGTCGACATGGTGACCTTGTCGGCGACCTGCTCGAAGTACGGGTAGTCAACCGGGAGCGCCTCGTTGAAGATGGCGCGGCCCAGGCTGGTGGTGACCAGTACTGTTCCGACAGCCTGACCGTTGACCAGCTCGACGCCTTCGGGCTGTGTGCCCTCGGTGAAGTACTTGTCGGTCAGACGGATGCGCACCTTGGCGTTGAGGTCCAGCGACTTCTGGTCGAAGGCGAGGATCGCCTCGGAGACCGTGGAGAACGCGCGGCCTTCTCCGACGACGCCTTCCTTCATGGTCGTGAGGTGGTGCAGGCCGATGATCATGTCCTGGGTGGGCAGGGTCACCGGGCGGCCGTCGGAGGGCTTCAGGATGTTGTTCGAGGCGAGCATCAGGATGCGTGCCTCGGCCTGGGCCTCAACGGACAGCGGAAGGTGCACAGCCATCTGGTCACCGTCGAAGTCGGCGTTGAACGCCGCGCAGACGAGCGGGTGCAGCTGGATTGCCTTGCCCTCAACGAGCTGAGGCTCGAAGGCCTGGATGCCCAGACGGTGCAGGGTGGGTGCACGGTTCAGCAGAACCGGGCGCTCACGGATGATCTCCTCGAGCACGTCCCAGACCTGCGGGCGTGAACGCTCGACCATGCGCTTGGCGGCCTTGATGTTCTGAGCGTGGCTCAGGTCGATCAGGCGCTTGATCACGAACGGCTTGAACAGCTCGAGTGCCATCTGCTTGGGCAGACCACACTGGTGCAGCTTGAGCTGCGGGCCGACCACGATGACCGAACGGCCGGAGTAGTCCACGCGCTTGCCGAGCAGGTTCTGGCGGAAACGACCCTGCTTTCCCTTGAGCATGTCGCTCAGGGACTTCAAGGCACGGTTTCCGGTACCGGTGACCGGGCGACCGCGACGACCGTTGTCGAACAGTGCGTCAACGGCTTCCTGAAGCATGCGCTTCTCGTTGTTCACGATGATCTCGGGGGCACCGAGGTCAAGCAGACGACGCAGACGGTTGTTGCGGTTGATCACACGACGGTAGAGGTCGTTGAGGTCAGAGGTCGCGAAGCGGCCACCGTCGAGCTGCACCATCGGGCGAAGTTCCGGCGGGATGACCGGCACGACATCGAGCACCATCGCGGCCGGCGAGTTGCCGGTCATGATGAACGCGTTGACAACGCGCAGGCGCTTGATGGCGCGGATCTTCTTCTGGCCCTTGCCTTCGGCGATCTGAAGGTGCAGGTTTTCGCTCTCGGTGACGAGGTCGAACGCCTCCAGGCGCTTCTTGATGGCCTCGGCGCCCATGAAGGCCTCGAAGTACATGCCGAAACGGTCCTGAAGCTCGTGGAAGACGGAGTCTTCGGGCTTGAGGTCTCCGACCTTGAGGGTGCGGAAGTCTTCCCACACACGCTCGAGGTGGGCGATCTGCTCATCCAGGGACTTGCGAACCTGACCCATTTCCTTCTCGGCGGCATCCTTCGCACGCTTCTTCTGGTCGCTCTTGGCGCCTTCGGCCTCCAGCGCTGCGAGGTCGGTTTCCAGACGCTGCAGGCGATCGGCGATGCGCGAGTCGCGGCTGTTCTCAAGGGTCTTGAGTTCCAGGCGCAGCTCGTTTTCGAGACCGGGCATGTCCTGGTGACGGCCGTCTTCGTCTACCGAGATGACCATGTACGCAGCGAAGTAGATGACCTTTTCGAGGTCCTTCGGTGCCATGTCCAGCAGGTAGCCGAGGCGCGAGGGCACGCCCTTGAAGTACCAGATGTGGGTGACGGGGGCGGCGAGCTCAATGTGGCCCATGCGCTCGCGGCGCACGGACGACTTGGTGACCTCTACGCCGCAACGCTCACAAACGATGCCTTTGAAGCGAACACGCTTGTACTTGCCACAAGAGCATTCCCAGTCCCGCGACGGTCCGAAGATCTGTTCGCCGAACAGACCGTCCTTCTCGGGCTTGAGCGTGCGGTAGTTGATGGTTTCGGGCTTCTTGACCTCACCGTGCGACCAACGACGGATGTCGTCTGCCGTAGCCAGGCCAATGCGAAGCTCGTCAAATGTTGTTACGTCGAGCAATTTCTCTCCCTTGGAAAGTATTCGAGTCTGCGTGGCCGGGCTTAGATGTCGTCAATAGACGACGACTCAAACCGGGTGGAAATGTTGATTCCGAGCTCTTCCGCTGCACGGAAGACCTCGTCATCCGTGTCGCGCAGGCTGACTGCGGTGCCGTCGGCCGAGAGAACCTCGACGTTCAAGCAGAGTGACTGCATTTCCTTGATCAGAACCTTGAAGCTCTCGGGGATGCCAGGCTCCTGGATGTTCTCACCCTTGACGATGGCCTCGTAGACCTTAACGCGGCCGAGGATGTCGTCAGACTTGATGGTCAGGAGTTCCTGCAGGGCGTAAGCGGCTCCATATGCTTCGAGCGCCCACACCTCCATCTCACCGAAACGCTGTCCACCGAACTGCGCCTTACCACCCAGCGGCTGCTGCGTGATCATGGAGTACGGACCGGTCGAACGAGCGTGGATCTTGTCGTCGACGAGGTGGTGGAGCTTCAGGATGTACATGTAACCGACCGAGATCGGGTTCGGGAACGGCTCGCCGGAGCGGCCGTCGAAGAGCTGCGTCTTGCCCGAAGAACCGATGAGGCGTTCGCCGTCGCGAGTCGGGGTCGTGGAGTCCAGAAGACCCTCGATCTCGATCTCGAGCGCGCCGTCGAAGACCGGCGTGGCAACCTTCGTGCCGGGAGCGGCACTGAAGGCGTGCTCCGGAAGACGAGCAGCCCACTTGGGCTTGCCCTCAACCTGCCAGCCCTGCTTGGCGATCCAGCCGAGGTGAGTTTCGAGGACCTGCCCGAAGTTCATGCGGCCCGGGATACCCAGCGGGTTCAGGATGATGTCAACCGGGGTTCCGTCGGCGAGGAACGGCATGTCCTCGATCGGCAGAATACGGGAGATGACACCCTTGTTACCGTGACGACCGGCGAGCTTGTCGCCCTCGGTGATCTTGCGCTTCTGGGCGATGAACACGACAACGCGCTGGTTGACGCCCGAGCCGAGCTCGTCGTCGCCGTCCTGCGAGTCGAACACCTTGACGCCGATGATCGTTCCACGCTCACCGTGAGGAACCTTGAGTGAGGTGTCGCGCACCTCTCGGCTCTTCTCGTTGAAGATGGCGCGCAGCAGGCGCTCCTCAGCGGACAGCTCGGTCTCGCCCTTGGGCGTGACCTTGCCGACGAGGATATCGCCGGGGCGAACCTCGGCTCCGATGCGGATGATGCCACGCTCGTCAAGATCGGCGAGGAAGTCAGGCGACACGTTGGGAAGGTCGCGAGTGATCTCTTCCTTGCCCAGCTTGGTGTCGCGAGCGTCAACTTCGTACTCTTCGATGTGAATCGAGGAGAGCGTGTCGTCCTTCACCAGGTTCTGGCTCAGGATGATGGCGTCCTCGAAGTTGTAGCCTTCCCACGGCATGAATGCCACGAGGAGGTTCTTTCCGAGGGCGAGCTCGCCCTGGTCGGTCGCGGGACCGTCGGCGATGACCTCGCCGGCTTCAATGCGTTCTCCGGCATTGACGATGACGCGGTGGTTGAAGCTCGTGCCCTGGTTCGAGCGCGAGAACTTGCGCAGGTAGTAGTCCTGCGTGCCGCCCTCGTCGAGCTGGATGGTGACGACATCCGCTGAAACCTCGGAAACAACACCGGCCTTGTCGGCGGTGAGCACGTCGCCGGCGTCGATGGCCGTGTAGCCCTCCATGCCGGTTCCGACGAGCGGGCTGTCGCTGAGCAGGAGCGGAACGGCCTGACGCTGCATGTTCGCGCCCATGAGCGCGCGGTTTGCATCGTCATGGTCAAGGAACGGAATGAGCGAGGTCGCAACCGACACCATCTGGCGCGGGGAGACGTCCATGTAGCCGATCTCTTCCGCGGGGAAGAGGTCAACCTCTCCACCCTTCTTACGGGCGAGAACGCGGTCTTCCGCGAAGTGCGAGTCCTTGGTCAACGGTGCGTTGGCCTGGGCGACGATGAAGTCGTCCTCTTCGCTGGCGGTGAGGTAATCGATCGTCTCGGTGACTTTGTTGCCCACAACGCGACGGTACGGGGTCTCAATGAATCCGAAGGCGTTGATGCGCGCGAACGAGGCGAGCGAACCAATCAGGCCGATGTTCGGGCCTTCCGGGGTTTCAATGGGGCACATGCGGCCGTAGTGCGAGGGGTGAACGTCTCGCACCTCGACGCCGGCGCGGTCACGGGACAGTCCACCCGGGCCCAGCGCGGACAGGCGACGCTTGTGCGTCAGTCCGGCAAGCGGGTTGTTCTGGTCCATGAACTGCGACAGCTGCGACGTACCGAAGAACTCCTTGATCGCGGCAACGACGGGGCGCACGTTGATCAGGGTCTGCGGGGTGATCGCTTCGATGTCCTGCGTGGTCATGCGCTCGCGAACGACGCGCTCCATGCGGGACAGACCGGTGCGAACCTGGTTCTGGATGAGCTCACCCACGGCGCGAATACGACGGTTACCGAAGTGGTCGATGTCGTCGATGTCGATCGTGATGTCGGTGGGCTTGCCCTCGCGGAGGCCGGCAATCGTGGAACGGTTGTCGTGCAGGGAGACCAGGTACTTGATGGTGGCCAGGATGTCCTGGAGCGTCAGTACGGAGTCACTCAGCGGAGCGTCGAGGCCGAGCTTGCGGTTGATCTTGTAACGACCAACCTTGGCCAGGTCGTAGCGCTTGGAGTTGAAGAAGAAGTTGTCGAGCAGGGCGCGAGCTGCCTCGGCGGCAACCTGCTCTCCTGGACGCAGCTTGCGGTAGATGTCCTTGAGGGCTTCTTCCTTCGTGAGGATGTTGTCCTTCTCAAGGGTGAGCTCGATGGACGCAAAGCCCTTGAACTCTTCGAGGATCTCTTCGCTCGTGAGGCCGAGGGCCTTGAGGAAGACAGTCACGGACTGCTTGCGCTTGCGGTCGATGCGAACGCCGACCTGGTCGCGCTTGTCGATCTCGAACTCGAGCCAGGCACCACGGCTCGGGATGACGCGAGCGGAGTAGATGTCCTTATCGGAGGTCTTCTCCTGCTGGCGGTCGAAGTACACGCCGGGCGAACGCACGAGCTGTGACACGACGACACGCTCGGTGCCGTTGATCACGAACGTGCCCTTGGGCGTCATCAGCGGGAAGTCGCCCATGAACACGGTCTGAGTCTTGATCTCACCTGTGAGGTGGTTCATGAACTCAGCGTTCACGTAGAGGGGTGCGGAGTAGGTCTTACCCTTTTCCTTGCACTCGTCAATGGTGTACTTCTCCGGCTCGAGCTCCGGGTTGGTGAAGGACAGCTGCATCGTTTCGCCGAGGTCCTCGATGGGAGAGATCTCTTCAAAGATCTCATCGAGCCCGGTACGATTCGGCATGTCCTGGCGTCCGGCCTTCTGGGCTTCAGCGACGCGCTTCTTCCAGATGTCGTTGCCAACGAGCCAGTCAAAGCTCTCGGTCTGCAAGGCAAGCAGGTCCGGAACTGTGAGGTGGTCGCTAATCTTCGCGAACGAAAGACGCTCAGCTGAGCGGCCGTTCTTGGGTGAGTTGGTGGTTGCGTTGCGCGCAGCAGCCAAGGAAATAACCTCCGTGGACCCCGTCAGGTCTAGTTACTGTTATTGGGTGAGAACTCCACAGACCCTGAGCGAATGAGTTCTTGCTGAGGAATGTGCCGCAAGGTGGCTTGAGCACGCAAAGCCGACCGCAATATGAAGGCAGAGTTTTGTCTGGGAGCGCAAGGATCAACTATATGCCTCTTATAGGGCTGCGTCTACACTTTTCTTGACCTTGTTGCGATTCTCGGGTATAACCCAGTTTCCGCGGAGCGCCGGGAAGGCGCAGACTGGAGCCATGAGCAGTGAACGTAATGAGTAAAGACGAGCAGGAACATCCGTCGGTCGTCTTGAAGCTGAGCGGGCACACGGCCGTGATCGAACCCGACCGGTTCACCCCGGGAAGCTTTCAGTTGGTGGTCGACGGCACACCGCAGTCGCACGTGAATCTGGACCACCCCGATGAATTGTTTTTCGAGTACATCCAGCGCATCGGGCACGTGATCGACCTGCTCGGCGACCCCCACGAACCGATCACGGCCGTGCACCTCGGCGCCGGCGCCCTCACCCTGCCCCGCTACGTGGAAGCCACCCGGCCCGGATCCCGGCAACAGGTGGTGGAGATCGAAAGCGACCTGGTCGACCTCGTGCGTTCCGTGCTGCCGTGGGACAAACGCGCCCAGTTGCGAGTTCGGCACGGCGATGCCCGCGAGGTGCTCGGCAAGCTGCCGGCCGGGCTGAACGGCACGGTGGACCTGGTGGTCGTCGACATCTTCTCCGGCGCCCGCACCCCCCGGCACGTGACCAGCCGCGAGTTCTTCGCCCTGACCGCGCCCCTGCTCTCCCCGCGCGGCGTGGTGGCCGTGAACGTGGCGGACGGGCCGGGCCTCGCCTTCGCCCGGGGCCAGGCCGCCACCCTGTCGGCGGTGTTCGAGCACGTGATCGCGTTTGCGGAGACCCAGGTGCTCAAGGGACGTCGCTTCGGCAACATCGTGTTCGTGGCCGCGCACACGCCCATCGACCTGAACTGGATTCCACGGCTGCTCGCCAACGGACCGCACCCGGCGAAGGTCATCGAGGGCACGGAACTCAAGCAATTCATGGCCGGATCCCTCGTAGCCACCGACGAAACCTCCACCGCCTCACCGTTGCCCGGACGCACGGTCTTCCAGATCGGCCACTAGGAGCGACATTCGGGGGCGGATTCAGGAGATCCGGGCTCGAGCCGCACGCGGCATCCGTGATCTGGCGGCCGATTGTGCGCGCGCCGCCGATTCTCCTGAATTCGCCCCGGAGCGGGGATAGGCTGAAGAGTCCGAAACCCACCCACGGCCCTGATCGGCCACCGTTCGTACAGGAAGACACCCTGAGCATCATCATCGGTTACGACGCAGTCACCCTGCGTGAGAAAGTCGACCTCCAGGCGGCTACGGCCCGCCTGGCCGAACTCGGCAACATGCGCAGCCTCTCGGCCCTGAACGAAAAGGTCAGCCTGCTGCGTCTGCTCGGTCAACTCGACGAGGCCTGGGAGATCGCGAACGAGGCCTGGCGACTGTCGCGCTTCACCGGCGACCGGGAGCAGGCCGTGGCCAGCCGCATTCGCCGCGCCCAGGTGCTGCAGTACCAGGGCAAACTCGACGAGGCCGCCCTCGAACTCAACCACTGCATCCTCGACGCCGAAACCCACGACTGGACCGGCGCCGCCGCCGACGCCCGGCAGAACCGCGGCAAGGTGCTCTTCGACCAGGGCAACCTCGAAGCGGCACTGGCCGATTTCACGGCGGCCGTGTTCCTGCGCGAGAAAGACGGCGCCACCGCCGCCGAGCTTGAGGGCTGCCTGATCGCCGTGGCCGTTGTCGAGTCCTTCATCGCTAGCCCGCACTGACCCGCCCCTTCCCGCCGGCGCCACCCTCACTCTGGCTGCGTGCGTGGCGTGCGGTGAGAAATTGCCGAAGTTACACACGAGCGAGTAGCCGGGAGGCGCACATGGTCAGTAGCGTTGTTGGACGGAGCTTGGCCGGGCATTCCCGGGATCGGCTGTGGGCGAGCGAGGCGTCCTCCACAGCGGCCCCCGCCGAGTGGTTTGTGAACAGCTTCGGACGGCTCCGCGATGTGGTGCCCGGACCTGCGGGCACACTATGGTTCGTGAGCAACAACACGGATGGGCGTGGTCGCCCGAGCGCCGCTGACGACCGGCTCTATCAGGTGCAGCTGCAGCCACAGTCGCAGGAGGAATCACATGGCTGATTTAGAGCGGGTGCGGCACTGGGCCCATGCCCTGATCGCGCTGCACCTTGACCCCAGTTGGTCATTCGGTTTCGACAACGCCAAGAAGCGGGCCGGACTGTGCAACTTCACCCTGAAGCGGATCACCGTGTCTCGGTACCTGGCCGCGCGATATGACGACGACATGACCCATCAGATACTGCTGCACGAGGTGGCACACGCGCTGGCCGGTCCCCGGGCAGGACACGGGCCGCGATGGAAACAGGTTGCCCAGAAAATCGGGTACGACGGCCAGCGCACCCACGACGGCGAAATCGCCGACGAGCTCGCCCCCTGGGTGGGTGCCTGCCCGGCCGGCCATCCGCACTTTCGATACCGCAAGCCCACCCGGGCGCTCGCCTGCGGGCTATGCGGTCGCGGGTACCGCAGCGAGAACGTGATCGTCTGGAACCACCGCGAAATCACGGCGGCGGCCCGCCGCCGGGCCGCGACCGCCGCCAGCACCTAACCGGGCTGGCCTGACCTCACCTGGTTGAACGGCTACTCGGTGACGCGCACGTCTTTCCAGAAGGCCACGAAGCCGCTGAAGTCCCGGCCCACACGATCGATCGCGGCCGGAAACGGTGTGGGGTAGCTGAAAGCGGCATCCGTGCTCACGGCCGATCCGCCGGAGACGGTGAAGTACTGGCAGACCCCCTTCCACGGGCAGGTGTAGGGCGTCTGCGTCTTCTCAAGCAGGCCGGCGTTGACACTCGCCGGAGGAAAATACCAATTGCCCTCGATCTTGATCAGGTCGCTTTCGGGGGCTTCGGCGATGGTGACGCCGTCGAGTACTGCCTTCATGGAATCTCCTTGTGTCGGTGTTCAACGTGCTGGTGTTCAACGTGCTGGTGTTCAACCTGCTGGTGAACCGACTCTAGGTCACGCCCGGAGCGCAGTGGCCGGCCCCGGGGCGACTTCACTGCTGGCATCCAGCTGGGCGGCAGCCTGGACCTCGGCCGAACGACCCGATGCCACCAGGCGCGAACCGCTTTCGGAAGCGCTCACGAGGTGACGTACGGCCCGGTGCAGGCCGGCAAACCCGGATGCCACCGCCGCCGCTTCCGGAGAGCAATGATCAATCCCGAGGCCGATGAGGGCATCGATCACGGCTCCGGCTCCCAGCAGGTCCTCGACAGCGAAGCGGATGCTTCCGTCTTCGCGGGACGCGCCCGCCGCGATCACCGCAACCGAGAAGCGATCGCCTTTCTCGGCCTGACGGGCGAGAACCCACTCCGCAACGGCCGTGCGGTTGGTGAGGCCGGCAGTGACGACGAGAGGCGACGCCCCGCTGATCTGCGGCGCACGGGTACTCCCGGCCTGCTCCGGATCATCCTCGGGCAGCACATCGACAACGATCACGACGTCGGCCTGCGCGGCCAGGGCGGCGAAGCCGGCCCGGCCCCAGTCGAAACGAACCTGGTACTTCTCTTGGGGGCGCTCTTCAGTCATCCGTTCAGGTTATCGCGGGGTGACGACGACGATTCTGCCCGCGTCGCCGGATGACGCGCGCGGCCCGCACAGCGGCTGATCTGTCAGCAACCCATCTGTCAGTGGGCGTCGAAGCGGGCAAGGGCGTCGGCATCCGTCGCGAGCGTCATGGCGCGCCGGGCGGCGTCGAGGGCGATCACCGGGTCGGCCTCCGCGTCGGCAAGGCCCAGCTGGCGTTCCGCCTCGGACAACCGAGTGCGCGCACCGGCCTGCACCCGGCCGCGGTTGGCAGAGATGAAATCGCGGGTGATGGTGATCTGACTGCGCGCCGTGAGCAGTGCGCCGGCCAGGGCGGTGCGGGCGTTCTCCAGGCGAAGCTGTCGATTGCGGGCCTCCGACCGCATCACGTCGAGTCCCTCCATGGCCTGACGCAGCCGCGCGAGGTCGGCGGCCGGATCACTGAGTCGAGCCGGGTCACGGAGGGCGTCGAGCACCGCGGCCGCCTCGCCGATCACCCGGTTCAGGTTGGCGCTGGTGCCGGCTTCCTCGTGCGAATCGCGCAATGAGCGCGCTTCGGCCAGCTCGACCACGGCGGCATCCGTGGCCCGGCCGAGGTTGGCGAAACCGATATGCAGCTCGTCCTCGCCGCTCTCGATCGCATCCAGAAGACGGGTGGCCGTGAACAGGAAGTGCTCCGCGACAGCCATCTGATCGCCCACGGGTTCACCCGCGGTGAGCAGCTCCGCAGCGGCTCCGGCGGCACGGCGAGCCTCGCCGAGGGCGGTCTGTGCCCGGGCAATATTTCCGCTGATCGGCGCGAGGGCATGGGCGGCGTAGCTCAGGCCCAGGCGGTCAATGCTCCCCGCACCGCCGGTCACCCGGTCATCCGCCCGGTCGAGACGCCGAACCAGATCGTCAAGAGCCTGCGGCGCGGTTCGTTCCACGCCGCGCTTTTTATCGAAGTTGCGCGTTTGCGCTGTGAGACGCCCGGTGGCGCCATCGGCGAGCACTCGGATCTGCTCATTCCAGCGCCGAATCTCCGCGGTCGTGTCGGGCACGGTGTCATCGAGCTTTTGCTGCAGGGCGAAGGCATCGGTGAGCTCACGGCGGGAGAGTGCCAGCGCGGCGGCGAAGTCACGAGTCGACGTCTCACCGAACTGCGCGACCGCGAACCCGAGCTCGTCGGTCGTTGCCTGAACCAGATCGTCGGCCCGCACGAGGCTGATGGCGGCGCCGCGCGCGAGGGCCTCAGTCTCGGCCACCTCGAGGCTCTGTCGCGCCCTGGTGCGGCGCCGGGAGAGGCTGAGGAGCGCCAGCACACCGGCCAGAACAAGTCCGAAAACCACAACCGAGGGTACCCACCAGAACGCGCCATCCATGGGGCGAGTCTAATCAACCGGCGCTGGGCATCCGCCGCTGGATCATGTGGCTGAGGTGCGCCGGCGGATCAGAGGTCGTCGGCCGAGGGACGCCGCATCTGTTGCCTGATCATGTCGAAGTCGTGGCGGGAGATTTCCAGCATTCCGCGCCTCAGCTGATAACCCCAGTTCGGATCCCCACGGGAGAATTCGAGCACGGACAACAGCGGCCGAATCGACGTGGCCACGGCCTCCGGGTCGTAGTCGGTGCGTCGACGCCACGGCAGGTATTCGCTGCCGGGGTCTCCGACCGGGCCGGAGGCGGCATCCGCGATGCGCCCGATGGCGGTGAATTCCCGCAGAACGTCGCCCTCGAAGGCCGTTCTCGGCGAGTAGTACACGATGCCGTCAGCCTCGCCCATGTCGGCGAGCGTGGAGCGTGCGGCCGCGCTCGCCTGCGCCATCCCCGTGTGCACGCCGCGCAGCACCTGCTCGCGATGGGCAACTCCCAGCCAGTAACGAATTGCCACGTGATCATTTCTACTGCATTGCCCGTTGAACTGCATTGTCGGTTTGAACTGCATTGTCGGTTTGAATTGCATTGCCGGTTGAACCGCGTCCCGCTGAGACGGCAGACTGGTGCAATGCGCGTATTACTCAAGAAGGTGCTCGATTGTCCCCCGGATGCCGCCTGGCGTGCCATCCGCAGCCCCGCCGTTTTTCGAGAGGTCAGCTCGCCGATCCTCGCGGTGGATTCCCTGGAACCGAACGGGTTTCCCACCATGTGGGCGCCGGGCGATCACCCCGCCAGCTTTCGCGCCCTGGGACTGGTCCCGATGGGCACGCAGATCATTCGTCTGGCCGAGCTGACCGAACGCGCCGACGGCGTACGCATCCTGCGGGACACCGGCGAGGGCGTGTCCGGCGCCCTGTCCGCCGTCACCCTCTGGGACCATCGGATGGCCATCGCCCCCGACCCCGCCGGCACGGGCAAGACCCTGTACCGGGACCAGCTCATCTTCAAGGCCGGCCTGGGCACCGCGTTGTTGTGGCCGAGTTTCTGGGCGTTCTGGCAGATCCGGCTGTTGCGCCTGGAGCAGCTCGCCCCCACCTGGCGCCACGACGTGGGCATCGACGTGGTGCCGGATGCCGCTTCCGCGGCGCACGTCGAAACGGATTAGCTGTACTGAGCCGACGGGTCGCCCACCGGATTGCGACCGGCAGGGATAACCTGATGCCATGAGTTCATCCTTGGGTGCATTGCAGATCGCGGACTGGCGCCGCCGCGTTTTCGGACTGTATGCCGGCGTGCGCCAGCTGAGCGTGCAAAGTCCCGAGGCCGGCCACGAGCTGTGGCGCTCCGGACGAGATGAGCTGTTCGCGGGACATCCGGCATCGCCGTTGCTCCCCGACGATCGGTCCGCGTTCACGGGCCTGCCCATCGCGGCCTACGACCCCGACTGGCGATTTGAGGTCGAGGTGCACCGGGCCGAAGAGCCGCTGCGCATCGCGGTCGACACCGGAACGGATGGCTCGGTGCCCTTCGACCTCGTGGGCACTATTCGGCTGCCGTACCTCGGCTCGCTCGATCTCTGGCGGCTCGCATCGTACGGCGGAGGACTTTTTCTGCCCGTGAAAGACGCACTGGCCGGCAAGACCGGCGGCACGTATGGCGGCGGTCGCTACCTGCTCGACACCGTGAAGGGCGCCGATCTCGGCCCGGGCGTCGACGACGACACGCTGATTCTGGACTTCAACTTCTCGTACAACCCCTCGTGTGCCTACGACCCCATGTGGGCGTGCCCGCTCGCCCAACCGGGCAACACCATCGGTATCGAGGTTCCGGTTGGTGAGCTGTACAACTCTGAGCTGCACCCGGCCGGCATTCAGGGCGCACGAATGGATATCAGCGGCCTCGACAACGAGTGATAAGCGCCGCTTCACGGCGGCATGGTACGATTCACATACTTGCGAGTGCGTAGTTGCGCTTGCTGCGTCGTAGAACGCCCTCTTCTTATCACGGCAGCCCCTGTGGCCGGCCGGATTTCCGAATGAAACATTCTTACGGCGAACGGATGTGCCCTCTGGCACCTTCGCCATGTGAATCCTCCTGGTTCCGGCAGCCGCATGCGCGGCCTCGGTTCGGGCGAGGAATCTGATGCCCGAAAGGCACCACTCTTGACCGAAGTTAATGCAGTGAAATTCAGCGCGCTCGGCGTGCCCACCCCCCTGGTGAACATCCTCTCCGGACAGGGAATCGACAGCGCGTTCCCGATTCAGGTCGACACGCTTCCCGACACCCTCAAGGGCCGCGACGTTCTCGGCCGTGGAAAGACCGGCTCGGGCAAGACCCTCGCCTTCTCCATCCCCATGGTGTCCCGCCTCGGTGGCACGCTCGCCGGCGGCAAGCGTCGCCCGGGTCGCCCGCTAGGCCTGATCCTCGCCCCCACCCGCGAGCTCGCCACGCAGATCACCAACGCGATCACCCCGCTCGCCGAGGCCTACGGCCTCAACACGACCACCATCTTCGGCGGCGTGTCCCAGAACCGTCAGGTGTCCGCCCTCAAGTCCGGCGTCGACATCGTCGTGGCCTGCCCCGGCCGCCTTGAGGACCTGATGAAGCAGGGCTTCGTGAACCTCGATTCCATCGAGATCACCGTGCTCGACGAGGCCGACCATATGGCCGACCTGGGCTTCCTGCCCGTCGTCACGCGCATCCTCGACAAGACGCCCTCCAACGGACAGCGCATGCTCTTCTCCGCAACGCTCGACAACGGCGTGGACAAGATTGTGCGCCGCTTCCTGCACGACCCGGTGATGCACTCGGTCGACGAGGCCAACAGCCACGTGTCGGCCATGACCCACCACGTGTTCGAGGTCGCCGGCGTCGACGCGAAGAAGGACCTCGTGCAGAAGCTGGCCTCGGGCAGCGGACGCCGCATCCTCTTCATGCGTACCAAGCACCAGGCCAAGAAGCTCGCCAAGAGCCTCACCGACTCGGGAATCCCCGCCGTCGACCTGCACGGAAACCTCTCGCAGGTTGCCCGCGACCGCAACCTCGCCGCGTTCAGTGCCGGCGACGTGAAGGTTCTCGTGGCAACGGATGTCGCGGCTCGCGGCGTGCACGTGGACGACATCGAACTCGTCATCCACGTTGACCCGCCCGCAGAGCACAAGGCATACCTGCACCGCTCGGGCCGCACCGCCCGCGCCGGCAGCGCCGGTGACGTGGTCACCGTCGTGCTCCCCGAGCAGAAGCGCGACACCGACGCCCTGTTGCGCAAGGCCGCCATCAAGGTGACCCCGCAGCGCGTCGACGCGTCATCCCCCGCCGTAGACGCCCTCGTGGGCGACGTGGCCGCGTATGTGAAGCCGCTCCCCCGCGTTGAGCAGCCGCAGCAGCAGCGTCAGTCCCAGGGTGGACGCTCACAGGGCGGTCGCTCACAGGGCGGTCGTTCACAGGGCGGCAACGGCCAGCGCAGTGACCGCGACAGCGGTGGCCGTGGCGGACGCGACTCCGGTGCACGTGACGGCCAGCGCAGCGACAGCCGCGACAGTGGCAGCCGCGAGGTGCGCGGTGCACGCTCCAACAGCGGCGACGCGGCTTCGGCCGGCGCTCGTCGTTCGAGCCGTCCCGCAGCAGCCGGTGGGCGCACCACCACCACCGGTTCGGCAGCGGGCCGCTCCGGCGGACCTCGCGTCGGCAGCCTGCAGGTGGGCGGCCTCGTTCGCGGCGCCGCATCCGGCGGAGCAGGCCGCGGCGCACCCCGTCGTTCGCAGGGCTAATCCCGCAGCATCCGCGTGAAATAAATGCCTGATGGGCCGGTCTCTCACGAGGCCGGCCCATTTTGCGTGGAAATAACCGGTTCGAAACGCAGGTACAGTCGCTACATGAACACCACTGTTGTTGTTGACGTTCGGCCCGTGGAAGAAACGGATGCCGACAGCCTCGGTCGCGTACACGCGGCCTGCTGGCACGAAACCTACGATCACCTGCTCACCGCGGCGGCGCTGTCGAAGCTGCGTCCGGAACGCCTCGCCGCCATGTGGCACGGCATCACGGCCCGGGGAGCGCAATACCGGCAGGTGGTCGCCCTCGTCGATGGCGAGATCATCGGCTTCGCAGGTAGCGCCCCCACCCACGACGAAGACCAGCCCGCCGGCACCCGTGAACTCACGGTCATGTACCTGCTGAAGGCCTACCAGGGCACCGGCGCCGGCCAGCGCATGTTCGACGCCGTCGTCGAGCCGGGCCACTCCATTCTTTGGGTCGCCGCGGACAACCCCCGCGCGCACGCCTTCTATGCCCGCAACGGGTACGCACCCGACGGCCACGAAAAGGTCGAAGAAGTGCTCGGCGAACAACTGCATGAGGTGCGTCTGGTTCGCTAGCCGTCGGCTGCGCGAGAACTAGGCTGAGCGAATGCCTACATCGCCTGCCATCCCGGTCATCCTCGACGTCGACACCGGTGTCGACGACGCCCTCGCCATTCTGTTCGCCGTCGCCCACCCCGGAATCGACGTGCTCGGCATCAGCTGCGTGGCGGGCAACGCCTCCCTCGAGCGCGTGGTCGAAAACACCCTGCGCATCCTCGACGTGGCCAGCGCCCCCGACATTCCGGTGGCCGCGGGTGCACGTCGCCCCCTGCTCGAGCCGGCCCGCTCCGCCTCCCACGTGCACGGCGAGGGCGGTCTCGGCACCCTCCGACTGCCGCCGAGCGACCGCCGTGCCCTCGGCATCAGCTCGATCGAGCTCATGCGCACGCTGATCGAGGCCAGCCCGCGCCCGGTGACGCTGGTGGCGCTCGCCCCGCAGACCAACCTCGCCCTCCTGCTGCGGCAATACCCCGACCTGGCCGCAAAAATTGAGCGCATCGTGTTCATGGGCGGCTCGGCCAGCGTGGGCAATGCCACCGCGGTGGCCGAGTTCAACGTGTGGCACGACCCGGAAGCCGCGGCGATCGTGCTCGACTCCGGCGTACCCACGTTCATGTACGGGCTCGACGTGTTCAACCAGGTTGGGATCGACGAGTCCACGGCATCCGCTCTCGCCGCCGGCGAGTCGGAGCTCGGCCAGGTGGTGGGCTCGCTGCTCACCAACCGCATCGTGCTGGGCGCCGACCGGGCCAGCGAATACTCCGGGCTGATCGGCGACGCCGGCGCCGTGTGCGCTCTGGTCGACCCGGGCGCGCTGCGCACCGAACTACGGCCCGTGCGCGTGCAGCTGGCCGGCTACGGGCGCGGCCAGACTCTCGTGGACCTGCGCCGCCACCCGGGCGAGGACATCGTGCACGGCCTCGCCGAGGAGTGGGAGACCGTGGAGGTCGCCCTCGATGTGGACGCCCCGCGGTACGCGCGGCTGTTCCTCGACACGCTGGGGTTGAGTCAGTAAGGCTTGAGCCAGTAGAGCGGATGTGCCGGCCGGCGCGGCGCATCCGCTTCAGACAGCTAGCGCAGCAACCCGACTGACGCCATTGCGGAGCGCAGAAGCGCTCCTCGGCCGCCCTCCATCTCCGCCGACACCCCGGGAGAAACGGCTTCTTCCGGCGTCATCCAGGTGATCTCGAGCGCGTCCTGCCGCGGATCGCAGGTTCCGGTGACGGGAACGACGTAGGCCAGCGAGACCGCGTGCTGCCGGTCATCGGTGAAGTTTGTGATGCCGGGCATCGGAAAGTATTCCGCCACGGTAAAGGGAACCGGGCTCACCGGCAATTGCGGGAACGCCATCGGTCCGAGGTCCTTTTCGAGGTGTCGGAACAGCGCATCGCGCAGCGTTTCGCCGTACAGAACCCGCCCGGAGACCAGGGTGCGCGTCATCTCGCCGGTGGGCCGGGCACGCAACAACACCCCTACCTCCACGACCTGGCCGAGGCCATCGACCCGCACGGGCACGGCTTCGATATACAGGATCGGCAGCCGACGGCGAATCTCGGCCAGCTCGACGTCTTTTAGCCAAGCCGGATTGCTACTCGGAACGGTGCTATCGCCTTTCGGCAGCCAGTCCGGATCAGGGTCAGGTGTGCGAACGCTCATGGTTTCATTCTTGCCTACTGCGGGGGCGGATGCGTGCGCCCAGCCCACTCCGGCCTGATTCCGGTCAGGAGAGTCCGTTCTCACTCCATGACAATGAAAGTATTGAGGTAGTCATCGTCGCGCGCGCGTCGATCGCACCGGAAAGGGAACCCCATGGACAACAAAAACGTGGCGCCGATCGACGCCGACGCCGTACTCTGGTCGGCATCCGGCGCCGATCGGACCGACCGACCGCTGCTGATTGTGCTGCACGGCTACGGTTCGCACGAAGGCGATTTGTTCTCGCTGAGCCCGCATTTTCCGCTCGAGCCGGTGATCGCCGCTGTGCGCGCTCCGCTCCCCGTGGGCGGCGGCTGGGCCTGGTTTCCGATCAGCGACCCCGGCAACCCGGCCGATACCGCCGTGGATGCCGCGACGACGGCCGTGCTCGACTGGCTCGACGGGCTCACCGATCCGCCGACATCCGTGGGGCTGCTCGGCTTTTCGCAGGGCGGGGCGATGGCCCTGCAGCTGCTGCGGCAGGCCCCCGACCGGTTCACGTTCGCCGTGCAGCTCTCCGGATTCGCGGCCAGCGCCTCGAATCCCGGCGATGCCGCCCTCGCCGAACGCCGTCTGCCGGTCTTCTGGGGCCGCGGAACGGCGGATCCGATCATTCCGGCCAGCGCCGTGAGCCGCACCCAGGCGTGGCTGCCCGGTCACTCGACGCTGACGGAACGCATCTACGAGGGCATGGGCCACTCGGTCTCGCAAGAGGAACTCGCGGACGTTGTCGCGTTTCTCCGCGCGCAGTACAGCTAGTCGACAGAACTCGTCAGCAGAACTCGTCGGCAGAACTAGTTCTTGCGGTTCTCCTTGGCGAGCTCCTGCGCGGCCTGACGCTCCACGTGCGCCTTCTTGGCGGCACGCTGGGCGTCACGGTCTTTCACCATGATCTGGTCGGCGCGCACGCCGGCCTGGGTGGAGCGCTCCAGCACGAGCCATGCCGGTGGCTGCTGCAGCAGTGCGGCGATCTCGGCGGTGGTCAGGGGTTCGGTCGCTTCGCTGCGGGCCAGTCCGGAGATCGACACGCCGAGCTTGGCGGCCACAACCTGCTTCGGGTGCGGTCCGTTGGCGCGCAGCTCAACGAGCCACTCGGGCGGGTTCTCCATGAGCGCGGCGAGCTGGGTACGGCTCACCAGCGCGGTCTGGAAGTCTTCGGGTGCCGCGTCGAGCAGAATTCCGAGTTTCTGGGCCGCCGTGGCGGGCTTCATGGTCTGGGGTTTCTTTTCGGCACTCATTGTCTAAGGATATAGCCTGAGAGCACCCCCGTTGGGGCTTTTCGCTACTGCATGAAAGGATGCCGGTGAGCTTTTCCCTTGCCTTCGTCGCCGGTGTGACTCCCACCAAGTGGACTCGCATCTGGGCCGAACGTCGCCCGGACGTTCCCCTCCTGATTTTTCGCACCGAAACCCACGAACAGGTTTCCGCCCTCCTCGACGGCCGAGCCGAGGTGAGCCTCGTGCGCCTGCCCATCGATGAGACCCAGCTGAGCGTCATCGGCCTTTACAGCGAGGTGCCGGTCGTGGTCGCCGCCAAGGGCCACTCGATAGCGAATGCCGAGACCGTCGAGCTGGCCGACCTCGCCGACGAGCACCTGCTGCAAAACCCCGATGACGTTCCCGAGTGGCGCGACGTGGCCCTGGAGGTGCGCGACGGGACCCGGCGCGCTCTGCCCGCCATGCGGGACATGGACGAGGTGATGGAACAGGTCGCCGCCGGAGTGGGCATCATCATCGTGCCGCATTCCATCGCTCGCCTGTACGGCCGTAAAGACGTGATCTCGCGCCCGGTGAACGACGTGCCGGAGACTCAGATCGCCCTCGCCTGGATCACCGCCGAGACGACCGACGACGTTGAGGAGTTCATCGGCATCGTGCGCGGCCGATCGAGCGCCAGCTCGCGCGCCGTCGCGGTACCCGAGGAGGAGCTCGCCCCC